>Ga0307374_10013885_pt1 | contig 11047 bp, 8 predicted proteins | sample OX3MG_FD_202532 | JGI IMG/M metagenome (GOLD analysis project Ga0307374, IMG submission 202532) | Soil microbial communities from Risofladan, Vaasa, Finland - OX-3 | ecosystem: Environmental > Terrestrial > Soil > Coastal area > Acid sulfate soil | place: Finland: Risofladan, Vaasa | collected... | reverse complement strand
GATCGCGCAGGAATTCGCGCTGCGCCACGCCTCGCGCACCGCGGCGCTCGTGCTCGGATGCACCACGCCGGGCGGAAAGCATGCGGTGCCGCCACCGGCTGAATCGCTCAAGGTGCTGACCGCGCCACGCGTCGGAGTATCGCCCGAAGAGGTTGTCCGCCGCGGATGGCCGCTTAGCCTGAGCGCGAGCTATATTAAGGAGCATCGCGCGGAACTAGAGGCGCGCATCCCGCGCCTGCTCGAGCATCCGACTCCGCCGTTTGCGTTCCAGCGCCAGCTCGAAGGCACCTACACGCTCAATACCTGGGATCGGCTGGGACAGATCAAAGCCCCAACGCTGGTAATTACGGGCAGTGCTGACGTTTTGATTCCGGCGCGCAATTCGGAGCTTCTGGCCGGGCAGATTCCCGGCGCGACGCTGAAACTCCTGGCGAATGCCGGGCATGGATTCACCACCGAGGCGCGTCCGGAATTCATGAAGACCTTTGTTCCGTTTCTGAAGGCGCATCCGATCGCGTGATCGGGGTGCTCCATGTCGCGCGCGAAATAACGGATGCGCACACAAGTTGGAATCGTCGGCGCGGGGCCTGCGGGCCTGATGCTCTCGCATCTGCTGCATCGCGGCGGAATCGAATCCGTCGTGATCGAAGCGCGCAGCAGAAAGTACGTGCAGGAGCGCGTACGCGCGGGCGTCCTCGAGCAGGGGACCGTCGATCTAATGAGGGCGACCGGCGTCGGTGCGCGCCTCGAGCGCGAGGGACTGCTGCATCACGGAATCGAACTCCGCTTCGCCCGCGCAAGGCATCGGATCGATCTGAGCGAACTGACCGGCGGCGCGGCGATAACAATCTACGGACAGAACGAAGTCATCAAGGATCTGACCGACGCGCGTATCGCGGCGGGCGGCGCGATTTTCTTCGAGTCCGAAGACGTGAGCGTGCACGGATTCGACGGCGCTGAACCCGCAATCCGGTTTAGCAGCGGCGGCGCCGGGCACGAGCTGCGGTGCGATTATATCGCCGGATGCGACGGATTCCACGGCGTATGCCGCCAGAGCATCCCTGCCGTCGCGCTCACGATCTACGAACGCGTCTATCCGTTCGCGTGGCTCGGGATTCTCGCGGCCGTCGCTCCCTCATTCGATGAGCTGATCTACACGCGCCACGAGCGCGGCTTCGCGCTGCACAGCATGCGTTCGCCGGAGCTCACGCGGCTCTACCTGCAATGCGCGCCTGACGAGAAACTGGAAGACTGGCCCGACGATCGGATTTGGTACGAACTCGAACGGCGCTTCGAGATCGACGGCGGATGGACGCTCAATCGCGGACCGATCACGCAGAAGAGCATTACCGAGATGCGCAGCTTCGTTGCCGAGCCGATGCAGTTCGGGCGCCTGTTTCTGGCAGGCGACGCGGCGCATATCGTGCCGCCGACGGGAGCCAAGGGACTCAACCTCGCGATTGCCGACGTGCGCGTGCTCGCGCGCGCTTTCGAGGAATTTTATCGCTCGGGCGACCGCGCGATGCTCGACGGCTACTCACGGATTTGTCTGCGGCGTGTTTGGAAGGTGCAGCGCTTCTCGTGGTGGATGACCTCGATGCTGCATCGGCTCGACGACGAGAACGCGTTCGACGCGCGGCGCCAGATGGCCGAGCTCGACTACCTGACCAGCTCGCGCGCGGCATCGCAGAGCCTCGCCGAGAACTACGTCGGGCTGCCCATGGATTTTACGTGATAGCGGCGCGCAGCTATTGCGCCGGCTTGGCGGCGCGGAGTTAATTCGCGAGGTGGCGTCTTTTCTGGATTTCGCGATCGTCTGCCAGGAACTCGGCCAGACCCAGAGCCGGCTTCAGATGGCGCAGGCGGTCGGGGGGTTCCTGGCTGCGCTCGAAGTTGGCGAGGCGGAAATCGCGGCGCGGTTCATGATTGGACGCGCGGTCGCCCAGGGCGACGAAAAGCGCCTGCAGATAAGCGGCCGCGCGATCTGGAAAATCGCCGCCGCGATCACCGGCGCCGAAGATCAGGGCGAAGACATCTTCACCGCCGCCGAGGATTTCGGCGAGGCGATCGAGATGGCGCTGCGGCTGCGCCCCACCGAGCCCGAGCCGTCGCTGACGATTACGGAGGTCGATCGCACGTTTCGCGAAATCGCCGAGATCGAAGGACGCCGCGCTCGCGCGCGCAAGCTCGAAACCCTCGATGCGCTCTTCACGCGCGCCTCGAACCTCGAGGCCAAATTCATCTCCAAGATTCTCGTGCGTGAGATGCGCCACGGCGTCAGCGAAGGAATCATGCTCGAGGCGATCGCGCGGATGGCGAATCGGCCGGTCGCCGAGGTCCGGCGCATCAACATGCTCGAGGGCGATCTCGGCCGCGTGGTGCGAATCGTGCGCGAGGGCGGCGCGGCGCCCGAATCCGGCGCGGCGCCCGCGCACGGCGCGCACGCGATCAAGCCGCTGCGCCCGATGCTCGCGCAGCCGGCTGCGGACGTGGCCGAGGCGTTCGCGATGATCGGTTCCGAAATCGCCTTCGAGCACAAGCTCGACGGCGCACGCGTGCAGATTCATCACGACGATGGCGAGACAAGAATTTTTTCGCGCCGGATGAACGAGATTACGCCGAGCCTGCCCGAGATCACCGAAATTATTTCCCGGCTCGGCTCGCGCGCGGCGATCTTTGACGGCGAAGTAATCGCGGTCGATAGCGACGGACGCCCGCGAGCGTTTCAGGAGCTGATGCGCCGGTTCGGCCGGGTGCGCGAGATTGAAAAGTTGCGCGCCGAGCAGCCGGTGCGGCTCTATCTGTTCGATATTCTCGGACTCGACGGCGAGTTGCAGATCGATCGCCCGTATTTCGAACGGATAGCGACACTCGGTGAAGCCGCGGCAGTCGCCGGGCTCGAACTGGTCACACGGATCGAGCGCCCGAATCTGCCCGAAGCCGAGAAATTTTTCGCCGACGCGATTGCTGGCGGTTTCGAAGGCGTGGTCGCGAAGTCGCTCGCTAGCGCGTATACCCCGGGCGCGCGCGGACGCGGATGGGTCAAGATCAAGCACGCGAAGACGCTCGACCTGGTGATCGTCGCCGCCGAATGGGGCTACGGGCGGCGTCACGGATGGCTGTCGAACTATCATCTTGCGGCGCGAAACGAAGCCACCGGCCGCATGAGCGAGGTCGGGAAGACGTTCAAAGGGCTAACCGACGCGGAGTTCGAGGCGATGACCGAGCGGCTGCTCGCGCTCAAGACCGAAGAAGCGCACGGCGTCGTGACTGTCCGGCCCGAGGTGGTGGTCGAGGTCGCTTACAACGACATCCAGCGCAGTCCGCAGTACGAAGCCGGGATGACGCTGCGCTTTGCGCGAATCGTCCGGATTCGTGACGACAAGCCAGCCGCACAGGCCGACACGATCGGAGCGATCGGCCACGAATTCGAGCGGCAGGCTATCCCGCCGCGCGCCGCGAAGATTTAGTGCTCGTGCCGAGTGCGCAAAGCGCGCAGGAACGTCTTTGAATAGCCGCGGCTAGTGCCCGCGGAGATGCTTGGGTTCGTGCGCGTCGGTCATCGCCATCGCGATGGCTTCGATCTCGCTCTCGCCGAAATCCTCAAGTACGAAAGAATCGGCCTGCGTGTTGTCGTGGCGCTCGTACATGTCGCAGCACCAGCAGTTCGGACCTAGCTGCTTGGTGAGCAGCACGAAAGTATTCGCCCCAACCACTTCCACCCGTTCCATAGCGGTAACCTCCCGAGCAGAGTTGCCATGGTCATCGACGGGCCGTGACATGAATGTTTTAGCACCAAACGAGTAGTGTTGCTAATGAAAATTTTAGCTAACGCCTCGTGATTACTGGATTTCAAGAATTTCAATTGGATTTGACCGATCGAACCCAATCGGTCAGCGCGTCGTGCGTGCTCTGAAACGCCAAGGAGTTCCACACGATAGCTTCAGGCGTGAAGTAGCGAATCTCGACCGCCTCTTCCGATACCGTCGGCTTATCTTTAACGGGTGTCGCCAGATAGACGATCACCTGCGCCTTCGCGTTGGCAGGATCGGTGTACACGCCGAAGAGCGGCCCGAGCTTAACGCGGATTCCCACCTCCTCGAGCGTCTCGCGCGCGGCGGCGTCGGCGGCGGGCTCCGCGAAATCGACGAAGCCTCCGGGGAAGGTCCACTTGCCGAGCGCGGGTTCGTTTCCGCGCTTCAGTAGCAGGACGCGGCCGTCTTCAATGACCAGGCATCCGGCGACCAGTTTCGGCGACGGAAAGAAGATGAAGCCGCATCGCGGACACGCGCGCAGCCGTTTGCGATCGGGCAAGATCGTCCGCAGTTCCATCTCCGCGCCGCACAACGCGCAGAATTTCACTTCGGCGGGAAACCGATGCTGCACATGATGGTTAGCGTGAATCGCCTTAGCGTCGTCGTCATGTTTCATCGCGAGCCTCGGTTATTACGCGGTCAGCCGGCGCACCAGCGCTTCGCCAATCAGGATGATCATCGCCGCGATTATTACAAACGGACTGAGCGATTTGCGCCGCTCGAGATTGGGGCGTCCCAGTCCCACCGCGGAGACGTCAGGGTTCAAACGGCCTCCAGTCGCCGACGCCAGCCGCTCCAGCAGTCCGTAGTTAGGCGCAGGACGCGGAACTTCGGCCAGCACCGCGGCGCTAACCGTGTAGGCAAGCGGAGGGAAGGTCTGGGTCTTGTCGCCGGGCGCGTGCACGCTGATGTTGTAGGTCCCGGGCGCGGGCGCGTCGATCGAGCCGGAAAATTCTCCCGGCACCTGCTCCGAAAGCGCGGTCTCGACGTGAGTGCCGTCGGGCCGCGTGACGATAGTGGTAAGCAGGCTCGGACCCTTGCCGGTCTCGTCTGAATAATCGTTGAGCCGGATAATAATCCTGCCGCCCTGGTAGCCGAGCTCGACGTCGAATTTCTGCTCGCCGGTCGTGCTCTCGGGCGTCATCCAGCCGAGCAGGCGGTCCCACACCGGCGAAAAGACGTTGGAGGTGATCCACGGCCCGGACCACCTTCCGCTGGCGTCGGTGGTGACGGCAAGGGTTTTCCCGGCGCCGTATTTCCAGCTCGCGATTAGCGGTTCCTTGTTTCCGCCGCGATCGATATAGGCGCTCAAGTCGGCGCGCGGTTTGATCTCGGTCGAGACGTAGCCCTTGATTGCGGGCAATTGCCGTCCTGCAAGGTCCTTGAGGACCGGGTCGGGGTCCACGGTGTGAGGTTTGAAGCTGGACTCCTGCATCGTGGTTTCGCCGCCATGGGTGCGGACGTCCTGAACGAACAGCTCGGGCAGGTTCTTGGCGCTGTCGGTCTGATAAGAGGCGCCGCCACCGAATTTGCTGATCGAGTCGAGCAGGCTGAGATTGGCTTCGTTGCCGATTGCGATGGTCGAGATGGTCGCGCCGCCTTCGCGATGCATCCGCGAGACCAGGTCGTAGTACATCGACGGTGTGCCGCCGGTCTCGCCGTCGGTCAGGATTACGACGTGCTGAATTTGCGCGCCGCTTCCGGCCAGCATCCGCTCCGCCTCCTGCAGCGCCGGCAGCAGATAGGTGGTGCCGTGCGCGACCAGCCGATCAATCATCTGGTTCATATACGGACGGCTTTTCGCCAGCGGCTGCAGCGGCACCACCACGAACGGCTGCGAATCGAAGCCAATCACGCTCACCAGGTCTGAATCCTTTAGCGTCTTGGTGACCGTCTCGGCGGCGGCCTTTGCGTACTTGAGTTTGTCGTTGCGGCCCATCGAGCCGGACTTGTCGATGATCAAAACCAGCGCTCGCGTGCGCTCCTTATGCTCCGGCGGCTTCATGATCACCGGCATCGCTTTGGCAAGCGGACTCGATTGCCATCCTCCAAGCCCGAAACTCGAATCGCCGCCCACCATCGCGAGCGAGCCGCCCCGCTGGACGTAGGCGAGCAGCGCGTCCTGCTCGGACTGCGCAATCCTGCTCGCCGGAACATTGTCCAAAAACACCGCATCGAAGCCGCCGGGATTTCCGTTCCACTCACCCAGGGTTACCGGAATCACGGTCGGCTCGAAGCCGCGGCGCTCGGCGACGGTCTGGAGATAGGTCGCGTCCTGCGCGCGATCGGTCAGGATCAAAACCTTGCGCCGCGCGCCCACGCCGACCCATCCCTTGAGCGAATCGTCCTCGAGATACTGATCGATCTTCGGATTGTCGGCCCTGAACGACGCCGAGTAGGAAGCGAGTCCCGCCGCTTCGTTGCGAACCGGGAAATCGAAACGTTCGGAGCCATGCGGCAGGCTTACCCGCCGCGTATCGAGCAGCGTGGTGTCGCGATAGACGGAGATAGTTCCGGTGGCCGGAGCGTCGTTCAGATTTTCCATCGTAACGCCGAGCTCGAATGGTTCCGCCTTCTCGAGCGCGGGCGGCAGCGACAGCTCGGTCATCGTGACGTTGGGAATCGAAGTGGCGCCGGGCGGAGTGAAGATGTCGAGCCGGATTCGCGCCGCCACGATCGAGCCGATCGCGCGCATCGAGTCGCCGCGATTCTCCCATCCGTCCGTCACCAGCACCGCGGGTCCGCCCTGCGCCGCCGGGTCCGCCGCGATTCGCATCAATGCGGTTTCGAGGTCGGTCGAGCCGGGCGCGCACGAGGAGCAAGGTTCGCCGGCCGCCAGGGTGCGATCGATTGCGCCGATCGTGCTTAAGTCGGTCGCGCCCGCGAAGATCAGCGCGGGATCGCTCGGGCGCAGCTGCAACTGCTCCTCGAGCAGCCGCGCCGTCCACGCGCGCATCGCGGGCGTAATACTTGCCGAGGCATCGACGATCGCGGGGCGCGCCGCGCCCTCGAAGTGCATCACGGTTTGCGGATTCGCCAGCGCGAAAATGAACAGCGCCAGCGCGCTCGCGCGCATAATCGGCGCCCAGATTCTTTTCCACTCGCGCGCATTGACCAGCGCCCACGCCAGCACCAGCCCCGCGATTGCGAGCAGGTAGAGCGCGTCGGGCCTCGAGAGCGAAATCCCGGCGATCGGCGTAAGCGAGCTCATCGCCTACGCCTGCGCCATCGCGTTGCGCCGCTTGCGGTATACGATGATCGCCTCGAGCGCGCCGAACGCGATAATCGCGAGCAGCAGCCACGGACTGAGCGAGGATTTTTCGAGGAACGACTCGCTCGCAGGGGGAGCCGCGGCCGCGATCTCGACCCGGATCGGCACCACGTTTTCGAGGTCCGACACCGCAAGGTCGTCAAGGTTGACCGCGCGCGGAATCGGCGCGACGCCGGCGCCGGAAAGTTGGTAGATTCCCTGCGCATCGACCGCCGTGAACAGCGTTCCCGGCGTCGCCTTCATCGGGGAGCCCGAAGGCAGCGTAACGCTGGTGACGCCGGCCGGCACCAGCCACGGCTGCCCGGTGTGGTAGCTGCCCGCGTTCGCGCCGAGTCCCGCAAGATAGCTCAGAAGATTCAGCGTCAGCACCGACATCGGCAGATTTTTGTGTCCGAGATACGGAAATGGATTGAACCCGGTCGCGACGAACCGATGCCCGTCGCGTTCGCCGCGCAGGATCAGCCCTCCGCCCTGTCCGCTGGCGACGGCGGTCATCCACGGATGCTGCCCGAAGAATTCGCCGCTGCGCAGATTGAGCATCCGGAAGTTCACCGAGTCGGTCAGCGCGTCGGTATTGTGCCACTGATCGATCTCGATATTCGCCGCGGGCGCGACCGTGAAGCCGAACGCCGGATCCGGCGGCGGCATCACCATCAGGGTATTCACCGGCGGGATTTGCTTGGGCGTCGAGTACTCGAAAATCGCAACGTCGGCCTTAGCCAGATCGTCAGGTGCGAACTTGTCCGGCGCGACTACTGTGACCTGCGCGCCCGGAATCGCGCCCAGTCCCGCGGCGTCGGCGGGGGCCGGCGTGATGAACAAGATCGACACCGCGCGTATTGCTCCGCTGGTCGCGTAGGCGACGTTGTCGAGCGCGAATGCGTCGGCCGGCGTCAGCTCGGCGCGGTAAACCCGCGCCGGTGCGAGCGAGGGAAATTCCAGCGCCCCGGTCTCGCCCGCGGCCAGAGATTCGTGGGCGCGGGCGAGACGGCGACCGTCGCCGGTCAGGGTGACGGCGATATCGGACGGATTCGGGCCGAAGTTCGAGACGCTAATTCGCGCGTGCAGCGTATCGACGCCGAACACCTCGCGCCGGAGCGTGAACGAGCTGAGCGCGAGATTCGGCGCGGGATCGCCAGTGACGATCGCGTGAATCGCAGCCGGAACGGGCGTCGCGATTGCGCGGAAGCTCGCGAAGATCACTTTCTTGAAGTTTCTGCGCGAGGCGAGGTCGGTAAGCGACGCGGTTATCGCGGCCGAGTCGTCCGGCGCGTCGGTCGGACGGATTTGCGCCAGCGCGTGGCGCGCCTCGACTATCGAATCAAACGCGGGCGCGATCCGGTACGGAGCCGGCGCGGTGACGAACACCGAAACCTTGCCGCCGCCATCTTCGTCCGAGAGCATCGCGTCGGCCTTTTTCAGCGCGTCATCGAAGCGCGTTGCGCCCGACGGAAGCTTCACCTGCATCGCGGCCGAGTTGTCGATCATCACCGCGATCGGATTGCTCTTGCGAATCACGAATGGCCCCGCCATCGCCAGCACCGCAAGGCACAGCAGCAGCAGTTCGACCAGGAACATCCAGTCGAAGCGCGGCTTGCCGCCATAGCGTTCGTTGCGAAAGCCGCGCAGCGCGCGAAACGCCAGCACGCTCGAGACGATCACGCGCGCGGGGCGCTCGCGGGCGAGGTAGGCGAGCACCAGCGCGGGTACGATCGCGAAGAAGACCAGAGCGCCGGGATAAAGCAGGCCCATCGATTTTCAGCTCAATGCGCCAGTCCCAGGTCGGCGACCGCGCGCACGAAAAAGCTCTGGAATTCCTGGTCGGTGGTATGCAGCGCGTAATGCATCCCGCGTTTGAGGCAGAACTGCTTAATCTCGCGCGTCAGCCGCTCCATGGTTTGCTGGTATTGTTCGCGCTCGCGCGCGCCAATCGCGACGCGCAGATGCTCTCCGGTTTCGGAATCGACTACTTCGACATCGCCTTCGAGTCCCTGTCCGTGAATCTCGCGTCCGCCGAGAATTTGCACTGCGGTCACGTCCATTGTCGCGGCGGTGAATAGCCCAAGGCCGCGGGTGACGGAATTCAGCAGCATCAGGAAGTCGGAGACGACAAAAACTTTTCCGGCGCGCCGGATCGAGTGCATCTCGCGCGCCAGCGACGGCGCGAAATCGTACTCGCCGCCCGGCTTGATCGCGCGCAGCTTGCGCGCAAGCTCCATTATCCGATGCCGTCCGTAAAGAAACACCGGCTCGATCTTCGCCCCCGCGCCCGCCAGCACCCGGACCATCACCCGGTCGCCCGACGACAGCGCGACGTAAGCCACCGCCAGCGCGGTTGCGACCGCGCGATCGAACTTGCGGTCGGCGGCGGGATACGCCATCGAGGCGCTTGCGTCCAGGAAGACATAGGTCAGCAGATCTTCTTCTTCCTTGAACAGCTTGATGTAGAGCTTGTCGGTGCGGGCGTACAGGCCCCAATCGATGTACCGGAAATCGTCGCCGGGCGAGTAGTGCCGGTAGTCGTTGAATTCGAGCGACGATCCGCGTTTGGGCGAAAGATGCGAGCCCTTGCCCAGGCCGGCGTACTGGCGCCGCGTGCGGACGCGCAATTCCTCAAGCCGCGCCAGAAATTGCGGCGTGAACTCGTCGGGCAGATCGAACATCGAAGTTCTTTGATTAAGCGCGCGCTATGCGCGCGGACGCTTGAGGCGCTTCTGGACCTGTTCGAGAATCGATTCGGTGGTGACGTTCTCGGCTTCGGCCTGGAAGTTGCGCAACAACCGATGGCGCAGGCACGGAACCACCGCGTCGTCGATATCCTCGTAGCTGACGCTGACCCGTCCGGCCAGAAGAGCGTTGACCTTTGCGCTCAGGATGATCGCCTGCGCGCCGCGCGGGCTCGGTCCGAAGCGCAGATATTGCGAGACCTCGGGAATCGCGCCCGGACCGCCCGGAGTGCATGCGCCGATCATTGCGATGATGTAGCGCTCGAGCGGTTCGGCGACCATCACTTCGCGCACCAGGCTCTTGAGCGTCTCGATCTCCTGCGCCGCCGTGGCGGGCTTGAAGATGGCTTCGATCTGATGCGCGCGCGTGCCGGTGGTGCGGCTTAAGATCTCGCGCAGCTCATCGGGCTTGGGCGAACCCATCACGACCTTGAACAGGAACCGGTCCATCTGCGCCTCGGGCAGCGGATAGGTTCCTTCGAGCTCGATCGGATTCTGGGTCGCGAGCACCATGTACGGCGGCTCGAGCCGGTAGGTGAGTCCGAAGACCGTCACCTGATGCTCTTCCATCGCCTCGAGCACGGCGGACTGCGTCTTGGGAGTTGCGCGATTGATCTCGTCGCCCAATACCACGTGAGCGAAGATCGGACCGGGCTTGAACTGGAACTCGCGGCGTCCGTCAGACTCGGTCAGCACCTGGGTGCCGATAATATCCGACGGCATCAGGTCGGGGGTGAACTGGATTCGCTTGAAGCTTAAGCCAAGAGTGTCCGCCGCGGCCTTGCACATCAGGGTTTTGCCGAGGCCCGGGACGCCTTCGATCAGGATATGCCCGCCCGAGAACAGCGCGGTCAGGAGTTTGCGGATCACATCCTGATGACCGACGATAACGCGGCCGACTTCCTGCTCGGCGCGCGAAAAAGTCTTGCGAAATTCCGCGACGCGCTGGTCGGGTGATGCTTGCGGTGCCGCTCCCATCAGTTCTCCTTAAGGTACGAAATTTTCATATGCTGGCGTCGCTTGCGCGCGACAATTCTCAATGGATCAGATCCCGGTAGCGCGGCGGAACGAGTTGGCGTTCGTCGGGCGCGGCCTGATCGGTGGATTCCTTTAGCGGGGCGTTGACATAGGCGGTGGTGGCGGTCGGATGACTCGAGTCGATCACGTTCTTGCCGCCCGCACCGACGATCGCGCCATTGGGCAGCCGGAACATCACGTAGCGCGCGTCATGAATA
>Ga0307374_10013884_pt1 | contig 11047 bp, 9 predicted proteins | sample OX3MG_FD_202532 | JGI IMG/M metagenome (GOLD analysis project Ga0307374, IMG submission 202532) | Soil microbial communities from Risofladan, Vaasa, Finland - OX-3 | ecosystem: Environmental > Terrestrial > Soil > Coastal area > Acid sulfate soil | place: Finland: Risofladan, Vaasa | collected... | reverse complement strand
GTCTACGGGCAGTTTTTCCCCGCCATTCAGCGGACAAACGGCAACGGCGCGCGTGCGGCAAAAAACAAGGGTCGCGCGGTTGTGGTGCTGGCGCAATGGAACGCGCGGTGGGACGAGCAGCAAGGCGTCTGCCGGTGGCTCAATAAATTGGGCATTACGGCGGTGAAAATGAGCCTGCCGTATCACGACCGCAGGGCCATTCCGGGTCACCGGCGCGCGGATCATCTGGTGTCGCCGAATATTGGGCTGACGCTGCATGCCAACCGCCAGGCAGTGGTGGACGTTCGCGCCACGCTGCGTTGGCTTGAGCAGCAGGGCTACGACCGTTTGGGAATTTTGGGCACCAGCATTGGATCGTGCATCGGATTCATCACCATGTGCCACGAACCGGCGGTGCGGGCGGGAGCGTTTTTGCACGCTTCCATGTATTTTGGCGACGTGGTGGCAAATGGGCTGACCACCGTCAATGTGTGGGAGCAAATGGCCGAGCACGTGACCCCCGAGGAGCTGCGGCGATATTGGGCGCCGATCAGTCCGCTGCCGTATTTGAACAAGCTGCCGGGGCGCGATCTTAAAACTCTGCTGATTACCGGGAAATACGATCCGACGTTCTGGCCTGAATTTACCGACGAGCTCTTCGCCAATATGCGTCGGGAAGGGATTAAGTTTGCAAGCCTGCGGCTGCCGTGCGGGCATTACTCGCTGGGAGTGACGCCGTTCAAGCATGTGGCCGGGTACCGTTTCGGGAAATTTCTGGCGAATGCGCTGGCCTAGAAAGAGTTACGCGAGCGGCGAGGCTGGCTAGAGCGCGAGGGCAGCGAGCCGATAAGTTGGTTGGAGGTATCCATGGCCAACCCGATTAGTGGCGGGTACCAGGTGCAGCAGACCGAGCCGATCAATCAGACCACCAAGACCAAAACGATCGGCAAGCCCGTGAACCAGACGGCAGCGCCGCAAGATATGGTAACGCTCAGTGCCGCGGGCAAAGCCGCCAGCCAAGCGGCTCAGCAGGCTCCGCAAACGTCGAAAGCTACCACTGACGCCGATCACGACGGAAGCTAGTCTCGCGCAGTCCCAGCGGCACTTGGAAAGTTTTTCGGCGCACACGGCGAGGCGGATTCGCCGTGCTGCGCTGCTTCGTTTTTTGGTAGCACGTTTGTGCTGAAGGAATTTGCAGCGATTCGCCCGGCGATTCGGACCGCAGGTCCGAATCGCCGCGGGCTTCTTAGCGGAGCAGGGTAGCCAAGCCGGAGTTGGACATAGCGGCGGCGACGGCGGCGATATCGGACGAAAGGCTACGGTCCGCGTCGAGCGGTTTCGAGAGCGAGCGGACGATCTCGTAGGCGCGGCGGGCTTCGATGCCAGGGCGCAGAGGTGCGAGGAAGTCGATGCCCTGCGCGGCGGCGAGCAGCTCGATCGCCAGGATATTGCGCAAATTTGCAAGCATCGGCGCAAGCCGGCGCGCGGCGCCCATGCCCATCGAGACGTAATCTTCCTGATTGGCGGAAGTGGGAATCGAATCGACGGAGTGCGGCGCGGCGAGCGCCTTCATTTCGCTGGCGAGCGCGGCGGCGGCGACCTGCAGAATCATGAATCCGGAGTTGAGTCCTGCGTGGCGCACCAGAAAAGCGGGCAATTGGCTTGATTGAGGATTGGTCATCTGCTCGATGCGGCGCTCGGAGATGCCTCCGAGAGTGGCGAGCGCGATGGCGAGGTGGTCGGCGGCCATGGCCAGCGGCTGACCGTGAAAATTTCCGCCGCTAAGAACGTCGCCGGAATCGGCGAAGACAAGCGGATTATCGGTGGCGCTGTTGAGTTCGATCGAAAGCGTGGCGCGAACGTACGCGAGGGCGTCGCGTGCGGCGCCGTGAACTTGCGGAATGCAGCGCAGGCTGTACGGATCTTGCACGCGCGGATCTTTTTGCGACGAACGGTGCGATTCGCGGATTTCGCTGCCGCGGTTGAGGCGTTCCAGATTGCGCGCCACGAGGGCGTGGCCGGGATGCGGGCGCGCGTCGGCGATACGCGCGTCGAAGGCAGCGGGGCTGCCGCGCAGCGCGTCGAGCGAGAGCGACGCGGCGACGTCGGCGGTATCAGCCGCAATTTCAGCTTCACGCAGAGCCAGCGCCAGAAGCGCAAGCATGGCTTGCGTGCCGTTCAGCAGCGCGAGTCCTTCCTTGGCTTGCAGCACGAGCGGAGAAATTCCCGCGGCTTTCAGTGCCTCGGCTCCAGTCATGCGGCGGCCTTCGAAAATAGCTTCGCCTTCGCCGATTGCGGCGAGCGCGAGATGCGCTAGCGGCGCGAGATCGCCGGAAGCTCCCACGGAACCTTGCGACGGAATTACCGGCAGCACATTGCGATTGAGCATCGCAAGCAGCGTATCCGCGACAATCGGCCGCACGCCAGAGAAACCTTTCGCGAGAGCGTTGGCGCGCAGCGCCAGCATCGCGCGTGTGGCCGGCGAAGTGAGCGGTTCGCCGACGCCGCAGGCGTGGCTGCGAACGAGATTGAGCTGGAGATGGCGAATCTCGTCATGCGAGATGCGCGTGGTGGCGAGCTTGCCGAAGCCGGTGTTGACGCCGTAGACGGTGGCGTCGGATTCGGCGAGACGATCGATGACCGCGCGCGAGGCAGACATGCGTTCGCGGGAGGCGGTGGGAATTTCGGCTTGGCATTGGGGGTGGTCGAAAACGAGACCGTAGAGATTTTCCAGGCTGAGCGTGTTGCCGTCGATGGAGATGGTCGTCATCGCTCTCGAAGATTAGCGCTTTGCGGATTTGTGGGCATGGGCATTGTGCTCGGCGGGCTCGCGCGATGGCACGGTGAATAACTTGCGATATTTTTCGGGGAGCGATTTGGGCTGGCCCAGGCGGTCGCAGATGACGTGGTTGGTTTCGCCGGTGGCGAGCTGCTCGCTGGAATCCTGATGGAAAAGTTCGTAGGAGAAGCGGATGGTGCGGCGGCGCGATTCGATCAGGCGCGTGCGGACGATAAGCAGATCGTCGTAGCGAGCGGGGCGGCGATAGCGGCAACTCGCTTCGACCACCACGATGAAGCTATCGTCATCGATTTCCATTCGCTTGTAATCGAAGCCGAGCTGGCGGCAAAACTCGGAGCGGCCGATTTCGAACCACGTGAAATAGTTTCCATAGTAAACCACGCCCATCTGATCGGTTTCCGCGTAGCGCACGCGAATGGTGGCGTCGGCGTGTGGGATCATCGAGCGCTACTCTCCAGACCATTTCGGCGCGCGCTTTTCGAGGAACGCGGCGACGCCTTCGTGAAAATCGGGCGTGGAGCGGATGGTGGCGTTGGCGTCGATGGCGGCTTCGAGCTCGGAACGGATGGCAGCGTCGTCGAAATCGAGCAGAAACTTTTTTGTGCGCGCAACGGCTGTGGGGCTGGCGCCGATCAGCGCGGCGGCGATTTCGTGTGCGCGGTCCATCAGGTTTTCCAGCGGAACGATTTCGGCGATCAGGCCGATGCGAAAAGCTTCGGCAGCATCGATGATGCGGCCAGTGAGCAGCAGATCGCGGGCGTGCTTTTCCGCGATCTGGCGACGCAGAAAAACGGCGACTAGCGCGGGCATGAAGCCGAGCTTCACCTCGGGATAGCCGAATTTCGCTTCCGGCACGGCAAGTGTGAAATCGGCGAGCGTGGCCAGGCCGCAGCCGCCCGCGATAGCCGCTCCGTTTACGGCTGCGATTACCGGCTTGGGGAACGAATACAGGCGATAAAACATTTTGGAGACGCGGCGCGCGTCCTCGAGATTTTTTTGCAGCGTTGATTTCGCCAGCTGCTGAAGCTCGTCGAGGTCCATTCCCGCGCAGAATGCTTTTCCGGCCCCGGTGAGAATCACCGCGCGGACGGAACTGGATTCGGCTTGCGCCAGCGCGGCGATCAAATCGACAACCATGTGCTGCGAGATGGCGTTGCGCTTTTCGGGTACCGTGAGCGCAATGGTGGCGACGTGGTCGCCGGATTGATATGTGAGCGTGGTGTACGACATCGCGAATCCCCTTGCGCGCTAGTTGGGCCGCGCGGTCTGGTGCTTCTCCTCTCCGGTGCCGCCGGCATGATCGCCCGCGTTGGGCTCATTCGCATATTTTTCGCGCAGATCGCCGGTCATGGCGCAGGCGACGGCGAGCGACTTCGTATCGATTCCAGTGGCCACGCCGCGCGCAGCGAGCGTGGTGAGAATAATTTCGGTGGGAATGTTGCCGACGAGCTGGTCTCCGGCGAATGGGCAGCCGCCGAGTCCAGTGAGCGCGCCATCGAAGCGGCGGCATCCGGCTTCGTAAGCGGCGAGGACTTTTTCAGCGGCGCCATCTGGGCGGCTGTGGAGATGCACGCCGATTTCGAGTCCGGCAACGCAGGTGCTCGCGGCGCGCACGAGATGCGCGACATCGTCAGGCGATGCGGTGCCAACAGTGTCGGCCAGCGAGACGGTTCGCACGCCGATGTCTTTCAGCCACACGAGCGTGTCCTCAACGATTTCGGAGCCCCAAGGCTCGTCATAGGGATTGCCGAAGGCCATGGAAATATAGACGACCAACTTTCGCGAGGCGGATTTGGTGTCGCGCTGAAGTTTTTCGACCAGCGCGCGGGATTCAGCGCGGGACATATTGGCGTTGGCGCGGCGAAAATAAGCCGAGATCGAGTACGGGTAGCCGATAGTGGTGATGCCGGGAGTTGCGAGGGCGCGTTGAAGGCCCTGGTCGTTCACCACGATGCCGATAATTTCGGGTATTGCGCCGTCCGGCGTGCGCGCTTCGCTCAGTTTGGCCATAACGGCTTCGCTATCGGCCATTTGCGGCACGTGCTTGGGCGAGACGAAACTGACCGCGTCGATGTGGCGAAAGCCGAGCGAGACGAGGCTGGTCAGATATTTAATTTTTTCTTCCGTGGGGATGATATGCGCGAGGCCCTGCCAGGCGTCGCGCGGGCATTCGATGATGGTGATAGAACTCAACTGCCGCTCCCGTCCAGCTCGCGGAGTCGAAAGTAAGTCGTTCCCTCGATTGGAATGCCGTCTTTTTCATAACGACCGAAGCCCCACGCCTCGGGCCTGTCCATCATCACTTTCCAAAGAAGGATTCCGAAGAATTTAGCCGACCCGTCGAAGCTCGCTCCGCACGCAGTGTCGAAGATTGGCTGGAACGGCCCACCGCTCCAGTCCGAGCCGGGTATCCAACTCGACGTGTAAACTTCGGAAGCAGCCGGATCAACTTTAGACATAAGGGCTTCGTACATGGCGCTGAATTGTTCATCAGATAATCTTTCGCGGCGAGGATTATAAAAGTCGCCGTGAGGAACCTTGCCGATAGGTTTGGCTCCGGACGATTCAATTGCAAATAACATGGTCTGAAGTACCTCTCAAGTTTGCAAAACTCCAGTTTTGAATTCGCGCACTTCGGGATTGAGCGCGGCGCATTCGAGCGCCTCGATCAGCGCTTCGCGGGTGCGCGCGGGATCGATAATGGCGTCGACCCAGAGGCGCGCGGCTGCGTAGCGCGGATCCATCTGCTCTTCGTAGGTGGCGTGAATGGATTTGTACAGCTCGTCTTTTTCCGCGGCGCTTAGTTTTTTGCCTTCGCGCTCGAGCTGGCGGACTTTCAGCTCGACTAAAGTGCCGGCGGCGGATTCGCCGCTCATCACCGCGTAGCGTGCGGTGGGCCAGGCGAACATGAAGCGCGGATCGTACGCTTTGCCGCACATGGCGAAATGTCCGGCGCCGAAGGTGCCGCCGCAAATCACGACGATCTTTGGAACAACGCTGTTGGCCACCGCGTTGACCAGCTTTGCTCCGGCTTTGATAATGCCGCTCCATTCGGCTTCCTTGCCGACCATAAAGCCGTTGACGTTGTGCATGAAAATGAGCGGGACGAAATTTTGGTTGCAGTCGAGAATGAAGCGCGCGGCTTTGTCGGCGGATTCGGTGTAGATCACGCCGCCGAATTCGATGCGGCGCTCGCCGGTGCCGGGCGCGGCGACCATGGCGTTCTTTTTGTTGTTGGCGACGATGCCCACAGCCCAGCCGCCGATGCGCGCATAACCGCAGAACATCGTCTGGCCGAATTCGGCGCGGTATTCCTCGAATTCGCCGCCATCGACGATGCTGGCGAGAATATCGCGAACGTCATATTGCTGTGCGCGGTCATCTGAAAAGATGCCGTAGATTTCTTCGGATGGTTTCGCGGGCGGCTTGGCTGGCTTATGACTGAAGGGCGCGCGAGGCGAGTCGCCGATTTTGTCGACCAGCGCGCGAATGCGTTCGATGCACGCCGGATCGTCCGGCTCATGAAAATCGACCGTGCCGCTGATCTGCGAATGCATCGTCGCGCCGCCGAGTTCTTCGACGGTGGCTTTTTGGCCGATGGCGGTTTGCACCAGCGCGGGGCCGGCGAGAAATAGGCCGCTGCCTTCGGTCATCAAAATGTGATCGCACATCACCGGGAGATACGCGCCTCCGGCAACGCAGAGGCCCATAATCGCGGCGATCTGCGGGATGCGCATCGCGCTCATCACGGCGTTGTTGCGGAAGACGCGGCCGAAGTCGTCGGTGTCGGGAAAAACATCTTCCTGAAGCGGCAGGAAAACCCCGCCGGAATCGACGAGATAAATGGTGGGGATGCGATTTTCGATGGAGATGTTTTGCGCGCGGATCACTTTCTTGGCGGTCATCGGGAAGAAGGCGCCCGCTTTTACGGTGGCGTCGTTGGCGATGATCATCACCCGGCGGCCCATCACGGCGCCGATGCCGGTGACCACGCCGGCGGCGGGGGCGCCGCCCCACTCCTGATACATCTCGTACGCGGCGTAGATGCTCAACTCGAAAAACCCGGTTTTCGGGTCGATGAGTTTCGCCACGCGCTCGCGGGCGGTGAGGCGGTTCTTTTTGTGCTGGCCCTCGACGGCTTTCGCGCCGCCGCCTTGGCGGATATGCTCTTCTTCGTTTTTGATTTTGGCAAGGAGGTCGAGCATCCGATGAGCATTTTTTTCGGATGCAGCGGATTGCCGGTCAGCTCGTGTGCCGGCGACGGTGTGCTTGACGGCGATGGCTAGGCTCCCTTTGGCGCGCCCTTGGATTCGGCACCCACGCGCTGGCGTATAAAATCGACAATGGCCTGCGTGGGCGTGCCGGGAAGAAAAACTTCGGCGATGCCGGAGGCTTTCAGCGCGGGAATATCAGCCTCGGGAATGATGCCGCCGATCACTACGGTGACGTCGGTCATCCCTTTCGCGCGAAGCAGATCCATCAGGCGGGCGCAGAGAGTATTGTGCGCACCGGAAAGGATCGAGAGGCCGATCACGTCCACGTCCTCCTGCAGCGCGGCGGTGGCGATCATTTCGGGCGTCTGGCGCAGACCGGTGTAGATCACTTCCATGCCCGCGTCGCGCAGAGCGCGAGCGATCACTTTGGCGCCACGGTCGTGGCCATCGAGCCCCGGCTTGGCGATCAGCACGCGGATTCTTTTTTCGGGCATCGGTGTTGGACTTGCGGTTCCTCTGGCAGGCGCTAAGCGCGCTGCTTGCTTTAGTTTAGAACAACCGACAGAGAAGCGCCGCTGGCCGCAGATAAAATAGCACGTTTGAGAGCCGATTGACGCGTGGGAGCTGTTTACTTCGAGGCAGCCGGAGGCCGGTTTCCCGTGCTGCGGTGCAAGATCGGCGGCGAGGCGCCGCACGCCACAGGATGCGAGGCGAATCGGATGGCTTCCGTGAATGGGCTACTGCTTGGCGGTGCTGTGCGGCCCCGATAATTTAGGCGATAGCGGCTTCTTCGTAGACGCCGAAGATTTCGCGGAGGTTGTCGCAGATTTCGCCGAGGGTGGCGTAGGCTTTTACGGCTTCGTAGATGTGGGGCATCATGTTTTCGTCGCCAGTGGCCGCGGAGCGCAGCGATTTTAGGCGGCGCTCGACTTCGGCGTTGGAGCGGTTGGCGCGCAGTTCGCGCAGGCGTTTCGACTGGTGAGCGGCCACCGATTCATCGATGTGCAGAATTTCGATGGGAGCTTCGTCCGTGACGTAGTCGTTCACGCCGACGACGATTTTTTCTTTGCGGTCGAGCGCCTGCTGATATTGATAGGCGGCATCGGCGATTTCGCGCTGCGGGAAGCCGCGGCCGATGGCGGCAACCATGCCGCCCATGGCGTCGATTTTGTCGATGTAGGCGCGGGCATCGCGCTCGATCTCGTTGGTCAGCGTCTCCAGGAAATACGAGCCGCCGAAGGGATCGGCGGTGATGGTGACGCCGCTTTCGTGCGCCAAAATCTGCTGAGTGCGCAGCGCGAGCGTGGCGGCGGATTCGGAGGGCAGGGCCCAAGCTTCGTCGAGCGAATTGGTGTGCAGCGATTGAGTGCCGCCGAGAACGGCGGCGAGAGCTTGCAGCGCGGTGCGGACCACGTTGTTGTACGGCTGCTGCGCCGTGAGCGAACAACCGGCCGTCTGCGTATGAAACCGCATCGCCCAGGAGCGCGGGTTTTTCGCGCCGAAGCGTTCGCGCATCACGGTGTACCACAGGCGGCGCGCGGCGCGGTACTTGGCGATCTCCTCGAAGAAATCGTTGTGCGCGTTGAAAAAGAACGAGAGCCGCGGAGCGAAGGAGTCGATTTCGATGCCGCGCCGCAGGCAATCTTCGATGTATTCGATTCCGTCGCGCAAAGTGAAAGCGAGCTCCTGAATGGCGGTCGAGCCAGCTTCGCGTATGTGGTAGCCGCTGATGGAAATGGGATTAAATTTGGGCGTGTGTTCGGCGCCGAATTCGATGGTGTCGGTTACCAGGCGCATCGACGGCGCGGGCGGATAGATGTATTCCTTCTGCGCGGTGTATTCCTTCAAGATATCGTTTTGTAGGGTGCCCGAAAGGCTTTTCCAATTCGCGCCCTGCTTCTCGGCTACGGCGAGATACATAGCCCAGATCGGCGCGGCGGGCGAGTTGATGGTCATCGAGGTCGTGACGTCCGCGAGCGGGATGCTGTCGAAGAGCGTTTCCATGTCCGCGAGCGAGCTGATGGCCACGCCGCATTTGCCGACTTCGCCTTCGGCAAGCGGGTGATCGGAGTCGTAGCCCATCAGCGTGGGCAGATCGAAGGCGACGGAGAGGCCGGTTTGTCCCTGTGAGAGAAGGTAACGGAAGCGCCGGTTCGTATCTTCGGCTGAGCCGAAGCCGGCGAATTGACGCATGGTCCAGAGACGCGAGCGATACATCGTGGGATGAATGCCGCGCGTGAAGGGAGTCTGACCGGGCGTGCCGAGGTCGCGTGTGGCGTCCCACGCGGTTAGATCGGACGGCGTGTAAAGCTGACGGATAGGGAATCCGGAAACGGTGGTGAAGCTGGCGGCGCGCTCGCGCTGTTTTTCGGAGGAGTTGGCGAGCGCGGAGGTGCTGGCGCGCGATGTGGAGCTACTCGCGCGCTCGCCGTTAGGTAAATCTCGTGATGTGTCGGATTCAGACATCGGGAAGCGCCGCCTCGCTTTCGGGCAGAGTTCAGGCGCTTCCCGAATCTTACTACGGCAGGGTCTTATCCGGCGTGCCGGGAATATTCATGTTCTGATTCCCGTTGCCAGCCATCACGCCCTGAATGCTGATGTTGTGATCTTGCAGGGTCTTGCCCAGCGCTTGTTGGTAAGTGAGTTCCGCTTCGATCAAATTGATGCGATCGCGAAGCTCGGTGCCTTCGGCGACGGTAAGCAACTGCTGCTTCTGGACGACGGTAAACGCCGTCGATGTGCCGAGTTGGAGTTTCTTCACTTCGTCGTCGTAGCTCTGCTGGTTGTAAATGCGCGCTTCCTGAGCGGCAGCCACGGCGGCGCGGTCTTGCTCGACGGTGATCAGCGCCTGGCGGACGTTTTGAATGATGGTGGCGCGCGTCTGCATGTAAGAGGTTTCCTGCTCGCGCTGATTGATTTCCGCGGTGGCATAATTTGCCTGCGCGGCGCGATTGCGGATCGGGAGCGTCAAGCTGATCGTGCCTTGGATGGTTGGCGCGTCAGCTCGAAACATGCGGCTCAAAGAGTTCCCCACTCCTCCTGGGAAGTGGTAGATGTTTGTGATCGTCGTCTGAGTTAGAGCCTGGAAAAGAGTTGGCGAGGGAGCTCCAAGGGTTGTGTCCCAAATGGGCGCGGCCGCATCCGGACCGGTGATGCTCGTCGCGCTGGTAGTTTTCGTTTCCCGTCCGCCGAGGCCGACCGCCTGATACTCCCCGGTAAGGTTCAGCGTGGGAAGCAAACCGTTTTTCGCGGCCTTGATCTCGATCCCGGCATTCTTCAGGTTTAGCTCAGCCTGCTCGATTTCCGGGCGGTTTTGCAGGGCTTCGCCGACGGCGTCTTCGAGCGAAATGTCGGTGGGCGTGGGATTGTAGATTGGCGTAGTGGGCACGATTTCCACGCCCTGAAGCGGCGCAGCCAATGGATCCTTTGTGATGTCCACGAGCAGGTTGGTTTGATCGAGCAGCTGAACAGTTTGGGCTTGCACAAGTGCCTGCTGATCGGTAGCCAATTGGGATTGAGCGTCAATCACATCCAGTGGAGCCATGGTGCCGATCTGCTGCTGCTTCTTGTTATTTTGATAGAGCTGTTGGTCGGCAGCCACCGTGACTTGTTCGACTTTCACCGCCTCCCGCGCATAAACCAGCTCCCAGTAATCGTGCGCAATGGTCGTTACGGAAGTGATCACCTGCTGGCGGAATTGCGACTGGCCTACCTTGACTGTATTTCTGGCCTCGATAATGTAACGCGTGTTCGCCAGGCGGCCGAAGCCATTGAGAAGCGGCTGCGTGAGCTGAACGGTCATGGTGGATTGTACGTACGGATTAAACAGATCGATCGGGATACTCGTGGATTGTCGCGAGATATCGAGAGTGACGGAAGCTTGCGTGCCGGTCGAAAAATTTTGCGTATATCCAAAATCAGAGTTAAACGCATGGCCGTAAATAACCGGAGCGAGAGTTGCCTTCGGCACTCCGCCAACGCCGAAACTTCCGATGCCGGCAAAAAACGGGTTGTTAAATACCGAGTCTTGTTGAACCAAATTGAAGCTGCTCGT
>Ga0307374_10013883_pt1 | contig 11048 bp, 6 predicted proteins | sample OX3MG_FD_202532 | JGI IMG/M metagenome (GOLD analysis project Ga0307374, IMG submission 202532) | Soil microbial communities from Risofladan, Vaasa, Finland - OX-3 | ecosystem: Environmental > Terrestrial > Soil > Coastal area > Acid sulfate soil | place: Finland: Risofladan, Vaasa | collected... | reverse complement strand
GTCCACTTCGCCGACGATCACCTGGAACTGTGGCCCGCCGGGACGGGCGGCGACGACGCCGGGCGCGCCAACGGCTCCGGGCGGGCGAACGCGGCGTCGCGGGCGTAAGGGGCTGCGGGGCGGGCGCATGAACGCGCGCCGTGCGGCGCCAATGTCGTACATTGTCCCCAGACGGATCGTGAGTGGGCAATGGAGGGTAATAACCAGAAGTCTTTTTGTGGCGTTTTGACCGATTGTGTGGTATCCTTTCAACGGGAAGCTCAACGGGCAGTTGACAGCCACCGGGGGACCACTGATGCGCGTCCTGCGCGCCTATAAAACCGAACTGGACCTCACCCGCCAGCAAATCACCGCCTGTAAGCAGCATGCAGGCGCGGCGCGCTACGCCTACAACTGGGGCCTCAAACGCAAGCAGGAGACGTATCAACAGACGGGGAAAAGCCCCACCGCCATTGATCTCCATCGGGAACTCAATGCGTTGAAAAAGACGGACCTGCCCTGGATGTATCAGGTCAGTAAGTGTGCGCCCCAGGAAGCCTTACGGAACCTGGACACCGCCTTTGCCCACTACTTCCGTCGGTGTCAGCAGAAGCAAACCGGGCACTGGCGCGGGAAGGTCGGCTATCCCGCCGTCAAGAGCAGGAAGAAGGGGTTGGGGAGTTTTCGGCTCACAGGGACGATTCATAGCGGCGTAGCGGCTATTCAACTCCCCCGACTCGGACGCTTGCGCCTGAAAGAGCGTGGCTATCTGCCCGCAACCGGGACGACCGGGGTGAACATCCTGTCGGCGACCGTGAGTGAGCAGGCAGGGCGGTGGTATGTCAGCGTCCAGGTGGAACAGGACCAGACCGTCCCGGACAACACTGGCCCTGTGGTAGGGGTAGACCTGGGAGTGAAGACCCTGGCCACCCTCTCGGATGGGACCGTCATCCCGAACCCCAGGCCCTTGAAGCGTCGCTTGAAGCAGGTGAAGCGGCTCCACAAAATCGAAGACCTGCATGTCGCGGGCATGCTGAAAAACGACCACTTAGCCCAAGCCATTGCCGACGTAGGCTTTGCCGAGTTCCGGCGCCAACTCACCTATAAGGCGGCGTGGTATGGCAGTCGGGTGGTGGTCGTGAGCCGGTGGGAGCCCACCAGCAAACGCTGCTCAGCGTGTGGCTGGCTGGACGCTGATCTCACGTTGGCAGATCGGGTGTTCTGCTGCGAGGCCTGCGGCCTCACCGTAGACCGCAATCTCAACGCCGCGATCAATTTAGCACGGTTGGCCGCCAGTTCGGCGGACACGGAAAACGCCTGTGGAGGGGAGCGCGCTGGCCTGTCGTGTGAGCGGCAGGTGAAACGGTCCCCGGCGAAGCAGGAACCAAACACGTTGACGTCCCGTGTGGACTAAAACGGTAGGTTTTGGAGAACGGCCATGTGGTGTCGGTATTCATAGGCGCATTGCAATGGCTGACGGTCACGCTGATCTGCGCTGTGGGGACAGTCGCGATTGGGCGGCTGCTGATCTGGCGACGTGTCGCCGCCCCCGGTGTGCTGTTCGTCGGGGTGGCGCTGGTCACATTTGGCGCCGTCCAGATTGCGCTGGAGGGAACGCCGTTCGGCAAACAGTACCCCCTCTCCTCGGAACCAGTACGCGCCCTGTTCTTCTACTACTTCTATGCCTTCAATAGCGGGCGGGGCGTCTTTCGGTCGCGGCTGGTCTTGCTCATCGCGCGCCCGTGGCTGCTGGTGGCGGCGGTGATCTTGCTGAAGCTGCCCGTCCCGTTGGCCGTCGGCGTACCGCAGACGACGCTCTCGCTCCCCAACCTGCTCGGCGCGATCCTCGGCGCCAGCATCCTCGTCGCCACCTTCATTCCGCTGCTGATGGAGTTCCGCGACCGGCCTTATGCCGCGCCACGCTGGCGACCACAGCTGATCTTCGGCTGGCTCGCCGGTGGCCTGATCGCGTTTGCCGTCTCGCTCTGGCTGAACGAGGTCGCCGGACCAGATCCATCGCTCCCCTTCTTCTTGCTGCGAATGTGCTGGTATCTCGGCGTCACGCTGGCGCCCGTCGCGCTTGGCCTCGCCTGGTTGCGCGGCGACGAGTACGATCGCGCCTCCCTACGACGACGCGCGCTCATCTACGGAGGCCAGATCGTCGCGCTCTCAGTCGTCTATCTCGGCGTTGTCGCGCTGGCGCCGCTCGTCTATCCTACGCTGCCCAGCGCCTTCCCGAAGCTCACGTCCACGGAAATCACGAGCCTCCAGACACCCGTCAACGCGGCGTTTATCATCATCGCCATTGTCTTCATTGGCCTCTTGTTCCGTCCTGCGCAGGCGGCGATCCAGACGGCCATTGATCGTCGCTGGTATCGCCGCTACTACGATGACGCGCGTCGCGTGGCTGGGTTTGGCGCGACGATCGAGCGAGCGGCGCAGTTCGACGCGCTCACCGAGCAGGCTACGGCGCTGGTGCAGCATGTGCTGGCGCCGCAGGGGACGACGTTCTGGGTGCGCCAGCGGCTGCTGGATGCGCCGTTCGAGCTGCTGGCGCCCGACCACACGGCTGGCGCTCCAGCGAAAAATGGCGTGGCATGGCGTCCGGTGATCAAGCGGCAGCCGATGGTATTTACGCGCGTCGCGCAGGCGGGCATGGCGCCCGCCCATAGTTATCCGCCGCTCACCATCGCCCCCGACGACCCGCTGGCGCTGGCGCTGACGCAAGAGTCGCGGATGTCGCAGGCCACTTATGGGCTGTCATTTATCGCATCGTTTGGGGGCTTGCGGACCTTTGCGCCCCAGCCGCCGCATCCACTGATCCTCGCACAGTTCGCCGCCATCTCGCCCGCCGCCGACAACGCGCAGGCGCTGGGCATGGCGAGCGCGCTATCGCTGGCCGATAGCGGCGAACTGATCGGTTTCTTCCTGCTCAGCGACCCGATTCACTCGTTCGATGAGGGTGAACTGGCGGGGCGGGTGTCGTTGGAACTGGCGGGACCAATGCGGCTCGCCGCCAGCATCCGCGAACAGGAGACGCAGCAACGCCAGCAAGAGCGCAACGAGCAAGAGATGCAGATGGCGCGTCGCATCCAGCAGTCGTTCCTGCCGCATACGCTGCCCACGCCCGTCGGCTGGCAGATTACGCCATTTTACCAGCCCGCGCGCGATGTCGGCGGCGACTTCTATGACGCGCTGACGCTGGCCGACGGGCGCATTGGCTTGATCATCGGCGATGTCGCGGGCAAAGGGACGCCTGCCGCGCTGGTGATGGCGACCACCCGCACCATGCTGCGCGTGGCGGCGCGGTCGGCCAGCGGGCCGGGTGCGGCTTTGGCGCAGGTCAATGATCTGCTCGGCCCCGACCTGCCCCCCAGCATGTACGTCACCTGCTTCTACGCGATCCTCGATCCGGCGACCGGATGGTTGCGCTTCGCCAACGCCGGGCACGAGGCGCCCTATCGGCGTCATGACGGCGCGGCGACGGAGCTACGCGCGTGCGGCATGCCATTGGGCCTGCTGCCAGAGAGCCACTACGAGGAGAGCGAAGCGACGCTAGCGCCGGGCGATGCGCTGCTGCTCTACACCGACGGCGTCACCGAGGCCCACAACCGCAGCCGCGAGATGTTTGGCGAGGAGCGGCTGGCGCGGCTGGTCGGCGAGACCGCCGACAACGCGACGCTGGTCGCCGATGTGATGGCGGGCGTCACGGCGTTCACACCGCTGGATTGGGAGCAAGAGGACGACATCACCATGCTGCTGGCGCAACGCGCGCCGCTCGATGTGAGCGTCGAACCCCACTTGTTGGATGAATGGTCGCTGCCCAGCGCGCCGGGCAACGAACGCCTGGCGCTACGGCGGGTGAGCGAGATCGCGCGGGGCCTGCCGCCGGGCGCGTTGAGCGCCGACCGCCTGGCCCAGCTCGAAACCGCTGTGGCCGAGGCGACGCTCAACGCGATGGAGCATGGCAACAACTTCCAGCCGGATTGCCCAGTCGAGATGCAGGTCTACGCCTCCGCCACGACGCTCGTCGTGCGGATCACCGACGAGGGAGCCGGTCCGCTCACGCTGGACGCGCCGACGCCCGACCTGGACGCCAAGCTCGCCGAAGAGCAGTCACCGCGCGGGTGGGGTCTCTTCCTGATCCGGCGTCTCGTGGATGAATTGCGCGTCGTTGCTGACACATCAGGGCGCCATGTGGTTGAATTGAGTATGGCGCTGACACCTACCCAGGCCGTAGCACAGTCGGGCCAACCTGAGCGTGCGACGGATACGGGTCGGGCCGACGAGCAAGCGCCAACCGACGCAACGTTCACGAACAGCCAACCGGCGGATGGGCGCGCGGACACGACGGCTGATCCCGCTCGCGCCACTGGGGAAAGGAACGAGGGCATGCAGCCAACACCGCCTGCGCCATCCGGGGATGTAACGATCGGCGTGCGCCGCCTCAGTCCAGCCGTGGCTTGCCTGGATGTGCAGGGCGAGATCACCGGATCCGCCGAGCACGCGCTCACCCAGGCGTATACAGAGGCCAGCCAGCCGCAGACACGCGCCATCATCCTGAATTGCACAGGCCTCACGTACATGAACAGTATTGGCATCGGGCTGCTCGTCACATTGCTGATACGTCTGCGCCGCAGCAAACAGGCGCTACTGGCGTATGGGCTGAGCGACCACTATCGCCGTATCTTCCAACTGACGCGCCTGGACGAGGCAATTACCCTCGCCGATAGCGAGGCCAGCGCAGTGAGCGCCGCCGCCCGCCTCGGCTAGCCAGCCCCCACGGGCGCCAGCGTAGAGACGATCACCAGCGCCAGCTCAGAAAGGCAGCGCGTGATGTCAGAGACACCGCCAGAAACACCCAGCCCCAGGCGGGATGACGCCGCGAACTGGGCGCAGTCGAATACGTTGCTGCGCGTGACGGAGGCGCGAGAAGGAGCCGTCAACCTGAATGTCAACGGTCGCCAGGTCGTCGGTCCGTTGCAGGGCTTCGGCCAATTGTGGCTGAAGACCTTCCGTGTCACGCTGGCAGGCGTCGCGGCGACGCCTGCCGAGGTAGTCACCGTCTGGAAGTCGCATCTGCCCAGCTTCCAGCCGCCGCAGAACCGCTTCTTCCCCTCGCTGGCGGGCGTCGCTCCCGGCGAGATTGTGCTGATCAACGCGACACTCTCGGGCATGCCGGTGGATACGGGCGTGCTGGTGCTCTACGCCGACGACACCTCGTTTACCCTGATGACGCCCCAGGGGCATCCCGAATCGGGCTGGGTGACGTTCAACGCCGACGACGAGGCGGGCGCCGTCATCTGCCGTGTGCAGACGCTCTCGCGCGCAAACGATCCCATCTACGAGATGGGCTTTCGGATGCTGGGCACGAAGGCGCAAGACGCGATCTGGCAGCATGTGCTGACCTCGCTGGCGCGCTACTATGGCGCCGAGACGCCCGTCGAGACGAAACATGAGTGTGTGGACGCCAACGTCCAATGGCGCTACGTCACCAACGTCTGGGAGAACGCCGCCATCCGCTCGCAGGTCTATCGCCTGACCACGCCGCTCCGCTGGATGCGCCGCGCCCCGCGCCCCGCCAATACGCCAATCACTCCGGACGACGAAGTTCGTGAGTAGTGACCAGGCAAACGTGTGGGCAGGCGGTTGCAACTGCCTGCCCACACGTTTGCCTGGTCACTACCAATCCCCTACCAGCCGCCGCGTCCGTCGTCGCTGGCGTCGGGGTCATCCCAGCCGCCGCGCCGGGGATCGGGCTGTGGCGGGCGTCCGGCGGAGCCACGCCCGCCGGTCTGCCCACCACGTCCGGGACTGCTGCGTGGGCCACCGGGACCCGACGCGCTGGGCGGCACGAGCGGCGGCGGGGGATAGCCCGCGTTGGGGGGCGGACCCGCCGGGCGAGTCGCGCCTCCGTAGGTCTCGTCATAGTCCGGATAGGCCCCCGCGCGGCCCGGCGTGGGGCGGCGTCCGGAGGGCGCGCCACCTGCGCCATAGGCGCCGTAGCCATCGTTCGCGGGCGGCTGGCCACCGTAGGGCGCGCCGCCATAGGCGCCGGTCTCGTCGGTATAGCCGCTGGAGCCATAGGCGCCGGTCTCATTGGTATAGGCGCCCGTCGCCTCGTCCCAGCCGCCCCGTGTCGGGTAGCCGTCGTAGGAGTCGCCCGGCGCGCCGGTGGGCAGATCGGGATACGCCAGCCCATCGAGTGAGTCGTCGGGCATGGTGGCGCGGCGGCCCGTCATCGGGCGGGCGCGCCAGTTGGGGTCGGGTGGCGGGTCATCCCAGGCGGCGACCCCGCCCGACGACGCATACGGGTCGCGCGCTCCGGCGTAATCGGCGCCGGGGTAGCCGCGCGTCGCCCGTCCTGGGGCGGACGCATAGCCGCTCGTCGGCCCATATGCGCTGGGATACTCCTCGCTATAGCCGCGCCCGTAGCCATCAGACGCGAAGCCTCCGCGCGAGGGGAAGCGCCCAGTCGGATCGCGGGCGCCATAGAGGGCCTCGCCGTCTGGGTCTTCCTTCGGTCCATTGTTGCGGCGCAGGACCAGGAACGCGACCACCCCGACGATGATCAATAACGCCAGCAGGATGCCGACGACCAACGCGATGATCAACCCCAGCGACGGGCCACCGGAATTGGTGGATGTCGGCGTGGATGTTTTGACCGCAGCAGTTGAGGTGGGCGAGACAGTGGGCGTCGGCGTATTCGCCGCGCCAACGGTCAGGTTGGCGGTCGCCGATAGCACCGGCGCCGCCGAGCCTTCGGGGACGGACTGCGCCGTAATGGTGACGGTACCCACATCGGCGGCGGCAGGCGCGTAGGCCGTGGTGAATCCACCATTGCTATCGGGCGAGACGACGCCGATGTTCTTTTGCGCGCCGCTCGGCCCCTGCGCCGTGAGTTGCACACCGCCAACGCCCAGGAAATTCGTTCCCGTGATGGTGATCGGCTGGCTAACCTGCGCAGTGGAGGCGGAGAGAGTAATCGTGGGAGACGACGCCGAGAGCAACGAGTAGCTCGGGCCAGTCACCGGTTGCCCTGTGCCGTCGTATGCGCAGAGGGTGTAGGTACCCACGTTTGTAAGCGCGCCCGGCCACTGGCCGCTGGCGTTGCCAAATGAGCCGCTACCATCGGGCGTCACATGCGTGATGGTATTGTTCTGCCAGTTCGAGACGGGGTCGCAGCCGTTGAGCGACACGCCGATGGCGACGCTCGTCGTGCCCCAGCCCGATCCGGCAAAGGTGAGCGTGGCGCCTGATGGGCCGCGCGCAGAGGAAGGGCTGACCAGGGTAAACGTACCGGGACCAGCAGGAGTGGTCGGCGTCGCGCCAGCGCGCAGGCCCGCCGCCCCATGCACGGCTGGCGCGCCCAGCGGCGAGCCACCCGGCAAGACGCCCATCGCATCGCCCAGCAACAGCAGCGCAATCGTCGCCAGCGCCAGCGCCAGCGCCAGCGTCAGCAGCAACGCCTGGCGCCGCCACGAAAGGAACGCGCCGGACGGGTGGCGCGTCCGTCGTCCGCGTCGTCCGACGGGGGCGCGCCGCGAAGAGTGTGAATAGGCCTCCATCGGGGCGCCTCACTTCGCAATACGTCATCTCAGCCGGTGAGCGTCTGAGATCGTGAGAAGACATGAGTCCAACTTGAGTCCAAAGGATATGATGGCTACCTAGTGAATACGTACCGACGGCGCGGTACCTTACACGAATGGAACCAGGCGGCTAATGGAAGAACATCGGTCCCCCCGTCTGGAGCCAGCGCAAGAGTATCCCCGCCATCAGCAACAGGATGATCAGCAGCGTCGTCACCAGCGCCCAGATCTGGCCGCGTTCACGGCCCACCGCGCCCTCGATCTCGCGCTCGCCACTCTGTCGCCGGGTGGACTGCGCCGCCCGCGCGGGGACGCGCGGCCCCGAGATCGGCCCGGGGAGAATCGTGCGCGCCACGTCGAGCGCGTCGGCGCCATCGCTGGGGGCGCCGGTGGCGCGCCAGAACGACGCCAGCGGCGCCGTCAGCGTCGGTTGCGCCGCCACTTCGTTGAGCAACGCCTGGGAGTCCTGCGAGTCGGCTGCATCCTGCGCGCCAGCGAACCCCGGCGATCCGGCGGAGAGCGCAGGCAGCGTCGGCGACGAAGGGTAGGCCAGCGCGGTCGGCGCGAACGGGCGCGCGGCGGACGCCTGGGGCGGCCACCCAGGCGTTCCCAGCGCGCCTGCCGCCCCCCGTGCGCCCATCGTTCCCATTGCCCCGGTGGGCGCGCTCTCCAGCCCGTGACCCAGTTCCCCCATCTGCCCCAGGCGCCCGGTCGGTCGGCCCGTCGCCTGGCCGGACTGCAACGACTGCCAGGGGTCAGACGCCGCAACGGGCGAGGCGCCGCTGAAATACGAACCCGCCTGGCTGACATGGCTCTGCTGGCGTGGGTCGCGCGGGTCGCCAGCGACGCCGGGATATTGTGCGCTATGCGACGCGGTAAACGGAGCCTGCGGCCCCGACATGGCGCTTGGGCGCGCGGGCGCATTCGGGCGTGGCCCAGTCGGCGCATCGGCGCGCCCAGGCTGCGTGGCGGACAGCGGCGGTTGCAGCGCAGGGGCGGGGCGCGGCGTCACCTGCGACGAGACCGAGGTATCCGTCGCGAGCGAACTGTGCGAGGTCTGCGATAGGCCCGACCCCAGCGTCGGCGTCTGCGCGGCAGGGAAATGGTTCACGGGTTGGCCTGCGCGGTCGAGCCGTGGCAGCGCCTCGGTGGCGTAGCTCGTCTGGCTGGCGTGGCCTGGTGGCTGGGTAGCGCGCGAATCGCGGACGCGGGCCGTATCAGTGGCCCCGTTTGCCTCGCGCGCCTCGCGCGCCTCGCGGGCGCGTCCCAGATGGGTAAGGTCGGGCAGGTCGGGCAGCGAGGGGATGGGCGCGTGCCACCCCGGCAGCGGCGAGGAGAGCGACGAGATTGGCGCGGTCGGGTTCGCCGGGCGCGGGCGCGGCTGCCGCCCGGACTGGCCGGGTTGTCCCGACTGCTGGCGCCCATCGTAGCCCTGCCCTTGCGGCCCATACGGCGGGCGCACCTGTGGCAGCACGGGGTACGACGACGTGTGCGGGCGCGAGATCGCGGAAGGCGGCGCGCTGGGCGACCCAGCGATCAATGCGCCCAGCAGCGCGGCGCCCAGCTCACTCGCCCGTTGGAAGCGATCCTCGGGGCGCTTGGAGAGGGCGCGCATCACCACCGCCTCCATCGCCACCGAGACGCCGGGATTGAGGCGGCGCGGCGACTCCGGCAGGCGATACAAATGGCCCTCCATCACGGCGTTCGAGGACGAGCCGGTGAAGGGCAGACGGCCCGTCAGCAGCAGATACAGCACGACGCCCAGCGCGTAGATGTCGGAACGTTCGTCGCTGTGGCCGTTGACTTGCTCCGGCGCCATGTATTCGGGCGTGCCAGCGTCGGGATGATTGCGGGGCCGGGCGACGCGATTGGCCTGGTCGATGATCTTGGCCAGCCCGAAGTCGGAGAGCATCAGTCGCCCATCGGCGTGCAGCAGCATATTGGCGGGCTTCACGTCGCGGTGGACGACGTTGCGCTGGTGGGCGTAGGCGAGCGCGTCGGCGATCTGCGAGCCATAGGTGGCGACGGCGCCCATCGTGAAGGGCGTGCGGTTCAGCATCTCTTGCAGGCTGCCGCCGCTGACGAACGGCATCACCAGATAGAGCACACCGCTCTCACCGAAGTCATACAATGGGACGATGTTGGGATGATCCAACGCGGCGGCGACGCGCGCCTCGCGCTCGAAGCGTTCGCGGAAGCCGGGGCGCTCGGCCAGCTTGCGGTCGAGCACTTTGACGGCAACCTCGCGGCCCAGCCGAACATCGCGGGCGAGGTAGACCTGCGCCATGCCGCCTTCGCCCAGGCGTCGTAGCAGCTCATACGAGCCAAGCCTCCATTCCTGCATGCTCACTCGCCTTTCCACCAGCCCATAGCTCCTCATAGATACTCGACGACAGGGATGGTTTCCCAGAGACAATCCCCAGCAAGCCAGGTATGCCATGTATCATAGTGCATAACGCTCAAATACCGCCTCAGATACCCTGGGTCCCATTATACTCTGCCCACGCTACTTTACGCTCTCCCTTCCTGCGATGGTACTAGATCGCGCAAGATTGCTCTGCGCCGTCTGCCCGCCCAACGTGTTATGCGGACGGGCGCGAAGCCACACGCTGGGGCCTTACAATCGGCAGAGTCTGTGCTATAGTATTGCATATATCTCGTTGATCGCGGCAAGCGGGTATCGCGTCCATTGTGTCGCCCAGCCACGGCTGAACAAACAAACGACTGGCGGCGCCGGGGAGGTATGACATGTCCAGTAAGTATCAGCGTGAGATCGAAGAAATTCTGCGGAATATGGACCCCGATACGCCGAAGAGCGCCGTGGGCGACCGCATACGCAATTTCCAGCGGCCCCGCCCACGCCGCCAGGGTCCGTCACTCTCGCTTGCCAGCCTCTCGCTTTGGCTCCTGCTGCTCAGCGTCCTCTTGCTGCTTGCTGCGACGGGCCTCGCCTTCTACGAAGGCGCCCCCACGCTGCTCAGCGGCGGCTTTGGCGTCGCTGCATTTGTCGTCTTCTTGTTGGCGCTGGTCGTCGGCTGGAGGGACCGATTTCGCGGTTCATCCGTAACGATGACGATTGGCCGCCGCCCGCAGGCGCCGCAATCCCCTTTCACACCCTACGATGATGGCGGCGCGGGCATCGTCAACGCCGACCCCACCACGCCACGCCCCCTCCGTCGCAACTTCCTCGACGGCCTGCGCACGCGCCTCCGCCTGATGCGCCTGCGCACCCGCTATCGCCAGCGCCACGAGGAGTAGGCGTTTAGATTAGTGGCGGCGCGTAGACACGGCGGTCGGTCACGGCGGTTGAAACCGCAGCTAAGGGCCTGCGGCCACGAAGCCCGCCTGCGTGGGCTGGAAAGCAATGGCTTGCGTCGGGAGTGGTCAGGAGCGCACGGTGTCGAAGTATCGACTGGATGGCTGGTGGTCTGGTGTGGTGTGCGTCGCTGTCTTCTTCACATTAGTGTCGCTCGGTAGTTA
>Ga0307374_10013881_pt1 | contig 11048 bp, 12 predicted proteins | sample OX3MG_FD_202532 | JGI IMG/M metagenome (GOLD analysis project Ga0307374, IMG submission 202532) | Soil microbial communities from Risofladan, Vaasa, Finland - OX-3 | ecosystem: Environmental > Terrestrial > Soil > Coastal area > Acid sulfate soil | place: Finland: Risofladan, Vaasa | collected... | reverse complement strand
ACGGCCTGCAAGCTGTTCCGTTCCTTTACCAGGGCCCGCTCACGAGCGACGCGGCGGGAGCGGCAGTATCCGTGCTGACGCCATCGTTCCCCGGCGTGCTGTCGGCGACGTTTTACGGTCCCGATACTCACTCCTTCAATCCGGCGACCATCCCGTCCGGCCAGGTCCGGGCCGTCGGGAGCTACCAGTCGTCGTCGGCTCCCGCCGGTGTCCTCAACCAGGGCATGATCTACCGCGGGCCGGTGAGCGGATCGGGCGGATCATGGACAACCATCGACGTGCCCGCTCACGGCGCCCATACGACCGGGCACGTGCGAGCCTGCCCCCGGGTTCAGGTCAGGTGCTTCGTGATGGACACCATCGCGCACAGCACCATGGGCGATCTGGTGGTCGGCAACTATGACCTCAGCCCCAGTATCCCTGGCGGCCTGATCTCGGGCAATGCCTTCATCTACAACCTGGCCAGGCATCAGTGGACGCTGCTGCGCCTGGGCGGGAGCATGTCGAATGAGACCACTATCTACGGCATCTGGCAGAACGGCGGGGACGCCAGCCCGGACTACACCCTGGCCGGCGGTTCCTCGCCGCACGGGATCCAGCGGGCCTTCCTGATGAGCTACAACCAGCAGACCGGGGCCCTCGGCCCGCCGAGGTACTACAGCTACGGCAACCTCCCGGCTCTAGTCACGCACTTCGAGGGCATCACCGGCGTACCGGGCGGTTTCGACCTCGTGGCCGGGAGCTCGGCGCAGGACACGTCGATGGCCTTCGTTCCCGTCAATCCCCGTGACGGGGACTTCGGGCCGGCCACGTGGTATCCCGTGGCGGTCTCGACCAGCCTGCTGTGCTCGGGCGGCTGCGGCCTGGTGACCGGGAATGCCGTGTATGAGAACCATGTCATGGGGCTCTATGTCCCCAGCCGCTCTCCCTCCCCCGGCACTTACCTCGCGACGGCCCGCGAGCGGGACGGCTAGCCCGGATCGCGGCGGGCGAGCAGGGCGGCCAGGTCCGCCTGTGTCGGCAGCGCCCTGCGGGCGCCTGCCCCGGTGCAGGCTGCGGCGCCGGCGGCCACCGCGGTCTCGACCCCGGCCCGCAGCGGCAGCCCGTCGGACAGGGAGGCGGCGAGCGAGCCGTTGAACGCGTCGCCGGCCCCGACAGTGTCCACGATCGTGACCTTCGGGGCCGGGACGGTCAGCACGGGCTGCCCGGCCTGGTGCAGCGTCGCGCCGCGGCTGCCCCGCGTCACCACGACGGCGCGGGCGCCGGCGCCCAGCACAGCGGCGATGGCGGTCGCCTCGTCAGCCGCGCCGGGGGCGGCCAGCAGAATCTCGCCCTCGTTGGGAGTCAGGATGACGCCCCGGAGGACCTCGGGCGGCAGGGCCATCCCCGGCGCCGGGTTGAGCACGACCGTGGCGCCCGCCTCCTGGCCGGCTCGGGCGGCGGCCTCGACCGCGGCGAGCGGTATCTCCAGGCTGAGCAGTACTACGCTGCGCGGACCCAGGCGGGTGGCCAGCCGCTGCTCGACGAGATCACCGGTGAGCAGCTCGTTGGCGCCGGGGGCGACCGCGATCATGTTCTCGCCGGCGTCATCGACCAGGATGACCGCCACGCCGCTCGGCCCGTCGCACCGCACCAGAGCGCTGGTGTCGGCGCCGTCCAGCTCGAGGGCGGCCCGCTCAGCTTCGGCCGCCTGGTCCGCGCCGACCGCGGCGATCAGGACGACCGCGGCGCCGAGCCTGGCGGCGGCGTGCGCCTGGTTAGCGCCCTTGCCGCCGGGGAAGATCGACAGGACGCCGCCGGCCACCGTTTCCCCGGGCTGCGGCAGGTGGCCGATCCTGACGACATAGTCGATATTCACCGAGCCGACCACGGCGACGTGCCCCACGGTAAACCTCCGTAACCGATCAGTTCCGCTGCTGCCGCGGGAGCCGTTAGTTCAGTGCCCGGAGGGCGTCCAGCATCAGGGCCCAGAATCCGTCAGTGTCCAGGCGGGTCGCCACCTTGGCGTTCGCCTCGTGGCCGAGCCGCAGGTCGAAGTCGGTCACGGTCATCCCCGCCGTCCACTGGCCGCGGGTCTCCACCGTCACGAAGGCATCGCAGACGGTGACCAGTTCCGGGCGGGCGACCCCGGCGACGGCGCACGGGTCATGCAGCGGCGGGGCCTGGAGCCCGCGCAGCTGGCGGTAGCTGGAGCCGAAGAACGTCAGTAGCTCCACCACCACAGCGCTCAGAGCAGTCCCGATCGCCCCTATCTCATCGATGACCTGCTGCGACGCTCCGGCCTGGCGCGTCAGCTCCAGGCCGACCATCGTCAGCGGCCAGCCCGCCTCGAAGACGATCGCCGCCGCTTCGGGGTCGGCGAGGATGTTGAACTCGGCTGCGGGCGTCCGGTTCCCGCGCGTGTACGCCCCGCCCATGAGCACGACGCCGCGGGTCCGGTCGACGATGCGAGGCTCGCGCCGGAGCGCCATGGCGATATTGGTCAGCGGCCCGACCGGCACCAGCGTGATGTCCCCGTCAGAGGCCATCAGAGTGCGCACCAGGAAGTCGACCGCGTGCTCGTCGGACACCGGCACCGTGGGCTCGCCGAAGACCGGCCCGTCGAGGCCCGACTCGCCGTGCACGTCCGCGGCGATGATCGGCGGGCGCACCAGCGGGCGGTCACAGCCCGCGTGGATGGGCACGTCGTCGATGTGCGCGACGGTGCAGACCCGGCGGGCATTCAGGGTCGTCTTCTCCAGGGTCTGGTTGCCGGCCACCGTGGTAATGGCCAGCAGATCGATATCCGGGCAGCCGCGGGCCAGCAGGATGGCCATCGCGTCGTCGTGTCCGGGATCGCAGTCCAGGATGATCGGCTTGCCCATGTCGTAATCCCTTCCGCCAGCGGCGGTGCGACGGCCACGCCTGGTTGCCGTTATGTCGAAGAAGTTATCGTTCACGTCGCCGGGCGCACTCGCCGGACGCCGGCGCGGCGCGGCGCGGCGGCCGCGGCGGCCGGCAGCGCACGGCAGACTAGCCGGGTGACAGTGAATGCGGCGCTGGTGGAAGCGGCCTCCGACCGACTCGCCGGCGTGGTCGCGACCACGCCGCTGGAGCGCAACGCGCGGCTCTGCGCGCTCTGCGACAGCCAGGTGTGGCTCAAGCGCGAGGACCTGCAGACCGTCCGCTCGTATAAGGTCCGCGGCGCATACAACCTGATCGCCCAGCTCGACGAGGCGGCTCGCGCGGCGGGCGTGGTCGCGGCCAGCGCGGGAAACCACGCACAGGGCCTGGCCTTCGCCTGCTCCGCGCTCGGCGTGCGAGGCCGGGTCTACCTGCCCGGCACCACTCCCCGGCAGAAGCGGGACCGGATCGCCGTGCTCGGCGGCGACATGATCGAGGTCATCCTCTGCGGCGACACCTACGACGAGGCGTCGGCCGCGGCCACCGGGGACGCCGCGGCGTCAGGCGCGACTCTCGTCCCGGCCTTCGACGATCCCCGGACCATCGCCGGCCAGGGCACGGTCGCGCGGGAGATAGTGGCACAGCTGGGCGCGGCCCCCGATGTCCTGGTGGTCCCCGTCGGCGGCGGCGGGCTGCTGGCCGGCTCGGTGGCCTGGCTCGGGGAGCGGCATCCGCAGACCTGCGTGATCGGCGTCGAGCCGGCCGGTGCCGCGTGCGTTGCCGCCGCGCTAGCCGCCGGAATGCCAGTCACCCTGCAGGATCTGGACACCTTCGTCGACGGCGCCGCCGTCCGCCGGGCCGGGGACGTCACCTACCCGCTGATCGCCGCCTCATCGGCCGACCTCGTGACCGTGGCCGAGGGGCGGGTGTGCAGCGAGATGCTGGATCTCTACCAGATCGACGGGATCATCGCCGAGCCCGCGGGCGCACTGGCCACCGCGGCCCTGCCTGGCCTGGCGGCACTGCCTGGCCTGGCGGCCAGCGCGGGCGGCGCCGTCACGATCCCGGCCGGCGCCACGGTCGTCTGCGTAGTGTCGGGTGGCAACAACGACGTCAGCCGGTACGCCGAGGTGGTCGAGCGGGCCCTCATTCACGAGGGCCGCAAGCACTACTTCCTGGTCGACTTCCCCCAGGAGCCGGGAGCGCTGCGGCGGTTCCTCGACGAGGTCCTCGGCCCCGATGACGACATCACCCTGTTCGAGTACATCAAGCGCAGCAACCGGGAGACCGGCCCGGCCCTGGTCGGGATCGAGCTGTCCCGCCCCGAGGACCTCCCCGCGCTGCTCGACCGGATGAAGTCCGCCCCGCCGCACATCGAGATGGTGGAGAGCTCCAGCACGCTATTCCGCTTCCTGCTCTAGCGGCTCCCGCTCCCCCCGGGGTTCACTGGCGGCGGATGGTGGCCAGCCAGGCGTGCGCGGTCGTGATATCCGGCCCGAAGTTGATCTCGAAGGCGTCGGCCGCGATGCTCGTCACGGCCCAGCCGTCGCTGAAGGCCGTGACGAGCTCGTCCTGGCGTACCCGCCGGGGCCCGAACTCGCCGGGCCGGCGGTCGCTGAAGCACATCAGGTAGCAAGTGCCCCCGGCTCCAGCACCGGCGCCAGGCTGGCGGCGTGCCGGGCGCGCTGCTCGTCATCGAAAACGTGGAACAGCCCGCTGTCGATGACCGTCCGGCCTGTGGCAGGACCCGCACCAAGTCAGCGTCAGCCTCGTCAGCCGATGCTAGTGCGCGGCCTCGTACTTGGCGAGCACCTCGGACGGGATCCGGCCCCGGTCGGAGACCTTGAGACCCTGAGCGCGCGCCCACGCCCGCACATCCGACAGGTCATGGCGGACCGGACGCGCGCCCCGCACCGGACGCCGCGACGACGACACCTTCCGCGCCGCCGCAAGGTAGGGCCCAATGGCCTTCGCGAGCTGGTCCGCGTGCTTCTTATTCAGGTCAATCTCATAGTCCACGCCGCCGAGCCCGAACCTCACCGTGCCCTCGGCCTCGCTGCCGTCAATGTCATCTACATACAGGATCTGCGTACGCTGAGCCACTGCTTGTCACTCCACTCCGGGGATTAGGTCTAGCCGTCTAGACCATAAGCTAGCTTAATCGATCATCCGGCCCGCCAGACGGCCTTCAGGCGGAGCCTGATCGCGGTGATCCGGCCCGAATATGAGTAGATCGGCGCAGCCCCGGCTCCTTAGCCTTTTCTCCGGCCGCCATTAAGCGCATCAGTGTTGGCGCGGGCATGGCCTGCCTGGCCGGCCGGGACTCGACCGGATGTTCCGTGCGCTCGGCGACAGCAGCCGGCCACGGTCGTCCAGCACCTGGGCGTCCTGGAGACGGAGCACGTTCTCGCCCAGGCCGGCGGGCAAGGATTCGCGGTGCCGCGGAAGGCGGTCGAGACCAGCCAGTCGCCGACCTGATCAGCGGCGGCGTGATACCTCAACAGCTCAGCCTGATCTCATTGGCGTACCGCCGGGTGCCGCACGACACCATCCACGGCAAGACTTGGCAGCTACCCGGCAGGACGGGGGGCAGAGCCGTAGCTGGCCTTCGCTCTAAATGCCGCAATGGAGCCCGCGCGACTTTTTTTTTGAAGGGGACACGGCCGGCGATGCAGCAGTTCCTTGACACTGCCCTCGCGCAAGCGCCGGCAGCAGCCAGGGAACGATGCTTCCAGCAGGTCATGCGCACCGAATCTGGCCCTGGCGGTGTGCTTGCCGTTCGTGACTCCGAACGTGTAGACCTCGCCCCAGTTATCATGCAGGTAGGCCATCGTCGTGCTCATCTGGCCGTTCCGGCCCCGGTCAGCAGCTCGGCCCACACCACCTTCCAGCCGGGATTGACGCGCTGGCTTCCCCAGCGGTGGGCGAGGCTCTGCACTACGGCGAGCCCCCGGCCGCTCTGATCCCCGTCGCTCGCCCGGCGAGGCTGCGGAGCGTCCGGGCTTTGGTCCCAGACCTCAACTATCAGCTGCTCACGGTCGGCCAGGAGGCGCAGGCAGATTGAGTCACCAGGCTGCCTCACCGCATTAGTTAAAAGCTCGCTGATCAGCAGGACGGCATCGTCGGCAAGGTGGCTGAGGCTCCATTCGCGGAGCACGTTCCTGGCATGGCCGCGCCCGCATCCGGGGGCAGTCTCCAGCGCTGCCAGCGGCCATTGTCACACAGCTATCATTGTGATGCAACATACATCTGCAACTTTCGCTCTGGAGGTATCCCGTGCCTGCACTCAGCAGCCCGACCGTCAAGCGTCGCCGGCTGGCCGCCGAGCTGCGCCGCTACCGCGACCTGGCCGGGCTGACGATCGAAGACGTGGCTCAACAGCTCGAATGGTCCAGCGCCAAGATCAGCCGCATCGAGAACGCCCGCGTCAGCGTCCTGCCGCGCGACGTGAAGTTCCTGCTGCGCACCTACAGGCTCAGTGACCAGGACGAGGCGTGGGATCTGCTGCTCACGCTGGCGCGCGAGTCGCGCCAGAAGGGATGGTGGCAGCAGTACGGCGAGGCCGTGCCCGACTGGTTCGAGGTCTTCGTCGGCCTGGAGGCCGGGGCCACAACCATCTGGGGCTACGATGCCGAGTTCGTGCCGGGCATCCTCCAGACGGAGGAGTACGCCCGCACCGTCCACCGGGCGCAGCTCATCAAGGCGACCGACGGCGAGATCGACCGGCTCGTGCGCGTGCGCCTCGCCCGCCAGGAGCTGTTGACTTCGGATGGCGGGCCGCAGCTCTGGCTCGTCCTCAACGAGGCTGTCATCCGCCGCGTGGTCGGAGGCGCAGCGATCATGCGCGAGCAGCTCAAGCGCCTGATCGAGGCATCCAGGCTGCCGAACATGGCGCTCCAGATCGTGCCGTTCGGCCAGGGCGCACACCCCGCGATGGACGGCTCGTTCAACCTGCTCGGCTTCCCCGAGCCGACCGACCCGAACATCGTCTACATCGAGTACCACACGGGCGCGCTGTATTTGGAGAAGACGGCCGAGGTCAACCGTTATAGCCTGATGTTCGACCACTTGCGGGCAGCAGCGCTGCCGGTAGACGACTCGCGTAGGCTCATGGCGCGAGTGGCCGAAGACTTGACATGATCTAAAGGATGGATGGGATGAACCAAGAACTTGACCTGTCCCGCGCCAGATGGTTCAAGAGCAGCCTCAGCAACGGCCAGGGTGGCAACTGCGTGGAGGTCGCCTCGAACGTGCCCGGCATCGTCGGCGTGCGGGATAGCAAGGACAAGGACGGCCCGGTGCTGACCTTCACTCCGGAGGAGTGGCACGCCTTCGCGGCAGGCATCCGAGACGGGCAATTCGACCTGTAGAGCGCGGCAGTGCGGGTTCCCGCACTCGCGCGTGTCTGCACGTAACGGGCGGGGACGGGGACGGAGGGACGAGACAACCGCATGCAGGTTGAGTAACTATCGGATAGCGAATCGGAGACTGAGCCATATAATGAAGCCGGCCGGGTAAACGGCCACGTCGCAAATGCGTCTCTCTCCAGCGGGGTGACGAACTCCACGCGGTCGGCTGGTATGACGCAGACGGTGACTTCAACCGGGGCCTGCGTCGCGGCGGAGATGCCGACCCGGATGATTTCCATCACGACGGCTCTGACGGCGATCTCCAGGAGGTCAGCTTCTCCGGGGTCCGGCATGCGCGCCCGGATGTACTCCGTCCATCCGATCGGGCCGTGGCCAGCTTCTTCGATCCTGTCCAGGTAGCCGCCCGGCCCTGTATCAGCCTGGGCGGCACGGGGGGCGCTGGCTACGGCTGCGGGGTGTATCCAGGAGTCAACGAGCTGGTAGGGCGGCTCGCCGGCCGGGCTCGTCACGCGGCGACGGCGGGTGACCCGCTCGCCGGTCGCGACCCCCAGGTGCTCAGCGATCCGCGCGGGGCACGGCTGCGCCGAGACACGCGGCAGGCCGTGAACCTGCCAGCTTTCGGCCTGCGCGGAAGGGAAGTTGTACCCGGTCGCGCCCCGCGTGCCTGTCCCGCGTGCGGTGTAGGCGGCATTCCTGGTGATTTTCGTGCCACGCCGGATACGCCGGCGCGTGACCGGCCACTGCACGACAGTGCCGCGCTTGCGGACGGGCCGGACCAGACCCTCGCCTTCGAGCACGCGGACAGCTTCCGCGATGACGGCGCGTGTCGTGGTGTAGGCGGCGGCGAGATCAGTCATCCGGGGCAGGGACCGGCCTGTCGGGAACTCTCCGGATGTGATCCGCTTCCGTAGGTCATCAGCGATCACTCGGTACCTGGCTGTCATCAGCTATCACTCCTCAACCACATTATGCCCCCGCATATTGACTGGCCGCCCACAGGGGCGCACACTGCGGAATATGCCCCTGCATATTCCAGGGCAGGTGGCTGAACTGCGGAGAATTGGAGCCGCGAATGCGCGATCGTGCTCCGGCAGGCGCGCGGCACGGACTGATGTCCGTGCCGCGCGAGGCGGCGCACGGTAGGAATGAGCGCATGACGATTCTCAACTGGCCAGGGCGGGACGCCCTGCCCCCTGTACGGAAATGGTCCGCGTCTGCGCCCAGGCAGCTCTACCGGGACCGGCGCATATCGGTAGAGGAAGTACAGGTGAGCACTGGTACCGGGAAGCCCTTCTCACACCAGGTGATCCGGTTCGCGTCTGAGTCTGTCGCTGCTGTGGTGCATAACCAAGGACGCGGTGTGCTCATGCTCTACCGGCACCGCTTCATAACCTCCCGCGCCGGCCTGGCGCTGCCCGCCGGCGGCATCGAACCTGGCGAGCACCCCGTGGACGCGGGATCCCGCGAGGTCTTCGAGGAGACCGGGTGCAAGCTCCAAGACGCCAGGCTGATGGGCTCAGCCGATGTCCTGCCGGGGTTGGCTGACAAACGGTTCTGGTTCGTATTCGGGACAGCGGCGGGGAACGACGTTCCCGAACCTGCCGACGCTCACGAATCGACGGCCCTGTACTGGGTGCCGGTCAGTGAGCTGTTCAGCTTGATGTCCGGCGGCCTGATCTCCGCCCAGCCGAGCATGCTCGCCCTGCTGTATGCCGAACGGGCAGGGCTGCTCAGGGAATTACCACACTGAAAGAAGCCTGTCATGGCAGAACACAGCGAAACATGGGACGGCGGCCTGACGGTATCCGCCGGCAGCGACGGCACGGACTCCTACGATTTCGGCTCCCGCGCGGCAGCGGTCACCAGCCTCAAATCCGGGCTGCGCCTGCCGGAGATGACCCCGCTCCCGTCGCCCTGGACGCTCGAAATCGAGCCCACTTTGCTGTGCAACGCCCGGTGCCATTTCTGTTCCTACGAGGATTTCATCAGGGATTTCCGCGAGCGGCAGCGCGCGCTCCCGGTAATCCAGCGCAGCCGCGGGCTGGCGTGGGAAAGGGTCAGGTATCTCCTTGAGGAGATCCGTGGCTGCGGAACCACGCGGGGAATTTTCTGGTCAGGTGGCGGGGAACCGCTCGTGTGGCCACACCTTACCGACGCGATTATCGCGTCAAGCGAATTCGCGGACGTATCGCTTCAGACAAACGGCATCAAGCTGGACAGGCTGCTTACCGGGCCACGCGTGTTAGGTAACCTGTCGGTTCTGAGCATCAGTGTATATTCCGATCTCCGGGAGCAGCATAAGCAGATCGCCGGCGTCGATTCATTCGAGCGCGTATCTCGCAACATCCAGGACGCGGTGGCCATGCGGGACCGGCATGGCTGGAGTCTTACGATCGGGGCGAAAATCCTCGTAGACAGGATCAGCTACGGCCGACTTCCCGAGATCATCCGGTACTACCGAACACTCGGGGCCGATTCCGTCGCGCTACGGGAAGTCCAGGGTGCCAATCATGGTGAGGCCGGGGAGGAACGCGAGATCGGTCTCCGCGAGAATGAGCGTCATGAAGTCCGCCGTCAGGCATCAGAGAGGGACGCAGATCCCGCGCTCCTTTTCTTCGCGCGGGCACTCAGCGGAACCCACGGCGCAATCACGCCGACGCGGCACTGCTACAACGCCACGGACGGGCATTTCGCCTGTGTCGATGCGGAGGGAGAGGTATATCTCGGCAATCCCGAAATCGGGGACCGCCAGTACAGCATCGGGAACATCCTGGCTTCCTCCTGGCACGACATATGGCGGTCAGGCCGCCATCTCGAAGTCATCAGGCTCATGGACATGCTTCAGAGATCTGCACAGTGCCGACTGAGCGTATGCCGCCACGTCAGGGCGAACATCGGCGCTGAGCATGCGCTGACCCTGATCAAGCCTGCCCGGCCACTGGATTCATTCCTTTAGGCTGAGTAACTATCCGATTCACTATCTGCTCCTGGATGACAGTTAATCGGAGTGAAGCCGGCCGGCGTTCCGGCGATCGTCTACGTCTATGTCTGCGTGCCATCAAGTGCAGACGCGCGACGTAGACGTAGACAACGACGGCCACGGGCGGTCACACTGTGTGCTCGTCTGTGTCTCGTCTCACCACCGGATGCTCGCGCGCGTCTGCACCTATGAGCGCCGGCTTGCGCGTTGCGCGTGCGGGAACGACCTGGCGGTGATCTGCGTGTGCAACCCGACTTGCAACGATCAGATCGTCCTCGCCCACGCCAGGGCGCTGCTGACCAGCACCCCCGAGGGCGCCACTGCCTATGTCCAGCCCTGATGGACGCCGTGCCGCCGGGCAGCTACCTGACCGTGTCGGACACCACCAGGGACATCGACACCGAGCGATGACCACTGGTGCCGCGCGCTACAACGCGCGACTGGGACTGAACCGGTTCACACCGCGGACGCGCGAGGAGATCGCCGGCTTCTTCGACGAACTGGACATGGTCGAGCCCGACCCGTGTCCGCCACTGCCGCGATGGCACGCCCTGTCCAGCCCCCGGCAGGCCATCCCCATGTACGCCGGCCTGGGCCGCAAGCCATAGCCGAGGCCGGCAAACGGCGGCGCCCGGCTCCGGCCGGGCTGCTGCTGAGTACAGGCCTGCGTTCTGGCTGCGCGCGTGATCTAGCGCCCGGGTGAACGAGCTGCCCGCGAGGTCGTCCAGGGTCGGTGCACGGAAGACGTTGCAGAACTTGAGCTCCCACTCGGAGGCGAAATACCAGTACAGGTCATAGATCCGCGGCCGGGGCAC
>Ga0307374_10013880_pt1 | contig 11049 bp, 9 predicted proteins | sample OX3MG_FD_202532 | JGI IMG/M metagenome (GOLD analysis project Ga0307374, IMG submission 202532) | Soil microbial communities from Risofladan, Vaasa, Finland - OX-3 | ecosystem: Environmental > Terrestrial > Soil > Coastal area > Acid sulfate soil | place: Finland: Risofladan, Vaasa | collected... | reverse complement strand
TCGAACGATTTAGTTGGAAGCGCAGCGCGCAGGCGATGATCGAAACATACGAACTCGCGCTTGCAGCAGGCCCGCGCTAATCGCGATCTACTAACCAGCGCGCTCAAGCCCACCGCGTTTGGGGAACCGTTCGTCAGCCCGCATCCTGCGGGCTTCCTACTTCTACGTTTTTGTGCAACGTTCAAAGGAAGTTCGACATCCTGTCGATTGCACAAAAATCGCAGATTCCCCAAATGCGGTAGGTTGGATCGCGCCTGTCGGTTAGTAGATGGGCGAACCCGGCGCGCCCGGAGCCACGCTGCCGTCGTCGGGTGCGAAGATGAGATCGAGCGGATAACTCGATCCGCCTTCGGGCATCGTGACGATCGTGATGCGTACGAACCCCTTCGACGGAACGACGTATTGGCGCACTTTGTAGCGCGAGAACGGCGGGACTTGATGCGACTGCACGAGTACGCCGTCGATGATGTACGTTCCGGTGGCATGCCCGCCGCGCGGGTTCTCGTAGATGGCGATGCTCTGCGGGGTGGGTAGTGGATTCTGCACGTTGACGACAAAGGCTTCGAGCACGCCGTAATCGCCGGCGAGCGCTTCACCCTTGAGCGTGTTCGGAAGCGGTATCTGGCCGATCGGCAGCGTGAGGTACGGCCCGGTCAGATCCCACTGCGTCGCATAGTGGAATTCGGGGATGTCGTAGATGCCGCGCGCGTGTCGGACCGTGCTGGTGAGCAGATCGGTTTGCGCGAGCGGAGCGTTCGGATCGTCGCTCGCATTTTGCGCGAAAAGCGCGAGGTGGATGTTGCCGCCCGAAAGCACGCGCAGTTGCAGCAACTCGGAGAGAATTTGCCCGGCGGGTAAATTCTGGGCGAGAATGTTGAACGATTGGTGCGCTCCCACCGTAATGAGGCGTCCCTCGTTTTGGACGACGTGGACGAGAAAGCGTTTGGTCGCGTCGTGCCCGGCTTCCATTTCGTTGGGGCTCGGGCCGCCGAGACCCGCGATGAATTGAACGATCGCCGGCTCGGCTGAGTGATTGCTCGCGCGCAAGACGATGCGGCGATCGGGCTGTCCCGGCGGATTGTAGTGAAAGTAGAGAAAACGCGACGGGGCGTCGTGCTGGAGCACCGAGGTAAAGAGAACGCCGTTCTCGGTTAGACGCTCGGGATAATCGCTGACCATAAGCGATCTGGGCGAGATGCGCGGCGCGGCGATGTTCGCGACGTGAACGTGAGTGGTGCCGTTAGCGTCAAAGTACGCATCGCCTTGAATGAGCACGGGAACGTCGAGATCGACGGTATCGTCTTGCGACAGATCGCCGGGAATCGCGACGTCGCTGCGAGAGAGAACGACCTGCGCGTTCGGCCGCAGTTGCGCGGCTTGGATAACGGCCGCCATCACGCGTTTGCGCACGTAATCCGCCGAGGCCGGGTCGCCGGTGAGTTGGATCGAGACGTACGGCGCGATCGTTCCGGCAATATATGCGACGCGCACGCCCAACGCGTAGCTCACGCCGCGCGAATCCGCGATGTCCACGAACGTCGCGCCGGGGGCTTCTCCGGCCAGCGTTAGCGTGCGCGACTCCTGATCGATCGTAACGCCGACAGTCGCGGCGTTGCGCGCCACGGCGGTGATGTCTCCGATCGCTCCGCCGACGGTTACTTGTTGCGTTGCGCCAACCGCGACTTGTGCCGACAGCGGCTGGACCTGGAGCGGCGGAGGCGTCGGCGATGCCGTCGGGACGGCGGAAGCGGAAGCCGTGGGCACGGGGCTGGGTATCGGCGACAGCCCGGGCTGCGTGGTTGTGGGAGTCGCGGTGGCCGTAGGAGAGGGCTGCGGCGCTACCGTCGGCGGCGGCGGCGGGGTTGCGGTGAGTTCTTGTCCGCTGCTTCGCGGGGCGGACGCAAGCACGCACGCGAGGAACGCGAGCGTTGCGAGGGTGCGCGCCGGCCAGGCGGGTGCGTGCAGCGTGTGTCTCCGATGGTTATGCGAGTTGCGCTTGCGCGGGGCTTACGGCCGTCGCAAGAAGCGTTTTATATCCGACGCTGGGGAACAGGACGGTGACCAAGTCTTTCTCGGCTCGTTCCACGGTTCCGGTCCCAAACTTCGGATGGTTGACGATATCGGAGATTTTGAAGCCAACGCTCGATGGACCTTGGTGTGCGAGCATTTTCGCACCCGGTAGCGCCGCTCGGGCGCAGTTATCGCATCGTCCGCAGTTCGGCCGCTCGAAGTCCTCACCGAAATAGTTGAGGATGAAGCGGCGCCGGCACGAGGGGCTCTCGGCATACTGCAACATCATGGCAAGCTTGCTTTGATCGTACGATTTCTTGGTTTCGTAGTTGGCTAGGCTCAGCACGAGATGGCGGTTCTTACGCGCCGCATCGGTCAGGCTGTAGGCCGATTTTCCCGAGGCTTCGATGAAGCCGGACTTTTTGAGCAGGGCGAGGATCACTTTGAGTTTCGTCAACGGGAGCTGGAGGATCTTGCGCAGGTCGGTCATCGAGACGCCGCCGGCCTGGCTCGCGAACACTTCGATCGTACCGAACGTGCGCTGGACTTCTTCGATCCCGGGATACTTGCCGGTGAGAAAATAATTCTGCACGCGCGTATCGCTCGTGCGATAGATCAGAATGCACCGCGAGGGAAGCCCGTCGCGTCCGGCGCGACCCGCTTCTTGGGTGTACGCTTCGACGGATCCGGGCAAATCGTAATGTACCACGAACCGAATGTTGGGCTTATCGATGCCCAAACCGAACGCGTTGGTCGCAACCACGGCGCGAATCGTTTCGTCCATGAAGAGATTGTGCACGGTGGTGCGGTCTTCTTTATGGAGTTTCGAGTGATAGACGGCGGCCGGGATGTTGAGCGTATCGCTGAGATACTTCTGCACTTCCAGCGCGTTCTTGATGGTTGCCGTGTAGATGATTCCGGTTCCGGCTAGGGTGCTTTCGCCGGTGAAGAGCTTGCCGAGCGCCTTGAGCTTGTCGGCCTCTTTATCGGCCTTGCGCGCTTCGTACACCAGGTTCGGACGATCGAATCCCTTGACGATCGGTTTGACGTGCTCGATGCCGAGCTGCTTGAGAATGTCTTCGCGGACGGCGGGCGTGGCCGTCGCCGTGAGCGCTAAAACGGTGGGGTGCCGGAGCTTTTCGATGACGTGCCCGAGCGCCAAATAGGCCGGGCGAAAATCGTGTCCCCACTGACTGATGCAGTGCGCCTCGTCGACGACGAACAGCGGCACGTGAATCTGCTGCAGAATCGAAAGAAACGCTTCGTCTTCGAGTTTCTCCGGCGTGGTGTATACGATCTTGACGCCGCCGGCTCGCACCCGTTCGCGGGTTGCGATCTCTTGATCTTCGGAGAGCGTGGAATTGAGCGCGACCACGTCGGTGATGCCGCGCTCGCGCAGCATGTCGAGCTGGTCTTTCATCAGGGCGATGAGCGGACTCACGACCAGCGTCGTCCCCTCAAGCATGAGTGCGGGAAGTTGGTAGGTGAGGCTCTTCCCGGCGCCCGTCGCCAGGATCGCAAGCGTATCGTGCCCTTGGAGGACGCGGGACACAACTTCTTCCTGGCCTGGATAGAACTCGTCAAATCCAAACTGTTCGCGTAACGCGGCGTATAACTCCACACCGGGGTTTATCTCTGCAATCATCCTACATGCCTTGGACGGGCCCTAATGAAATATCGCCCACATCGACAGTGTAGACTGGCGATGCTTAACGGTTCCTTATGAATCGGCTTCCCACTAAGCTGATACCCCGGGGCAGGCGCCCCCAAACGCTGCTGCCAAATCCCCGTTCGTGTCCCTCTATCGTACCTGGCGCCCTAAGACGTTTACCGACCTGGTCGGGCAAGATGCCGTCGTCCGCACCCTCTCGAGTGCCCTAGAGAGCGGAAAGCTGGCCCACGCCTACCTCTTTTCGGGGCCGCGCGGTTCGGGCAAGACCTCCGCTGCTAAGATTCTCGCTCGTTGCATCGATTGCGTCAACGGCCCCACCCCCACCCCGGACAACACCTGCGATAATTGTCTGGCCATGCTCTCGGGTACCGCCCTGGACGTGCTGGAGATCGACGCCGCCAGCAACCGCGGCATCGATGAAATCCGGGCGTTGCGCGATGCCGTAAAGTTCGCGCCGTCGTCCATGCGGATGAAAGTCTACATCATCGACGAAGCGCACATGCTCACGAAAGAGGGCGCGAACGCGTTCTTGAAAACGCTCGAGGAGCCGCCCGAGCACGCGATCTTCATCTTGGCTACTACCGAGCCGGAGAAATTGCCGGTGACGATTCTTTCGCGCTGCCAACGGTACGCGTTTCGCCGCATCGCGATTCCGGTGATGATCGAGCGCATGCGCGAGATCGCCGACGCCGAGCGCATCGCCATCGACGATGCGGCGCTGGCAGCTATAGCGTATCGCGCGGACGGCGGCCTGCGGGACGCGCTCACGATGCTCGAGCAGGCGGCGGCCTTTGCGGACGGGCCGATCAGCCCGGCGACGTTGGATTTAGCCTTCGGGAACACGGGCCGTAATTTCGCCGCGCAATTGGTTGAAGCGACGCTTGCGCGCGATGCGGCGCGGACGCTCTCGATCATCGAAGACGCATCGGATTCCGGTACCGATATGCTCGTATTAATGCGGTCGCTGATCGCGAGTTTTCGCAATCTGTTGGTGGCGCGAGTCGATCCCGCATTACTGGCGCGCGATCTGGCTCCCGAGGATGCCGAGCAGGCTACCGCGCGCGCGCAGGGCGTTGCTCAAGCGACGCTCGTTCGAGCGCTGCGCATTCTCAGCGATGCGGCGACCCTGGCCCGCACCGGCGGCACGCCGAGGCTCGAGCTGGAAACGGCCTTGCTCCGCTTCGTCTTGGCCGGCGAGGACCCGAGCCTCGATGCCCTCTCCGCCCGTCTGGCCGCCCTGGAAGAAGGGACGCCTAGGCCGGCCGCGGAGACGGCGGCGCCCCCATCCGCGGCCGCGCGAGCGACGACCCGGCCTGCGATACCCGAACCGGTGCGCGAGCCGGTTGCAGCCGAGCTGCCCAGGGTGGAGCCCGTTGCGCCTGAACCCGTCGCATCCGAACCGCCGCCTCCCGCGGCGAAGTCGCCGGCGCAGCCGAAAGGCAGCCAGCCGACCCTCCAGCAAGTGCGCGCGGCTTGGCAGAACATTCGGGGCAAAGTCGAGAGCGAGAGGCAGTCGCTCGGGGCACCTCTTTCTCGCGCCGCGGTCGATGCGATCGAAGGCAAGGCGATCGTTTTACGGCTTCCGGATTCGCTCAACGTCGACATCTTGCGCGATCACCTGCGTTTGCTTGAGGCGGCGATCGAAGACGTTCTCGGGGCGAGCCTCAAGGTGACGCTGCGCGTCGGAGAGCCCGGCGGTACCGCGCGTGCGAAGGTCGAAGAGAGCGTTCGTGCGCCGGACGCGGATGCCGGCGACGAAGACGCGCAGGCCCTATTTAAATACGCTAACGAACGGATCAAAGAACGATGAACCAGGCGCAATTGATGGCACAGGTCAAGAAGATGCAGTCCGAGATGGCGAAGGCGCAAGAAGAACTTGCGGCCACGATCGTTACGGGCAGCGCGGCCGGCGGCGCGGTCAGCGTCGAAATGACGTGCGACCAACGCGTGAAGAGCGTGAAGATCGGCAAGGATGCGATCGATCCCGAGGATCCCGAGACGCTCGAAGATTTGGTCCTGGTCGCCGTTAACGATGCGATCGCCAAGGCCAATGAGGCATCGCAGAAGCGTATGGGCTCCGTGACCGGCGGCATGCGCATTCCCGGCCTCATGTAGTCGGCATGCCCGCTAGCGGATCGATTGCGGGGCCCGTTCAAGCGCTCATCAACGAATTTTCGAAGCTTCCAACCGTCGGCCCGAAAACGGCTGCGCGGTTGGTTTTCTATTTGCTCAATCGCCCGCGCCACGAAGCGCAATCGCTCTCCGAAGCGATCCTTGCGGTGAAGGACAAAGTCCGCTTCTGTTCGGTCTGTTTTTCGCTCACCGAAGAAGACCCGTGCACGCTGTGCACGGACGAACGGCGCGACCGCACCACGCTCTGCGTCGTTGCCGAGGCGAAAGACATCTATGCAATCGAACGAACGGCTGCCTTCAAGGGGCAATATCACGTGCTTGGCGGCCTGATTTCGCCGATGGACGGCATCGGCCCGGCGCAACTGCACGTCAAGGAGTTGATCGAGCGGATCGGAGCGGACGCGCCGGCCGAGATCATCATCGCGACCAATCCGAACGCCGAAGGCGAGGCAACCGCTCTCTACCTTTCGCGCCTCATCCAGCCTCTGGGCGTCAGCGTGACGCGCCTAGCCTACGGCCTGCCGATCGGCGGCGATCTCGATTACGCCGACGAGATCACCGTGGCAAAAGCGATCGAAGGTAGGCGCTCGCTCTAGCCTGTTGCAAAAGCCGATCTCCAGCATCTGTCAGGCAAGAGTGGGTAAGGTAGGGATGGAGGACATCACATGTCGGCTCAATCGTTCCCACTCCCCGCCGGCTTCGGCCGGCTCGGGCGAATGCTCGCGGGACGCAATAAATGGATCGTCGGCGGCGCGGCATTAGCGCTCGTTGTCGCGTTGATTATCGCAACGATCGCCATTCGTTCGCAGAGCGCGACGTCGTACGTCACGCAGCCGGTCGTGCAGCAAACGCTCCTCAATACGGTAACCGCGTCGGGGACGGTTAATCCGCAAAATACGATTAACGTCGGCACTCAAGTCTCGGGAACGATCTCGCAGATCTACGTTGATTTCAACAGCAGGGTGAAGAAGGGCCAAGTGCTCGCGCGCATCGATCCCCGCACCATACAGGCGCAGGTCGATCAAGCTCGTGCGAACCTCACCCAAGCGCAAGCGCAAGCCAACGCCGCAAGCGCGAACGCTACCGGTGCCGCCTCCGGCATTTCGGTAGCAGCGGCCAATAGCGCTTCAGCCTCGGCCGCAATCGGCGCGGCAGCTGCGAACGTCGGCAAGGCGCGCAGCGCGCTGCAGCTCGCGCAAATCACCGAAGGGCGCGATGCCGCCTTGCTCGCGCAGGGTTACGTCGCTCAAAATCAAGTCGATAGCGACAGAGCGACCGTAGCGCAGGATCGAAGCGATCTCGCGGCCGCTCAAGCCGCGTACGCGCAGTCGAAATCGCAGGCCGTCGCACAAACGGCCCAGGTTTCGCAGACCAGTTCGCAAGCCGCCGGATCGATGTCCAGCTCGGCCGCCGCCGCCGCCGCCGTGCAGGCGGCGCAAGCAACGCTGCAACAGAGTCAATATAATCTCGATCATACGGTGATCACCTCGCCGGTCGACGGCACCGTGATCGCGCGCGCCGTCTCGGTGGGCCAGACCGTCGCCGCTTCCTTGCAGACGCCGACGCTGTTTTCGATCGCGCAAGATTTAGGCAAGATGCAAGTCGATATCAACGTCGGAGAGCCGGACATCGGCAACGTGAAGGCGGGCGAACCGGTCCAGTTTTCCGTTCTCGCATATCCAGGCGAAACGTTCGTAGGAAAAGTATCGCAAGTGCGGATCAATCCGCAGACGCTGAATAACGTCGTGACCTACGACGTCGTCATCGACGTCCCCAATCGAGGCAATAAACTGCTCCCGGGCATGACGGCAAACGCCACGATCGAGGTTGCCAGCGCCCCGAATGCTCTCGTGGTGCCGCTCGCGGCACTCCAGTGGAAGCCGGCCGTCGCGCCCAAGTCCGCCCGTGCTACGAACGCGCCGGCCAGGCCCTCCACCGCCGCGTCCGGCGCAACGGCCGCGAGCGCGCAGTCGCCGTGGGGTACCGTCACCGGCACGAGCGCCGGCGCATCGATCGGCGCAGGATCCACCGGCGTGCTGTTCGTGCAGCGCGAGTCGTCGCTCCACCCCGTACCCGTTCGGGTTGGCTTAACCACCACATCGCAAGCCGCGGTCACGCCGCTGAAGGCCGGTGCGCTTGCCGCGGGCGATGCCGTCGTCATCGGTTCCAGCAGCGGGACGACGAGCACCAAGGCCGTCGTACGCTCGCCGCTCACGGGTGGGGGCCGCGCTCCCGGCCACGGCATGTAGGTTGAGGGCGCTGAGCATGTCGGAATCTGCGGTTCCGGTCGTTCGGGTCGAACGGCTACGTAAAGTGTACACGGTGGGCGACGACCAAGTGATCGCGCTCGGCGGCGTGGATCTGACGATCGAGTCGGGAGACTTTCTCTCGGTCATGGGTCCGTCGGGATCGGGCAAATCCACATTCATGCAAATCATCGGCTTGCTCGACCAACCGACCGATGGAACCTATTACTTCGAAGGTAAGGATGTCTCCAATTTGACATCCGACGAGCGCGCCGATATCCGCAGCCGTCGCCTGGGCTTCGTTTTCCAATCGTATAATTTGTTGTCCCGCACCAGCGCCGTCGAAAACGTCGAACTCCCCATGGTCTATGCGGGTATACCGGAAGACGAACGCCGCCGCATCGCGCTCGAAAAAATGGAGATCGTCGGCATCGCGCAGTTGGCTAAGCACGCTCCGAATCAAATGTCGGGCGGTCAGCAGCAGCGCGTGGCGATCGCGCGCTCGTTAGTCAACAACCCCGGCCTCATTCTCGCAGACGAACCCACCGGCGCGCTCGATACCAAAACGTCCAGTGACGTGATGCGCCTCTTCAAGCAGCTCAACAAAGACCTCGGTATGACGATTATGGTCGTTACCCACGAATTCGACGTCGCCATGAATGCCCGTCGCATCGTCTCGTTCCGTGACGGGCTCATTATTTCCGACAAACCGAACGAAACACTCGCGGGCGTAGCATGACGCTGATGGCGACGCTACGCCTGGCATGGCAGGCGCTCGTGCGCAACAAGGCACGTTCGCTGCTCACGATGCTCGGCATCGTCATCGGCGTAGCCGCGGTCATCATTACGGTAGCCATCGGTGCCGGAGCGCGGTCCTCCGTGCAAAGCAGCATCGCGGGCCTCGGTGCGAATTTGATCGTGGTTCAGCCCGGGAGCGTTACGCAAGGCGGAGCGCGCACGGGTTTCGGCGGTGCCTCATCGCTGACGCCGGCTGACGGCATGGCGATCGCACAGCTCCCCGACGTTGCGGCGGTTTCGCCGCTCGTGACCCTACGCACGCAGGTCGTCGCAGGCGGTAATAACTGGCAAACGATCGTGAACGGCGTCGCGCCGACATACACGTTCATCAGAGATTGGCCGATAGCCCAAGGATCGTTCTTTACCCAAAGCGACGTCACGGCTTCGGCGAAGGTCGCCGTGCTCGGGCAGACCGTCGTTTCGCAACTCTTTCCTGACGGCAACCCGCCGATCGGGCAGACGGCGATCGTCAAGGGCGTACCGTTTACCGTCATCGGCGTGCTCGCCGCAAAAGGGCAGAGCGGCACGGGGCAAGACCAGGATGATACGATCCTGATCCCCTATAGTTCCGCGATGCAGCGTCTGACCGGGCTGACGACGGTCAATCAACTGATGGTGTCGGCGGCGAGCGCCGATGCGATCGATGCGGTACAGGCCGAAGTCACGACATTGCTTCAAACCCGACATCGGATCGTTCCACCGGAGAGTAATGATTTTCAAGTCCGCAATTTGCAATCGATCGCTGCAGCGGCTTCGTCGACCGGCGCCGTGATGGAGTTTCTTCTCGCGGGCGTAGCCGCCGTTTCGCTGATCGTCGGCGGCATCGGGATCATGAACATCATGATGGTTTCGGTGACCGAGCGCACGCGCGAAATCGGATTGCGCATGGCGGTCGGCGCGCGCAGCGGGACGATTCTGCAGCAGTTTTTGGCTGAAGCGATCGTGCTCTCCACCATCGGCGGGTTGATCGGCGTGGTACTGGGCGTACTCGGGACCAGCGGCGTGGCGTTGCTCGCAAAATGGCCGACGACGATTCCGCCGATCTGGATCGCCCTCTCGGTGGGCTTCTCGGCGCTGGTAGGGATCTTCTTCGGTTACTACCCCGCGCGAAAGGCGGCCAATTTGAATCCGATCGAAGCCTTGAGGTTCGAATGAGCGCCATACGCATCGCGGTGGTCGACGACGAGCCGCGCATTCGCGAACTGCTGGAACTGACGCTCTCGCACCACGGCTTCGTCGTGCGTTCGGCAGCCGACGGACAAGCCGGCCTCGCGCTCGTGAAAGAGTTCGAGCCGGACCTCATCGTGCTCGACGTGATGATGCCCAAGATCGACGGCATCGCGCTGTTGCCGATGCTGCGCCGGGTAACGGATGCGCCGGTCATCATGCTCAGCGCCAAGGGCGAACTCGAAGATCGCGTCGAGGGGCTCGTCCACGGAGCCGACGATTATTTGAGCAAGCCGTTCGAAATATCCGAGCTGCTCGCGCACATCGAGGCCAAGTTGCGACGCCCGCACCTGGAGCAGCGTAGTGCGCTTAGCCTCGACGATTTGAACGTCGACCTGGACCAACACGTCGTAACGCGCAACGGCAAGCAGCTCGATCTCTCGCCGCGCGAATACGATCTGCTGGTCACGTTATTGCGCCGGCCGCGGCGCGTGTTTACGCGGGAGGAACTGTTGGACTTAGTCTGGGGGAATTCGAGCGAAGTCGGGCCCAACGCCGTGGAACGCTACATATCGTATCTGCGCGTCAAGGTGGACGAAGGCGCGCCGCGGCAGCTGATACATACGGTTCGCGGGGCCGGCTACACGCTGCATGCGTAGCAACACGCTCTTTGCCGGATTCGCGCAGCGCCTGACACGCGGTTACGTCCTACTCGCATTTCTCTTGATCGTCGGCGTCGCCGGAACCACCACCACGATCGCCTTCCTGCAGTACGCCGCCTCCCTCAACGATGCGGTGTCGACCACCGGGCATCGCGTCGATCAGTTGGCGGCGTCGGCCCAAGCGCAGCATCAGTCGCTCTCGCAATATGCGGCGGCGATCGTGAAGGACGCCCAGCGCCCCCGCATTCACGTCTTCGTTCGCGACGAACAACATGCGATCGTCGCGGGGCACGATGAAGCCGTGAGCCGGACGGCCGAAGTGATCGGTGCGGTACTCGGTATCCACGGTCACGTCACCCGC
>Ga0307374_10013879_pt1 | contig 11049 bp, 10 predicted proteins | sample OX3MG_FD_202532 | JGI IMG/M metagenome (GOLD analysis project Ga0307374, IMG submission 202532) | Soil microbial communities from Risofladan, Vaasa, Finland - OX-3 | ecosystem: Environmental > Terrestrial > Soil > Coastal area > Acid sulfate soil | place: Finland: Risofladan, Vaasa | collected... | reverse complement strand
TCAGCTCGCCGATCACGAAGCCGGCGATGACCGCGACGAGCAGCCCGAGCCCCAGGTAAAGCGCCGCCACCTTCCAGCCGAACAGACCGAAGAGCAGGACGAGCGCCACCTCGTTCACCATGGGCGCGGAAACGAGAAAGGAGAAGGTCACGCCCAGAGGCACCCCCGCCGACAGGAAGCCGATGAACATCGGCACCGCCGAGCAGGAACAGAACGGCGTCACGATGCCCAGGCTCGCCGCCATGGCATTGCCCACCCCCAGGCGCTTGCCGCTCAGCAGGGCGCGGGTGCGCTCCGGGGAGAAGAACGTCTGGATCACTCCGATCACGAACACGATGCCGGCGAGCAGCAGCAGCACCTTGGGCGCGTCGTAGAAAAAGAACAGCAGCGCTTCGCCGAGGCGCGAGTCGCGTGCAACGCCGAGCAGCCCGACGACCGCGTCCGCGAGCGCGGGGAGCTGGAGGTAGGCGTACACCCACAGCACTGCAGCCGGCACCAGTACCGCGAGCCAGCGGCCCAGGGGACCGAGCTGCCTGAGGGAAACTTCGCTGCTGCCCGACATCGAGATTCTCCGCGTAGCTGAGCCGATTCCGGCCTACACTCGGGAAGACGAACGACGCAGCAAAAAGATGCAGGGGTCCTTCAGCGGGCCGCAGGGCGAGGCACGAACGACTCCACCTGCCCGGCTTCGCCCAGCGCCACCCGGCAGACCTCGGTCATGCGCGCGCGCAGCCGCTTGCGCGCGCGCTGGACGCGGGATTTGGCGGTCGGCAGGGCGATACCCTTGCGTCGTGCGAACTCCTTCTGCGGCAGGCCCTCCAGATCGCACAGGACGAGGGCTTCGCGGTCTTCGGTAGACAGCTCCGAAAGCACCCGCGGCAGGCACTGGTCCAGCGTTTCGACGGCCGCGCGGTCCTGTGTTTCGGCGGGCAGGTCTTCCGGCAGCTCCACTTCCTCGCGGCGCAGGCGCAGGCGGTCGGCCAGGGCGTTGCGCGCCACCTGGAAGAGCCACGCCCGGACCTGCGCGATCTCGCAGAAGGCCCGTCCCTGGCGCAGGGCCTTGAGAAAGACTTCCTGCAACAGATCGTCCGCATCGGCGGGATGCGCCATGCGGCGTCTCAGGTAGCCGCGCAGCTCCGCCTCGTGCTCGCGCCACGCCTGTTGGACGCAGTTCATCCAGCAGCCCCTTCGACGACGTCCGGTGTCGTATATACGGGGGCGAAGCCCCCGCCTGGAGTGCGGAAGTTCGTGGTCTGGCCCTGGTAGAGGCGCGCCGCGAGCCACTGCACCGCGCCGTCGTAAACGTAATTGCGCAGGTCGAACTTGAGCACTTGCGGCGAGGCGCCGTCCTCGATCACGCGCTCGCCCGGCAGGATCATGCGCTGGGAGACGTAGCCGCCCCGCAGAATCTCCTGCCACACGCGCGTGGTCAGCTTGTCCCCGCGATACGCCGCGCGGCCGCCGAAGCCCGCAAAGGGCTTGAAGAAGTAGCCGCGGCGCTCGCTCCACAATTGCGCGGCATTGGCCGCAGTGACGATCTCGGTGCGGGGAATACCGGCCAGGAGAGTCTCGCGGACATTGGGCCCCACACCGAGCGCAGCCAGCCGATCCGGATCGGACAGGAGCACGAGATTGCGCTTGTCCGCGTAGAGCGCGTGGGCGCGCGGGTGCGGCGTCACGACCGCGGCCGTGCTCAGATACGCCTCCCGCAGGGCGGCGTGATCCGGCTGTTCCAGCATGAAGTCGGTGAGGCGGTTGTAGACCAGGTCCACCGCGCTTCGCGTCGGCGCGTGCCACAGCTTCCCCTCCCGCAGTTCGAGCTCCTCCGGCGCGGCGACGAGCGCCTCGATCCCGTGTTGCCGGAACAGGCGCTGGAACAGCAGAAACTCCGGGTACAGGTGCTGCTGCTCCGGCGACTCGTCGACGATCGCGATCCGGTTCAACGGGCCCGCGCGCCGCGCCAGGCGCGATTCCGCGCGGAACATCTCGATGATCCGCCGCTCGAATGCGGCGACGGCCCGCGGACCGGGCACCAGCCCCTCCATCGCCGCGCAGCAGGCGCGCTGCGCCCTGGCCAGGATCACGTTGAGCATGGCGCCGCCGGCGTTGGTGTTGATCTCGATCAGCCCCAGCGTATCGCCGCGCAGGTGAAAGTCGAAGCCGAAAAAAACGCCCCGGTTGCCCGGATCGTGCCGGGCGATGGCGGGCGCGGACGCGAGCACTTCCTCTTGATAGCCCGGCAGCGTGACCACCGACTCGATCGCGCGAATGATGGCCGCCATGCGTTGCAGCTGTGCGCCCGCGACGAACACCGGGCGTGCCGAGAAGATGTCGGGGCAGCGTGCCTCGAGCGCCTCGTAGAGAGCCGAGTCCCCGGTCTCGGATTGCAGCGCGCCGCGCAGCGCCTCCGCGTCGAGGCTGAGGCAGAAGCACTCGGCGTTAAGCCGTTCCGGGTCCTGATCGAGGATCGCGGCGAGCGAATTCTCGGCGGGGCGATTCACGGGGTGGCGGGTCCTGCCCAATCTTCCCGGGTACCCCGGCGAAGCGTCCCGGCGAGCGCGGTTCCCGGCGCCACGGTGTTGAATACGGTTCCGTACCTGCGCACGTTCTCGTGCAAGAGCTCGAGCTTGCGATCGGGCTCGTCGGTATCGATGAGGATCTCGTAGTCGATGCGTGCCATCTTGGGCGGCGCGTCCTGGCGCACGCCGCTGAGCCTCACCTCCACGCCCCGAAAGTCAAACTTGATGATCGGGGCAACGCGCTCGATGCCCTTGATCATGCATGCCGACAGCGCGGCGAGCAGCAGCTCCGCCGGGTTGAAGGCGTCGCTGCGGCCGGCAAGCCCGGTATCGAGCGTGATGCGCGCCTCCTTGCACGACGCCTCGCTGCCGAGCGCGTCCATGCGGCGCGTGTGCACCGCATAACTCAGAAGCTTCGCTTCGGGATCCGACATGGCGCTCAGTCTGGCACCGACGGCGGGCGCGACATTGACCCTCGTCAAACGCGGGATTCAGGTATGCCGCGGTCGTACCAGCGCTCGCTGGCGTTGACGATCTTCACCACCGCGAGCATCACCGGAACCTCGACCAGTACCCCGACCACGGTGGCCAGCGCCGCGCCCGAGTCGAAGCCGAACAGGCTGATCGCCGCGGCGACCGCCAGCTCGAAGAAATTGCTCGCGCCGATCAGCGCCGAAGGACAGGCGATGCTGTGCTTCTCCCCCAGCGCGCGATTGGCGAGGTAGGCAAGCCCCGAATTGAAGAACACCTGGATCAGGATCGGCACCGCCAGCAGCGCGATGACCAGCGGCTGCGCGAGGATCTGGTTGCCCTGGAACCCGAACAGCAGCACCAGCGTCGCGAGCAGTGCGAAGGTCGACCACGGTTGCAGGCGCCGGAGCAGGGTTTGCAGAGCGCCCTCGCCGCCGCGCGCCAGGGCGCGCCGGCGGATGAGCTGCGCCGCGATCACCGGCACGACGATGTAGAGCACCACGGAGGTGAGCAGCGTGTTCCACGGCACGCTGATCGCCGAGATGCCGAGCAGCAGACCGACGATCGGCGCGAAGGCGAACACCATGATCGTGTCGTTGAGCGCCACCTGCGACAAGGTGAACAGCGGATCGCCGCCGGACAGGCGGCTCCACACGAACACCATCGCGGTGCAGGGCGCCGCCGCGAGCAGGATCAACCCGGCGATGTAGCTGTCGATCTGGCCCGCTGGCAGGTAGGGCGCGAACAGGTGCCGGATGAAGATCCAGCCGAGCAACGCCATGGAAAACGGCTTGACCAGCCAGTTCACCGCCAGCGTGACGCCGATACCCCGCGCGTGCTCCTTGATCCGGTGCAGCGCGCCGAAGTCGACCCGCACCAGCATCGGGATGATCATCACCCAGATGAGGATCCCCACCGGAACGTTGACCTGGGCGATCTCCATGCGGCCGAGGGCTTGCACGGGCCCGGGCAGCAGCTGTCCCAGGAGGACACCGGCGACGATGCACAGCGCGACCCACAGCGTGAGCCAGCGTTCGAAAAAGCCCATCTTCAATCCGCCTTGGCCTCGGCGCCGGCCTTGCCGATCTCTTTCACCTTGGCCTGCAGCGCGGTGCGCTCGAGCAGCTCGGGCCGCAGGCTGGCGAACAGCCGCACCCGGGTGCCGAGCGTGCGGATGGCGTCGACGAACGCGCGGCGCTTGTCTTCGTCGCTGCCCCGCACCGCGGCGGGATCCTGGACACCCCAATGCGCGGTCATCGGCTGGCCGGGCCAGAACGGGCAGGCCTCGCCGGCGGCCTGGTCGCACACCGTGAATACGAAATCGAGTCCGGGCGCACCGGGGGCCGCGAACTCGTCCCAGCTTTTGCTACGCAAGCCCTCCGCCGGAAGATGGTTCCGGCGCAACAGCTCGAGCGCGAACGGGTTCACCTTGCCGGTCGGATGGCTGCCCGCGCTGTAGGCGCGAAAGCGCCCCGCGCCGTGGTAATTGAGCAAGGCTTCGGCCAGGATCGAGCGCGCCGAGTTGCCCGTGCACAGGAACAGGACGTTGTAGACGCGCTGCGTCATCGCCGCCTCAGCCGCAGCAGCTGCGCTTGGCGAGCGCCGGCTCGAGCGCTTGCGGAGCCGGGGCGCAACATCCAGGGCCCGCGGCCGCAGCGGGTTCGCGGCTGTCGACGCCGAAAACCGGGATCTGGGCAAGAGTGTGGAACGATTCCCACGCTACGCCCTGCGGATCGAGCGTCCAGTGCTTGTCGGACTTGGCATAGCAGCAGGCGGCGTCGGTCTGCGCGAGCGCTGGAAGCTCGGCGGCCGCGAGGCGGCCCTCCATCTCCTTCAGCTCGTCCGCAGACTCGACCTGGATGCCGAGGTGATCGAGCCCGGGCGCCTTGCCGCGCGTCGAGATGGCGAAATTCACGCGCGGATCCTCCAGCTGCCACTTGGCGTAATCGGCGTGGCGTACGCTCGGCTCGGCGGCGAAGAGCGCGGAATAGAAGCGGATGCTGTTTTCGAGGTCGGCGACCCCGAGGTGCACGTGCAGGCGTTTCATGAGGCCTTCCTCTTGATGACTTTCGCGGGTTGCGGGACGGGAGCGCAGGATTCGCCGCCGCAGCAGTTGTCGGTCAGAAACCCGAGCAGCTCGCTCATGCGGCCGAAATCGGCCGAGTAGATGACGAAGCGGCTCCGGCTGCGCGAGGCGAGCAGCCCGGCGCGGCGCAGCTGCGCCAGGTGGAACGACGCCGTGGCGGCCGGCAGCCCGAGCCGCGCCGAGATCTCCCCGGCCGGCAGACCGGCGGGGCCTGCCTCGACCAGCATCCGGTACACCGCGAGCCGCGTTTCCTGGGCGAGCGCGGCGAGCGCCTCGACCACCTGCTTCGTTTCCATAGTTCGAATATTATGGAAACGAACAACGCCCGTCAAATCGACTCGACCTGCTCGGCGGCACTCGATGTGAGCGCCGGACTTGAACCAACTCAAAGAGCGGCGCGCCCGGGATCCGCGTACTGCTAACGGCCGGAAGCCAAAACCTCGCGCGCCGTCGTGCCGATCGATTCGCTGAGCGTCGGATGCGGATGAATGGCCGCGGCGAGGGCTTGCACGGAAATCGCCGAGCTCACCGCCAGTGCGCCCTCCCCGAGGAGCGATGCCGCCCCCTCCGCGAGGATGTGAACGCCGAGCACGGCGCGGCTCGCCTGGTCGTATACGAGCTTCAGCATTCCTTCGGCCTGGCCCGAAACCTGGGCCCGGGCATCTCCACGATAGTCGTAGCGCGCGATGCGCACCTCGTGCCCCGCGGCGCGCGCCTCGCTCTCGGTCAGGCCGGCAATGCCCACTTCGGGCGTGCTGAAGATGACGGCCGTATTGCTCGCCGGTGTCGGAAAGCGCGCAGGCCGGCCCAGCAGATGGCCGGCGAGCGCCAGCCCCTGCGCGGTGGCCCAATGGGCGAACATCGGATGGCCGATCACGTCACCCACTGCGTAAATGCCGGGTTCGTCCGTCTCGAGCTTGCCATCGACCTTGACGCCGTGTTGGTCGTAGCGCACGGCCGTGTGCTCGAGGCCGAGGCCGTCCACGTTCGGGGAGCGTCCGGCGGCCTCGAGCACGCATTGCGCGTCGACCGCGCGCTGCGCACCGGTCGCGTCGCGGAACTGCACGCGCACGCCTGCGTCGCTCCCCGCGATCTGCAGAATTCGCACGCCGAGCTCCAGCGCGATACCCTGCCGCCGCAGGTGGCTCTGAAGCGCGAGGGCGATCTCCTCGTCGACCGGCGCGAGGATGCGCGGGCCGGCTTCGAGCAGCGTGACCTGGCTGCCGAACGCGGCGAAGATCTGCGCCATTTCGACGCCGATGGGGCCCGCGCCGATCACGACCAGGCGCTCGGGCACGTCCGCGATTTCGAGCAGCCGCTCGCTCGTGAGCACCTGCGGCAGCTCGATGCCGGCGATCGGCAGAAGATTTGGCACCGAGCCCGTGGCGATGATCGCACTGGCAAACTCGACCTCCGCGGGGCTTCCGTCGCGCGGCGTGATGCGCGCCGCGCGCGCTCCGAGCAGCGTGGCGCTACCGAATTGCACGTCCAGGGTGGGAATCTGACGTGCGCGCTGCAAGGCGCCCTCGGCGCGCCGGCCCAGGATCGCAGTCTTGCGCGCCATCACGGCCTTCCAGTCGACGCGGATCTCGCCGGGCGCCAGGCGCAAGCCGAATTCCCCCGCATGCTTGATCGCCTCCAGGCGCCGTGCGCTCTCGTGCAGGATCTTGGAGGGAATGCACCCCTCGAACAGGCAGGTGCCGCCGAGCCCCGCGCCCTTCTCGACGAGCAGCACGCGGCGCCCTGCGCCGGCCAGCGCCATGGCGGCGGGCGTCCCGCCCGGCCCTCCGCCGATGACCAATACGTCGACCTGCGTCATGTCCGTCTCCTTGATTGCGTCCGAGCGCTCCGCGAAGCGCGGCCTTGGAGTCGAGCGACGGGCGAGCCGGCGTCGGTAGCGAGGACGGCGAGCGTGCCGCTCGTGAATGGTCCAGGCAGCCGATCGCGCATGGCGCACCGCCCGCTCGTATGCGAGCACCATGCTATGGCGGGGCAGGCGCGACCCTTTGACCAGTGTCAATCCGCCGCGGGATCGGGCGAACGCCACGCGCAGCGGTTACCATGCGCCCTGAAGCCGTGAGCAGCCCCTTTATTTGCCTCTCCATCACGCGTGACCACCGACGTGAAGCTCGCCACCTGGAACGTCAACTCGCTGAAGGTCCGCCTGCCGCAGCTCCTCGAGTGGCTCGCCGCATCGAAGCCGGATTTCGTCTGCCTGCAGGAAACCAAGCTCGAGGACGCCAAGTTCCCTGCCGCGGAGCTGCAGGCGGCCGGCTACCAATGCGCGTTTGCCGGGCAGAAGACCTATAACGGGGTGGCGATTCTCTCGCGCGCGCCGCTCGCCGAGGTCTCGACCGGCATTCCAGGCTTTGCGGACGAGCAGAAGCGCGTGATCGCCGCCACGGCCGACGGCGTGCGCGTGATCTGCCTGTACGCACCGAACGGCCAGGCGATCGGCTCGGACAAGTACGAATACAAGCTCAGGTGGTACGAGGCGCTGCGCGCCTGGCTCGCCGACGAGCTCGCGCGCCATCCGCGGCTGGCGGTGCTGGGCGACCTCAACGTCGCCCCCGAAGACCGCGACGTGCACGATCCGAAGCTCTGGGAAGGCCAGGTGCACGTCTCCGAGGCCGAGCGCACGGCCTGGCGCGCCTTGCTCGAGATCGGGCTGAAGGATGCATTCAGGCTGTTCGAGCAGCCCGAGAAGTCGTTTTCGTGGTGGGACTACCGCATGGGCGCGTTCCGCCGCAACGCGGGCCTGCGCATCGACCACATCCTCCTGTCGGCGCCTGCGGCGCAGAGCTGCGCCACCTGCTTCATCGACAAGGACCCGCGCAAGGCCGAGCGGCCTTCGGATCACGCCCCCGTCACGGCCGAGCTGCGCTAGGAAGCGCCGGGGACGCGGGGTCGAGCTTCGCGTCCCACCACCCGCCGCCCAGCGCGACGAACAGCTGCGCGGTGTCCTGCAGGCGCTGCGCCCGCGCCCTCACGTCGCCCAGGCGCGCTTGCTGATAGGCCCGCTGGGCGTCGAGCAGTTGCAGCAAGTCGGACTTGCCGGCCTCGTAGCTCTCGCGCTGCAGGGAGAGCGCCGTGCTCGCGCTGTCCAGCAGCTGGCGCTGGGCGTCGACCAGCTCGGCATCGTGCGCGAGCGCCTGCAAGCTGTCGGCCACCTGCTGCAAGCCCTGCAGCACCGTCTGCTCGTAAGTCGCGAGCGACGCGCGATAGGTGTCGATGGCCGCGCGGCGCTGCGCGCGCAGCGTGCCGCCGTGGAACAGCGGCGCGGTGAGGCCCCCGGCCAGGCTCCAGAACGTATTGGCGCTCCGGAACAGCGATCCCGTGTCGAGCGCCTGCTGCCCGAGCGACGCCGATAACGTGACGCTCGGATAGAGGTTGGCGGTGGCGATGCCGATGGCCGCGCTGTCGGCGTGCAGCCGCGCCTCGGCGGCGAGGATGTCCGGGCGCTGGCGCGCGAGCGCCGAAGGCAGGCTCAGGGGCAGCTCGCCCGGCAGCGTGAAATCCGCGAGATCGAACTCGGGCGGCGACCACGCGGCGGGCGCGCGCCCGGTGAGGATGACGAGCGCGTCGCGCGCCGCGGCGAGCTGCTGGCGCAGGCCCGGAAGCGCCGCGCGATCGCTCGCGAGCTGGGTCTCCGCGGTGAGCACGTCGGTGCGCGGCGTCTTGCCGGACTCGTACTTGAGGCGCACCAGCTCGAGGTTGCGCCCGTCGTCGGCCACCACCCCCTCGGTCGCCTGGAGCTGGGCGCGCAGCGACGCGATGTTGATGGCCTGGGTGACGGCGTCGCCGGTGAGCGTGAGGTACGCCGCGGCGAGCTCGTAGCCCTGCAGATCGGCGAGCGCCTGCTGCTCCTCGACGCTGCGCGCCGTGGCACCGAACACGTCCGGCGCGTAGCTCGCCGTCGGCCCGACCGAATAGATGGTCGCTTCCCCGGGGCCGAAGCCCTGCGTCGACGTGGCGCTCGTCTGCAAGGCGCTGCTCCGGCGGCGCGTCACGCCGCCCGACACGTCGAGCTGCGGCCAGTAGCCGCCGCGCGCGGCGAGCACGTTTTCACGCGCCGCCGCCAGGGTGGCGCGCGCCGCGGCGATCGTCCTGCTGCCGTCGATGGCCGCGCTCAGCACCTCGCCGAGGGCGCGCGAATGGTACAGGTCCCACCATTGCGCGGGGATGCTCTGGCCGAGTGCCAGGCGCTGCGACCCCGCCCCGGTCGTGGATGCGATTTCCGCGGGCACGGGCTGCGCCGTATAGGCATCGACGCCGGGCACGGCGGGGCGCACGAAGTCGGGGCCCACCGCGCAGCCGGACAGCGCCAGGGCCAGCAGGCCGAGGCCGAGCGCCCGCCGGCGCCGGCCGGCGCGCGGGTCACGAGTTCGCGTTGCGATCCGCATGAACCTCACTCGTAGCGCAGCGCTTCGATCGGGTTGAGCATCGAGGCGCGCCGCGCGGGGTAGTAGCCGAAGAACACGCCCACCACGGCCGAGAACAGGAACCCGCCGACGATCGCCGCCGGCGAGAGCAGCGTCGGCCACCCTGCCACGACCGACACCAGCTCCGAGATCACCACCCCCACCACGACGCCGGCCAGGCCGCCGATGCCGCTCAGCAGCATCGCCTCGACCAGGAACTGCAGCAGCACGTGCGCGCGGCGCGCGCCGATCGCCATGCGAATGCCGATCTCGCGCGTGCGCTCGGTGACCGACACCAGGAGGATGTTCATGATGCCGATGCCGCCGACGATGAGCGAGATCGACGCCACCGCGGCGAGGAGCAGCGCGAGGATGCGGCTGCTGCCTTCCATCGCCTGGGTGATGTCGCTGATGTTGCGCACGTCGAAATCCTGCGTCTGCCCGGGCTGGATGTTGTGCCGTCGGATCAGGATGCGGGTGATCTGCTCCTTGGCCGTCGGCACCAGGGCGGTGGTGCGCGCCTGCACGAAGATGGTATTGACGTAGCCGGTCAGCTTGGGCTTGATGCCGAAGGGGTTGGGCGGCGTCACGTAGATCGTCGAGCTCGTCTGCGTCTGCGCGCTCGTGGGCGCGGCCACCCCGAGCACCTTGCGCTCGGCCGTGGTGAAGGGCATGTAGAGCACGTCGTCCTGGTCCTGGCCAAAGCCGGTCTGCCCCCTGCTTTGCAGCAGGCCGATGACCTCCATCGGCACGTTCTTCACGAGAATCGTCGCGCCGATGGGATTCTCGTACTCGCCGAACAGGTTCTTGTAGACGGTCTGGCCGATCAGGCATACCCGCGTCGCGTCGACCTCGTCCTGCTCGGTCATGCTGCGCCCGGCCACCACCGGCCAGTCGCGGATGGCGAAATAGCTCGGGCTCACGCCCTGCAGGCTGGTGGTCCAGTTCTGGTCGCCGTACTGCAGCTGGCCGAGCTGGCGGACGAGGTAGGCGACGTTGGCGACCGCGGCCGCGTCGCGCCGAATCGCGTCGCCGTCGGTCACCGTCAGGGTCGAGGCGCTGCCGAATCCGGCCCGCACGCCGCTTGCCGTCGTCGCGCCGGGCATCACGATGAGCAGATTCGTGCCGAGGCTCTGGATGCGTTCGGCGACCGCCGCGCTCGCGCCCTGGCCGACCGCCACCATGGCGATCAGCGCCGCGACGCCGATGAAAATGCCGAGCATCGTTAGCGCCGAGCGCATCTTGTTGCGGGCAATCGCCCGGGCCGCGACCATCAGCGCCATGCGCGCGAACGACAGGCCGACCTTGTCTTCGGCCGCGCCTTCCCGTCGCGGCGCGGGCGCGGCCGCCGCCCGGGCCGGAGCGCGCGCCTCTCCCGCGGCCTTCCGCTCGTCGGACACGATGGCGCCGTCGCGCATCGTGACTACGCGATCGGCGAACGCCGCCATGTCGGGCTCGTGCGTCACCAGGACGACCGTGAGGCCCTGCTCGCGGTTCAGCGCCCGGATGGTGGTCATGATGTCCGTCGCGGTCCTGGAGTCCAGGTTGCCGG
>Ga0307374_10013878_pt1 | contig 11053 bp, 7 predicted proteins | sample OX3MG_FD_202532 | JGI IMG/M metagenome (GOLD analysis project Ga0307374, IMG submission 202532) | Soil microbial communities from Risofladan, Vaasa, Finland - OX-3 | ecosystem: Environmental > Terrestrial > Soil > Coastal area > Acid sulfate soil | place: Finland: Risofladan, Vaasa | collected... | reverse complement strand
TCGCCGAGCCCATCGTGACAAGGTGAAAGGCGGCGTAGTCCAACTCGCCTGACGACAGGGGCCGGAAGAAATCCGATACGCACAGCCAGGGCTCTTTGTGCTGACGCGGAAACGAAAACCTCGTGAGCTCCTTAGTACGGGTCTCGTCCGACCATATGACTAGGTCGTCTCCGTCGGCGTTGGCTGCGAAGTACCCCCAGGCCACCTGGGGTATCAGGAGGTCCTTGGCTTTTGCCTTGTCGAGCTCAGCGCGCAGGATGGCGCTCACCCGCTCCTTGAACTCGGCATCGATCTCGCCGGTTTCGGGCCGGTATCCCCACTGGTTTCGGAACAACGCCGTCTTGTTGATGTAGGCAGCGATCTCGTCCAGCGGGATGCCCTTGGCGACCCTCGAGCCCACGAATGGGGGGACGAAGACATGATTGTCCGAGACCACTTCGGGCGAGCGCTCGGGCCGCGGCTCGCCGGCTGCTTCGGCCGCCAGCTGGCTCCGCCGAGGAGGAAGGTCCCGGCCTCCGAGGGTACGGCCGAAATCCGGGTCGTCCTCGCCCGTGCCCTTGAGCTCCATGAGGCGTTCCATGGTCCGAAGACCCTCGAAAGCGTCTTTTCCGTAGAAGACCCGTCCTTCGTACACGCTACGGAGATCGCGCTCGACATAGGTCCGCGTCAAGGCCGCTCCTCCAAGCAGCACCGGGACCCCCGACATGCCGCGGCTGTTGAGCTCTTCGAGGTTCTCGCGCATGATGAGTGTCGACTTCACGAGCAGCCCGCTCATCCCGATGGCATCCGCTCGGTGCTCCTCGGCGGCTGTAAGCATCTCGTTGATTCCCACTTTGATGCCGAGGTTCACGACCTCGTAGCCATTGTTCGTGAGAATGATGTCGACGAGGTTCTTACCGATGTCGTGCACGTCACCCTTGACCGTGGCGAGCACGATTGTTCCCTTGCCACCTTGGTCATCCTTCTCCATAAGGGGCTCAAGGTAGGCAACGGCCGCTTTCATCGTTTCGGCCGATTGAAGGACGAACGGCAACTGCATCTCGCCCGAGGCAAAGAGGTCACCTACCGTCTTCATGCCCACGAGAAGAATGTCGTTCACGATCTGCAGTGGCGTATGACCCTGGGCGAGAGCGACGTCGAGGTCGGGCTCCAGTCCGTTTCGGTCGCCGTCTACGATCCGTCGCTCGAGAGTATGTTCGATGGTCCAGCCCGAGCGGTCCTCGGTGGCGACTTCGCCGGCAGAAACCCCCTCGAAGAGAGCAAGCAGCCGAGCCAAAGGGTCGTATTCGGCGGTCCGACGGTCGTAGATGAGGTCGAGGCAGACCTGCTTCACTTCGTCATCGATCTTCGACAGAGGCAGGATGCGGGCGGCATGGACGATGGCGGCGTCGAGGCCGGCCTCGACGCATTCATGGAGGAACATTGAATTGAGGACGTGACGAGCGGCTGGTGTGAGGCCGAAGGAGACGTTGGAGAGGCCGACGATGGTGTACACACCCGGAAGGTCGCTCTTGATCCTGCGAATGCCTTCGAGCGTCTCGATGCCGTCGCGCCGGCCTTCTTCCATGCCGGTGGACAATGGCAACACCAAGGGGTCGAAAACGAGGTCAGAAGCTTCGAGGTGGTAGCGATCGACAGCGATGTCGTGAATGGCGCGGGCTGATCTCACTTTCCACTCTGCCGAACGGGCCTGGCCCTCGGTGTCGATACAGGTGCACACGACGGCGGCACCATATTCCCTGGCCAGCGTTAGGAAGCGGTCGAGGCGTCCACCTGGCTCGTCGCCTTCCTCCAGGTTCACGGAGTTCAGGATGCAACGCCCGCCCAGCCATTGAAGTGCTGCCTCCACTACCGGTGCTTCTGTCGAGTCGATCATCAACGGGACACTGGCTTGAGTGGCGAAACGACTCACCACCTCCTTGATGTCGGCCACGCCATCGGCCCCCGTGTAGTCGACACACACATCGAGGACGTGGGACCCCTCTTTGACCTGGTCTCGGGCCATGGAGACGGTGGTTTCCCAATCACCCGCCAGCATCGCTTCTCGGAACCTCTTGGAACCGTTTGCGTTCGTCCGTTCGCCGACTACGAGGAACGAGGTGTCCTGGGCCAACGACACAGGGCTGTAGATCGAGGCGAGTCCCGGCTCGAAAACCGGTTGCCGGACTGCGGGGGTCAACGATCGGCAGCGGTCGACGACCGCTTTCAGATGGGCGGGCGTGGTACCGCAACAACCCCCGATAACGGTGACACCCAATTCAGTGACGAAGCGCGCCAGGTGCTCAGCCAATTGATCAGGGGTGAGGTCGTAGTGCATGGCGCCATCTACGACCGAGGGCAAGCCCGCGTTGGGGAGCGCCGAGATGGGTGTCCTGGCGTGCTGGCTGAGGAACCTGATGGCTTCGCCCATCTCGGCAGGCCCGGTAGCGCAATTCAGGCCGATGACGTCGGGACGCATGGCATCGAGAGCAGCAAGAGCGGCCCCGATCTCGGTTCCCGGGAGCATGCGACCGGTCAACTCGATCGTTACCTGTACCTGCAATGGAACGCGGCGCCCACTTTTGACCATGGCCCGTTTGCACCCGTTCAAGGCTGCCTTGGCCTGAAGGAGGTCATAGACGGTCTCGATAAGGAAGATGTCGACGCCGCCGGCGAGGAGGGCAGCGGCCTGCTCCTCGTAGGCGTCACGGAGGTCGGCATAGGGGATCTGGCCCAGGGTCGGGAATTTCGTCCCCGGGCCCAGGTTCCCTGCCACCCATCTCGGTCGATCGTCCGTGGCGGCCTCGTCCGCCGCCCGACGTGCGATGCGGGCGGCGGCGAGGTTGATCTCCGTCACCTTGTCCTGTAGCCCGTATTCCGCCAGGACTACGCTGAATGCCCCGAAGGCGTTGGTCTCGATTACGTCGACGCCCGCCTCGAGGAACGACCGGTGCACGCCGGCGACAACTTCGGGTCGCTCGAGCACAAGTACCTCATTGCAGCCCTCGAGTGCGGCGCCGCCGAAGTCGTCAGGGCCGAGGTCGGCCAGCTGCAGGCTGGTTCCCATTGCCCCATCGAAGATCACGACCCTGTTCCGGGCCGCGTGGAGGTAGTCGGCGCCCCGTTGGTCGAACGGCATGGCGTCGTGCACGAGGACGGACGGAACAGGGTCGTCAGGCACGGCTGGCACATTCTATGGCTACTACCCGGCCGGTTCGGTCGCACCCAAGGGGCCAAGGGCGCCGGTTGCCTCCCGGTAGCATGCCGAGCGTGGCGAAGATCTATACGCGCAAGGGTGATGACGGCACGACCGGTCTGCTTTTCGGAGGTCGGGTCCCTAAAGATTCCCCGGCCATTGAGGCCAACGGTGCCGTCGATGAGGCGCAGGCGATCATCGGCTTGGCCCGAGCCGAATCCGGCGCCGGAGAGCTCAACGAGCTTCTCGTCGGGATCGAGCGTGATCTCTGGGTACTCATGGCCGAAGTCGCCACGGCCCCAACGAATAGGCGCAAATTAGAGCCGGGCAGGACCCAGGTGACGGCGGCGATGATCACGGCCCTCGAGGCCACAGTCGACGTGCTGTCGGGTCGTTTCGAGATGCCGGTGGAGTTCGTCGTGCCCGGGCAGAACCGGGTGTCGGCGACCCTGGACGTAGCCAGGACAGTCGTGAGGCGGGCCGAACGCCTGATCGTGGCCGGCGCTGCCTCGAGCACCGAGGGAGCCTCCCTGGTCGGCCCTTACCTGAACCGCCTGTCCGACCTGCTCTGGGCCATGGCCCGGTGGCAGGAAGGCGAGCATCATCTTCTATCCAAGAAACTCCCCTCCGAGCCGTGACCGAGATCGAAGGACATGCCGATGCCAGCTGAACCCACGAGCCCGCGCCCCGTGCTGCGCTGTGTCGATGCCCGGGAGGATCTCGGCGCCGGCACCGAAGGACAGGTGTCAAGGTCGGTCGGAGCCATTGGCATCCCGGTGTTGCGAACAGACGATGGCCCAGTCATCGCCGACGGTGTGCCCGGACAGCTCCGCGCCGGTGGGGACACGGTGGAGGCGATATTGGACGGCACGTTGTGTGCCCAGAGCGCCTTCTCGGGCCACCAGGGACAAACGCTGACCGTGTCGGCCCCCGGCCGGCCGAGCATCATCTTCGTCGGTTGCGGTGAGCCCGACAGGATCTCGTCCGATGCCATCCGCTCGGCCTCGGCCTGCTTCGTCCGGGCCGCTGGAACTTCCGACGCCGCAGCCTTCGTTCTCCCCGCCGGTCTGGTGGGCCACTTGGGGACATCGGGCTCCGACGGGCACGGGGCCGCCCCCGCCCCTCGCCGAGCGGCACAAGCGGTAGCCGAAGGCGCCCTACTGGCCGGCTACCGATTCGTCACCCATAAGAGCTCCGCCGAGGAGCGCGGGTTGGCGTGCTTCATCGTGGCGGGCGCCGGGCTCGAGCACGAAGTTGTCGTGGAAGGGGTGCGACGAGGCGAGGTGACGGCCCGGGCGGTCTGTTTCGCTCGCGATCTCGTCAATGAGCCTCCCAGTTCGATGGCCCCTCGCCAGCTGGCGGCAGCGGCGCAGGGCCGCCTGTCAGGGCTGGTCGGTGTGGCACTCGATGTCTGGGACGAGGATCGCATCGCACAGGAACGCCTCGGTGGCCTCCTAGGAGTGGCGCGTGGCTCTGCCGAACCCCCGCGCCTGCTGTGGGCGACCTACGAACCGCCGGACCCCGTGCAGGTGGACGGGCGAGTCCCACATGTCGTCCTAGTCGGGAAGGGGATCACCTTCGACTCCGGGGGGCTGTCGTTGAAGACCCCAGAAGGCATGACCACAATGAAAACCGACATGAGCGGAGCGGCGGCCGTGATCGCCACCCTGGGCGCATGCGGCGATCTGGGGGTGCGGATCAAGGTCACAGCCATCGCTCCGGTGACCGAGAACATGCCGGGAGGCAAGGCGACTAAACCGGGCGACGTGCTGACCATTCGCGACGGGCAGACCATCGAAGTACTGAATACCGACGCCGAAGGTCGGCTGGTCCTGGCTGACGGGCTTTCCCTGGCCGCCGAGCAGTCGCCTGACGCCATCGTGGATCTGGCCACGCTGACCGGTGCCTGCATCGTGGCCCTTGGCAGCGGGATCGCCGGCTTGTTCGGGAACGACGACTCCCTGGTCGAGCGCGTCGGCGCTGCTTCCGACCGGGCCGGGGAGAGAACTTGGGCACTGCCGCTGGCCAGCGAGTACAAGTCCCACATCGACTCGGACGTGGCAGATATGAAGAACATCGGCAAGGCAGGCCAGGCGGGGGCCATCGCCGCCGCCCTACTGCTCGAAAGATTCACCAAGGGCATCCCGTGGGTCCACCTCGACATTGCCGGCCCGGCCCGGTCCGACGAGGACGACGGGATCACCACCAAGGGTGCTACCGGTTTCGGGGTCCGGACGCTGCTCGAGCTGGTCGAGAGGTTCGGGGCCGACTAAGTCACCACTCCGGAACGCTCATCCGCCCGTAACGTACGCACCGTGGCGTCGGCCAGACGCGCCAGGGCGTCGAGCCGGGCGCGCTCGCGTTGGCCCATGCGCCAACCAGGCCGCCCGACGACGAGGATGAGGTCCCAGGCCACCAACGTCACGTGGGCGATGTCGTCCGAGCACTGCCCCAGGGCTTCCATCGCCCGAGATTCGGCTACGTAGGTGCCCAGCCAGGAAGCTTCGGGCGAGCGGCCGTCACTCGAGACGATCGACGCCTCTTCGGCATCGATCACGGCCGCCCATGACGCGTCCAACTCGCGTCGGGCTAGGGATGCAAGGGCCTGCAGGGCGCTGTCCGGCTCGCGCTGGCGCAGGAGCGCCGCTGCCCCTTCGTACGCGTCGAGTCGGCGGTCACGGCTGTCGAGCAGTGGATGGATCTCCTCCACGGAAACGCCGTCTACTTCCTCGATCTCGGAAACGAGCAACGGCACGTTGTCCTCATCGGGCAACTCCACCACGAACTCGTCGATGGCAAGGCCTTGCTGGCGCTCGACGATTTCCACGGCGATGACGTCACCGCGCACCGATCCGATCCGGCTGGCTACAGCCCCAAGTGCTCCAGGGCGGTCGGTCAGTACCACTCGGAGCAGGAACGTGGCCATGGTCCCCAGCCTAGAGAGGTGTCATGAACGGCGTGTTTCGGGCGGGAGACAAGCACGTGACGCATCCGGGCCGGCCGCCTTTGAGCGCAGGGCAACGGCCCAGGCTGCCGCCTCGTGAGCCACCGCCGGGTGTACCCCTGAGCGCATGAGGTGGACGGCTAGGGCGGCACCGTTCGGATCGGGCGCTCGGTCGAGGACGCAGAGAGCCAACTCCCTGGCTCGTCGACGTTGTTGCTCGAGGACCGAGAGGGCGGGTCCTGGTTGAGAACGGGCCTCGTGGAGTTCCCGCAATGTGGGCGGCAGGCGCAGGAGATGCCGTCGGGGAAGGGGGGGCAGGGCACGACGGACCGCCAGGCGGGAGGGACCTTGCCAACGGACCATCTCAAAGGTGACACAACGGCTCAGGGCACGGCCGAAGGGGGAGTTGCGGCCGTGGCGGGCACCGAGGCCTAGCGCACGGGCGGTGTCAGTGGCGTCGAGGACGAAGCCGTCGCGCAAGTCGGTCGCCTCGAAATGACCGGCCAGGCGCCGGATGAGCCAGGTGCTCGTGGGACCGAGTATCGGGAGCCAGAAGTGCTCGACATAGTACGAGCTCGGGTGGTGGCCAAGCGACTCGATGACAGGATCGGGCCACGGGACGAAATGGAGGAACCACGGAGGCTCGGCGGCATCGGTAGGGAGGGGGCGGAGACGGGTCGACTCGTCGTGGCGGATTGTCATGAGTGCCACGCTGCTCCAGCCACCTCCCCGGCAAGCTGGCCGGACACCTCGCCCGGGCTACCAGGACCCTCGACGCAAGAGGTCTACCAGGACCCTCGACGAAAGATGTCGCCGAGATCCCGCCGCGGCCGACGGGTGGAAGCTGACGCCCGGTCGCCTTCTCCCGGTTCCCCGAGGATCACCGCCCCCACGTAGCGCCGCCCTTCGGGAACGCCGAGTGCACCCCGCAGGGCTTCCTCACCCCGGAAATTGCCCAGAAGACAGGCTCCCAACCCGGCGTCGGTGGCGGCCAGCAGCAACAGAAGCAGGGCGAAGCCCGCGTCGACGAACCAGTATGGGATGGGCCATTCGTCCTCGGCCCCTCCGAGTCGCTCGTCCGCCTTGTCGGGTTCGGCATATCTCGCCACATACGCAGCCGGGTCGGCGAACACAGAGACGACCACCGGTGCCCTACCGAGCCCGGGCCAGCGGCTCGACCGCGCCCTCCAGTCGGCCGTGGTCGTGGCCGACCAGAAGCGATCGGTCTCCGTCGGACCGACCAGCACCACGGCCGTCCATCCCTGGGTGTTGCCCGCGCTCGGCGGCCGGCTGGCTCGCTGGAGCACCTCCTCCAGTGTGCTCTCGGGTACAGGGGAGCCGGAGAAGGCCCTGACCATCCGCCGCAGCCCGGCCACCTGGGCAAACTCCATGAGTTGCGACGCTAATGGCCCGCAGGCTCGCGCCCGTTTGGGAATGTCGACCCAAATGGTAGGGTTTAGGTGGGAACGGTCCGCAGGGCCGTCAGACGCCGACGACGGAGGTCCTTCTCGTGGCCACCACCCGAGAGTTGCTCAACCAGGCCAAAGCGGCCATCAGGGAGGCCACCTCTGGGGAGGTCGAGCCTCGGCTCGCGGACGTGGCCGTGCTCGATGTGCGCGAAGCCGACGAGTACGAGCAGGGCGCCCTCCCCGGAGCGGTCCACGTACCTCGAGGCTTCCTCGAGTTCCAGGTTGAGGGCCGCCTGCCCGACAAGTCCAAGCCGGTCGTCGTGTACTGCGCCGGTGGTGCCCGCTCCGCCTTTGCGGCCAAGACCCTGACCGACCTCGGCTACCAGGACGTCGTGTCCTTGATAGGGGGGTTCAACCGGTGGAAGGACGAGGGGCGTCCGTGGAGCACGCCGAAGGCACTGGCTCCCGACCAGCGCAACCGGTACCAGCGCCACCTCCTGCTTCCCGAAGTGGGCGAGGAAGGACAGCTCAGGTTGCTCGACTCGAGGGTGCTCCTGCTCGGTGCGGGGGGCCTGGGCTCACCGGCCGCCCTATACCTGGCGGCCGCCGGCGTCGGCACCCTGGGGATCATCGACATGGACGTGGTCGACGCCTCGAATCTGCAACGTCAGATCCTCCACAACATGGACCGGATCGGTGAGCGAAAGGTCGACTCGGCCAAGAAGACGTTGGCGGCGCTGAACCCGGATGTTGACGTGGTGACGTACGACGTCCGTCTCGGTGCGGACAATATCCTCGACATCATCGACGGCTACGACCTGATCGTCGACGGCACCGACAACTTCCCGACCAGGTATCTCGTCAACGATGCCGCCCTCCTCAAGCGCATACCTGTGGTCCATGGGTCGATCTTCCGGTTCGAGGGACAGGTCACCATCTTCGATCCGTACAACGGCCCGTGCTACCGATGCTTCGTCCCGCAGCCACCCCCGGCGGAGCTCGCCCCATCCTGTTCCGAGGCCGGTGTCCTCGGAGTGCTGCCCGGGATCGTGGGGTCGATCCAGGCCGTCGAGGCCATCAAGATGCTCCTGTGCATTGGCGACCCTCTTGTGGGACGCCTTCTCGCCTACGACGCGCTCGAGGAGTCCTTCAGGACCTTCAAGCTCAGGCGCGACCCGGCTTGCCCTGCGTGCGGGGATGATGCCGCCGAGATCACCATTGCCGAGTACGACGACCTCTGCATGCCCCACCCCCGCCAAGCGCCCGGCGACTGACTGCCGAATGGGCGGGGGTGCCCCCGGCTCCCTAACCTGGGTCACGTGACCGCTGACAAGACCCCCAAAGCCGACAGCAGAGCGTCCGACGGTCTAAGGCGGACGGACTCCGGGATCGAGGTCAGGCCGGTGTACACGGCCTCGGATCTCCACGGTTGGGACGCCGAGACCAAGCTCGGTCCTCCGGGCCTTCCCCCCTACACGAGAGGGATCTACCCCTCGATGTATCGCGGACGGCTTTGGACGATGCGCCAATACGCCGGCTTCGGCACGGCTGAGGCAACCAATGAGCGCTTCAAATTCCTTCTCGGGGCGGGGCAGACGGGGCTGTCATGTGCCTTCGACCTCCCGACTCAAATGGGCCTGGACTCCGATCACCCGAGGGCAGAAGGTGAGGTGGGAAAGGTCGGCGTGGCGATCGACTCTCTCGAGGACATGCGACTGCTGTTGGCCGACCTTCCCTTGGACAAGGTCACGACCTCTATGACCATCAATGCCACCGGGGCCATCCTCCTTCTGCTCTACGAGCTGGTGGCCGAGGAGCAGGGGATCGACCCAAGGACCCTGGGCGGGACGATCCAGAACGACATCCTCAAGGAGTACGTGGCCAGGGGCACCTACATCTACCCACCCCGCCAGTCCATGAGGCTGATCACCGACACCTTCTCCTACTGCGCTGATCGGCTACCTAGCTGGAACACGATCTCCATCTCCGGCTACCACATCCGTGAGGCCGGTTCCACGGCCGTGCAGGAGATCGCCTTCACCATGGCGAACGGCATTGCCTATGTCGAAGCCGCCCGAGCGGCCGACCTCGATGTCGATGCCTTTGCTCCACGACTGAGCTTCTTCTGGAACGCCCACAACAACCTGTTCGAAGAGGTGGCTAAGTTCCGAGCTGCCCGGCGGATGTGGGGCCGGATCATGACCGAGAGATTCGGAGCCAAGGACGAACGGTCCAAGCTCCTCCGCTTCCACACCCAGACGGGAGGCTCCACGCTGACGGCGCAGCAGCCGGAGATCAACATCGTCCGCGTGACCGTGCAGGCACTTTCGGCCGTGCTCGGCGGGACTCAGAGCCTCCACACCAACGGCTTCGACGAGGCTCTCGGCTTGCCGACCACACAGGCGGCCAAGGTGGCGCTGCGCACCCAGCAGATCCTCGGCTACGAGTCAGGCTTGGCGGACACGGTCGACCCGCTGGCCGGCTCTTACTTCGTGGAAGCTCTGACCGACGAAGTCGAGAAGGCAGCGTGGCTCTACCTCGAGCGGATCGACGAGATGGGTGGGGCGGTGGCGGCGATCGAAGCCGGCTTCATGCAGGGCGAGATCGAGCAGGCCGCCTATGCCCACGCCAAAGGTGTCGATGACGGCGAGCGCATTGTCGTGGGCGTCAACCGTTTCACCGACGAGACGGTGGACGCTGCGGACGTCTTCCCCATCGACCCGACGTTGCAGCATTCCCAGATCGAGCGCACCCGTGGTGTCAGAGCCCGGCGCGACCAGTCGGCCGTCGACAAGGCCCTGTCGGACGTCCGCAGGGCGGCTGACGGTACAGAGAACCTCCTTGTCCCCATGCGAGAAGCGCTCCGCCTTCTCGCCACCCTGGGAGAGGTCTCCGATGTCCTGCGGGAGGCCTTCGGGGTGTATCAGCCCGGACGGTGACTAGGCCTGCCCTGTCAGGTCCGGTTCCGAACCAGCCTCTCCCGAAGTTCCGGGTCGGTGGCGGCATCGATGGCGGTCCACGCCATGGCGACGGCCGAGTCGCAAATGGCCTTGTCGGCCGAAGGCCCCCGGGCGACGTCGGCGAAAGCGGGCTCGTGGATCACGGCCCCGTTCGATGTCAGCCCGACCAACGGATGGATCGAAGGTAGCGCCTGGGACACGTTGGCCATGTCGGTCGAGATGGTGGGCAACGGCGTCCCGCTGTCGTCCATGTGGTACTCGCGCCCAAGAGCCTCTGCGTTCTGGCGCCAGGCGCCGAGGAGAGGTGCGTCGGTCCGGAAATCCGAATAAGCAGGAGAGAGCGATCGGATCTCGAGTGCAGCACCGGTGGCCAGCGCACCCGCTTCGAAACAGCGCTGCACTCGCTGGCGAAGGCGCTCGACGCCCTGGAGAGTCCGGGCCCGGATCATGAAGCGTCCGGTGGTGAGCTTGGGCACGATGTTGGGCGCGTCCCCGCCGTGGGTGATGATTCCGCGCACCTGGTCGTCGTCCTCGAAGTGCTGACGGAGCAGGCCAATGGCTACCT
>Ga0307374_10013877_pt1 | contig 11053 bp, 6 predicted proteins | sample OX3MG_FD_202532 | JGI IMG/M metagenome (GOLD analysis project Ga0307374, IMG submission 202532) | Soil microbial communities from Risofladan, Vaasa, Finland - OX-3 | ecosystem: Environmental > Terrestrial > Soil > Coastal area > Acid sulfate soil | place: Finland: Risofladan, Vaasa | collected... | reverse complement strand
GGGACCGGAGCCCTCCCATGCTGGCTCCAAGACCGTCACGCCCTGCTCTGCCGCCAGCTGACCCGCCATCATGCGCTCACACCTCGCATCGCTTCATTGTTTCGCACGCCTTCCGCCTCCCGTTCCCCGCCGCACAGCGTTTTCGCTCTTCCGCATCGGCCTATATCTCACACACAGTTGCATCTACGATCACGGCCCTCAAGTCTAGCGCATATTGATAACCTTATGATATCGCCTAGGGGCTACTCTGACGGCCGTGGACAGCGCGAATCGCCCCGTGGTCCCGACACTGACCGGCGGGTGCGCCTCATGATCTCCATCGGCAAGATCACGAGCGTCGAGCAGGCTGTGCGCTATCTGCGCGACGCGGTCGCTGACCAGCAGCTCGAGTACTACACCGCTCGCGGCGAGTCCCCGGGCCGGTGGAACGGTCGCGGCGCGGAGGCGCTAGGACTGCACGGAGAGGTGAGCGACGCCGACTTCACCGCGGTGCTATCGGGGAAGCACCCCAGTACCGGCGAGAACCTCGGCCGCCACTGGGCCAACCAGCGCATCGCCGCCTTCGACGTTGCGGTGTCAGCACCCAAGGACGTGAGCATCCTCTACGCGCTCGGTGACGAGCGCACCCGGGTCACGATCCTGCGCATCCATCGCGAGGGCGTCGAGGCTGCTGCTGAGTACCTGCAGGACCACGCCGCCTGGGGGCGGCAGTTCAATCCCGAAACGGGCAAGACCGAGCCCGTGCGTGCCAGGCTCGTGATGCCCGAGTTCCTGCACCGCACCGCCCGGCCGGTGACCGACCGCTCCTCGGGATCGGTCACGGTGGATCCTCAGCTGCATACTCACATGACGGTGCCCAACTGGGTGCAGCGTCCCGACGGCACCTGGGGTCAGCTGCACAGCGAGCCGCTCTACCGGCACGCCGCCGCTGCCGGCGCCATCGCCCAGGCCGAGTGGCGCGATCGTCTCGTGCGCGAGCTCGGGGTCAGCACTGTGGTCGACGGCAGCGGCTGCTTCTCCATCGTGGGCATCACCGAGGCGCAGCGCCGCGAGTTCTCTCGCCGAAGCCTGCAGATCGAGGCCGTGGAACACTCCCTGGACCTCGACTCGCGCCGCAGCCGTGAGGTCGCGACGCTCGACACCCGGGAGAGCAAGCAATGCATCCCTGCCAGCGAGGACCTGTTTGCGCGTTGGAGCGAGCGCGCTGCCGCGGTCGGGCTGAACGGCACCACGCTGCCTTCGCTCTTCCACCGCGAGGCCGCTGCGCTCGCGGAGCGAAGCCTGGATGTGCCGAGGCCGGCTGAGATCGTAGGAGTCCGCGGACTCACAGCGCAAGCGGCGACCTTCACGCGACGCGACCTCATCCGCGCCGTGGCGGCGCACGCGCCGCTGGGCATGAGCCGGCTGCAGCTCGAAGCGATGGCGGACCGGATCCTCGCGGACAGCGCATCCATCGTCCCGCTCGTTCCGCCCAGGCTCGACGGCGAGACCGACGCGCAGGCCGTGCAGCGCTGGACGGACTCCGCTCGTGACGTCCGCTACACGACACCGGAGATGGTCGCGTTGGAGCAGCGCATGCTGCACACCGCCCGCCAGCGCAGCGACGCGGGAGTCGGCGTCGCCGCGGCGGAGCACGTAGCCGCCGCAATCGAGGCGCGGCCGACGCTGACCGCCGATCAGCGGCTCATGATCGAGACCGTCTGCGGTACTCCCGCCGGCGTGGTCGTCGTGGAGGGGGCCGCAGGCGTGGGCAAGACGTTCGCCCTCGACGGCGCCCGCGAGGCCTTCGATGCTTCCGGCCTTCGGGCCGTCGGCTGCGCCCTCGCTGGAAGGGCAGCGCAGGGGCTCGAACAGGGCTCTGCCATCCCCTCGTGGACGGTGAGCTCGATGCTCAACGAGCTGCAGATCGAGCAGCTGCCGCTCGGCGGAGTCCTCGTCGTCGACGAGGCCGGGATGATCGGTGACCGCCAGCTCGCCGAGCTCATGGAGCTGGCGGCGCGGGACAGCACCAAGCTTGTGCTGGTCGGCGATCCCAAGCAGCTCCAGCCCATCGACGCTGGAGCGCCGCTGCGCACCCTTGGCGATCAGATCGGCAAGGTGACCATGACCGAGAACGTCCGCCAAGTGGCCGCATGGGAGCGAGCCGCCCTGGCGCTGATGCGCGACGCCGACGCGCATGGCGCTTACCGGCAGTACACGATGCGCGACCGCATCCACCTCGAGCCGAGCGCGACGGAGCGGCGCGCTGCGATCGTCGCAGACCATCGCGAGCTCGCCTCTCACGGCGTCGACGCCGTCATGCTCGCGCGCCGACGCGATGAGGTGACTGCACTCAATGAGATGGCCCGCGCGGCTGCGATCGCCGACGGCAGGGTGACGGGCCCGGCGCTCGAGGTCTCCGGCCAGGAGTACCAGGCTGGAGACCGGATCATCTGCGTCGCCAACGACCGTCGCGGTGGCGTCACCAACGGCACGCGCGGCCTCGTCATCGGCGTGGACGTCGAGCGGCGCGCGCTCAACGTGCAGCGTTCGGACGGCCGCGAGCTGGTGATCGACACGCAGCGGTACGACGCCATCGGCCGCGGCTACGCGCTCACCGTGCACAAGGCGCAGGGGATGACGGCGGATGTCGCCCTGGTGATGGGATCCGATGGCGCGACCCGGGAGTGGGCATATACGGCGATGTCGCGAAGCACGCTGGCCACCCATTACTACGAGGTGGCCCATCCTCGGGAGCGCGACAGTCTGGGCGTCCATCACTCGCGCGAACAGGAGCTATCCGCCGACGAGCGCATCCTCCGCACCTGGAGCCGGAGTGAGCAGAAGGATTCCGCGCTCGACTATCCCGAGCGCTACGTTGAAGCAGCGCGGGAGGTTGTGACTGCGGGTCTCGATAGCTCGCCCACCGACGCGCAGCGCGAGCTGTTCGCCCATCTCGGAGGTCCGGAGCTGGCCGACGATGCGACCTGGATCGATGCCTCGCTGGAGATCGATCGCTTGTTGGGCAATGATCCCGGCAGCCGCCTCGGGGGCTGGCTGCACGAGATGGGGTACTCGGACAACGCGGTGGGAGCGCTGGTCCGGAGTGCAGCGGCAGCACACGAGCTCGCACCCGAAGCGCTGCGAGTCGAGCGCATCGTGGGCGTGACTGTGGACAGCATCACGTCCCTTGCCGATGACCCGCTGCTGGAAGACCCGGAGTTCGACCTTGAGTTCGACCTCGAGCCGTCGATCGATCCTGGGTCGATCTCGCTGTGATGTCGGAGGACCGGCGGGAAGCTGAGCGGACCGACGTGCTGCAGCGGCTCGCCGAGATCGACGATCGCCTCGCCGAGCACAATGAGCGACTCTCGCTCACGATGGACCGAGCGGCGTCAGCGGATGAGGGGTGGAGGAGCATCTCCAGGCAGCTGGAGAGCCTGGGTCTGGACACCACTGCGGTGGAAGAGCGTTCGCATGCGACCGTTGCTGGTGGTCATCACGCTGACACAACGCTGGATGCGGACGGTCTTCTGGACTGGGTTGCCTGGCTGGTGCCGGCGTACGACCTGTCGGAGCAGTGGCCGCTGTGCTGGTATCGGCACGAGGGGCTCGTGGCCCAACTACTAGCGCTCCGCCGCTGGCACAAGGCACTGTTCAAGGAGCAGTCGGATGACCCCGCGGCTCCGTCCAAGTGGCACGACGCCCTTTACCGTCTGAATGAGCGCGCAGCGCGCCGAATCACGCAGACCTGCTTGGCCACGCATCGCAACCCGCCAGCGATCCGGGTCCGCGATGACGCCCAGCTCGCAACCCCAACCTGGGGCCTTCGTCGCATTCCACCCGCGGCGCCGCGCGGGTAACTGACTCTGTGGCGAACCTGCCGATTCGGGTCGGCCGCTCTATACGCGAGCGCTGTTCGCGGCGTGGCGTGGCGGAAGCTGGTCTCGCTGCCGCGCAAAGCCTGCCACCGCGTTCTGGACCGGATGCCGAAACCGCCTCAACTCCCACCAACCCGGTAGCGCCGTCTCGATCGGGCGCAGGTTCTCGTAGAAGAGCAGGCCGTGCCACTGCGGCAGCGTGCGCACCTCTGCAGCGGAAATCACCGCCACGCGTCGCCGCATGACGGTCCGGGTCAGGTTGCCGGCTTCGTTGTAGCTGCGCCCGCCCACTTCCACCTCCACGTCGCCGCACATCCGGCTGACCATCTCCAGGTCGCGAGGGTCGCCGAGCCCGCCCAGGACGAGCTTTACGGTGCAGGCGTCCCAGAGTGCCGCCGTACCATCGGCTCCCCACCGCGCCCTGGCCTGTGACATCGACTGGAGCACGATCATGGTCGTGATCCCTTGCCCTGCACCGTCCGACACCAGTTGGGGCAGCGATGCCAGCGGGGCGATGTTGGCGCACTCGTCGAGGAACAGGCCCAAGGGAGGCGTGAGCCTCCTCGTGACCGATCGCGCCGCCCGCCGCCTCGCCACGTCGACGATCGTCTCGATGAGCGCGGTGATGATGGGCGCCATGTTCGCCTGGGCTCCGGAGCTGCCGACGATGAACAGCGCAGCCCCGCTGTCGATGAACCGCTCGGCGTCGAATCGCGGCTCGCACTCCGGCTGGCACGCCGACAGCACACGCGGGTCCGCGAGGCTGTCGTACGCGCGGCGTGCCCCGCTGAACACGTTGGTCCTCGCCTCATGGTGCATCGACGTGATGGCGCGAAGGTCCTCGGCCCATCCGGGTGCCGACGGGCTCGCAGCCAGCGCCTGCCCCGCTTCCAGCGCGTCGGCGCGGTTCACCCACTCACGAACCGTGGCCACATCGCGTCCAGAGACTGCTGCGGCGTGCAGGTAACAGCGGTGGATCGCCTCGTTGTATGACTGGAAGTAGTCAGCGTGCTCGATGCCGCGGGCACTCCCGCTTGCAGCCGTGAGCGCCCGGGCCCGGTATATGGCGACCTGGGGATCTTCACAGCCTGCGACGGGGTTCCATCCGACTGGATCGGGCCACTCGCTGAAGCTGGTCGGATCGAAGACGTACACCGGCCGCTCCTGCTTCAACGCACACGCCGTATGGACGATCAGGTCATCCTTCGTCGACGTGGCGACCAGCGGACCGTCCCACTCAAGAAGGTTGGGGATGATCACACCAACGCCCTTGCCGCGGCGCGGTGGAGCGAGCAGAAGGTACGCGTTCTCAGTGCTGCCCTCGAGCCATGCGCGGCTCGCCGTGTCTCGCCCGAGGTACATCAGTCCACCCGATGATCCTGGCGTGCTACACCGTGCTCCACACCCTTTACAGACGCACTCAGGTGGCGGCTCACATCGTGCCGCGACGCGAAACCCCTACGGGGGAGCCGCGGCAGCCCAACTCTCGCCAGCAAACCTCGGGCGTGATGTAGTCGCACTCGCCAGGATGAGAGGAGCGCGAGGACCAGTCCACCTGCGAGCGCCGACACGATGATCGCTGCCGCCATGAATCGACGCTACCATGAAGGCGATTGCATCGCTCTTGCACTTTGGTTGAGGCTCAGCGGGAAGCCGTCGGCGTCCGGTGACTTCTACGAGGGCATCAGCCGCGACCGCGGCGAGCAATCGGGACCAGCAACCCAATCCGGACGTAGTCACCACGTTGTTTCGATGGTGATCGGGACCTCTGCTTCGACCGCTACAGGTGTCCAGATGTCAACATCCTCGGTCGGCGTCTCGATCGACAACAGGAGCGCGTACCGTGCGCCCAAGTCGCTCTGGTCTCGGGCCTGCAGCTCCTTCCACCATCCCGTCACAGGATATATCGCAACGAGTCCTCGGGCCGCAAGATCGACGGCGGTACCTTCCCAAAGGTCGGTGTGAATAGACCCCCGATTTCGGGTCTCGCTCCCAACATACCATCCGTCCGACTCACCACTACGCACTGGCCGCTCTTCCTCTTCGGCAAGCGCCTTCTTGTTGATTCGCTTACGGAACTCGTCGTTTGACTCCTCCGGCTCTCGGAGGTCGAATCTGAGCTGATGGGAGGCGTACCGATATCTTTGCCTGAAACCTCGGCGAGTTGGACTAGGCTCGATGAAGTACGAAAGGGTCACCCGCATCTTCACCGGCGCCTCGCCGAGACCGGCGAGTTCATCTCGTGGCCAGGGTAGCTCATGGAGGTGCATCTCGCGGAGTGCACCCCTCTGAAACGGGTGGATCGTGTCCTGGACCACCAGTGTCAGGGCGTCCGTCGCACTGCGCAGCGCACGCTCGATTGTCGGGACTCCAAAGCCATAGCGGCGGATGAACGCTGCACGACCGCGGCGGCTCGTACCGGCGGCAGCCATTTGGACTTGCATCTGACGGGTCCACTGGGCGGAGTGGACGAGGAGGCCTCGCACGCTCTCTGGCCAGAGGCCAGGGTACTCCGCCGCAATCGTCGCGGCCATATGAGCCGCCTGGGCGGTGGCGGCGCTGGTGGCGTTGATCGTGGTGAGGAGCTTGGCGGCGGGGTTCGCGGAAGTCGTCAGGATCTGCATCGATTCTGGTGTGTCAACGTCAGAGCCATTGGGGGACATCGCCGCGTTGCCGCCTTCGAGTAGGATGTCTGGCTTGATCGGCCACTGGCGTTGAAAGACAACGCCGGTTCGGCTGAAGGGTGAGAGGTCGCCGGGCTCGGCGACCGCAGTCCATCCTTCATGTGGAGTGCCTTCCGCTCCAACGTCGACGAGGTTCGTATAAGCGCCGATTGTGAGAGCGTTCCAAGCCTGCGCTGGGTCTTCTATTGGAAACGTGTCGCAGCGGTCGAGGTAAGTCATCGTCGTATCGGTGAGATCCCGGACGTTTCCAGCCGACACGATAAACAGCCTATGAGATTCCGCGCTCGCCTCGTCGATGTACTTCAATTCGCCGTGGGCGGAGTCGAACTGCCGACCGGCAGCGAGAGCGTCGACGGCCGCTGACCAGGACGTCGGGATGCCAGCCATGCGATCTGGCTCCGCGGTGATCGCCGTGGAGAACGCCCGGCGACGACTTGGCGCCTGAACCTCCGCACGCGACACCGCTTCTGCCGTGATGGCTCCGTACAGCTGTGGGTCAGTATCGTTTGCCGGAGCCCTGATCTTGACTGATTCCAGACAATGACGCAGCCGGACCCGCTGAGCGTGCTGCAGGGCGCTGCGCAGGTCTCCATACAATGTGAGACCGGCCATCTCTGTGCCGTGACCATCGTGGTCCGCCGTGCCCCACGCGGGATTACACGTGTGCAGGTCGACCTCGGCTAGCGACCGTTCCAAAAGGGGATGGCCGCGGTTGATCCCGGTGTCCAGGATGCACACCGCCGCGGCATCTCCCGGCGGCGGATCGGTCCGATCGACAAGGTCATTTACCCACTGCGCCTGTTCCACCGGCGACAGCCCAGTGAAGAAGTTGGAATTCTCGTGCGCTGCGCGCAGCTCAGCGAAGTCGTCGATGACGTCGAGGGCCGAGGCCAATTGGATCGCCGTCGCCCGAACAAGGACTATCACACGATTATCGAACACAAGACGGCGTGTGCCGATCTCGATGTCGGTATCAGCCGCGACGGCCTCCAGGCGCTGTACCTCGTTGCCATCGCTCCTCCGCAGCCACACCTCCCACCATGTGCTGTGGTGAGGTTCAGGAAAGGACTGACGATCGTCCGTCCAGAGCTCTCGGATCGTCGCGAGACGCAGTGCGGCGATACGTTCGATCATGTTTGCATGGCGAGGCTTTCCCGCTGGTGTGTCTCGTGTGGCGTACTGATCAAGACGGTCGAGGAAGAAGCCGAGGCCGCCAGCAGGGACATGCACTGTCGCGAACTGCACACGGTCTTCGTCGGCTCCACGTTCATGAACTGCGAGCAGTTCGGGGGTTCCCCGCCGCAGAGGGTCGAAAGATTTCAACGCCAGCTCGAACCCGGGCCAGCTCTCGAAGGTAACGAGCATTCCCTCACTGGTGGAGATAACGCCTGACTGTTCCGCAGACGCTGATCGGCGGGCTAAAGCTTCGACCTCGACGCGGTGAACTTCGTCCGTGAGGCGCCGCGCGTGTTCAGCTCGAATGGGTGAGGGCGGACGAGGGCTGCCGCGTCCCGTCGTATGCGATGTGTAGGGCTCCGCGACGGCCGGTCGACGGATGAAGATGTGAGGACGATCGCGAGGAGCCACCTGTGGTCGTCAGACGATGCCCGAGTGGCGTCGATCGCCAAGTGAAGCAAGAAGCACCTCTGTTGTGACGCGAGGTGCTTTGGACAGAATCGTCTGCTTTGCCGCCTGCTCGCAGGCGATTGTTAGCTCTGAGTGGCTGAGACCGTCGGATGCCTCGCCAATCCGCTTCCAGTTGAGCCCACGAGTATTCACCGAAGCAAGGCGATTGCGGATCACTGCTCGCGCCTGCTCGGGCGTTGGAAGTGTGTACTCGACCACGACGCCGAAGCGACGGAATATCGCACGGTCGAGCAGTTGCGGATGGTTGGTAGCAGCTACGAGGATGCTCGCCGCTCGATGTTGCTCCAGAAACTGAAGGAACGAGTTGAGCACCCGCCGAATCTCCCCCACGTCGTTGGTAGTCGATCGTTCTCCGGCGAGGGCATCCACCTCATCGAAGAAATAAACGCCCCTCGTTTCCTCCGCTGCATCGAAGATCAGGCGGAGCTTCGCCGACGTCTCACCCATGAACTTGGTGATGACGGATTCGAGTCGGATGAGGAAGAGCGGAAGGTGCAACTCACCTGCAAGAACACTTGCGGACATCGTCTTGCCGGTCCCAGAGGGTCCGATGAGCAATAGGGAACGAACAGGCTCGAATCCGTACGCCAATAACCGATCCTGCTGACGTTGCTCGGTAAGGACCCGGTCCAGTGACGTCCGGACGCTGCTCTCCACTACGAGGTCGCCGAGCCTCTGGTCGGGGTAGGAGACGGCGAGGAGGCCTGCAAGATCACCACGCGGCTGGGTGACCGGAACGGGGCGGAGCTGCCGTCCGGTCTGTTGCGACGACGACTTCGCCGCATCCACGAGCTCGCGCAGTTCCTGTGCGAATCGCGACTGGCCGGACTTGGCTGCTCGTGCGGCGACCTGCATCGCCACGGCGTAGAAGTGGCCATCGTCGCCGTCCGCATGGCTGCGGACTAATGCCTTGACTTGGTCAGCAGTCGCCACTCTTGATCATCTCCAGGAGGAGTGCGTACCACTCTGATTCCCGATACCAGTCGGGTTGGCGACATGATCGCACGACGAGGCGGCTCTTGCACACCGCACTCCCAGAGATCGTCCCACGCATCATTCCGGGGTTCAGCCGTTGAGCTGCACAGAGCGGGGATGCATTGTCAAGGAGTCGGGGCGGACCGCGCGAGGCGAGAGAGCTCGGAGCTCGGCATCGATCGATCCAAAGTGCAAACCCAGTGATAGCGGCAGAGTCTTATTGTGATGTTATGGAAGCAGCCACTGTAGAGCCAACGCAGGATGTCTCACCTCCGCGCGAGGTGCGTAGCCTGCTCACAGTACGTGACGCAGCACAGCGCCTCAGTTGCGGCAGGAGCCTTATCTATCGGCTGATCGCCGATGGCGAACTGGAAGCTGTGAAGCTTGGGCGCCTGCGAAGAGTTCCGGTAGAGGCTGTCGAGAGGCTAGTCGAGCGGCTTCGGCATCGCTAGACCCGACGCGCATGTTCCCGGCGTCCGCCAGAGGACGTCCCTTGGAGTCGTGGGCAGCACCCACCATGCGGGTTACGTTTCTCGACGTCGTCATGCCCCTTCAGCAGCGAAGACGGCTTCCATTGCACTGACCGCCTGTTGGCCCATGGACGGCGTGACGTGGGAGTAGAGGTCGAGCGTGATTCCGATACTGGCGTGCCCAAGCATCTCTGATACGACCTTGGTATGCACGCCCTGTGCCGCCATTAGCGTCGCGGCTGTATGACGAAGGTCGTGGAACCGAACATGCGGGACGCCTGCGTCCTCCAGCAACGGCCCAAACGACCGTTGCAGGAAGTTGCTCGGCTCGAGCGGCCGGCCACGCTCGTTGCAGAACACGAGTCCAGAGTCCACCCAGTCCGAACCGAAATACGCTGTCTCCTGATCCTGCCGGCGTTGGTGCCGCTGCAGCGCCTCCACGGCTGTACTGGTTAGCGGAACCCGACGCATTGAGGTCTTCGTCTTTGGTGGCGTCCGCTCGAGCGATGAGCGCTGGCCAGGACGCCTGATGCGGTCAAGGGTCCCGGATACAGTCAGCGCATGCCCCGGTAGATCGACATCCACCCATCGCAACGCGAAGAGCTCGCCGCGGCGCATCCCGGTTGTCACGGCGAGGACGTACATCGCCTCGAATCGGGCGTGCCGCGGCAACCGGGCTGCGGCCAGCAGAGCGCGGGCCTGTTCGGCGCTCAGGACGCGCATCTCGGGATGATCGCGGCCGGGGGAGTCAACCAGATCGGTCGGGTTCCGGGCAACGATGCCGCGGCGCGCCGCCTGCTTCAGTGCGCGCCGCAGGATCGAGTGGACATGCTGGACCGTAGTGCGACTGAGTCCCTTGGCAAGCAAGCCTGCGTAGAGCCGGTCCAACTGCGCTGGCTGCAACCGAGCGACTGGAACCCTTCCGATCGTCGGCAGGACATGAAGCCGGATGTGCCGTTCGTAGGTCGATGCGGTCGACGGCCGAAGTGCTCGACCCGCCGCTGCCAGCCAGTCTTCGAGGTAGCCGTCCACAGTCGTCCGCCCGCTGGGTACCGACAGTCCGCCGCGCACGGACGCGAGTGCCTCCTGGAGCTTGGCGTTCGCCTCCGCTCGGGTCTTCCCATAGAACCGCCTGCGGACTCCAAAACCCACTGTGGCCTGGGCGACCCAATGGCCTTCGTAGAAGCCAATCGACCCCTCACCCTGTCCGCGCTTCCTCGATGCCAATCACGCGCCCTCTGGAGACGGATCACCCGTGCGCCGGTTGATACACAGTTGATACACATCATGCCATAGAGGAGCCCAAAAGCGTGACCACGAATATGGGCGGGCCAGGATTCGAACCTGGGACCGTGGGGTTATGAGCCCCCTGCTCTAACCGGCTGAGCTACCCGCCCTGGCTCGAACTCTATCCCGA
>Ga0307374_10013876_pt1 | contig 11053 bp, 9 predicted proteins | sample OX3MG_FD_202532 | JGI IMG/M metagenome (GOLD analysis project Ga0307374, IMG submission 202532) | Soil microbial communities from Risofladan, Vaasa, Finland - OX-3 | ecosystem: Environmental > Terrestrial > Soil > Coastal area > Acid sulfate soil | place: Finland: Risofladan, Vaasa | collected... | reverse complement strand
AGATGCTGCTGATCAACCACCCGCTCGATTGCCCGATCTGCGATCAGGGCGGCGAGTGCGATCTGCAGGATCAGGCGATGGCCTACGGGTTCGACCGCAGCCGCTATGCCGAGAACAAGCGAGCGGTTGAGGAAAAGGATTTCGGGCCGCTGGTCGCCACCGCGATGACCCGCTGCATCCATTGCACGCGCTGCATCCGGTTTTTGACCGACGTGGCCGGCGTCGCCGAGCTGGGTGCGACCGGGCGCGGCGAGGATATGGAGATCGGCACCTATATTGAGAAGGCGCTCGGCTCCGAGCTGTCCGGCAACATCATCGACCTGTGCCCGGTGGGTGCGCTGACCTCGAAGCCTTACGCCTTCATCGCCCGCTCGTGGGAGCTGCGCAAGACCGAGTCGGTCGACGTGCTCGACGCGGTCGGCAGCAGCATTCGCGTCGATTCGCGCGGCGGGCGCATCCTGCGCGTGCTGCCGCGGCTCAACGAGGCGGTCAACGAGGAGTGGATATCGGACAAGACCCGGTTCGCGCTCGACGGGCTGGTCCGCCGCCGGCTCGACCGGCCTTATATCCGGCGCGGCGGACGGCTGGTCGAGGCCGATTGGCGCGAGGCGATCGAGCTGGTGGCTGAGCGACTGAAATCGGCGCCCGGCGAGCGCATCGCCGCGATCGCCGGCGACCTCTGCGACGCCGAAGCGATGTACGCGCTGAAGGAGCTGATGACCGGGCTTGGCGCGGCGAGCCTCGATTGCCGCCAGGACGGCGCCAAACTCGGCGGCGCCAGCCGCGCGGGCTATCTGTTCAACACGACGATCGCCGGTATCGAGCATGCCGATGCGTGCCTGCTGATCGGCACAAACCCGCGCTGGGAGGCGCCGCTCGTCAACGCACGGTTGCGCAAGCGGTATCTGCAAGGCGGGTTCCGGGTCGCGGCAATCGGGCCGGCGCTCGACCTGACGATCCCGGTCGAGAGTGTCGGCGCCGGCGGCGAGGCGGTCGCGGCGCTGGCCAGCGGCAGCCACCCCTGGGCCGATATCCTGAAGAGCGCGAAGGCCGGAATGGTCGTGGTCGGGCAGGGCGCGCTTTCCCGGTCTGACGGCGCGCAGATCTTGGCGGCGGCGCGCGCTCTCGCCGAAAATTGCGGGTTGGTTAGCGACGAGTGGAACGGGTTCAACGTGCTGCACCGCGCCGCGGCGCGCGTCGGCGGGCTCGATCTCGGGTTTCTGCCGGGTCCCGGCGGCCGCGATGTCGCGGGCATGCTGGCCGGCTGCAAATCGGGCGAGGTTGAGGTCCTCTACCTGCTCGGCGCCGACGAGGTCGAGCTCGGTGATACCGGCTCGGCCTTTGTGATCTATCAGGGCCATAACGGCGACCGCGGCGCCGCCCGCGCCGATGTCGTGCTGCCCGGCGCGACCTATACCGAAAAGGACGGCACCTACGTCAACACCGAGGGGCGGGTGCAACTCGGCCGCCGCGCCGTGTTTCCTCCCGGCGAGGCGCGCGAAGACTGGGCGATCCTGCGGGCGGTTTCCGCCGCGCTCGGCCGCCCGCTGCCGTTCGACAATCTGATAGAATTGCGCGCGCGGCTTCGTACCGCGTGCCCGGTGATGGCCGAGCCCGACGAGCTGGCCCCGGCTGCCTGGGGCGCGTTCGGCGCGCCGGGCCCGATCGATCCGGCGCCGTTCGTCTATCCGATCGCCGATTTCTACGGCACCGACCCGATCAGCCGCGCCAGCCCGACGATGGCGGCGTGCCGCGAGGCGTTCCTGTCGCCCGTCCAACCTGCACTGCGGACCGGCACCCATGGGTAATTTCTGGTCGGGCTATGCGCTGCCGACGGTGATCACGGTCGGCGAGGTGCTGGCGGTGATCGTGCCCCTCCTGGTCGCGATCGCCTATTTCACGCTCGCCGAGCGCAAGGTCATCGCGCTTTCGCAGCTGCGCAAAGGGCCGAACGTCGTCGGGCCGTTCGGCCTGCTGCAGCCGATCGCCGACGGCCTCAAGCTGTTCATCAAGGAGACCGTGATCCCCAGCGGGGCGAACCGCATCGTATTCGTCGCCGCGCCGATCGTGACCTTTACGCTGAGCCTCGTCGCCTGGGCGGTGATCCCGTTCGGCGTCGGCGTCGTGATCGCCAACATCAATGTCGGCATCCTCTATCTGTTCGCGATCAGCTCGCTGTCGGTCTACGGCATCATCATGGCCGGGTGGGCGTCGAACTCGCGCTACGCCTTTCTCGGCGCGTTGCGCTCGGCGGCCCAGATGGTGTCGTACGAGGTCTCGATCGGCTTCGTGCTGGTCACCGTCCTGCTGTGCGCCGGTTCGCTCAACCTTACCGACATTGTGCTGGCGCAGCGCCACATCTGGTTCTGCATCCCGCTGCTGCCGATGTTCGTGATCTTTTTCGTTTCGGGCCTCGCCGAGACGAACCGGGTGCCGTTCGACCTGCCCGAGGGCGAGTCGGAGCTTGTCGCCGGGTATTTCGTCGAATATTCGGCGATGACCTTTGCGCTCTTCTTCCTCGGCGAATACGGCAACATGATCATGGTCAGCGCGATGACCACGATCCTGTTTCTCGGCGGCTGGCTGCCGCCGATCGGGGTAGCGCCGTTCACCTGGATTCCAGGGCCGGTCTGGCTGGCGCTCAAGGTGGCGTTTGTCTGCTTTTGCTTTCTCTGGGTGCGGACAACCTTTCCGCGATTTCGCTACGATCAGCTGATGCGGCTGGGTTGGAAGGTTTTCCTGCCGTTCTCGCTGGGCTGGCTGGTGCTGACCGCCGGTGTGTTGACGGCGATGGGCTGGGTCCCGGTGCATTGACAGCGGAGGGACCGGGTCTATGGTGAGGATGGGGACCGACGGATGAACTTATTGGCGCGCAATGCGCGCGGAATGCTGCTGATCGAGCTGCTGTCGGGCATGGCGCTGACCTTGCGCTACATGTTCCGCCCGGCGGTGACGGTCAACTATCCCTATGAAAAGGGTCCGCTCAGCGCGCGGTTCCGCGGCGAGCATGTGTTGCGGCGCTATCCCAATGGCGAGGAGCGCTGCATCGCCTGCAAGTTGTGCGAGGCGATCTGCCCGGCGTTGGCGATCACGATCGAGGCCGAGCCGCGCGACGACGGCAGCCGGCGCACGACGCGCTACGACATCGACATGACCAAGTGCATCTACTGTGGCTACTGCCAGGAGGCCTGCCCGGTGGATGCGATCGTCGAGGGGCCGAATTTCGAGTTTGCCGCCGAGACGCGCGAAGAGCTGTTCTACGACAAGGAAAAGCTGCTGGCCAACGGCGACCGCTGGGAAGCCGAGATCGCCGCCAGCCTCGCGCAAGAGGCGCCATACCGGTGACGACGGCGCGATGATCCTCCAGGCGATCATGTTCTACCTGTTCGCGGCGGTGGCGATTGCCTCCGGCGTGATGGTCGTGTCGGCGCGCAACCCGGTGCATTCGGTGCTGTTCCTGATCCTGGCGTTCTTCAACGCCGCCGGGCTGTTCGTGCTGATGGGCGCCGAGTTCCTGGCGATGATCCTGGTCATCGTCTATGTCGGCGCGGTCGCGGTGTTGTTCCTGTTTGTCGTGATGATGCTCGACATCGACTTCGTCCGGCTGCGCAGCGGCGCCATACGCTATCTGCCGATCGGCGCGCTGATCGGGATCGTGCTACTGGCCGAACTGGTGCTGGTGTTCGGCAGCTGGGCGATCGCGCCGAGCATCGCTGGGCTCAAGGCGGCGCCGATCGCCGCGGGCGCCGCCTCGGTCACCAATACCCGCGCGCTCGGCGGCCTGCTCTATACCCGTTACATCTTCGCGTTCCAGACCGCCGGGCTGATCCTGTTGGTGGCGATGATCGGCGCGATCGTGCTGACCCTGCGCCAGCGGACCGGGGTGCGGCGACAGTCAATCGCGGCGCAACTCGCGCGCACGCGGGCCGAATCAGTCGAGATCGTCAAGGTGCCGCTGGGTAGCCCGGTCGGCGGCGGGGAGGACGATTGATGACGATCGGGTTGGCGCACTACCTGACGGTCGCGGCTATCCTCTTTACGCTCGGCATTTTCGGCATTTTCCTCAACCGCAAGAACGTCATCATCATCATGATGTCGATCGAGTTGATGCTGCTTGCGGTCAATATCAACTTCGTTGCCTTTTCGGTGGTTCTGCAAGACCTTGCGGGGCAGGTCTTCGCGATGTTCGTGCTGACCGTCGCGGCGGCCGAGGCGGCGATCGGGCTGGCGATCCTCGTCGTCTATTTCCGCAATCGCGGCACGATCCAGGTCGAAGACATCCACATGATGAAGGGCTGATCCGGTGGCTGCCGCCGTTGTCTTCCTGCCGCTTTTGGCCGCCGCGATCGCCGGGTTTTTCGGCCGCGCGATCGGCGACCGCGGCGCCCAGTTGGTCACCTGCGGCGCGCTGCTGATCTCGGCCGTGCTCGGCATACTGCTGTTCCGCGGCATCCTCGCCCAGGACGGGGCGCAGGTCATTCACCTGGCCAACTGGATCGCCGCCGGCGGAGTCGATGTCGAGTGGTCGCTGCGGCTCGACACGCTGTCGGGGGTGATGATCGTCGTCGTCACCTGCGTGTCGGCGATGGTCCACATCTATTCGATCGGCTACATGCACGGCGACCCGCATGTGCCGCGGTTCATGTCGTATCTGAGCCTGTTCACCTTCTTCATGCTGATGCTGGTGACGGCCAACGACTTCGTGCAGATGTTTTTCGGCTGGGAGGGGGTTGGCCTCGCCTCGTACCTGCTGATCGGCTTCTGGTCTGATCGCCCCGCCGCCAACGCTGCGGCGATCAAGGCGTTCGTGGTCAACCGCGTTGGCGATTTCGGCTTTGCCCTCGGTATCTTCACGACCTTTGTGATCTTCCACTCGCTCGACTTTTCGACAGTGTTTCCCAAGGTTCCGGGCGCGGTCGGCACGACGATGAACTTTCTGCAATGGCAGGTGCCGTCGCTGACCCTGGCCTGCGTCCTGCTGTTTGTCGGCGCGATGGGAAAATCGGCGCAGATCGGATTGCACACCTGGCTGCCAGACGCGATGGAGGGGCCGACCCCGGTCTCGGCCCTGATCCACGCGGCGACGATGGTGACCGCCGGCGTCTACATGGTGGCCCGGCTGTCGCCGATGTTCGAGTACAGCGCCACCGCGCTCGCGGTCGTCGGGGTGATCGGCGGCACCACCGCGATGTTCGCCGCCAGCATCGGCATGGCGCAGAACGACATCAAGCGCGTCATCGCCTATTCGACCTGTTCGCAGCTCGGGTACATGTTCTTCGCCGCCGGGGTTTCGGCCTACCAGGCGTCGATCTTCCACCTGTTCACCCATGCCTTCTTCAAGGCGCTGTTGTTTCTCGGCGCCGGGTCGGTGATCCATGCGATGAGCGGCGAGCAGGACATGCGCCGCATGGGCGGCATCTGGCGCAAGATCCCGGTCACCTATGTGGTGATGTGGATCGGCAGCCTGTCGCTGTGCGGTATCCCGCCGTTTTCGGGGTATTATTCGAAGGACACGATCATCGCCGCCTCGTGGGCTGCAGGGAGCGCGGTCGGGCGCTATTCCTATTGCCTTGGCACGTTCACCGCGTTCCTGACCGCGTTCTACTCGTGGCGGCTCATTATCATGACCTTCCACGGCAAGCCGCGCGCCAATCATGAAACGATGCATCATGTCCACGAGAGCGCGTGGAGCATGCTGATCCCGCTGATCGTGCTGGCGATGGGCGCCACGTTCATCGGCTATTTCGCCTACCCGTATTTCGTCGGCGCGGACCGGGCGGCGTTCTGGAAGAGCACGATCCTGGTGCTGCCCGGCCACGACTCGATCGGCGCGGCAGAGGGAAACCCGGCGGTGATCGACTATCTGCCGCTGGCCGCCGCGCTCTTCGGCATCGCGCTGGCCTATGTCTGCTACATGCTGCGACCCGACATCCCGCCGGCGATGGCGATGCGCTTTCGCGCGCTTTATCTGTTCCTCTACAACAAATGGTATTTCGACGAGCTGTACGACCGGCTTTTCGTTAACACCGCCTTCATGCTCGGCAACGGGCTGTGGAAGACCGGCGACGGCGCGATCATCGACAGGCTGGGCCCAGACGGCATCGCCGCGACGACCCGCGAGCTGGCGCGCGAGGCGAGCCGGCTTCAGACCGGGTATGTCTATCACTACGCGTTCGCGATGCTGATCGGCGTGGTCGCGCTGGTCACCTGGTACCTGCTGCCGAAGTGACCCGGAAATGACCCACTGGCCGCTGCTCTCGCTCGTCACCTTCCTGCCGCTGGTTGGCGTGTTCTTCATCATGATCGCGCGTGGCGACGAGGCCGTCGTTGCGCGCAACGCCCGGAACATCGCGCTGTCGACCTCGGTGATCGTGTTCCTGCTGTCGATTCTATTGTGGACCGGATTCGACCCGACGACCGCCGCGTTCCAGTTTGTCGAAAAAGCGAGCTGGATCCGGATCGGTGGGTTCCAGATCAACTATCACATGGGGATCGACGGCATTTCGCTGTTCTTTGTGCTGCTGTCGACCCTGCTGACCGTGATCTGCGTGCTGGCGAGCTGGCAATCGGTGCACCGCCAGGTCCGCGAATACATGATCGCCTTTCTCGTCCTCGAGACGCTGATGGTCGGCATGTTCTGCGCGCTCGACTTCGTGCTGTTCTATGTGTTCTTCGAGGGCGTGCTGATCCCGATGTTCCTGATCATCGGGGTGTGGGGCGGGCCGCGCCGGGTCTATGCCGCGTTCAAGTTCTTTCTCTACACGCTGCTCGGCTCGGTGCTGATGCTGCTGGCGATCCTGGCGGTCTATTTCCAGACCGGCAGCACCGATGTCGTGGTCGCGCTGACCCACCATTTCCCGCCCGAGCTGCAGCGCTGGCTGTGGCTGGCTTTCATGGCCTCGTTTGCGGTCAAGGTGCCGATGTGGCCGGTGCATACCTGGCTGCCCGACGCGCATGTCGAGGCCCCGACCGCGGGCTCGGTGATCCTGGCGGGCGTGCTGTTGAAGATGGGCGGGTACGGGTTCGTGCGGTTCTCGCTGCCGATGTTCCCGCTTGCCTCGCAATACTTCACGCCGCTGGTCTTTGCCCTCAGCGCCATCGCGGTGATCTACACCTCGTTTGTCGCGCTGGCGCAGACCGACATGAAAAAGCTGATCGCGTATTCGTCGGTCGCGCATATGGGCTTTGTCACGATGGGCATCTTTGCGGTCACCAGCGAAGCGGTGCAGGGCGCGGTGGTGCAGATGCTGAGCCACGGGCTGGTTTCGTCGGCGCTGTTCCTCTGCGTCGGAGTCGTCTACGACCGCCTGCACACGCGCGACATCGACCGTTATGGCGGGCTGGTGACGCGGATGCCGGCCTATGCCTTTGTCTTCATGGCGTTCATGCTGGCCTCGGTCGGGCTGCCGGGGACGAGCGGGTTTGTCGGCGAGTTCCTGATCCTGCTCGGCACGTTCCGGGTATCGACCCTCGAATGCTTCCTGGCGGCGACCGCGATGTTCCTCGGCGCGGCCTATATGCTCTACCTCTATCGCCGGGTGATCTTCGGCACGATCACGCGCGATGATCTGCGCGGCATGCTCGACCTGTCGCTGCGCGAGAAGCTGGTGTTCGCGCCGCTGATCCTCCTGGTGCTATGGATGGGGATCTATCCCGCGTCGTTCCTCGGGCCGATCCGTGCCTCGGTCGATCACCTCGTGGCGCAGGTCAACGCCGCCACCGGCACGACCCAGCACGCCAGTCTGCAATAGGCCCCCAACGATGCCGACATTTGCTCCGCCCGATCTGATCCCGGCCCTGCCCGAGCTGGTGCTGGCGTGCTCGGCGATGGTCCTGCTGCTGATCGGCGCGTTTCGCGGCGAGGGGTCGGCCCGGCTGGTGTCGTGGCTCGCGGTTCTGGCGCTCCTGGTGACGCTCGGCCTTACCGCGCGGATCGGCATCGACCGTCGCGTCGGGTTTTACGGCATGTTCATCACCGACCCGTTCGCCGTGTTTATGAAGACGCTGGTCCTCGTCGGCTCGGCCGTGACCATCGTCATGGGCATCCGGTTTTTTGAGGATCACCGGATCGCCCGCTTCGAGTTTCCGGTTCTGGTGCTGCTCGCGACCACCGGAATGATGATCATGGTCTCGGCCAACGACCTGCTGACGCTGTATCTCGGCATCGAGTTGCAGAGCCTGGCGCTTTACGTGGTGGCCAGCTTCGACCGCGATTCGACGCGGTCGAGCGAGGCCGGGCTCAAATATTTCGTGCTGGGCGCGCTCGCCTCAGGGATGCTGCTTTACGGCATCTCGCTGGTCTACGGGTTCAGCGGCACGACCAGCTTCGCCGGCCTCGCCACGGCCTTGACCGGCACCGCCAAGTCGGAGGCCGGGATGGTGATCGGCCTGGTGTTCGTCTCGGTCGGCCTCGCCTTCAAGGTGTCGGCGGTGCCGTTCCATATGTGGACACCCGATGTCTACGAGGGCGCGCCGACGCCGGTCACCGCGTTCTTCTCGGTTGCGCCCAAGATGGCGGCGATCGCGCTGTTCGTGCGGGTGATGATTGAGCCGTTCGGCGCGATGCTGGCTGATTGGCGCCAGATCATCGTGTTCCTTTCGGTCGCGTCGATGATTCTCGGCGCGGTCGCCGCGATCGCCCAGACCAACATCAAGCGGCTGATGGCATACAGCTCGATCGGCCATGTCGGCTACGCGCTGATCGGGCTTGCGGCCGGCACGCCCGCCGGCATCCGCGGCGTTCTCGTCTACATGGCGATCTATCTGTTCATGAATGTCGGCACGTTCGCGGTGATCCTGTGCATGCGGCGGCAGGGGCAGATGGTCGAGAACATTGCCGACCTGGCCGGCCTGTCGCGCTCACAGCCGGGGCTGGCGCTGGCATTGGCGATCTTCATGTTCGCGATGGCCGGCATTCCGCCGACCGCCGGGTTCTTTTCGAAGCTCTACATATTCGTCGCGGCAATCGAGGCGCACCTCAACGGGCTGGCGATTATCGGCGTGCTCGCGAGCGTCGTCGGGGCGTTCTACTATCTGCGCATCGTCAAGCTGATGTATTTCGACGAGCCGATCGCCGCGTTCGACCGCCCGATCGCCGCCGAACTCAAGGGCGTTCTGGTGGTGACCGCCCTCGTTACGCTGTTCTTTTTCCTGCTTCCTGACCCCATCGTCGGCAGCGCGCAGGCGGCGGCGGCTTCGCTGTTCGGGCATTGAGGTTGGCCGCGCTGCCTCTGCCGCCGCCGTTCCGGCTGGTGCGCTACGAGACGGTCGGCAGCACCAATGACGAGGCCAAGCGCCTGGCGCAGGGCGGCGCGGAGAGCGGCACGATCGTCTGCGCCGGGACGCAGACCGCCGGCCGCGGCCGGCGCGGCCGGGAATGGGTGTCGCCGCCGGGCAATCTCTACCTCTCGATCGTGTGGCGGCCGGAATGCCCGCTGGGGCACGCGGCGCAACTTGGCTTTGTCGCTTCCCTGGCACTGGCCGAGGCGGTGGACCCGGCAATTCCGGCCTGGCTTGCGCTTCGCCTGAAATGGCCGAACGACCTGCTGCTCGGCGGCCGGAAGCTCGCCGGCATCCTGCTCGAAAGCGAGACCGCCAGCGGCTCGATCGCGGATTTTGTGGTGATCGGGATCGGCGTCAATCTGGCGTCGGCACCCGACGGGGCCGAAACACCGGCGACCTCGCTGGCCGGTGAAGGGTTGCCGCCGGTCGCGCCAGAGACGGTGCTGGCAAGCCTTGCCGAGCGCTTTGGCGAATGGGCCGGACGCTGGCGGCGCGATGGGTTTGCCCCGGTGCGGGCGGGCTGGCTGGCGCGGGCGAGCGGGGTGGGGGAGGCGGTGCGCGTTCGCCTCGAACGCACGACGCTGCATGGTCGGTTTGCCGATCTCGACGAGTCCGGGGCATTGCTGCTCGACCAGGAATCCGGCAGAAGACGTATTGCCGCCGGCGATGTCTTTCCGGCGGCGGCTGGGTGAGGCGGCCATGCTGCTGGCAATCGACTCCGGCAACACCAACGCGGTCTTCGCCGTCTATGCCGGCGACGCGCTGAAGGCGTCGTGGCGGATCTCGACCAATGACCGCCGTACCGCCGACGAATATGCGATCTGGCTGACCCAGCTTTTGTCGCTGGCCGGGCTCAGGCCGGGCGACATCGACGCCGCGATCATCGGCAATGTCGTGCCCGATGCGATGTTTAACTTGATCCAGCTGTGCCAGCGGTACCTCAATTGCGACCCACTGGTCGTCGGGCGCGAAAACTGCCGGCCCGGCATCGGCATTGATGTCGACATGCCGGCCAAGGATGTCGGCGCCGACCGCATTGCCAATTCGGTGGCGGCCAACGACCGCTATCAGTCGCCGCTCGTCGTCGTCGATTTCGGCACCGCGACCAATTTTGACGTCGTCGACAAGAACGGCGCGTATTGTGGCGGGGTGATCGCCCCCGGACCGAATCTGTCGCTGCAGGCGTTAGAGATGGCAGCGGCGCAGTTGCCGCATGTCGCGATGGTACGGCCACCCGTGGTGGTCGGCCGCAGTACGGTGCCGGCGATGCAATCGGGCGTGTTCTGGGGCTATGTCGGCCTGATCGAGGGGATCGTCCGCCGCATTCGCGACGAGCGCGGCGAAAAGATGGGGGTCGTCGCCACCGGCGGGTTGGCGCCGCTGTTCGCCGGCGCCACCGACACAATCGAGACCGTCGACCGCGACCTGACGCTGTGGGGGCTACGCCTGATCTATCGTCACAACACCAATAAATGAAGGGACGCAAGGCCGCTTCGGCCTCTCATTTCTGCGACCGTGACCCCGATTCACTGTTCTTCGTGCCGCTCGGTGGGTCGGGCGAGATCGGGATGAACCTCAACCTGTACGGCTATGGCGGAAAGTGGCTGATCCTCGATTGCGGGGTCACCTTCGGCGACGATTCGCAACCCGGCCTCGACGTGGTGATGCCCGACCCGCAATTCATCGTCGAGCGGCGCGACAAGCTGTTGGGCATCGTCGCCACCCACGCGCACGAGGACCATATCGGCGCGATCCCCTATCTGTGGCCGCA
>Ga0307374_10013874_pt1 | contig 11054 bp, 13 predicted proteins | sample OX3MG_FD_202532 | JGI IMG/M metagenome (GOLD analysis project Ga0307374, IMG submission 202532) | Soil microbial communities from Risofladan, Vaasa, Finland - OX-3 | ecosystem: Environmental > Terrestrial > Soil > Coastal area > Acid sulfate soil | place: Finland: Risofladan, Vaasa | collected... | reverse complement strand
TCCGTCCTTTTCGGCGTCGCCAGGCCGCGGATCGTCAGGCTGTGGCCATAGGTTCCTGAAGTCGTTCGATCCGCCGAGTTCGAGCGGAACCAAATGATCGACTTCGCAACAGCCTGGTCCCCGCGTTCGTCCGTATTCCTCATACACTCGATCGCGAATCGTTTCGGTGACGTGGCGATGCTGACCGGACCATCCCGGAGCGCAAACGTCACCAGCCGTGACGCCCGGAAAGGTATCGCCCGGTGTCAGCTTCGCATCGGGTAGGACGGCGTGTGCGGGATCGTAATGGAGCGGCGGTATGGCAAACGAAGATCCTGTGTAGTTCGGTTTAAGCGCCGGTGCCAAGGCTACGGAATTTGACGTGTTGGCGACGGCCGAACTCGGGACAGCGGGACGAATGCCCGGGTTCGTTCCTGCGAGATGCAGAACCCATGCGCCCACGATCGAGCCCGCGACGAAGTAGCAGGCGGCCAGCATGACGGCCAGAAGGGCGAGGGCAAGCAGCCATGCTCTCGCCGGCTTAACGGCAAGTTCCGGCCGAAGGCACGTCATTTGGTCAAGGCGGCGTTGAGGCGGTGAAGCCGCTCCTTCAATTCCTCAAGTTGTTGTCGCTGTACCACAATAAGTTCCAATGCCCTTCTTGCAAGCACATCTACGTCGCGCGATTTGGACGTGCGGGCTTGAGCAAACGCTAGTATCTTGTGATTTGAGATGCGGTTCTGCTTGCCCATTGCCAATATCACCGAAAAATATTCGTGGGCTAATTTTGCTTGATCCACAGGTGCCGCCGCCTTAATCGCGCGGCCTAGTGTCTTGAGTTCTCCGTCAACTTCATCAAGCAGGCGACGCATGTCGGTTTCGATTATTTTTTCTTCGCGTGTTTTGATCGTCATAGCGAAACCATCTTCCTCTGAGCGCGATACCGCAATGCGGTCCCCGCCAGCGTCCCGTACAGTGGCAGCACGTACCTTTCCCAGCATTCGACCCAGTTCGACGCAATGCACTTCTGGGCATCGCCGAGCGGCATTTTGCCGGCGCACACCAGACGATGAAGCGCGTTCTCAAGTCCGTCCTTTTCGGCATCGCCCGCGCGCTCATCGTCCGGCGAGGCTCAAGGAGCTTCAGTCACTCGGCGGCGGCCACTAGCCGCCGAGATGCGCCACGAGATCTTGGAGGTCTTTGAAAGCCTCGCTATTCGACTCGCCCTTGTCCCTCAGCTCGACATACATGGCGAGAGCTCCGGCGTAGTCCTGCTTGTGATTAGCCGTTGTGAATATCTGATTCATGCCGGTCATTATGTCCACCAGGCTTTCTTGGACTCCACGGTCTTTCAACATCTCCTGAGCCTTTACCGTCTGATCGCCGATCTGCTGCGGCGTCCCCGAATAGGTCTGAGACAACTGTTGCAGAAGGCTCTTCAAGCGGGCGACCTTGATGTCGTCGTGAGGGACGTAACCGCCCGCGTCTATTGTCGCAAGCTCGTACTCGATTGATTCGGGATTGCTCTTGTGAGCGGAGCTGGCGGAGGTTTTCGACGAAATTGACGCTGATCCTGCCTCGATCCGCTTGCCCGAATCAGGAACCTTCGGAGCTAGCGCACCCACGATTGCGAAGGCAACGAGCGCACCCACGAGACTCCCATATCTGACGCGACGATAACGGAAGCGGCGCTTGCCCAAGAAGATCCGGCAGCGAGAAACGAAGGTCGATAAGAAGAGGCCCGTCAGAAGCAACGCTACGAGCGAAAAAAAACCTGCCATTGTCCCCCCCGGTTGTGGCAACTGAAGTACGCAGCTACCGTATTTTGCCCTTCACGGTCCTGTGGCTGCATGTGCACACCGAACTGCGGGAACCATCAGCGCAGATTACCGCATCGGCATAGTGTGCCCCAGCGTTGCACGTCTCGGAAGCTATCCTGTTCATATCGGTGTTAGCTTAAACGTCGCGCTTCAAGCGCGCCCGCGAGCGTAGCCGCGCCTCAACCTGCCGGACCCGCTCGCCGCTGATTCCGAGACGCTTTCCCACAGCCTGCAAACTGAGTCCAGCGATCCTGAGCTCGGCCACCTGCCGCTGCCGCTCCGTCAGAGCCTTCGAATTGAGGCGCGAAATGACCGTCCTGAACTTTGCGCACCTCGCTTTGAGCAATTGCTGCCGCGTACTCATGGGCAGTTCTTCGCCGGCCGATATCCGGCCGCTTCAGCCGCTTGTGCGTTAGGGAAGCTAGCCTGATTGCTCGGCGCGATTTTCTCGTAATACGGGCAGCCAGACCATTCGTAGATCATGCTGTGGCGGTTGCGAATGATCGGCCCGGCCGCTGCTTCCGGAGCAGCTTGCGCGGATGGGGAAGCACCTTCCGCCGAAGCGGCCAGAGGCCGCGACTTGGCCGCACGGATGTTCCAGTTTTGTGTGTACTCACCGGCAAGGGCAGGATCGTGGATCACCAACAGGTTCTCCGCGTTCTTGTGCTCGGCCGACCAAGTGTAATTGAAGCTGCCGGTGATGACGGTCGCGCCGTCGACGATCATGATTTTGTCATGCATCAGCCCGGACACCGTGTCCACCAAGACGGGGACGCCGCCCGAGGCAAGGCGGGCGACCGCGTTGGTGTCGCTGCGGTCCTCATCGAGCTGTCTGCGGTCCACGATGGCGCGCACATCAACGCCGCGGCGCTTTGCGTTCACGAGGGCGGTAACGATCCGCCGCGAGGTCAGCGCGTACATCTGGACGAGAACCGTCTTGCGCGCGCCGCCTATCGCTTGAACGACGGCCGCCGCCGGATCGCAGCCGCCGGGAAGCGGCGGCGAGAAGCAGGCCTCAATTTGCGCGGCCGATGCGGAGACGGCGACAAGCATGGTAGCCAGAAGGGCGACGGCAAGCAGCCATACTCCGGCCAGTTTAACGGCGAGTCGCGGCGGAAGGCTCGTCACTCGGTCAGGGCGGCGTTGAGGCGCTGAAGCCGCTCCTTCAAATTGTCAGGTTGTTGTCGGCGCAACACAATATGTTCCATCCCCTCTTTTCAAGCACTTCTATGCTGCGGGTTCCGGACGCGCAAGCGCGAGCGAACGCGAGTATTTTGTGGTCTGAGATGGGGTTCCACCGGCCAATTGTCAATATCGCAAAATATCCTGCCGGCGTTATAGCGATCGAGCGGACGGCGAGATGAAACCAGAGGAGGACAGAATCCGCCGGCGGTTGCGTCTGTTGCGCGGCAAGCAGGGTGAGCCGGACCCTTATTCGGTCGAGATCGATTCGATCGCGCCGACCGAGGAGCTCATCAAAATCATCCGCTCGAAACCCTGCAAATATTGCGCGCTTGAAAGCAAAAACGTCCAGCGCTCTTTTTTCTACGTGCCGGTCGCCGTGCCGGGAAAACAAAATCGGGATTTCGGACTGGTCGGATTGTGCGGCGATCACGTCATCCCCTTCATACGCGCGCTCGATGACGGAGGGCGAACCATCGCCAAAGGCGCTTATTGCGTGGGACGCGCGGCGCTGCCCGTCACAGGTCCGGGAACAAAGCAGGAATGAGGACCGGCCGCGTTTCGTCTCATCAAATGCCTGGAATGCCGAAGGCGAAACTCCGGCCGCCAGGCGGATATGTTCTTCGCCGCCACGGAAGATTTGGACGACGACCCCTTCGAGTCGGGGAAACAGGTCTATATGGCCGGATACTGCTTCAAGCATGCGGAAGAATTGTTCCGGAGGCTCTGAAATGGGGCCGCGCAGGTGACGAATCTGGAACAAGCGGCGGTCGCGGATTTGCAATAGCGGGGTGGAAAATGTCGGATGTAACAAGGAGTTGCCGGGGGTTCAATCCGTTGTCGCGGACTCTTTCGCGCGCTATGTTGGTTGAGAATCCGTTTCAGATCCGTAAAGAGGAATACGATGCGGCTGTCTAAACTTCTCGTGATCGCGTTATTCGTTGGTTCGGTATGCGCCTTTCCGTTGGTCGCCGGCGCTCAACCCGCGACTCCTGTCGGCGGTGCTAACCATCATCAGAAGTTAGATATTAAGACTATTAAGACGTTGAGAAGCGAAGCGGCAGGCAAGCACGAGATCCTCGAGATCATCTACTATCCCGACGCCGACTCCGTTCAGAATTGGGATGCCTTATACTCTACCGACGACCTCGCAGAGGTTAGATTCTTGCCGGCAACCAACAAAGCGAAGTAGCGTTGGTCGCCAATTTGGATTTCACTTCGTCGGCGCTGCGGGTTCGTAGGGATCGGCGCTCAACTGCGTTGTCGACGCTTTTATCCAAGGCTTCGCAGCGCGCGGTCCGTAGCGAGCAAAGCCGTCCGCAGGTTATCCTCGAGTCGCGACGAAACGACTGCGCTTCTAGAATTTACCGGCCGACCGGCTCGAAGGAGGCGGCTATGGGTTGCCAGAACTTCACAGTCGGCTTAAAAGGAAATGTCGAAGCATGCCAACCCCTATGGTTACGGCCCGCCGCCTCAAAATCTGCATTGTTTCTGTTATGATCAGGCCCTCGTGCCAAGATTTTCGCAAATTACCTCCTGGCTCACCGTGGAGGTGCAGACGGCCTCAGCAGGGCGATACGAGCATGCGTTGGCAGAGGAAAACGGGGCCGGTCGCCCCGCAATTATGCCGCGACTGCGAGTCCTAATTTCGGATGCTCATGAAGATGCTCGCTTGAGACTTCGTCGTTTGGCCAGCGGGTCACTGGACCCCCTAGCTGAGCCTGACGAACGAGATCCTGCGGACGGGTATCCGCAGCGATTACACATCCAGACCCTCAAGGGTTATTTCGGCGAGATACTTGCCGGTGCGGTCGCTGAAAACCTCCATCCGTTTGGCATAAAAGACTGGGAGGTTCCGGCCTATTTGTTTCGTTTCCATCTCGTAGAGTTTCAGCAACTCGACATGATGGACCAGACAGGTGCCGACGCGGAGCTACGCCCCGGACGGACCGGCGACGACTGCTTGGCGTTCAGCCGCGACGCCGACGGCGACATCGTGGCAGTCCTCTTCTGCGAAGCGAAATGCACCGCCAACCACGACGCGGGGTTAATCGCTGATGCTCACGAAAAATCAAGCCTCCCAAATCTTCTCCCGGTCGACCTTCTTCAAGTCATTGATGTTCTCGAGGATTCGGCCGAGCCTGCCGCCGCACGCTGGGTCGACGCGCTTCGACGCCTCTATTTCAAGGGACCGAACCCCGGATCCGACTATGAAAGGTTAGATCAAGTCACGTACATCTGCGGACGCAGCCCGGTCAAGCCAGGCCGAAACAACTGGATTTCGCCGGACAAGCCTCATGTCAAATATACGGCGACACGACGACTCCACGTCGCCGAGATACACCTGAGCGATGTGGAAGCCTTGGTCAAGGACGCCTACGGTGTGGTGTAGCGGCTATGGATCAGAATGACGAAGTTCTCAAGCTCGCCCGCTCCGTTAGCGAAGGCCTTGCGGGAGGATTTCTCACGCCTGCTTGCGCAAAACTTTACAGCCAACACACTCGTCTTGACGCCAGACAGCCCGGACTAACTCGGTGGCGACTGACCGAAGCCGCAAGCCGTCTCGACGATGCTGTTAGACTTGTAGACGCCGCACTTTTTGAGAGGGATGCCGGAGATGCGAACTGGATTGAAGCAATGCTGCGCGCCGCCGAGATTCTAGAATGGCTATCTCACCCAACGCTGAATCCTGAAAATCTCCCGATGCGTCTGTTGGCGGCCGCAGCATATCAGCTAGCCGGTTACCCGCCGAGGGCGGCTGGCCTTCTGAGCGTCGCGAGCGAGTCTCTCACACAGTCGGGTCCATTGTGGTCGCTATTACGCGGAGACTTCCCCACACTTCTTAGGTCGCTAACGCGTCACTGGAGCTCAAATCCGCGACGACCCGGCGATCCCACGGGCGTCATGTGGTCGGGTGACGCGCCATCAGCAGTGCAGCTTCGCCAACTCATTGAGGATGAGACCGCCAGTGCGCTGGGAGTTCTTTCTGCGGACATGCGTTGGGGAAGCAACGACCGCGTCGATGCCTGTCTGGACAAGCTCGCAGCCGTAGCCAAGTTCATGCTTAACGGTCGTGACCGTTATTCGTGGCTGCTCGCGAAGCTGGTTGCCGAAACCGCCCGGACGTTTGTCGCCACGTCGCTTCGTAAAAACCTTCAGTGGTTGCCACCTCAACTTGACGAGTCGGGAACGCTGGCTGTCGAGCGCTATCTTCGGCAGGCATATCAAGCCTGCAAGACGCAGGCATGGCCGTCCCAACAGCGCGGGATTGAACGACTGGCGGAAGGAAAATCCTTCGTATTGTGCACACCGACCGGTTCAGGAAAGACAACAGTAGCCGAAATTGCGATCTTGCAACGCTTGTTCACGCCAGTCGAAGCACAAATGGAGAACAACGTCGCGCCGTTGGTCATGTACTTGGTGCCCAAGCGGGCACTGGCTGCCGAGATCGAGGCAAAGTTACTCCGCACAATAGCGACCCTTACAGACGTCCGGATCGTTATTACCGGCCTCTATGGTGGGATCGACTGGGGGCCAACAGATGCTTGGCTGACGAGCGATGACAGAACCGTTCTGATTTGCACTTACGAGAAGGCCGAGGCTCTCATCCGCTTCCTCGGCCCGCTCTTCTTGGGCAGACTGTCGCTTGTCGTCCTCGATGAAGCACACATGGTCCAGTTCGACGGAATGAACCAGGATTTACGGACCGCCGAAAGCCGATCGCTACGTCTGGAGTCGCTCATTGCACGGCTGTTCGTCCATATACCGGCGCACCAAAGTCGCGTGATTGCTCTGTCGGCGGTCGCCGCCGGTATGGAGAGTACGCTTGCCAAATGGATCACCGGAGATGAATCCGCGACCCCCGCACGCACGCTTTATCGAAGCACACGTCAGCTCATCGGACGATTGCAATGCAAAACGGGGAGAGCGTTCGATATTCGCTACGACCTCCTCGATCGCGCGAGTCTGCGCTTCGACAACCCCGGCGAAGCCGATACACCTTTCATTCCCCAACCATTTCCCCCATACCCTGTCGCCACCTCCTTCGAATCAGCGGGACCAGAGAAGCGGCTCCGTCCCTACCTCTTCTGGGCAGCAATGCACTTAGTGGCTCCCGTCAAGGGCGGCCAGCTGCACGCAGTGCTCGTGTCGATTCCTCAGCAAATCGGAGGATACGCGCAGGACCTCTTGGAGCTCCTTGACGACCACTGGGCTGGCGTCGAGGTACCTGTCATTTTTCAGCAGCCCACCGATCCAAGAAAGCTAGATATGTGGCTAAGGTGCCTTCTTGCCTGTGAGGACTATTTCGGCGTCAGCTCACGGGAGTACCGCCTGCTTCAGAAAGGCATCGTGGCTCATCATGGCAAGATGCCCGGACCGATGGCGAGGCTCCTCGTTCAGTTGGTCGACGAGGGCGTCGTGCACCTGATCCTCGCAACGTCGACCTTGTCGGAGGGCGTAAATCTCCCCTTCGAGGTGATCCTGGTGCCGACCTTGCGGCGAAGCGTGGAGTCGATTAGCGCCCGCGAGTTTGCCAATCTTGCCGGAAGAGCGGGAAGGCCGGGGTACGGTACCGAAGGAAGATGCCTGGTCTTGCTACACGCGCCGCCTAAAAACTGGAGTGAACGGCAGGCTGTGAAGAACTACGAAGAACTGATCCAGAAGCTCGAAGTGAAGCCCAAGACGGTCGAATCCGTGACAGGCGGCCGAAGCGCTTTGGCAGCGCTCCTGGAATCTCTGCGAGTCCACTGGGAAGCGGTTACCAAATCGACTAGCGAAAAGGAATTTCTGAAGTGGCTTGAAGAGACACAGACGCTGACTCCAGACGGCTCAAAGACTACCGACGCCCCAAATGCTCTGACCGAAACGCTCGATTCCCTCGACAGCGTGCTGCTCGCCGCGATCGTAGAAATCGAGTCGCTAGCAGGCTTACCTCTGACTCCTACAGAATTGGAGGGTAAGCTCGCTGAGGTCTGGCGGCGGTGCTACGCGCACTACGCCTCGGCCCAGGAAGCGACATTAGGAGCATGGTTCCTACACCGGGGTCAGGCACTCACTACCCGAATATACCCTGACGCCAGCCAACGTCGGCGTCTATACCGCAGCGGTTTACCACCTCGGCTGGGCGACCAGTTGCTGCGGCTTTATCCGGACGTCCGGCAATATCTGATCACGGGTGCGGATTAGGCAGAACGAAATTCCGAGGAAAAATTCAATTTCATCAAAAACCTCGTCATTCTCTTGGGCACACATCCCAAGTTCGCGCTTGCGACTAACACGCCCGGCAAGACTGATTGGCAGGACATCTTGAGGTGGTGGCTTGACCCGCAAGGACCGGTCAAATTTCCCAACGCGAAGCAAGTTTCTGAATGGTACGACTACGTGGCAGTAAACTTCAGTTACCGTTTCGCCTGGGGCATCGGCTGCATCATCGCTCTCGCAGAAAATGAAGCCCACGGAGATACGCTTCAGCCGACGACACTTGAGGACTGGGATCAAACCACGCTCCCTTGGATTGCTCTCTGGCTCAAGGAACTGATTGTCTGGGGGACGCTCGACCCGGTTGCGGCTTATCTGCTCGGCCGCAGTCGCGCCGACACTCGCTTGGAAGCCAGCAAACTCGCGAGTCAGTATTTCAACTCGCACGAGGAGCTTGGGACCAATGAGCTGCTTGACCCCACGAAGATTCGCAAGTGGGCCAACGGATTGCCAAAGGCTACGCCCCCGGACGCAAGACCGATACCGCAGTCGCCACTACTTGTGCAGCTCCAGAGGATCTTTCCGAAGACTGCGGCACGCCGGTGGCGTGTGCTGCCAGCAGAACTCGACGGTCGCCTCGGTTGGGTCGATCCTGCTGGTTTCGTATTGGCTACCGGGGAACGCCCCTCGAGTTGGGCTCCCACGTTCGCGGATGATGGCGACTTCTTTCTGGACGTTGACAGCCAGACGGTTTCGTACGAGCCGTACCTTTAACGATATAGTCTCTGATAGGTCACGGCGGTCGGCCGCCACCAGTTAGACATATCGAACTGCGTCATCGCTTATTGGTTCTTCGGCGGCGGGGGAAGGCTGATTTGCTCCAATCCCTCATTGCTACAGGGTCGCGGCGCGCAAGTCGTCGGGTTCGATGACGCCTTCCGGGCTGGGAACAGCCTTGGGGTATGTGCGTATAGCGTTACGGAAGCCGGGCTGGTCGAGCTTGCTTGTGTTCGTAGATATTGCGAGTGGAGCAATTCACGCTAACTGGCCGAGGAATCATGGCTTGAACGGCGCTGATCACTTCGCAACCCGTCGCCACTCTTGTGTGGCTAAGTCAGGACCGTCCTCAAGACTAGCGAAGGATTGCAAGGCTTCACGATTGATGAAATGTTAAGCGTGATTTTGGAGCCTAGGCGGTGCCGGCAAAGGCGCGCCATCGAGGAGAGCCACATTGGATCTTGCGAGAATCCTTGCAGAGCTAAAGAGCGAACGCGACCGCATCGATCGCGCCATTAACCTGCTCGCCACGGTCGGTTCGAACGCAGCGAGCGCTGCGCCGGGCAAACGCGCCGGTCGCCCAAAGCGCAAAGGTCTCACTCCGGCAGGCAGGAAGCGATTGTCGGAGGCGATGAAAAAACGTTGGGCGGAGAAGAAAAAGAAACGCGCGTAGCTTCCGCTCGATAAGGGTCGTTGCACTCGATTCTTTTGGCGTGGTCGCCGCGGGTGAGTTGCGCGGCTTTCGTCTGGCGCGCCGCGTCAAAGGCGGCTTATTTCAAGGAACCCTGCAGGTCGGGCCGGTGGTGCAAATACTCGCCCCATTCGATCTAATTCTTGATGTCGATTGCCAGAGAGGTGAGCCTGATCGCGTTTGTGATTCTGATTTATCCGGATAGGCTTGGGGGCAATGTCCGATTGGTTGTTGGAATTGAGTAGCGGCTACATAGTCAGTTCAGCGGCATTTTGTGCGGAGTCAAGTTTTCCTTCAGTTCGATCGATTAGGGCATCCTGATGAGCGCGCAGCGCGGCAAGCAGAGTCGGCAGCGCACGATAGCCGGCCATCTTGCGGAAACCGCGCGGGGCCTCGAGCACGCCAGCCGCAGTCCAGCGGAACACCATGGGGCCGCTCTGCCCGCGTTTGACCCGGCGGTTGATCTCGCGCACCCCGCTAAACAAATTCTCGATCAGGTGGTGGGCGACAGCACCCGTTCGAGGTTCTCGGGCAGCCCAAGGCACATCACGGTCAGAGTTTCCTCGAGTCCCTCGCGCAGCGAGGCGGCGTCGCCGGGATGCTGATGTTCGAGCTGGCGCGCCAGGTTTTCGAGCAGGCGCCGCGCGCGCTTGGCGTGACCGCTCGCATAAGCCTGAACCATCGCGTTGCGGACCCCGGCGCGCTCGCGCTCGGGCAGCGCATCTGTGGCCGCGCTCTTGCTGGTGCCCCGCACTGTGGAGCTACCCCGTTTCAGTAGACGGTGTTGGGCTTTGTAAGTGATGCGGTGATTCTCCAGCAATACTGGCGTTGATCGCGTCCTGTTCTTCTCCTATTTTTCCCGCCGCCGCTGGCGGGGGCGCGGCGGATTCTCTCAGCGGCTGTCCGTCGTTGCACGGAAAGTTGGGTTGAGCGCCGTAGGCTCGTTCGTAATCGATTGGTGAGAGGTAGTCGAGGGCGGAGTGACGATGATGGAGATTGTACCACCCCTCGATGAACCAGAACACCGCCATGCGCACCTCGACCTGGGTTTTGAAGCTGGTGCGGTCGAGCAACTCGCATTCCAGCGTGGCGAAGAAGCTCTCGCACAGCCCTTCGCGCACCATACCCGGCAACCGCAACCGCCCGGTGCCCGCAGCTTCCCTTCCTCCGGTGCGCTTGCCAATCTTGCTCATGGCGGCTTCCTCCTCTTACCCAACCCGATCTTCCGATCGGCCCAGGATAGCCGCCACTCAATTCTCAACAACCTTCAGGACATCGCCCCATTTCGGCGCTGTATTATGCTTTCATTCTCTGCGGTCGCGTCAGCGACTAACGCATGTCAACCAGATCAAAAAAGCGTGTTCGGCAGAATGCCGCCCGAGCAGCTCATCGCCTTCACACCAGGG
>Ga0307374_10013871_pt1 | contig 11055 bp, 10 predicted proteins | sample OX3MG_FD_202532 | JGI IMG/M metagenome (GOLD analysis project Ga0307374, IMG submission 202532) | Soil microbial communities from Risofladan, Vaasa, Finland - OX-3 | ecosystem: Environmental > Terrestrial > Soil > Coastal area > Acid sulfate soil | place: Finland: Risofladan, Vaasa | collected... | reverse complement strand
CACTCCGGGCACTGAGGTGGCGCAGAAGACGATCTGGGCGGCAGCGACGATCTGGCTCTGGCCCGCCAGGCTGGCGAAGCTAGCGGCTGCGTCGATACTTACGGTGCCGTCGCTGATCCGCCCGACATCGATGGGCGCGGCCGATGAGGCGGGGTTCGTCAGCCCGTGGCCGGCTTCGGCTGCGGTTGGACCCTGTGCTAGCTCTCCGAGGGCGGCGGCCACCGTGAGCGGGCCGGACACCGTGCGCTGCACCGCCACGAGGCGTTGGGTGCCTTCGAAGTAAACGACTACGGCGTGCGGGCTGGGCTGGGTGGTCGAGGTTGTGGTCGAGGCCGGGGCCAGGAGCCCGAAGGGCACGCCGTTGGGGTCGAGGGCCTGAGGGGAGGACTGGGGACCGACCCCGCAGCCGGCGAGGACTCCCAGGCCGACCAGAACGAGGATCGCCCCCCCGGCGCCACTGGGCCGGCGCCTCATGGTCCATCCACGGGCAACTCGAGGCAGAAGCGGGCCCCGCCGCCCGGGGCCGCCTCCACCCAGATCCGGCCGTGATGGGCGCCCACGTGCTCGGACGCCAAGGCGAGACCGAGACCCGTTCCCGATCCGTCGGCCCGCCGCCCAGCGGCCGGCCCCCGATAGAAGCGCTCGAAGATCCGATCCCGCTCGCCCGCGGGCACTCCGGGTCCGGCATCGTCTATGCAGACCCGGGCCCAACCAGCCGCGCAATCCACGCTGACGAGGGTCGCGCCGGCCCCGTACTTGCCGGCGTTGTCGAGCAGGTTGGCGATGACCCGCTGCAGCCGGCGGCGGTCAGCGAGGATGGACGCACCCTTGGCCCCTGGGCGAACGTCGACGGGTATGTCAACGGCGGTGAAGGCCTCCACCGTACGGGTGATGACCTCGTCTAGGGGCAGTTCCTCGAGCTCCAGGGGAGCGGCCCCGCCGTCGATGCGGGCGATCTCGAGCAGGTCCTGGACCATCTCCGAGAAGCGACGAGTCTCGGTGCCCAGCAGCTCCAGCGCCTTTTGGCCTTCGATGGGGAGGCCGTCCCCGAAGACGGCAAGAACCTCGACCGAGGCCTGCAGGGTGGTGAGAGGCGAGCGCAACTCGTGGCTGACGTCGGAGGCGAAGCGGGCATCGCGCTCGATACGGCGGGACAGGGCGTCGACCATGCCGTTGAAGGAGGCGACCAGCGGGGCCAGGTCGGCATCACGATCGGCTGGAAGTCGCTGGTCGAGGGCTCCCTGGGAGATAGCGCCGGCCACCACGGCCACGCGGGCGAGGGGCCTGACCAGGCGCGCGCTTGCCCAGCGCCCGATGACGACACCGCCCACGGTGGTGGCCAGGGCCGCTCCTGCGAGCACGCCGGCCAACAGGTGCAATGTGCGCGCCAGCTCGCCTAGCGGTTCGATCTCGAAGTAGTCGGCCCCGACCGCCGGCAGGGGAAGTCCTACGGCCACGGCGGGGGCGCCATTGATGACCTCCCGCTGCATGGCTGGGGTTCCCTGCCGGACCATCGCCAGCAGAGCCGTGGGTACGCTGGAGCGGCCCACGGAGACCGACGTCGAGAACCACTGCCTACCCCGATAGACGAGGGACCGCGTGCCTTGAGCCGGAGCCAGGAGCGACAACACGTCGGCCACGTTGGTCCCGGCCGCTGTCAGGTCTTGTTTGACCAGGCGGGCGTCATTGTAGGTCTGGGTTTCGGCGCTGGCCTGGCGTTGGTTCAGAAGGTAGTGGTGGGCCACGGCATAAGTGCCACCCGCCAGCGCTCCTGACAGCAGGGCGGCCCCGGTGGCAAAGGCCATCGTGGCCCGGGATCGCAGCCCGGGGGTCGGCCAGCGCCTGCCGGCGCTCATCCGAAGCCCGTCATGGCTCAAGCCTGTATCCGAGGCCTCTCACGGTGATGATCAACGAGGGATTGGCAGGATCCGCCTCCACCTTGGCCCGCAGGCGTCCGATGTGGACATCGACCAGGCGGGTGTCACCGAAGTAGTCGTAACCCCACACGCGCTCCAGGAGCTGGGGACGGCTGAGCACCCACCCGGGATGGCTGGCCAGCTCGCACAGCAGTCGGAACTCGGTCTTGGTGAGGATGACACCCTGGCCATCCCTGGTTACCACACCGGCCTCCACCTGGATGCTGAGCAAGCCGAAGCTGAGGGTGGTCGGGGGGCGGGAACCGGGCTGGGCCCGCCGGAGCAGGGCGCGGATCCGAGCGGAGAGCTCCTTGGCCACCACCGGCTTGGTCAGGTAGTCATCGGCCCCCGCCTCCAGCCCTGCCACCACGTCGTGGGTGTCGGTCCTGGCCGTCACCATCAGGATGGGAACGTCACTGGCCCGGCGTAGTTGGCGGGTGACCTCGAACCCGTCGATCCCCGGCAGCACCAGATCGACCAGCACTACGTCCGAGGCGCGGGCCTCAAAGGCGACCAGGCCCTCCTCTCCGCTGGTGGCTTCTGCCACGGTGTAGCCCTCCTGGTGGAGGAACATGCCCAGGGCGGAACGGATGTTGGCATCGTCCTCAATCAACAGGATCCGCCCGGGCACCGGCCGGGCCCCCTTTCCCGGCCGGGCCTCTCCCCGCCGATCACGCCATCATGCCCCGACACCCGCCCAGCTGTTGTCGAGCGGGCCGGTTCTTTACCCAACCGTTACGTTGCCGTCGCGTCGACGCGGAGTACCAGGACCAAGATCAGAGGGTCGTGACCGCGAGGTCCGGCGGACCCGGAGAGGAGCGGACATGGTCGTCTGCCCGCAGTACGTCCATATCGACCAGGACACAGAGATCGCAGTCTGCCACCCAGAGGGGGATCTGGACGCCCGGACCTCGGCGGCATTCCGCGAAGCCGCCGCCCAGCTCTGCGGCCGGTCCAGGGTTGTCTTCGACCTCTCCGGACTTGTCTTCATGGACTCCTGCGGCCTCGGGGCCCTCATCGGCGGGATCCGGCGCATTCGCGAGCATGGCGGCACGGTAGTGGTGTGCTCCGGCCGCAGGCCCATCTCGCGGCTCCTGCGCACGGTGGGACTCGACCGGGTCGTCACGGTCGAGGACAGCTTTGAGTTGGCGGTGCGCCAGCTGGGCGGCTCAGGCAGTACAGCTCGTTGCTGAAAGTTTGGGGGTTAGTTCAGTTTCAGGGGGACGCCCAAAAGCAGCCATCGCGCAGCGCGCGCATTGGTGCACGCTGCGGGCGGAAGCTTCCCCTTCACCTAACCTTTCAGGACCCCCTCGACCTCTTGGCTGTCCTGTCGCCCTTCCCTTCGATCCTCGGGGCTGGCATCTTGGCCCTCGGGGCCTCCCGGTTCGCCGCGAACGGATCGGCGGCCGCCCCTTTGGGCGCCTGGGCGAGGAGCTCGGCTTTGGCCTCGTGCTCCTCGCGCTGCTGGTCGGGGGTCACCTTCGGATACTGGGGGTCCAGCTCGGCCAGCGTGTAGGCGAGGACGTGCGATACGCAGATCCGTGCGAACCACTTGTGATCGGCGGGAATGACGTACCACGGTGCCCACTCGGTACTGGTGTTCGACAGCATCTCGGAGAAGGCCAGTCGGTAGTCGTCCCAGTACCGGCGCTCCCGGACGTCGGCCGCCGAGAACTTCCAATTGTGGTCGGGCAGGTCGAGCCTTCGCAGGAAGCGAACTCTCTGCTCTTCCTTGGAAAGGTTCAGGAACAGCTTGACGACCTTGATGCCGTTGTCGGTGAGGAAGCGCTCCCAATCATTGATCTCCTGGTAGCGGCGCGGCCAGACGCCCTTTGCCTTGGCCTCCTTCGGGAGGCGCTGTCGGTCCAACAGCTCGGGATGGACCCGGACCACCAGGACCTCCTCGTAGTGGGACCGGTTGAATATGCCGATGCCTCCACGCGCCGGCAGGCGCTGGGCGTAGCGCCAGAGGAAGTCGTGGGCGAGCTCCTCGTCCGAGGGCACCTTGAAGCTGTGGACCTCGACGCCCTGGGGGTTCACACCGCTCATGACGTGACGGATGGTCCCGTCCTTGCCGGCGGCGTCGAGTGCCTGGAGGCAGATGAGCAGGCCATGGGTGTCCTGGGCGGCCAGGCGGGTCTGGTATTCGGCGAGCAGCTCCACGCCCTGTCGCAGAACCGACTTGGAGGCCTTCTTCTTTAGGAACTGCCCCTTGTAGGCGGGGTCGAAGTCCTTGTCCAGCCTCACCTTCGAGCCCGGCTTGACCCGCAACGGCTCGATGAACTCCCCGATCTGGCGGAGGTCGGCTCGCCTCACGAGTCCGGAGCCCCTGCGTTGACTACGCGCTCGAGCCCCTCGTTCGCCCGGGCGCACCACCCACACCGGCGGCGGCCATCGGTGCCGGGACGGTCGTTCCCGTCGCGCTTGATCTCCAGCCCATAAGGACAGTCGGCCCGGTCGTGGTACACGGGGTCCCTTGCATCCGAGTCGGTATGGAACGGGGCCACCTTGGCCGTGAAGGTCTTCCCGTCGGCGTGCTCAGGGACCACCTCTGGAGCGTCCGGGGACTCGGCCCCGGCTGGGCTGGCGGGGTCGAGGATGCGGTAGGCCAGCAGCTTCACCCGGTCGGTCAGGAGGAACCAGGCCAGGGCGTAGCCCCACACCAGGGCCACCCGGCCCCACCCCAGGGCGGGCATCAGGATCCCGAACCCGGCTAGCGCCGTGGCCACCGCCTGGGCCGTGGTGACGGCCACCAGCAGCATGCGGGCCGGGCGGATGGACCAGAACGGGCCGCGGGTGCGGGTCAGGTAAATGGTCAGCGACCCCGCCACCGACAGCATCAGATACATGAGGGTCTGGAGATGGGCGTGGTTGAGGTGGAAGACCGCGTCGCCCAGGTAGAACAGACCGAAGGAAGCGATGGGACCGACCAGGCCCAGCACCGAGGCCATCCCCAAGACCAGGCGCATGTTCCAGGCCTCGGGCTGGTCCTTGTAGTGGACATTGTCGTAGGCGATGGACAGGATCGAGCCGTCATTTAGCAACGCCAGCATCACGATCATCACCGCCGTCACCGGAAAGAAGTTGAAGATGAGGATGGCCGCCGTCACAAAGACCAGAACCCGCAAAGTCTCGGCTATGCGGTAGATGGCGTAGCTGTTCATTCGCTGGACGATCCGGCGGCTCTCCTTGATGGCGTCGATGATCACCGACAGGCCGGGGCGCATCAACACGATGGCGGCGGCGGCTCGGGCCGCGTCGGTGGCTCCCGAGACGGCTATCCCGCAGTCGGCCTTCTTGAGGGCGGGGGCATCATTGACCCCGTCCCCGGTCATACCCACGATGTGGCCCCGCTGCTGCAGGACGTCCACGATGTGGAACTTGTGCTCGGGGAAGACCTGGGCGAAGCCGTCGGCGTTCTCGATGGAGGCGGCCATGGCCGGCGTCTCTTTGCGCTTGACGTCGCCCAGGCCGGCGGCATCGAGGATGTTGGCCCCCATCCCCAGGGTCTTGGCCGTCTCGGCCGCTATGGCCACCTGGTCGCCGGTGACCATCTTTACCTTCACGCCCATCTGCTCCGCCGTGGCGATGGTGGCCTTGGCGTCTTGGCGCGGCGGGTCGAAGAGCGGCAGCACCCCCAGGAAGCGCCACTTGCCCTTTCCGTCGGCTCGGGCCACCCCCAGGGAGCGAAAGCCCCGGGCCGCGAACTCATCGACCGCGCTGTCCACCGCCGCCTTGGCCTCGGCGGCGTTGGCGACCAGGGCCATGATCACCTGGGGGGCGCCCTTGGTCACATTGAAGGTGTGGCCGTCGGCAGCTTTGACTGACGCCTCGGTCCGCTTGCCCACCGCGTCGAAGGGCTGGAAGTGGCCCACCTCGTAGCCGGCCAGGGCCTTCTCGTCGGTGAGCCCACCCAGCACGGCCAGGTCGATGGTGTCGTCGTTGTCGGCCCGCGACGCCAGGGCGGCGTTGAGGATCACCTCGGAGGCGGTGACGCCGGGGAGACTGAAGGGATCGCCCAGGGTCAACTTGTTCTGGGTCAGGGTGCCGGTCTTGTCGGTGCAGAGGATGTCCACCCCGGCCAGCTCCTCGATGGCCACCAGCCGGCTCACCACGGCCTTCTTCTTGGCCAGCAGACGGGCCCCGGCCGCCATGGTCACCGACAGCACCGTGGGCATGGCCACCGGGATGGCGGCCACGGTCAGGACCAGGGCGAACTGCAGGGTGGTGAAGAACGGGTCGCCCCGGATGATGGAGACCACGACTATGACGCCCACCAGGGCCACGGCCAGCTTGATCAGGAAGGTCCCGATGCGCAGAACGGCCTTCTGGAAGTGGCTGACGGTCTGGGCCTCCTGGACCAGCTCCGCCGTCTTGCCGAAGTAGGTGTGCGCCCCGGTGGCGTAGACCAGGGCGCCGGCCTCACCCTGTCGGATGATCGAGCCGGAAAACACGGCGGCACCCGCCTGGGCGGTGACGGGCAGGGACTCTCCGGTCAGGGCGGACTGGTCCACCTCCACGGGGTCGCCGCCCAGCAGGCGGGCATCTGCGGGCACGATGTCGCCCAGGCGCAGCCGGATGACGTCGCCCGGTACCAGCTCGGCCGACGGCGGAGTGATCCAGTCTCCGTCCCGGCGCACCCGGGCCTTGACGGCCAGCTCGGCCTTCAGGGCGTCAATGGCCTTGCCCGCCTGGTGCTCCTCCCAGAAGCCGACGCCGGCGTTGGCCAGCAGCAGGACGAGGATGATGAAGAAATCCGGCCAGTGCCCGAGCACGGCCGAGAGGACCACCGCCGCCTCGATCATCCAGGGGATGGGGCCCCAGAAGTAGGCGAGGAGCTTGAGGAGCTGGTTCTCCTTCTTCTCGGGGATCTCATTGGGGCCGTACTGGACCAGCCGCTTGTCGGCCTCCACCTGGGTGAGCCCCTCCGGTGAGGAGGCCAGCCGCGTCTCCACCTCGGCCAGGGGAAGGGTCTTGAGATCGTCCTTCCCGTTGGACTTCGAGCCCGGCCTGTGGTCGGACGCCCCGCCTTGCGGCTGCGCTATGGCCTCGTCCTTGCCGTTGTGTCGGATGCTCTTCAGCTTGGCGCCGGATTGCTTCATGCTCATGTCCTTCTCGAGGCGGTCGCGCTGTCTCCGGGGATCTTGGTGATAGGCCACTTCCAGTCCCGAACCTCGGGCATGTCCTGGCCGTGGGTGTCGATGTATCGGCCGTGCTCGACGAGCTTGTCCCGCATCATCTGCTTGAGGTAGCTCCCCTTGGCACCCAGTTGGGGAAGCCGGTCGATCACGTCAGTGACGAGGTGGAAGCGGTCGATTTCGTTCTGCACCCGCAGGTCGAAGGTGGTCGTGATCGTGCCCTCCTCCTTGTAGCCCCGGACATGGAGGTTCTGGTTGGCCCGCCGGTAGGTGAGGCGGTGGATCAGCCACGGATAGCCGTGGAAGGCGAAGATGATCTGCTTGTCCTTGGTGAAGATGGAGTCGTAGTCGGCGTCGCTCAGCCCGTGGGGGTGCTCGGCGGCGGGCTGTAGCTTCATCAGATCAACAACGTTGACAACCCTCACCTTGAGCTCGGGCAGATGCTGGCGGAGGATGGACGTGGCGGCCAGGATCTCCAGTGTCGGGGCGTCGCCACAGCAGGCCATCACGACGTCGGGCTCGGAGCCCTGGTCGTTGCTGGCCCATTCCCATACGCCGATTCCTTCGCTGCAGTGCACGCCGGCGGCGTCCATGTTCAGCCACTGAGGCAGCGGGTGTTTCCCGGCCACGACGACGTTGACGTAGTTCCGGCTGCGTAGGCAGTGATCCATGACCGACAGGAGGCAGTTGGCGTCCGGAGGGAGGTAGATCCGGACGATGTCGGCCTTCTTGTTGACGACGTGGTCGAGGAAGCCGGGGTCCTGGTGGGTGAACCCGTTGTGATCCTGCTGCCAGACGTGGGAGGCGAGCAAATAGTTGAGCGAGGCGATCGGACGGCGCCACGGCAGCTGAGAGGTGACCTTCAACCACTTGGCGTGCTGGTTGAACATTGAGTCCACAATGTGGATGAAGGCTTCGTAGCAGTTGAACAGACCGTGGCGTCCGGTTAGCAGGTAACCCTCCAGCCAGCCTTCACACTGGTGCTCGCTCAGCATCGAGTCGAGCACTCGTCCCTCGGGAGCCAGAAATTCGTCATTCCGCTCAGTTCGGACGTCCCACTGCCGGTTGGTTGTCTCGAAGACTGCACCGAGGAGGTTGGACAGCGTCTCATCGGGGCCGAAGATCCGGAAGTGCCGACGCTCTTGGTTGAGCGTGACCACGTCCCGGAGGAACTGGCCCAGCACGACCGTGTCCTGTCCCACGACCGCGCCGGGGGACTCCACGGCCAGGGCGTGAGGGCGGAAGTCGGGCATCCGTAGGTCACACAGTAGAAGCCCGCCGTTGGCGTGGGGATTGGCCCCCATCCGCCGGTCGCCCTCGGGCGCCAGCTCGGCCAGCTCGGGCAGTAGCCGGCCGTCCGGGTCGAAGAGCTCCTGGGGCCGGTAGCTGCGCATCCAGGCCTCGAGGAGGGCGACGTGATCGGGATGTTCGGCGTCCACCAGGAGCGGCACCTGGTGGGATCGGAGCGTGCCCTCGATCTGAAGCCCGTCGACCACCTTCGGCCCCGTCCAGCCCTTGGGCGAGCGGAGCACGATCATGGGCCAGCGCGGCCGAGCGGGCTCGCTGTGGTCGCGGGCGTTGCCCTGGAATCGCTGAATGTCGGCAATGGCCTCGTCCAGAGCGTTCGCCATGAGCTGGTGCATCGCCTCGGGCTCGTCGCCTTCGACGAAGTAAGGCGTCCAGCCACAGCCTCGCAGGTACTGCTCCAGCTCCTCGGGCTCGATGCGGGCCAGCACAGTCGGGTTGGAGATCTTGTAGCCGTTGAGGTGCAGGATCGGCAGCACGGCCCCATCGGTGATCGGGTCGAGGAACTTGTTGGAGTGCCAGGCGGTGGCCAAGGGGCCGGTCTCGGCTTCCCCGTCGCCGATGATGCAGGCGATCCTTCGGTCTCCCGGCGGCCAGGACGATCTGGCCCTGCACCTGGCTCAGACGGACGAAGAGCGCGCCAGGGTGGGCCACCAGGGCGGCTACGAACACTTCGGTATCACTGTCAGGGATCGGGACCGCCTTGACGAAGCCATTGCCCTGGTGATTGACCACGGCGGCAAGCTCGTCGACAAGGGTGAGCACGCGCCCGGTGTGCCGTACGCCTAAGTGGGTGACCCAGACGGCTACGTGATCGAGATCTGACCGGGGGCCTGGCCCTGGGTGGTCACAGAGCCGGCGAATTGAGGCACCACAGTCGGCGACCGGATTGGTTGATAGGAGCAGCCGTGCCCTTTGACCGCGGTTGGACTTCGGGAACCGAGCCGTCCGTGCCGTCACGGCACCCGAGTTCCCATCAGTACGCCAGCCGCTGCTTCAGTTGCCGGAGGGCCTCGGCGCGGTTCTCCATCTGGGTCGGGAAGGTCCCAACCTCGACCGATACGACGCTCGGTAGATGTGTCACTCTGACCGACGATTTGGATTCACCGCCGGCGGCAGGGACACTGCGAAAGACCTCGATGCGCAGTTCAGTCTCGGGGACCTCAGACACGGTCATGAGACTACGGCCCAGCCGGCAAAGACGGATGCTTGAGTCAGTCAGCCGGCCTTGAGGTAGCGGCGTAATGCCTCCCGGATGACTTCGGAGACCGTGATGTTCTCGGCCTCGGCCCGCTCGTCGACCGCTTGTCGCAGCTCGGGGTCGAGCCGGACAGGCACGGCGTCCGCAGGCCCGGAGCCCATGGACGGCCGACCGGGCCGGCGGCGCAGCTTGGCCGGATCCAGTCCCGCCTCGGCCTCCCGCGCCATCTGCTGGAGGATCTCGTCGGTCAACTCCATGCCGGTCTTGGACCGGCCATAAGTCTTCTTCTCGGTCATGTGGGCGCTCCGGGAGACGGAGGGAGCAGACTCCGGTAGCGGTCCTGCATGGGCATGGCGTGGATCACGATCTCGGTTCCGTTCTGTCTGGACACGGAGACGACTTCAAGGAGATTGCCGGCGTGGTCGGGACCGAGGTAGAGAACTTTGGACTCCTCGTCCTCGAGAACGACCAAGGCGTTGTCGAGCACGTGATTGATGTCCTCGTCGGAGACGCCGTGCTTGCGGGCCGACTTGTAGATGTCCACGTGTCTAATATCGTATCACATAATCAAACCCTGAGCTTCGATCTCGAGCCCGGAGCAGCCGCCGTCGCGCTGGGTTCGGCAGGCGCGGGTCCCTCCAGACTCGCCCAATACCCCGCAAACGATGACCCGAATAACCAATTGGGGCATGCCCCACGGGTGCCGTTAGTTAGGGGCAGGGAGGTCGCTGACGACGCCATCGTCCCGTTCATGCCGTCCGCCGAGTTCCGCTCGCCAATCCCCGGATTGGGATGGGGTCACTACCGCCCGCGCAGGCGAGCGTGACCAGGGCTCTACTTACCAACCACGGTGTTGCGGAACCCAGTGCCTCGCCTTGCCCGACGTCGGGTTTCCTCCACTTCGACATCGACCGGGCCTGCCCCCGTAGCTGGTCGAGGAGTGGTAGCCGTCCGCCCCCACCTTCACCTTCCACCGACCCTACCGACGCCACGGGGGGAGTCCTACGCTGGGCTTCGTGACCGACGTCGAGTTCTTCGTTGACCCCAGCTGCCCGTGGGTCTGGATCACCTCCCGCTGGATCAAAGAGGTGGCCCCCCAGCGCGATCTGAAGGTCACCTGGCGCTCCCACTGCCTGGAGATCATGGACGACTACGGCGTCGTGCCCACCATGCCTGAGGCCCACCGGGCCACGGCCGTAGCCGCCCACGCCATCGCCCACCGCATGTTGCGCATCTTCGAAGCGGTCCGGGCCGAGTCCGGCGAAGGTCCCATCGACGCCCTCTACACCGACTGGGGCACCCGCTTCTTCGCCACCGGTGCCGGTTACGGAGAGAACCTCCTCACCGAGACGCTGGCCGCGTGCGGGATCGACCCCGGGCGGGTCAAGGCGGCCGATGAGGAGAAGTGGGACGGCCCCATCCAGGAGTCAATGGAGGTGGCCTACGCCTTCGGCGGGGCCCAAGACCCAGTCGCCGACCATCGTCGTGCGCTCCG
>Ga0307374_10013870_pt1 | contig 11055 bp, 10 predicted proteins | sample OX3MG_FD_202532 | JGI IMG/M metagenome (GOLD analysis project Ga0307374, IMG submission 202532) | Soil microbial communities from Risofladan, Vaasa, Finland - OX-3 | ecosystem: Environmental > Terrestrial > Soil > Coastal area > Acid sulfate soil | place: Finland: Risofladan, Vaasa | collected... | reverse complement strand
TGCGAACATCACTGCGGCGGTGACGCCCGTCCAAACGATGCCAAGTGGGCTGTGGTGCGGATGAAACCCGATGACGAGAACGACCGTGCTCTGGATGGCCAGATAGACGGCCAAACCGACGAAGGCGAATCCGATCAAACGCATCGCCCGGCGCTGGCGATCTTCGCTTACCTCCGCTAGTTCCCACAGGACAACGGTGGATGCGCCAATCTCAATCAGGCTGTCCAGCCCGAATCCCGCAAGAGCGACGGATCGGGCTTGCACAGCTGCGAACGCCAGGACGAACACGCCGACGATGTTCCAACCGAGCGTGGCCGTTTCCAGCTTCCGACCCCGACTCAGGAGGCGAGCATGGCGAGTCTTGTGGGCGGTCTCGGTCACCTCACCAGTTTCTCAGACTGCGCCGCTGAACCCAGGCGTGTCCCCGTACGCGGGACGGTGACGTCCTCCGGTCATCCGGACGGGCCTGCCAGGAGGCGAAGCTAGGAGAAGGATTCAACGAATAGGTCGAAGATCTCCTCGGCTTCGTGGCCTGGCACGATTTCATCGATGGGCGGAATGAGGTTCAGACCCGGTTGACGACCGAGTTCGACGGCTAAGAACTCACTCAAGCCGACAGCTGCCAGAACTCGCTGAGGGTACCCAGGCAAAAGCGAACCTGCCGGCTTGTTCAGTGCGCGTTCAACGGCCTGTGAAAGTGCATCAGGGACGTCTTCCGCCACCGAGAGGCCTCGAATAAGGCCGGTGTCGACGTCAAGGATCATTACGGCAATCGCGACCGCTTGATCAACCACTCGAATGGAGTGCGAAACATCGCGGCTCATGACCATCCACGTGATGGGCGGCACAGTTTCGAGGATAGATGGTGAGGATTGCGTTGAGTGCCCCAGGCCCCCTGCTCGGAGTGCCCGGGCATTGACTGCCGGCATGGGTATTCGCTGTCTTCCTCAACATAAGGAGGAAGCCATGCCTACCCCGATCCCAAGTTCAGTAGCTCTGGTGAGCGCTCGTGACGCCGATCCGTTCGCTCAGGCGCAGATGGCCGCCGCGGCGTACCTGGCCCGTTACGGTGGAAGGACACTCGAGACCTACCGCTACGACCTACGCTCGTTCTTCCAGTGGTGCACCGACGTCGGTCTCGAGGTCCTCGAGGCCACACGGGCCCACATCGAGCTGTGGCGTAGCTCCATGGAGGAGAAGGGTCTGGCCGCTTCGGCCATCGACCGGCGGCTGTCGGTCATCTGTGGGTTCTACCGCTTCGCTCACATCGACGGCCGGATCGCCTCAAACCCGGTGCAGTACGCCCGCCGGCCCAAGGTGTACCCGAGTGAGGGTCGTGGCCTTGACCGAGGCGAGCTCGGGCGATTCCTCTTCACGGCCGAGCGCTACGACCCCGACCACGCCGCCCTGGCTGCATTGCTTGGCCTGAATGGTCTCCGGGTGAGCGAGGCCTGTGCTACCGACGCCGAGGACCTGGGTTTCGACCGAGGCCATCGAACCCTGCGCATCATCGGGAAGGGCAACAAGCCGGCCGTGATTCCCCTGGTCCCAAGGGTGGCCCGGACCATTGACCCGATGGGGTGAAGATCCCGGGGCGTGAAGGCCGAACGCTGACGCCCGAGGAAGCACAGGCCTTCTTGCGCGAGGTGAAGGGCGACCGCCTCGAGGCCGCCTATGTGGTGGCGCTCGCCCTCGGGCTGCGGAGAGGTGAGTTGCTCGGGATCTCCTGGACGACTTGCAGCTGGACGGCCCGATGCCGCCCGTCCGGATCCGACGACAGTTGCTGCGTCACAGCGGGCAAGGCGTCCTTCTGGCCGACCTCAATACCGCCGGCAGCCGCCGCACGTTGCACTTGTCCCAACCCCTCGTCGACCTCCTGCGGGCCCACCGGGGCCGTCAGAACGCAGAGGAGCACGCAACTCGCATCTGGCGGAATCCGAGCAATCTGGTATTCACATCCACTATCGGCACCCCGCTCGATCCCGAGGCCTTCGGTCGCACGGTACCGAGAATCTGCAGGCGGGCCGGTCTCGGGCACTGGAGCATCCACGAGTTGCGCCACTCATGTGCCTCGCTCCTCCTCGCCATGGGCGTGCCGCTCGAGGTCGTTTACGACACCCTTGGGCACGCCTCCATCCGAGTGACGATGGACGTCTACGGCCACCTGCTGGCGCCATCACGGATGCATGCCGCAGAGGCGATGCGCCGTGCCCTGTGGATCGATCAGCTGCCCGACACTTCAATCCATTGGCTACAGAACTGGCTACAAACCTCGTCGGGGATGGTGCCGACAAGGGCGTGAACTGGGATTCGGTGGGCCGCCCGGGTCTCGATCCCGGCACCTTGGGATTAAACCTCGATCCACCGATGAATGACCTGAATCGCTGACCGCGCATCCGCGGAAAGTGCCTCCCTGCCTGGGAGAAATGCGGTGTTCTACGTCGCTGTTCTCACCAGTACCAGGAGGCACTTTCTGTGACGCCAGTATCGCGCGGGATCGACCGGATTGGCGTGACCTTCGACGAGCCCAATCTGGTGGCCAATGCCGGCCTGCTCTTGGTCGCGACGTTGGTCGTTCGTCTCGGACTCGAGCGCCTCGTCAACGCCACGGTCCATCTCTCGGGACGTATCGGCGGCGCGTCTCCGGGGCGCAAGGTGCTCACCTTGGTGCATGCGATGGTGGCCGGCGCCTCGCACATCGACCACGCCGACGTGCTGCGCTCGGGGGCGACATCGGCGGTGTTGGGGCACCGGGTCATGGCACCGTCGACGCTCGGGACGTTCCTGCGGGCCTTCACTTTCGGTCACGTCCGCCAACTCGACGCCGTTCTCGCTGAAGTGCTGCGCAGGGCCTGGGCCCTCGGGGCAGGGCCCGGGGCGTCTCAGATGGTCATCGATCTCGACTCGACCATCTGCGAGGTGTGCGGCAAGGCCAAGGGTGGGGCGGGATTCGGCTACACCCAGCGCGGGACGGTGCGTTTCGTCGAAGAGCTGGTCGCCCGGGTGCGCCGGGCCGGGGCGTCTGGCGAACTCATCATGCGATTCGACTCGGGCTTTTGGTCCAACCGGACCATCGCCACGCTCGAACGGCTCGGCGTGGGCTACACCATGGGCGTCCGGATGATCACCTCCGTGACCAGCGCCGTTTCGGCCATCGACGAGTCGGCCTGGACCCCGATCGAGTACACCTGCGACGGCGAGGCCGAGGTGGCCGAGTGCATCTACAAGGGACGCCGGCTCATCGTGCGACGCACCCGCCTCATTGGTCGCCAAGCCACCTTGTGGCCGCAATGGCGCCACTTCGCCTTCGTCACCGATCTCGAAGGCCACCCCGTCGACGTCGATGCCTTTCACCGTGAGCACGCCCGAGTCGAACTCGCCATCCGAGACCTCAAAGAAGGGGCCGGACTCGAGCACGTCCCCTCGGGACACTTCTTCGCCAACGCGGCGTGGCTCGTCTGCGCTGTTCTCGCCCACGACCTCATTCGCTGGACCGCAATGCTGGGCAAACTCACACCAGCGGAGCACTTCACGGTGGCGCGCACCGTGCGCACGCGTTTCTTCTCCGTTCCGGGCCGCCTGGTCAGCCGTTCGGGGATGCCGACGCTGCGCGCCCCGCTCGAATGGCCATGGGCTGAGACCTTCGTTCGCGCGCTCACCCTCTTGCGGAGCTTGCCGCCGGTCCCCCTATAGGCAGAACCCACGCGGGCGGCGTACCGCAGACCGGCCCCAGGCGCTGACATCGACAACCAAGTTCTGAAGGTCTGCCTCGGCCTGCCCAGATTCCCGGTGAACCCACGACGAAGCCCGGTGGAATCAGCCGCCAGACAAACACGGCCACCTCATAGGTTCATCTCAAGATTGTCGGTGGATCGAGGCTTAGGGAAGTCGCCCGAATCTGCCGGTGGGCCACGGTTGATAACCGCCGACCATCCGGCGAACGGGGACAGGCACTCAACGTGAGCCAGCTCGTTACCGCCGGGGACCCGTAGTCTCGTCGGGATGCACGACTTCGACCTGGTGATCTTTGATTGTGATGGTGTCCTAGTGGATAGTGAGCGTCTCTTCGTGCGGACGGAAGCGAAGATCCTGTTCGATCTCGGGTGGCCGCTCACGGAAGCCGACATCGTCGAACGGTTCGTTGGGCGCTCGGCTGCCTACATGCAATCCGAGATCGAAAGACATCTGGGACGTGGCATCAACTGGGATGCAGAATTCGAGTCCCGTTATCGGGAAGTGCTTGAGCAAGAACTCATCCCCGTTCCGGGCATCGTCGAGGCACTCGATCAGATCTCCTCTCCGGTGTGCGTGGCGTCGAGCGGAAGCCACGAAAAGATGCGATTCACCTTGGGTAAGACGGGACTCTTTGATCGATTCGATGGCCGGATCTTTAGCGTCGACCAAGTGGCGCAAGGCAAGCCCGCCCCCGACATTTTCTTGTTCGCTGCGGACCAGATGGGCGCCTCGCCGAATCGGTGTGCCGTGGTCGAAGACAGCGTCTCTGGGGTCGCTGCTGGCTTGTCAGCGGGCATGACGGTGTTCGCATTCGCTGGGGGCGTGACGAGTGCCAAAACGCTCTCGATCGAGGGGGCTGTGGTATTTGACGACATGAGGGAGCTTCCGGCGGTGCTCGGGTGGCTGTAGGCGTCTGAACGCAACTGGTGTCCCACCTATCCGGCGGACTGGGGCAGGTCAACATTCGGGGCCATATCTCAGATCGGCCTGTAACCTGCTGCCCGATGTCGGATTCGGAACTTGTTCGGACTACCGAACGTTGCGATACATGCGGAGCCGAGCGGACTCGATCACGGCTGAGAGAGGGCGGCAGCCCGAACGATCCTCCCGCCGCACTCCCGCCTCCGGGTCCATGTAAAAGCTGCGGCGGAGGGTCCTGGACGAAGATCTCCGATTAGTCCGGTTCCGTCGTGTGGCGCCGATCCGGCGTTGTGGGGCACCCAGGCGACTAATCGACAGTCGCAACCGCAATCAGAGTGTCCATGGCCAACCTAGGAGGAAGCAGGTGCTGGGCAGCGAAGGTCGCCGCCCTCCTGAGAGAAGTCGGGCTCGCATGACCACTGAACGAGATCTCAACTCGCGGGAAGCCGTTCACTTCAAGAATGCGCCGAAGCGTGTCCTCGCAAAACCAACAGGTGTGCTCTGGATGGACCTGGCCGTGCCCGCCCCAGCGATAGACGAAGCCACCGACGTAGAACACGTTCGGGGTCGTCAACACAAAGCGGCCACCGGGTTCGAGATGACGCCGGACACTGGTGAGAAACCCGTGAACGTTGTCGAGATGTTCGATGATCTCCCCGGCAAAGACCGTGTCGAATGTCCGTTGGAGGTCGAAGTCCTGGGCATCGGCCACGGACGCTTCGAGTCCCTCTGCCTGGATTCGACCGATCGTCTCTTCGTTGATGTCGATGCCGACCACGTTCGGGAAGCTGCTCGCGATCACGCCGTGGAGCCAGTCGGACTTTCCATAGCGGGAGGCGCACCCGACATCGAGGATGTTCTCACCCTTGAAGAGCGGCAAGACCACGTTCAGCCGGTCACGGAGGTCGCCCTCACCCCATGGACGGTCGCCCCATTTCGGTTGCAGGAAGTGCCCTGTAGCTGGACCGTCCGACGGGATCAACCTCATACCTCGGTCTGTCCGTGCCGAGCGAACTTCCACGATTCCGCCCTCCCTCAGTGCCAGTGGTCCGCCTCAGCGTGGGAAATCAGGTTACGACAGGTCCGGTTGTGGCGCACGCGGGGGATGTGGCCACCCGAATCGCCGTTTTAGCCCGAAAGTGCCTGCTTGAGTGGGGGCACCCCCGGCCCGGTTTCGGGGGTGGCCTCGACCTGCCCGATATGGCACCCGGGCACACGCTGGCCGAGGCGGCGGCGGAGCCGCCGCCGACGGCCTTTGCGTCTTGATCAGGTAGAGAAACTGCTCACAGATCGATCACGATGGCACGGGTACTTCGAGAGCATCGCTTTTCTGTCGACCTAGTCGCTGGCATGAAGCTGAACAGCGACCTTCGTTTTCATCCTTCCGCTGGGTCGGAAATGTCTCGGAAAAATCTTTGACTGCCCCGTGTCATCCCCTGGTATCCGTGGGTACGCGCTGGCATCCGCTGGCACACGCTCTTGCACAAATTGGCCCTCGGAGGTGTCACACCATGGAACCACCCTGGTCGCGATGGATCCGCACGACCACACCATGCTCGAAGCCTTGGTCCGTCACGGTCGGCGTGGCCAACTCGATGAGTTCCTGGCCCAAGGAGGCGGCTGCGCTTGGTGTCGCCATCCGATCCGCTTACGGGGCTATGTCGTTTCGAGCGACACCGGTGGGCGCCACATCACCTATACGAGCGCCTCGTTGCCCGACGGGGTCTTTCTCAAGGCTTGCGGCTCACGCAGCGAGGTGCGCTGCTCGGCTTGCGCCCAGGTCTACCGGGGCGATGCTCGCCATTTGGTGCGGGCGGGTCTCGAGGGTGGAAAGGGCGTCTCCGAAGCGGTTGCCGGAAATCCGGCAGTCTTTGTCACCCTGACCGCACCCGGCTTTGGCGCCGTGCACACCATCAGGACCGCTGGCGATTGTCACAGCGGGCGGGACCGGCGTCGTTGCGTCCACGAACGCCCCAACGTGTGCACGCAGCGCCATCGGCCGAGCGACGAGACGGTCGGCACGCCGCTCTGCCCGGATTGCTATGACTACGCCGGCGCCGTGCTGCACAATGCCTGCACGCCCGAACTGTGGCGTCGCACAACGATCTATCTCGCCCGCCAGTTGGCTTCTGCCCTCGGGCTCAGCCAGGCCGTGGCGGCGAGGCGCATACGTCTCTCCTTCTGTCGGGTGGCAGAGTTCCAGCGACGGGGCGTCGTCCACCTCCACGCCGTCGTACGGGCGGACGGGCCCGAGGGCGCCTCCCCACCCATCGGAGTCGAGCAACTGGCCGAGGTGTGTGCAGCGGCTGCCCGCTCGGTGTCGGTGTCCCACGCACGAGGGACGGCCCGCTGGGGCAAGGAGATGGACGTCCAGATACTCGGACATGGCGACGAGCGGGCCGCCAAGGTGGCGACCTATGTCGCCAAGTACGCCACGAAGTCCTCGAGTGAGGACCCTCGCCTCGGCGGGCGCATCGCGTCGCTTCAAGACCTCGAGGCTCGAGCCCTCCCGGCGCATCTGCACCGGATGGTTGCCACCGCCCTGGAGCTCGACGCCCAACCGGAACTCCGTCATTTGAACCTGGCCCGTCATGCCCACCGTCTCGGGTTCGGTGGACACTTTCTCACCAAGTCCCGGGGCTACTCGACCACCTTCACCGCCCTGCGGGACGCCCGGGCGCACTGGAACGAGGCCCGACGCCACGGCGGCCAGGTACCCGAAGACCGGGTCACTGGCGGGCGATCGGTGCCGGCTGGGCCAACCAGGGCGAGAGCCTTTTCGCCTCCCATCAGCAGCGTCAGCGGGCCGAGGACCGGAGGGAGGTGCTCTCCGATTGGTACACCCGAAGCGAGTGAGCCCTTGTCCGGAGGCCAAACCGCCGCAGGCGGTGCGGCAGCCACCGCATGACCCGTGTAGTCGAGCGCAGCCATCGGAGACCTCGTCGCTGAGGGCGGGTGTCCGAAGGTGGCTGCCGCTCGCTCCCCCGCTGGTCGCAGCGATAGCGTCGCGGTCATCCAGGTGGCCTGGACTTCCTCCCCGAGGAGCTCCGCCGGCGTTCGCCTCCCAACGAAGACCGTTCATCGTGAGGGAGTCGCTGCCGTGAGCATCCATCGTCGAGTCGCTAAGTCAGGCGGGACCACTTGGGTCGTGCGCTACCGGGATCCCGTGCCCCGGGGAAGGCACCTTCGACCGCAAGGCCGACGCCGAACGCTTCGAACGTTCGGTGCGTCACCAGCTCGACACGGACCAGTACCTCGATCCCGAATCAGCTCGCATCACCGTGCGCGACTGGGCCGAACGGTGGTGGCCGACGGTCGAGCAGAGCGAACGGGCGCCCAGCACCATCAGCGGCTACGAGTCGGCCTTGCGGCTGCAGGTGCTGCCCCACCTCGGCGACCGCCGGCTGCGGACGCTACGACGCATTGACATGGAGGAGTGGCTGAGCCTTCTCCGGGCGGCCGGCTACTCGAACTCCACCATCCATGCCGCCCGCACCGTCCTCGGCATGGTGCTGACCTCGGCCACGGACGCCCGCATCATCGCCGGCAATCCCCTGGCCGGCCTCCGGCTGCCGAAGGGTTCGAGTCGGACCCGCAATGCCCTGACGGTCGAGCAGGTCGAAGCGCTGGCTGCTGCCGTGGATCCGTGGTGGCGGCCCTTTCTCCTCGTGCTCGCTTACTGCGGCTTACGTCCCGGAGAAGCCCTCGCCCTCCGGCGTAGGCATCTTGACGACCTGGGCCGGCTTACCGTGGAGCGGGGCATGACCGAGCACCGAGGCGTGCTGCTCGAGCGGGACACGAAGACACACCGGTCCCGGGTCGTCGAGGTGCCGGCCTCGGTGCTGGCCGAGTTGCGGACGCATGTGCAGCTCCGAGTCGGCGGCGATCCGAACGCTTTGGTGTTCACGACGCCGTTCGGCGATCCGGTGCGGCTGTCGAACTGGCGGCACCGGGTCTGGGATCCCCTCGCAGACGAGCTCGGTCTCCCCGGATGGGCGACGCCGTACGTGCTCCGTCACACGGCGGCGAGCCTGCTGGCCCAGAGCGGCGTGCCCGTGACAGCCGCAGCTGCCTCCCTCGGCCACGACCCGGCTATCTTCCTGCGGACCTACGCCCACCTGTACCCGGGTGACCTCGGCGCCGTTGCCGATGCCATGGACGCCGCCCGGTCCGCCGTCGTCGATGCGCAGGAACAGGGCGACGAAGGAACCTCGGATGTGCGGGCTCCGAGCTCTGTGTGTCCGAGCTCTGTGGCGCGCGTGGATTTCGCGGGGAGGGCCAGACGCCGCCGCCAAGAGGCGGAGAGGCATGGCCTCTGACCTGCACTTTCGAGTCGGGCTGCCGGGATTTGAACCCGGGACCTCTTGACCCCCAGTCAAGCGCGCTAACCAAGCTGCGCCACAGCCCGTTCCTATTCAGAGCCACTTTCTGCCCTGTTTCCTGCTATCCGATTCGGTCAGTAAGTTCGAAAAGTAAGTTCATTGCTCTTCTGGCCCAATCGGGGGGGAGTCGAAGCATACTCCGACAGCGAATCCGCCCCCACGGCAACGTGTGTCTACGTCAGTGCCCCTACGCCGAATGAAGCCCGGGGCGTCATCCATCGTCAGGGGTCCTCCTCGTTGGAGTCCTAAAGCAACCACAACGATGACGGGACCCCTGGCCGCGTTCGCGGATACCTCGTTTCGTCATCATTCCCCAGTTCAACGCGAAGAGCCGGATTGCAGGGTGTGGACCTGAAGTGCGTCGGAGGGGGAACGTAACCATAGATAACGTCGACCGGGCCGACCCATCCTCCATTCGAATACCTCCATGCCAGTACCGTCGGAAGTGATGGCGGACATGCCGGCACCGAGGCTCGAGAACGCCATCCATTGGCGCGCCTTCGGGATCGTCGCCGCCATCGGACTCCTCATGATCGGAGCCGCCCTCGGGTTCAGCATCGACTGCGACTGGACGGGCATCTGGATCGACTTCTTCCTCACGGTCGGCACAGCGGTGCTTCTGGGCGCCCTGGGCATCGTGGGCTCCGGCGTCCTTGTCACCACCGTCGAACGCGAGGTCAAGCGGGGAATCGAGGAGACCGAGACCCAGACCGCCGCCCTTGAGAAGAGGATCGAGTCCCAAGGGCGGCGGATCGACACCCTCGCAGATGAGGTGCTCCGGGACCGGGCAGGCCGCCACGAGGCTGAGGACGAGGCGCTCGCCGCCATCGCGAATGACATGTCATACGAAGCGGTGAGCTCGGCACTGCGCGAGGCCGACCTCCGACGTGCCATCTCTGATGCCTTCCGCGTCCCGGCTTCCGGAGACCTCAACGGGATGCACATGCATCTCAAGAACTTGGTCCGGATGGACCGAGCGGTAGGAGGTACTCCATTTCTTTCCCTGACCCCTTGGTTCGCCGACGCCCGGAACGTGCAGACGGAGGGTTGGAACGAAGGTGAGGATGTCCGTCAGGTCATCGCACGCTTGGACCGGAAGATCGAGTCGGCCAACCTGACCCCCTCGGCGGTCTGGGACCCCTCCGTAATGTTCACCAACCTGCGCGACAGCCTCGAACTGGCCAATCGTGCGCTTCGTGGCGAACTCCCCCGTCGCCTGCGAGGCCCGCTCATCGAGCGCCTCAACGGCGAGTGGGTACTGACCGAGGAGGGGCTCGAGTCCCTCACGACTGACGCGTTCTTGTCGATCAATGACTTTCCGAGCAGAGTCGCCTACCTGGCGGCATACAGCGGAGGGGACAGGCCCGAGTTCAGCCCACCTCCCCCGCCGGGCGTAGATGCCGACACCTGGGGGATCCTCGTCGAGATCGCTCGAGTCACCTACATGGCGCACCCCAGGGGTTCGTTCCATCGCCCGGCGGCGACCCGCCTCTAGGCGACCGCCTTGGCGTCAGGACACCCACGATGTCGTCATAATGTGACAGGGTGGGCGCGCACCCGGACATCACCCCCGAAGCCGAAGAGGCGGAGCGCGTGTCTCGTGCCCTGTGGGACGAACACTCCGAACGCGTGCGTGCAGCGCGCCAACAGGTCAGGAATCACCCTGCTGCTTACTTGTTCGCCCAGGCTGAGACGCTTCGTCAGAGCATCGATGCCATCTTCATTCCGAATTATGTGACGCTCCGATCTGCGTTGATCAGCCCGACTATTGACCAAGGGCTGGCGATCGAGCTGACCCAGAACGTCCGTCGCTCTGTGGCGGCCGAACGGTTCGGCGCGCTCCTGGTCCGGGATCTGCACAACTACTTGGCGGGGTCCTACACGCTCGTCGAGCACGTGCGGGCGCTGATGGCCGGGCAGCCCGACGAGCTCAAGGAGCGTTGGGGAGTCGAACGTCAGCGATGCTTCGGAACCGATGAGATGCGATTTGTGGGTGATTTACGCCGGTACATCCAGC
>Ga0307374_10013869_pt1 | contig 11055 bp, 6 predicted proteins | sample OX3MG_FD_202532 | JGI IMG/M metagenome (GOLD analysis project Ga0307374, IMG submission 202532) | Soil microbial communities from Risofladan, Vaasa, Finland - OX-3 | ecosystem: Environmental > Terrestrial > Soil > Coastal area > Acid sulfate soil | place: Finland: Risofladan, Vaasa | collected... | reverse complement strand
TCCTTTTATGGCCGCAGATCCCCGATGGGAGAGACGATCGAGCTGGAATACGATCCGGCGCAGATAGATTCCGCCCCGTTGCGCATCAGCGTGCGCAAACCCGATGGCCGAGTCGTGGACACAGAATTCAATATGTCGGAGCTTCACTAATCGGCCGCCAGCAGAATCCGTTTATGACCGCCAGCGCAACGTCACAGGACCATCGAGAGGATGCGGAGCAGGCGCGCCGGTGCGCTTCGATTCTAGGTGCGCGGCCTTGAGCTGGAAATACCATTTTGCGGGACGGTCCGCGTCGTCAATCAACATCAGATGAGGATTCGACTTGAGGCCCAAGGACTGCTTGGTCATCGTCTCCGTGTCCTGCGCGATAAATCGAGGCCCCAGCACTTCCACGATGAATCCCACGATCGGCACATACCGAAGCACGTTCCACGCCGCGCAGAAATCGAGGCGGCAAAGGTCGCGGCGCACCGGCGTCACGACGGCGCGGCTCGAAAACCACAGATTCCCCGTGCGCACCTGCTCGAATCGGTAGCTGGGCAGTGTGAAGTCAATCGTGGTCGTCACCGGCGCGCCCGTAATCATCTTGAGAACTTTGTACGGCAGGCTGTTGGACGACGGCGTGTGCGCGCTCATCCGGAAGCCATCGGGAATCGGCTCGAATTGTTTGTGCTTTTCGTGAATGCTGCGCCGGTTACGCCACCACCACGATTGATGTACAAACGGACCGTGCGCCGGGTCCATCAACCCAATCACTCCGTGATCCACGTGCACGGGCATTTCCGCCGAAAGATGTGCGGCGCAGTAACGTTCGCTGAATTTTGGCAATTCAGGCGCGGCGACGGGAGCCTGTTCGAGCCGCGGTGAATTCGGCGCGGTCACGTAAGCCCAAATGTAGCCGTCGCGCTCTTCGCAGGGAAAGCTTCCGGCATAAATGCGATCGACGTGAAGCTTCGAGTCCGCGGTAATCGACGGAATTTCGCGGCATTGCCCGGTGCGCGCATCGAATCGCCAGCCATGATAGCTGCACTCGACCGTCTCGCCATCCGATCGCCCGCACGAAAGCGGCATGCCACGATGCGGGCACACGTCACGCAGCGCGAAGGGTTTGCCGCGTGAATCACGTCCAATCACGAGTGGCACGTCGAGCAGCATGGCTCGCTGCAAGTTTCTTCCGCTCACTTTGTGCGAGCGCAGCGCCGGATACCAAAAATCCCACAGCATTCCACCGTTGTCATTCGTTATCGCGGCGCTGGAAGATTCGCTCATCGGCAGGAGTCATCCTAGTATAGCCGTTGCAATGCGGCAACGTTGGACATGCCCATTGCGCTCTTCGGGCACGCATTTGACATCAAAACCGCAGCCGCCTTAGGATAGAGGGCCGCCCGTGTCCGTTACGCGCCGCAATCCGCAAGGGAGACTCCCATGAAATCATTCATGCACATGAAGGCTGTGTTTCTATCTCTGGCCTGCGTTGTGGCGCTCGCTCTCCCGAGTGCCGCGCAGAAAAAGCCGGTGCCGCCTGCCCGCGCACGTTACGCAAACGCCGAAGCCGCCGGCGTCGTCCGTCCGCCGCAATTAGCGATTCAGACGCACACGCTGGCAAACGGACTGAAGATCGAGATGGTCCAGGATCATCACGTCCCCGTCGTCAACCTTCAAGTCTGGTATCACGTCGGATCGAAGGACGAAAAGCCCGGCCACACCGGATTCGCCCATCTTTTCGAGCACCTCATGTTCAAAGGTTCGGCCCACGTCGGCCCAGACGAGCATTCCCGCATCATTGAGGCCATGGGCGGCTTTGACAATGCTTATACCAACGACGACGTAACCGTCTTTTGGGAAACTTTTCCGAGCAATTATCTCGCGCGCGTACTGTGGCTCGAAGCAGACCGCATGGGCAGCCTCAACGTGGACGACAAGAATTTCAAATCCGAGCGGCAGGTCGTTGAGGAAGAGCGCCGCCTTCGTGTCGATAATTCGCCTTACGGCCGCGTGGAGGAAGATTTGTACGCCGCGGCGTTCACCGTTCATCCTTACCATCACACAACCATTGGCAGCATCGCCGATCTTGACAAGGCTACCGTCGCGGACGTTCGCGCCTTTCACGACATTTACTACCGTCCGAACAACGCGACCCTGGTGATCTCCGGCGATTTTGCTCCCGCCCAAGCCCTTACGTGGGCTGAAAAATATTTTGGCGGAATCCCTCGCTCCCCTCATCCCATTCCGCGCGTCACAGTGAAGGAACCGCCGCAAACCGCCGAGCGCACGGTGACAAAATCGTATCCCGGCGTGCCGCTTCCCGCGATCATCGAGGGTTTCAAGATGCCCGCGCGGTTCTCGCCGGATTCCTATCCCCTGAACCTCGCCTCCAACATTCTCGCGGGCGGCGAAAGCAGCCTTCTGTATCAAACGCTCGTCTATAAGGAACGTATCGCGCTGGAATCCGTCGGCTTCGGTAATTTCACCGAGGATCCCAATCTCTTCTGGGTTTTGGCAGTCATGAATTCCGGGCACACGGCCGAGGAAGGCGAGAAGGCTCTCGATTCCGTGCTCGCGCAGATGAAGAGCCAGCCGATCTCGCAGAAGCAGCTCGAGAAGGCGAAGAACCAGCAGATTTCCGCCTTCATCCTTGGCCGCGAGACCGACCAGGAAAAGGCCGACGCCATCGGCGAAGCTGCCGTCATTGGCAAGAATCCGAATCTGGTCAATACCGGCTTGGCGCGTTACGAAGCGGTCACCGCCGCGGCGATCCAGCGCGTGGCCGACGAATACTTCGTTCCGCAGCACGAAACAGTTCTCTTCTACCTGCCGCAGAAGCAATCCAAGGCCGCCCCAGGAAGCAAGCAATGAGTCGCCGCACGGATAGGAACAGGAAGGCCCAAATGAAATTGACGCTCTGCATGAAAGTGGCGCTCTGCGCGCTTTCTCTCACCGCAACCCTGCTTTTCGGCATGAATCTCAGTGCCCAAGCGCAGCCGCAATCGCAAATCAAAGCGCCGGCTGCCCAGCTCGCTGCGCAAGAAAATCAGAACGGGACCGGCATCGTTCCTCCCGGCGTGAAACTCGTTGCAAAAATGCCCGCAGGCCAGCCGACGCGCGTATTTCATTTTCCCCGTGCCGCCACGCGCACACTTTCAAACGGCCTCCGCGTCTTCGTCGTCACTGACCACCGCCAGCCGGCGGTCGCCGTTCGGCTTGTACTGATGTCCGCGGGCGCGATTCGCGACCCCGCCGGAACGCCGGGCGTCGCTGCCATGACCGCCAACATGCTCACGCAAGGAACCACCACGCGCTCCGCGCAGCAATTCGCCGAGGCAATCGATTTTGTCGGAGGCAGCATCAACGCCGGAGCGGGCGACGATGCCACGGGCGCGTCCGCCACGGTCGTATCGCGCGATCTCGATCTGGGTATGGATCTGCTTTCCGACGCCGTTCTACATCCCGTCTTCGCTCAGCAGGAACTCGGGCGCCAGCGCCAGCAGACGCTTTCCAGCCTGCGTGTCAACTACAGCGACCCAGGGTTCCTGGCCTCCGCCGTTTTTGATCGCACGGTTTATGGCGCCTCGCCCTATGGCATGCCCGGCGATGGGACGCCCGATACCGTCGCGAAAATCACACGCGACGATCTGGTGAAATTCCACGATGCGAACTACGTCCCCAACGAAGCGCTCATCGCTTTTGCCGGCGACGTCACTCCCGAACGCGCGTTCGCCTTGGCCCAGAAATATTTCGGCTCGTGGCAGAGAAAAGAGATCCCACAGGAATCAGTTGCCGCGCCCGCGCCTGCCTCCGGGCTGCATTTCATCGTCATCGACAAGCCCGATGCCGTACAAACGCAAATCCGTGCCGGCAAGCTCGGCATTCGCCGCAATAATCCAAATTACATTCCGCTGCTCGTTACCAACCGAATTTTCGGCGGCGGCTACAACAGCCGGCTGAACACCGAAGTGCGCATCAAGAAGGGCCTTACCTACGGCGCAAACTCATCGTTCGACTCCAATCGCTTTGCCGGTGATTTTGTCGCCGACACGTTCACGCGCACGGCGGCGACGGCGGAGGCGACCAAGCTCGTTGTCAATCTCATCGCCCAGATGTCCACCGGCAATACCACGCCGCAGGAATTGAAGTTCGCTCAGGATTATCTTTCCGGGGTCTATCCGATTCAGTCCGAAACCGCAGCCCAGGTCGCTGGCCGCGTTCTGGCCGTCGCGGAATATGGCTTGCCCGCGGATTACAATGACACGTATCAGCAGAAAATCATGGGCGTCACGAACGCCAGCGTGCGCCAGATGGCCACGAAATATTTCGACGCTCACGATCTCGATGTCGTACTCGTCGGAAATGCCAGCCAGTTTCTCCCCGCGCTCAAAGCCGATTTCCCCACTGCGCAATGGGAAGAAATTCCTTTCAACGATTTGGATTTGCTGAGTCCCGATTTGCGCCAGCCGAAAGCAGCCGTTCCGACCGCCACTCCTGAATCGCTCGCCAAGGGCCGCGAAATCGTTCTGGCTGGGGCTCAGGCCGCGGGAGGAGATGCCCTTCGCTCTGTTTCGTCCGTCGAATTCACAGAGAGCGGCAATATCTACACTCCGCAGGGCACGCTAGCCATCAACGCGAAATGGCAAGTCGCTTATCCCGACAAAGTTCATGCCACAATCACCCTCCCCATGGGTCAGGTTAACCAGGTTTCCGACGGCAAGTCCGCCTGGGTACAGAGTCCCCAAGGGACGCGCGACGTTTCGCCGGAGGGATTCAGCGAATTCCAGCGCGGCATCAACCTGTTCGGCGGGTGGGGGCTTTACCAGCAGGCGCTGGCGGGAAATGTGAAGGCGCAATACTTGGGCCAGGAAGAAGTGGACGGAAAGAAAGCCGACACGGTCAACTGGTTCGCTCCGTTCGGCGACATTAAGTTGTATTTCGATTCCACATCCCACCTACTGGTCGCCGCCAAATACAAATCCGGGACGGAAGATTCCGACCAGCGCTGGAGCGACTTCCGCGCGGTCGAGGGTCGCCAGTTCCCCTATCAGAGCGTGACGTATCGCGGCGGGACAAAATTTACGGATTCGACTGTCCAGGACATCCATATCAATCCGGCGCTCGACGCGTCTTTGTTTGTCAAGCCGGCATCACCGCCGGCCGCACCGCCGCCGGCAAAGCAACCTTAAAGTTACGCCGCGGAAGATATTTTTTGCGAACGGTGCTCGTTACCGCCTTTTCGTGCATCTAAGCCTTTGGCCGTTTTTCTTCAGGAAGCAACCTGCGGCGATTTGCTTGGGAATTTCATTGACCTGTCTTAAACTGTTGAATCTGACTTTTCGAATGATTCGCCCTCGTACCACATTTCGAATTTGGACCGGCGCTGCCGTACTGGCAACGGCGAGCGTTTGTTTGGCCGGGATATGCTTGGCGGGAACAGGCCAGGCGTCTTCTTCCGCAACCACGCCGCCGATTCTGCAGGCGATGCAGCAGGAGCTGCGGCGCTCGGTTACCGCCTACAGCAAAGCTGATCCCCCTGCCTATTTTCTCGCGTACACGATCACGGACGAGGACAACGTCAACGTTTCCGGCTCCAATGGCGCGTTGCTTTCTTCCAGCGACGCTCGCGACCGCTGGCTCGAAGTCCAGACGCGCGTGGGCAGCTACGATCTCGACAACACGCACAAAGTGGAAGGCCGCGATCCCGCGTGGACCAGTCCCGGCACCCAAGCCGCTCTCGATGACGATGTTCCCGTCCTGCGCCGCGAAATTTGGCGTGAGACTGACCGTCAGTATCGCGCCGCGGTCCAGGCATTCATCGCCGTTCAAACCAGCAAGGAAGTTCAGGCGCAGTCCGCGGAGCAGCGCGCCCCGGATTTTTCTCACGAGGAACCCCACGTTTCCATCGGTCCCGCGATTTCCTTCCACGTGGATCGCAAGCCGTGGGAGGCGAAAGTCCGCAAGTACACTGCGGCGTTCAGCGCCTCGCCCGCGGTTCTGAATTCCATCGTCACGTTTACCGCGCGCGCGGCCAATCAATATTTCGTAAATAGCGAAGGCTCAAAGCTTGCCTTCGGCCAGATCCGCTATCGTCTCGAATTGTTTGTGCAAGGCAAGGCCCCCGATGGCATGGACCTTGAGCGCTACGCGAATTTCGATTGGGTCGATCCCTCGAAAGCCCCGAGCGATTCGACGGTCATGGATCAAGTTCGTATTCTCAGCGGCCAGATCGCCGCGCTCCAGAAGGCTCCGCTCGTCGAGCCTTTCGCGGGTCCCACGCTTCTCACCGGACGCGCTGCCGCTGTCTTCTTCCACGAAGTACTCGGCCACCGCCTCGAAGGCTTCCGCCAAAAAGATGTCAGCGAGGGGCAGACATTCACGAGCAAAGTCGGGCAGCAGATTCTCCCCAGTTTCATTACCGTTCGTGACGATCCCACAACAAAGGAAATCAACGGCCAAGTCTTGCTCGGCTATTATCCCTTCGACGATGAGGGCGTGCCCGCGCAGAATGTCACGCTCGTCGACCACGGCATCCTGAAAAATTTCCTGATGAGCCGCTCCCCGCTGATCAATTTTCCTCACTCGAATGGCCACGGCCGTCGTCAACTCGGTTACCAGCCCATCGCCCGCATGGGGAATACGATCGTCGAGAGCAGCAAGACGATGACGAACGCCGCGTTGCGCCGGCGCTTCATCGAGGAAATTCGCAAGCAGGGCAAGCCCTTCGGTTTGCTGATCGATGACATTGCCGGAGGTTTCACGTTCACCGGGCGCGCGCAACCCCAGGCCTTTCAGGTGCAACCGCTCATCGTTTACAAGGTTTTTCCCGACGGCCGTCCGGACGAGCTTGTCCGCGGCGTCAATATCGTTGGCACGCCGCTGATTTCCATCACCAAGATCATCGCTACCGGCGACACACCCGAAGTCTTCAACGGTTATTGCGGCGCGGAATCAGGTTCCGTTCCCGTTTCGGCCGTTGCGCCGGAAATTCTCATCTCCGAAATGGAAGTATCCAAGAAGGAATCTTCCACGGACACGCCGCCAATCCTTCCGCCGCCCGCGCACGATCCGCTATCCAAGGAGCGGGAATAATGGACTTGCGGCGCGTCTCTCGACTCTTGTTCATCATCGCGCCTCTCACGCTCGCTTTATTCAGCGCGCTTCCTACCGCCGCGCAGACCGACAATGACCACACTCTCGAGGCCATGCAGGACGAAATGGCGCGCAACGTCGCGCGCCTCCAGCTGGACGGGCAGCAGAAGCCTTTCTACATCCAATACCGCATCCTCGACATTGACATTCGCAGCATCTCCGCTTCGTCCGGCGCTCTTATTTCAAGCACGCACAATCGCAGCCGTTTCATGGCCGTGGGAGTTCGCGTCGGCGATCATCAGCTCGATAGCTCTAATTTTATTACTCAGAATGGCTTTCAAGGCTTCCTGGGTTCCACGGGTCAGGTAGGCATCGATCGCGATTACCATTCCCTCCGCCAGGACTTGTGGCTTGCCACCGATCAGGCTTACAAACAAGCTCTCGTGCAGTACTCCAACAAGAAGGCGTTTCTCAATAGTCTCGCCCGCCCGCCGGAGATTCCGGATTTTTCAAAAATGGGCCAGCCCGTCGTGGACGTGCAGCCGCTCATGAATTCCGATTGGACCTCGCGCAACTGGGAAAATGAAGCTCGTGACGCTTCCGAAACTCTGCGCAATTATCCGGATCTCTACGGCACGCGCGTTCACTACTATCTGGTCTACACCACCTACTATCTCCTGACCAGCGAAGGCACGAAACTTCGCATCTCGCACAGTGTCGCGGGAATCGAAGCCAGCCTCGACACGCAGGCCCCCGATGGCATGCCGCTGCACAATTTCTATGCCAGTTACGCCGCGCAGCCGTCCGATTTGCCGAATCCCGGCGACGTCAGCAAAGCCCTGGCGCAAATCGCCGGACAGCTCGAAGCCCTTCGCGCCGCTCCGAATGTTTCGGACTACGAAGGTCCGGTGCTTTTCGACGCGTCCGCCGCCGGCTCCGTGCTGGCGCAGGCCCTCGAGCCTTCTCTTTCCGGCGCGCGCCCTCCGCTTTCAAGCCTTCCGGCGTTCGATCAAATGTTGCAGCAGGTTGGCGGGCACAGCGAATGGTCCGGGCGCGTCGGCACGCGCGTTCTACCCTTGAATGTTTCGCTCACCGACGATCCGACGGCGACGAATTTCCAGGGCCAGCCGCTGTTTGGGAATTATGACGTTGACGACGAAGGCATCCGCGCCCAGCGCGTCAACATTGTCGAGAATGGCATGCTGAAAAATCTGCTGATGTCGCGCCGGCCCGGCCCCGATTTCCTGGAATCCAACGGCCACGCGCGCTCCGCGCTGCTTTCTTCGCCGGAGCCTACGTCGAGCAATTTATTTTTCGAAGCGTCGAATACCGTCAGTCCGGCGGACCTGCGCAAAAAATTCCTCGACCTTTGTAAATCCAATGGCCAGCAGTGGTGCTTGGAAATCAAGCGCATGGATAATCCCGCGCTCGCCGCGCAGACCCAGCAGGATTTCTCCGACATTATTTCCGGTCTCGCCGACGGCTTGTCGAGCGGCGATCGCTTGCCCCTTCTCGTCTACCGCGTTTACGTTTCGGACGGCCACGAGGAGCTCGTTCGGGGTTCGCACATCAAGGGCCTCAACCTGCGCGGTTTCCGCACCATCGCGGGCATCGGCAACGATTCCACCGTGTTCAATTTCATGCAGAATGCTTCGCCGGGATTCGCCGGCACCGCGCTCGCCACTTTCGGTTCGGTGCAGGGCGGCATTCCCAGCTCGATTGTCGCTCCGTCCTTGCTCCTCGAGGACGTGGAAGTTCGCGGATACCACGGCGAGCCGCGCCGTCTTCCCCTCGTTCCCGAACCGTCCCTGCAGAAAAAATAGCTGCCGCGTTTCGGAATGTGCCCCCGGTTACGGCTCCAGCGTAATGAACGTCACTTCCGGACGGCACAAAAATCGCACCGGCACATCCGACATTCCCAAGCCTCGGTTGACGTACATTCGTGAGCCTTTCTCCGCGTACCAGCCCTCCAAAAACCTTCCGCTTCCAAGGGGCAGCCAAAACGGCCGAACAAACGGAATCCGCACCTGCCCGCCGTGCGTGTGTCCGGCGAGGCACAAATTCACGCGCCCTGCGGCGTGATCGAAATATGCCGGCGAATGAAACATCAGGATCGTGTACGCGCCCGCTGGCACTCCTTTCAGTGCGCGATTCAGGTGCGCTACTCCCGAATACGGATCGTCCAATCCCACCACCCACACATCCGGGCGCAGCTCGTGATTTTCATTTACCAGCAGGTGGATCCCCGCATCGTGATAGAACTGCCGCTCGCGTCTTACCGGATGCCAATTTTCCCAGTTGCCGCGTACGAACCATACGCCCAGCGGCGCGTGCAGTTGCTGGTATACCTTCAGGCAATCTTGATAAGTTCCTAGCGGGTCCGCAAGCGTGTCGCCGGTAATCAGGATCACGTCCGGCTTTTCTCTGGCGAGTATCGCGAGCATCTTGCGTTCGGGCCGGCCCAGACCGCGCGTGTGCAGGTCGCTCAACTGCGCGATTTTCAGCGGACTTCTCACCTCCGCGGACTGAATTTCGTAGTGTGTCACCTGAATGTTTTCCGGCTCGACCCACAAAGCGTCAGCCGCAAGCGCGAACACCACGACGGCTAGCGCAATCACGATCCAGCGCTTGCGCCGCCACGCCGCGCGTTTCCGCGGTAATCGCCTTCCGTCATTCATCCGAGTTTCGCTCCTGCAACGAAGGTCAGTTACGAATCTTCCACTATACCGGCGAATATCGATGGGCGAAACCGCGGATTTCCGCACTCTCCATCGTATAATCACCAGGAATCCGTCATGGACGCATCCACCGTAGCGATACGCGAAAAAAAAATGGCCGCGCTGGCCTCGATCGGCGCCGCGCTCGGGCTCGTGTCGCTCAAAATTTTCCTCAGCGTTCGCACCGGAAGCCTCGGCGTTCTTTCGGAAGCGTTGCACTCCAGCCTAGACCTCGTTGCCGCCGTCATCACCTATCTTTCCGTGCGCATTTCCGATAAGCCCGCCGACGCCGACCATACGTACGGTCACGCGAAATTCGAGAGCGTTTCCGCTTTCGTCGAAACGGCCCTGCTGTTGGTCACGGCGGTGTACATCATCTGGCAAGCCGTGCAGCGCCTACTGTTCGGCCAGCCAGTCCTGCATCCCAGCTACCTCGCCGTCGGCCTGCTGGCGCTGATGATCGGCATTGACTGGACTCGCGCCCGCGCCATCTCCCGCATCGCCCGCCAATATCCCAGCGAAGCCCTCGAAGCTGACGCCCTTCACTTCTCCACCGACGTTTGGAGCACCAGCGTCGTTCTGTTCGGAATCGTCGCCGTGTGGCTCGGCCAAAGCTATGATATTCACTGGCTGCGTTACACGGACCCGCTCGCCGCTCTCGCCGTCGCCGGAGTCATCATCTGGGTCGGCTCGCGCCTCGGCAAACGCACGCTCGAAGCCCTGCTCGATGTCGCGCCCAAGGGATTGCAAAGCAGGATTGTCGCCGCCGCGCAGCGCGTGGAAGGCGTTTTAGGAGTGGACCGCGTTCGCCTGCGCCGCGCCGGCCAGCGCTATTTCGTCGACGTCACCATCAGCGTCCCGCGCACCACCAGCCTCGAGGAGGCCCACGCCACCAGCGACCGCGTCGAGCGCCGCATCGGCGAAATTGTTCCCTCCGACGTGGTCGTTCACATGGAACCGCGCGCGCGTTCCGGCGAAAATTTCCTCGAAACGATTCGCGCCACGGCCCAGCGCCGCGGCCTCGCCGTCCACGAACTCGCCGCGCATCAGATCGACGGCCGCCTGTTCATCGAGCTTCATCTCGAGGTCGACGAGCATTCCAGCCTTCGCGAAGCCCATCGCCTCGCCACCGCTCTCGAGCAGGATTTGCTCCACGAAGCCGCCGGCGCGCACATCAACATTCACATCGAGCCGCTCGGCACGCACATCCCCGGCGGCGAGGAAATGAAGGACCTCGCCGTCGGCGTTCGCGACTTCGTCA
>Ga0307374_10013865_pt1 | contig 11058 bp, 4 predicted proteins | sample OX3MG_FD_202532 | JGI IMG/M metagenome (GOLD analysis project Ga0307374, IMG submission 202532) | Soil microbial communities from Risofladan, Vaasa, Finland - OX-3 | ecosystem: Environmental > Terrestrial > Soil > Coastal area > Acid sulfate soil | place: Finland: Risofladan, Vaasa | collected... | reverse complement strand
AAGAGACCGCGGATCTTCTCAATACCTCGAAGGCTACAGTCGACCGCGAACTCCGGTTTGTCCGCGCCTGGTTGTATGAGCGGTTGCACTCCGCATGATTCAGTTTGCCGCCGAATCGCGCGAACCTCGGGAGAGCGAAAAGGAATGACTCAGGATTCAGAAAACTGGGATCTGCTGCAGGCGCTGTTCCACCTGGCCGAGGAAACTCCTACGGAGGATCGCGAACGTGTGCTCGCTGTGCATTGCCCCGATCCGCAACTCGTGCGGCGTGCCTTGACCCTCTTCCAAAGCGCTGAATCCCTGAGCGAGGAATCCACCGCACATGTCCCGGAGACCGCTTTGCCCCGGGCCGGGCCATACACGTTGCTTCGCCTGCTCGGCGCCGGCGGAATCGGCAGCGTGTATCTCGCAGAACGCATCGTGGGCGGTGCGCCGCAACGGCTCGCTCTGAAGATGCTGGCTCCCCACGCCGCCGGGACATCCTTCATTGAGCGGTTCCAGCGCGAGCAGCATATTCTCGGCTCGCTCGATCACCCCAATATCACCCGGTTTATAGATGCTGGCCTTACCGACTCGGGCCAGAGATACCTGGTCATGGAGTACGTCGACGGTGAGCATCTCGATGTCTACTGCGACAATCGCAAGCTGGAGATTCCGGAGCGGCTGCGTCTGTTTCTCGATGTGTGCGACGCGGTTGCCTATGCGCACCGCAATCTGATTGTCCATCTCGACCTTAAGCCGTCGAACATCCTCGTGTCGCAGGAGGGCTGCGTCAAGCTCCTCGACTTCGGTACGTCCAAGCTCATCCAAACCGACAGCCTGTTCACCACCACCGTAATGGCCACGCCCGCATACGCGAGCCCCGAGCAGCTGCGAAATGAGCCCGTCACCACTGCGTGCGACGTTTATGCGCTGGGCGCCGTTCTCATTGAGCTTCTTTGCGGGCAGCGTCCCTATGCGAATTCGTCGGTGGCTGCCATGATCGAGCGGGCAATCGCGGAACAACGTCCGCAAAACCTCCTGGTCGCGATCACGGTCGAGGCGGCTCAGAATCGAGGCGTGACAGAGGCGCGGCTTCGCCAGGTTCTCGCTGGCGACTTGCAGACAATCACCGAGAAATGCCTCAGGCCGCGCCCGTCTGAAAGGTATGTCTCAGTCGACGCATTGGCGCAGGATATAAGGCACTATCTCGACGGCCAACCGGTGACGGCGCGGCGCCAGACGACGATCTACCGGGTCGGCAAATTCGTTCGCCGCCATCGCGTGGGGGTCACTGCGGGCCTGGTCACCGCGGCATTGCTCATCGGCAGCGTGGCCTATGCGGGCTGGCGCCAGCACCAGGCTCTGCTCGCAGCGCAGCGCGCCGAGCGGATGCAGACCTTCATGCATCAGCTCTTCCGTTTTGCCAACTCCAACTACACAGGCAAGCCCGCGGTCACGGTTCCGGAGTTTTTGCAGTTAGGCGTGAAGATGCTGCCCGACTACATCCGCAATCCCGACGATCTGCTGCAGGCAAAGGTGGCGCTCGCCGAATCGATGTACGACAACGGGGACCTCAGGGACGCGAGGGCTATCTTCGAACAGACCGCTGTAACCGCCCGGTCGCTGGGCAATGCCGATGCGGAAGCAGAATCGGAAGCGTTTGCGGGACAAATCGCGTTCTCTCAGGGCGATGTGGACGGCGGGAAACAGCTCACCGCCGAAGGTCTGAAAGTTTCGCAGCGGCCGGGGGTCTCGCCCGCCGTTCGCGTGCGGGCTGCCGACTATTACGCCTGGAATGCGGAAAATTATGGATTCCTCTCCGACAAAGACTTGAGCCTGCTGCGCTATGCCGCAGACGAAGCCCGACGCGCGGAACTGCCCGTGCATGAGAAAGCCGATGCAATTCACTTGCTGGCGAATAACCTGGAATATCGCGGCCACCTCGATGAAGCGCAGCAACTCGACAACGAGGCGTTGGCGCTTCTGAAGCAGGATCCCTCGTCGCTCTGCGATCAATCGGAGATATACGGCGAGCTCGCTGAAGTAAAGCAAATGAATCTTGATTTTCAGGGAGCACTGCCCTTGTACCAGCGTTCCTATGACGGTTACAGCGCCTGTTCGGGCCCCGGTGGCCGAGAGGCGATTTCGATGCTTGCTTATTTGGCGCAAGTTCTGATCGAATTGGGGCGGGCGCCAGAGGCTATGCACCTGCTGGAGCAATCCACACCTTCCTGGGAAAAGCTCCCCGATCCTTATGGTCGGTGGTCCGTCTTCCCAATCTCTCTTGCGCGTGCCTACATCGCCGTAGGCCGCTACAAAGAAGGTGACGATCTGATCGCCGCCGTGGCCAAACGTGTTGAGAATTTCTCGGCTCCCCAGGGGCACGCTTATTATGAGTACCTTTGGGCAACGTCGCTCGCGCGACAGCACAGATACGCGGAGGCTTTGACTCACGCCGAGAATTCCTCCAGGGACTGCGCCGCCATTCCCCCGTCCTTAACGCTTTATCCCGAGGCGTACCGGAACATTGCCGGGCTCAATCGGCTTCTTGCGGATATCCGCGCCCATCTGGCCACCCCGCCTCATCCTTCGCCGCAATCCACTTCCCACTCAAAGTGATTCATTTTTCCTGCCACTGACGCGTACAGTGCAGGAGATTCCCCGTGCGCAGAGAAACTGTATGCGGTTTTTTGCTGTTCCTCTCTTCCTTTTCAATCCTCGCTCACTGCCAATCCGGCGAATGGACCTGGGTTGGCGGCAATCAGGCGAAATCGAACACGGTTGCGACTAGCTTCGGGACACGGGGTGTGCCTTCGTCCTCCAACTTCCCTGGGCCTCAGTCCGGGGCAACAACTTGGACCGACGCTAGCGGCAATTTATGGCTCTTCGGCGGGGTACAGTCGGACTCCTCCGGCGATACCGGCGCCGGCAATGAGCTATGGCGGTACAGCCCCACTACCAGCCAGTGGACCTGGATCGGGGACGGTACCATCGACGCACCGCCGCCATTGCTGCGGGAAACTACGGCACGCTCGGCGTGGCGGCTGCCGGCAATCTTCCCCCAGAACGACGTGGCGGCGGCGCCAGTTGGGTCGATGCCAGCGGAAATCTCTGGCTGTTCGGCGGTATCTACGGTGCGGAGGTTTCTGGCAGCTACGTAAGCGGGTACTATAACGACCTCTGGAAGTACAACCCCAGCAGCAACCAGTGGACCTCGATGGGGGGCAGCAACACACCCGTCATTGCTGGAACCGCCAGCGGCACCTTTGGGACGAAGAGAACCCCCAGCACGGCCAATATTCCCAGCGGACGATTTGGCGCGGTCTCCTGGACAGACAAGAACGGCAACCTGTGGATGTTCGGCGGGAGTGGTGTGGACTCAGCCGGCGCCAGCGCAACGCTGAACGATCTTTGGCGCTACAACCCGGCGACCGGCGCGTGGACATGGATGACCGGCAACAGCGCCGCAGGCCCCTCTTTTATCGAGCGCTTCCATCGCGAGCAGCATATCCTCGGCTCTCTCGACCATCCCCACATCACCCGCATGATCGACGCTGGCCTCACGGAGACAGGCCAGCCCTATCTGGTCATGGAATACGTCGAGGGCGAGCACCTCGACGTTTATTGCGACGCGCGCAAACTTGGCGTCACCGAGAGGCTCGAGCTGTTCCTGCAGATCTGCGAGGCGGTCGACTATGCGCATCGCAATCTGGTTGTTCACCTCGACCTGAAACCGTCCAACATTCTGGTCACATCCGACGGGATGGTCAAGCTGCTGGACTTCGGCAACCTCCAAGCTGATCCTGACGGAAACCCCGCTGACAACCACCGTGCTCGCCACGCCTGCCTATGCCAGTCCTGAGCAACTGCGCAACGAGCCCGTAACAACGGCATGCGATGTGTATTCGCTGGGCGCGGTCCTCTCCGAACTGCTGGCCGGCAGACGTTCCGCGCGCCGCACTTCCGCGGCCGTCCTGCTCGAGCGCGCCCTGAGCGGGCAGGAGCCGGATCGTGTCGAGAACTGCATCACGCCCGAGGCAGGGCCTCTCCGCGGCACCACGGAAGCAAAGCTCCGCCAGTCTCTGAAAGGCGATCTTTCCGTCATTACCGCCAAATGTCAGCGTGCCAGTCCCGACGGCCGCTATCGCTCGGTCGAGGCGTTGGCGGAGGATATCCGCCGCCATCTGAGCGGGCGAACGGTGCTGGCCACTCCGCAGACATTTTCCTATCAACTGGCGAAGTTCCTGCGCAGGAACCGCAGGCTCGCAACGGTCTCGGCGCTGGCTTTCTTCGTTCTTGTGGGTGCGCTCGGCTACGCTGCGATGCGGCGGCGCGAGGACCTGCGCCAGGCGCAGCGCGCCGTCCAGATGCAGTCGTTCATGACAGAGCTGTTCAAACTTGCAAATACACAATACATGGGCAAGCCGGCTGCGACCGTTCCGGACCTCCTCAGGCTCGGTTCCACCGTCCTGCCGCAGATGATCCGGGAACCGTCCGATCAGCGTGCCGCAGAGATCAGCCTGGCCGAGTCCATGTTCTGGGACTCGGACTTCAAAGACGCCGAAGCCTCACTTGACCGTACTATTGCTGATGCCAAAGCGGCCCACGACCTCCCAGCCGAGGCCGAAGCTGAGGCCTATGGAGGCATGGCCGCTTACAAGCTCGGCGACATTCAGAAAGGCAACGCACTGTCTTCTCATGCGCTGCAACTCGCAGACACTCGAGGAGTAACTCCCGAAACCCGCGTGTATATCGAGATGTTCTATACGCAAAGCCGTTATGCCTTAGGTCGAATAACCCCCGCGGACGTCGCGATTCTGCGCGCGGCCGTAAAGGAAGCGCACGATGCCGGAGTGTCACCGGATGGACTGGCTTATGCGTCCCTGAGTTTAGCTTTGATCGGCTCCGGCAGCTCACCTTTGCCAGCGCAGGAAAAGCTCGCACAGGAGGCTGTATCCATCCTCCGCGGCGAGCCCTGGGCGATTTGCGAATTGGCCATGGCTGAAGGGATTCTGGGTTATCTGCAGCACGAGACCGGTCCGCCCCAGGCAAGCGTGCAAACCTATCGCGACTCCTGGAACGGTTATAAGACCTGCCGTGGTGAAGACAGCCATGATGCACTCATGGCGGCCGGCGACCTTGGACGGGAACTTGTGGATGCGGGCGAGACACAGAAGGCCATCTCGCTTCTCGAGCCCACCCTCCAAAAAATGAACCATGTTATGGGCCCCACTAACCTTGAACTGATGATGTCCCTGTCGGCGCTGAGCCACGCTTATGTGCAGGAAGGGCAATATCAAAAGGCCGCAGACCTTGCCGCCAGGCTTTTCCATATGATGGACGGCAAGATCAACCCAAACTCAAGCCAGTTGGGGTTCGTGCACCTCCTGTGGGCGCGTGCTTTGGCAGGAGAAAATAAGAACGCCGAGGCTCTGGAGCAGGCGAAAATGGCTGACGCCGCCTATCGAAGCGTCCAGAATACGCTGCCTGCATTCATTGCGAATGCAAAACGGGCACACCAGCTGGTCCTCGACCTGCAGGCGAAGTTGGCGAAGAACTCAAAATAGGCAAAAATACCTCGGCTCGCCGTTCTGAACCCGGAATCCAGCCATCTCCAGTCCCTCCAATCCAGTCACGGCGACCTCCGCCGTAAAATCTTTCCCCGACCCTGATGCATTTCTCCTCTCCATGGCGCGTACCGTCCAGGAGACCCCACAATGAACCGAAAAGCTGCATGGAGCATCCTGCTCGCCCTCCTCGCTGGGTTAGCCGCTCATGCTCAGTCCGCTGCGCCATCTACGCAGCCCGTTTCCCCCACGCCTGCCCAGAAGCTCGTCCACTACGACCAGTTGCCCCTCAGCTTTGAGCCGAACCTCGGCCAATCCTCCCGCCAGGTGCAGTGGCTGGCGCGCGGTCCGCAATATACCCTCTTCCTCGCCGGCCATGACGCCGTCCTCGAGCTCAGCAAGACCGCCCACGCCGCGAAGCAAGGCGCCGCCCCCACCATCGACACCACCGCCCTGCGCATGAATCTCCTCGGAGGCAACCCCGCCTCATCCTCCACAGGCGAACAGCCGCAATCCGGCAAAGCCAATTACTTTACTGGAAACAACACCGCTGACTGGCACCGCAATGTCTCGCTCTACGGCAGAGTCCGCCTGCATCAGGTCTATCCCGGCATCGACCTGGCCTACTACGGCCATCAGGGACAACTGGAGTACGACTTCATCGTGGCCCCGGGCGCGGACGCCTCGGCGATCCGCCTACGGTTCTACGGCGCCATCCCACAGCTGGCCGGCAACGGCGATCTGGTGCTGCCGGTCAACGGGAGCGAGGTCCGCTTCCATCAGCCCGTCGTCTATCAGACAAAAAATGGCATCCGGCAACCGGTTGCGGGCCGCTTTACCATGGCCGCAAATCACGAGGTGATGTTTGCCCTCGGCGCCTATGACAAGGCTCGCGAACTGGTGATTGACCCAACCCTGGCCTTTACCGGCACCTTCGGCACCGCCAGTGAAAGTGACGCCCCCGCCGGAATGGCAGTCGATTCCACGGGAGAACTCATCATCACCGGAATGACGCTGGACCTGAATTTCCCCGCGACCGCGGGTGCTTATCAGACTTCCTGCGGCCCTGTCAGCTCCGACGATACGAAGAACGGAATCATCCGCTGCGCGGTTGGGAATCAGAGCGCCATGAGCTCGGCCTATGTTATGAAACTCAGCGCGGATGGCACGCAGCTGATTTACGCAACTTACCTTCACGGAATTACCGGATGGGAAAAAGGCGCAGCCGTCCAGGCCGATGCCGGCGGAAACGCCGTGGTCATCGGCCAGACCGCTTCGACCGACTTTCCCCTGGTCAAGGCTCCCGCCATCCCGCAAATGTCCCTGTGTCAACCGGCTTATCCGACTGATCTGTACGGAAACATCACAGGTCCCGCCAAGCAAACCTGCTCCGGTTACTTCGACGGCGGCGGCACGGAGTGGACCATCCAGGGCCCATCCGGCTTTGTCACAAAGCTCAGTGCCGACGGTTCAACGCTTTTGTACAGCGCTTTTTGGGGCTTTTCCGGGACTGTTTATCCTCAGTCGCTCGCTCTGGATGCCGCAGGCAACATCTACATGCTGAATACCGTCAATGTGGCCGATCCGGCCCCGGTTCCCCCCCCGCCTGGTTTCGGCCCGGGCGGAAAGATCTATTACTACACGACGCCGGGCGCGTTTCAATCCTATGGCGCAGGGGACATTGAAACTGCCCTTACCGTGTTGAGCGCCGATGGACAATCCATCCTCTATTCGACGATCTACGGAGAGACAGAAAAAGTTAACAGCGGGTGTGGCAGTTGCCTGAGCGGGACGGTACCTTCAGGCATTGCGGTCGGGCAAAAGGGAACTGTATTTATAGCCGGAGAAACATCGGCCGGCACCCTGCCGGTGACCGCGGGCACGGTGCAGAATACGTGCATCCTGGCGAAAACCTCCCAATGCACCGACAATGCGGGCTACGTAGCCGCATTCGATATCACGAAGTCCGGTACCAGCTCACTGCAATGGGCTACCTACATCAGCGGACCGGAGAATCCAAACACCGCGGTATCCACCCAGCTGAATGCGATCGCCACCGACTCCGCTAACAACGTCTATCTCACCGGCTATACCACCGACGCGCTCTTTCCAGCTACCACCGGCGCCTTCGATACAACCTGCCCTCCCGACACGAGAAGCGGCGCAAATTTCTGCACGCAGAGCGTCTTCGTCAGCAAGCTGAACTCCACAGGCACAGCCTACGACTGGTCCACGTTCCTGACTGCCACCACGGGTGCCAGCTCATCCGCGACCGGCAACGGCATCGCGCTCGATGCCACCGGCAATGTTTACGTCTACGGCGATTCCGGTGCCCTGATTCTTCCCGCCGTGAATCCGTTGACACAATATCCAAACAATTGGTATCAGCCCTATCCGTTCCTGACCGTCCTGAATCCAACCGGCTCGGGTCTGCTTTTCTCCAGCCAGATTGCCCCGAACAACGGCGTCACCTCCATGCGCAATGGATTAGCGCTGGACCCGGCCCGCAACATTTACATGGTTGGCAATACACAGGGCGGTCAGAGCTTAATGGTGGGAAGCACCACTCTCACCAGCTGGCCGACAACCAAGGGTACTTACTCCACCCCCATTACCGGGACGGGAACTATCCCGTTCTTCGTAAACATTTCTGCCCTCCTCAGTCCGACCACCACTACGCTGAAGGCCACGCCAGCCACAACCACCACCGGCCAGAATGTCGCCTTCGACGTTACAGTCGCTGGCACCTCGCAGAGCTCGCCCGATCCGACAGGCACGGTCACCCTGACCAACACCGCGGTTACGCCGGCTGCAAAGCTGGCGACCATCGACCTCAGCGCCGGGGGCGGATCCTACACCACCTCATCGCTGGCTGCCGGAAAGTACACCGTTGTGGCGACCTACTCTGCAGACTCGGTCTATGACGTCAGCACCAGCAGCGCGGTCACGGTCACCATCAACACTCCTGCGAAAGCGACAGTAAATCTGTCGGTGCCGGCCACTGCCATGTTGGGATCTTCGGTAACCTTCACGGCGGCGGTCAGCGGAAGCGGCGGAACCCCCACGGGAACCGTCACCTTCTACGACGGCACGACGGCCCTGGGAACCGGCACGCTCGCCAGCGGGCAGGCGGCCTACAAAACCAGCAGCCTGGCCGCCGGTGCGCATAGCATCACCGCCAGCTACGGCGGAGACGGCACCTTCGGCAGCGCCACCAGCTCTGCCTCAACCATCACCATCACCACCCTGGCCGCGCCCACCATCGCCCTCACAGTGCCGTCCACGGCGGTCAGCGGAGCCGCGGTTGCGATGAGCGCGAAGGTCAGCGGATCGGGCGCCACGCCCACCGGGACCGTGAAGTTCCTCGACGGCACCACCGTTCTCAATACCGCAACCCTCTCCGCCGGAACCGCCAGCTATTCGACCACTTCGCTGACGGTGGGGAGCCACAGCATCACCGCGCAATACTCGGGCGACACCAGCTACGCGGCTGCCACCTCTGCTGCGCAAACCATCGCCATTACCGCACCTGCGCCCGACTTCTCGATCGCTGCCAGTCCGACCTCGGCCACGGTTGCACCGGGAAGCACCGCAAGCACCACCATCACCCTCACCCCTGCCAACGGCTTTAATACGGCAACCTCGCTGAGTTGTTCAGGACTGCCGGCAAACGCCACCTGCACCTTCAGCTCTGCCAGTCTCACGCCCAGCGGTGCCGCGGCCACTTCAACCCTCACCCTGGCTACCAACGTGAGCGCGACCGCCACAGCGGCTCTCCGCCACGGCGACTCACCTCTCAACCGAATCACGGTGGCCGGTTCCGGCGGCGCGCTCCTGGCGTTCCTGCTCATGCCCGGTCTCTGGCGGCGCAGGCGGGATCTCGCATGGTTGCGCATGCTCAATCTGGCAGCCGTCTGCCTCATCGCAGTGCAAACCCTGATCGGCTGTGGCGGCGGCAGCAGCAAGCCATCCGGGCCGGTTACGCCGGCAGGCACTGCGGCCATCATCATTACCGGAACCGCGGGCTCCACAACTCACACCGCAACGTTCACTCTGACCGTTCAGTGAGCGGCAATCGGGATAGGGGGAGCAGTCACCTGCTCTCCCCTCCCACACCACCCGGCATTCGGGTCCGCACCGGGCGGTTCGAGAAGTTGAGGTTTACCCCGTGCTCCTGGCGTGAGGACGCGGACGTCGGTCTTCATCACTGCCCGGAACAGACTCGGCTTCACCTCGTCCTTCCGGACTGTTCTGCCAATGCGGACATCTGATGCCATTTCCAACACATCGCCTTCCCAGGAGTCACTCCTCCTCGTTCGGCACTTTGTCTACTCTTGCGAGCAAACCGTCGGGTCGGAGGAGGCGCGCTTGCGCGCTGGCCTCCGTCCGCCGCCCAAACCGTGCATGCTACTTTCCCGCACACGGCTTTCACGAAGACTCAACGAGTCGAGGACGCAAGAGAAGGAATCAATCCGATCAGATTTACCAGCCCAAACTGGCCATAGAGCACCGACTCCGGCAGTTGTTTCCAACCACAGTTGCGCCAGCGCCTGAATCGATGCGACCAGATGCGTCGCACGATCCATCGGTCAAGTTGGTTGAAGAGCTTTCGGACGTGGGCACGCTTGTAATACTCGCCCCAACCTCGCAAGAGCGGGTTCAGCGCTTCGATCAACTGCTCGGTCGCCAGAGGTGCGCGCCGCTTCGTGCGCTGCCGCACCTCATTTTTGAAACGCCGGATCGATTTCTCGCGCGGGTAGGCATACAGCCCACCCGAGCGAGCCTGACTACGGATCTTAGCCGCAGGAAGATAGAGCCTCTTCCCACGCTTGATCATGTAGCCGAGGAACTCGAAGCCATACCGGACATGAACGATTCGCGTCTTTTGCGGATGCAGTTCCACGCCCAGTTGTTTCAGGATGCGGCCAGCAGCATCGATGGCTGCTCGCGCCTCTGCCGCGGACTTGCAGGTGACTACCCAGTCGTCCGCGTACCTCGTCAGCTGATATCCCTTGTGCCGCATCTCCCGATCAAACGGCGTCAGGAGGATGTTGCTGAGCAAGGGTGAAGCTACCCCGCCTTGAGGAGTCCCGCGCTCTGTCGGAAAGAGTTGCCCTTTGCCATAGCTGCCTGCCTTGAGCATTGCCTCGATGAGGCGCAGCACTCGACCGTCGGCTATCCGCTGGGCCACCAGAGTCAGAAGTTTCTCGTGGTCCACCGACCCAAAGAAGTCCTTCAGGTCCGCATCCACGATCCACTCGCTGCCGCTGTCGATCTCCTTCCATACTTTGCGCAAGGCATCCTTCGTTGATCGCCCTCGACGGTATCCGTAGTTGGCTTCATCGAATACCGGCTCGAAGATAGGCTGCATCCGGTTGAGAAAGGCTTGCTGGCATACCCGATCGTAGATCGTCGGAATGCCGAGCCCGCGATACTCCCCCGGTTTGCCCAGCTTTGGGATTTGCACCTGCCTCACGGGCCGCGGTTGATAGAGCCCCTCTTTCAGTTC
>Ga0307374_10013864_pt1 | contig 11059 bp, 9 predicted proteins | sample OX3MG_FD_202532 | JGI IMG/M metagenome (GOLD analysis project Ga0307374, IMG submission 202532) | Soil microbial communities from Risofladan, Vaasa, Finland - OX-3 | ecosystem: Environmental > Terrestrial > Soil > Coastal area > Acid sulfate soil | place: Finland: Risofladan, Vaasa | collected... | reverse complement strand
AGGGTTTGTAGAACTGCTGCCACTTAGTTTAGTAGAAATACAGGGATTTGGCAAGCAATATAGATCAACCAATAATCTGATATTTCATGGTTGTTACCCTGAAATATATGACAAAATGCGTAAACCTGGGGTTTGGCTCCCTGCTTATATTCGTACTTATGTGGAGCGGGATGTAAAATTGTTGCGTAATATTGAAAATTCCCTTTTATTCAATCGTTTTCTTCAATGGTGTGCCGGCCGTGCAGGACAACAGGTAAATGTTGCTGCGCTAAGTAAAGAAAGTGGGATAGATGTGAGAACAGTCAATGCGTGGCTGGGGATTTTACAAAGCAGTTATATCATTCATCTCTTGCCTCCCTATTTCAAAAATTTTAATAAGCGCATTGTAAAAACCCCGAAATTATATTTTATTGAAACCGGGCTTGCTTGTTTCCCCTTGAGTATACATTCAGAAAAAGAATTGAGCTTATCTCATTTCCGAGGAGCATTATTTGAGAATTATGTGATAATGGAAATATTCAAGAAAAAGTACAACAGTGGATCCAATAACCAGTTGTATTACTGGCGTGATAACAATGGGTTAGCGGTGGATTTGTTGATTGATACAGGCAGCAGGTTATTACCTGTAGAAATCAAATCTGCCCAGACATTTCAGAAAGAATACCTGCATGCTATAAATAAATGGAATGGCTTCAGAGGAAATAAAGGCGGACTACTATGATATGATGGGGAGATGGAATTGAAGAAGGTTAATGGTATCCAGATTCAAAACTGGAGAACCATTAAAGACTTGAAAGTTTAACCTGGGGGCCTGCTTCAAACCGGAAAGAAAAAAGCTGGATTTTCAGGGCGCTTTATTGAAAATTCTTTATTGATTTTTATTATGGTTGATAAAGCTATTTCTGGAAGGACCAGGTTATCTCATTGATTTTATCACTAAATATACTCGAACTCCTCTCATTATTTGACAGTTACCACCTTTGATTGTATTTTCTTAGAAAGAAGTAAATTCTTTTATTAAGTTTTCCCAATAGTTAAGTTAAACTGCCCAAAATGCGAGATCGGAACAAATTCCCAGTTTGAAGATTTGAATGAATAGTATATATCGCAGGAAGCCAACAGTAGGGTTAATTTGTATGTAAAAGGGAGTTATTGGAAAAACTTGGGATTAAAAAATCGGTTTAAATCAGGTATTAATACGGTCTTATTTCAGCAGAACTACGCTATCCATCGGGGTTTCCGTGAATTAATTTTGTTCGGTTAAAATAGCAGGGAATTCAATGGAAAATGGATTTACCGGGACCTGTCAGAATGAAAGAGTGGCTTATAGGCGGAAGGATTAAAGACTGAGAAGTTTTTCAGATTAAGGAACATGTCCTGCTTATCATTTGTAATTATTTTTTATTCACTCATAAAATTCTATCTCTATGCGCTATTTAAAATCTTTGATCCCGGTACTGATACTCGCTGTATTAATACTGGTATCATGCACTAAAGCTGGTCCTCAGGGTCCGGCAGGAAATACAGGCGGCGCCGGCCCACAGGGTCCCGCAGGCCCACAAGGCAATCAGGGCCCTGCTGGAAACGCAAATGTCATTTATTCGAACTGGACGGACTTTAATATCGCTAACTGGTCAGGATCGATGAATGAATTTAGTTTAACCATCAGGCAATACCCCATTGCAGAAACTAAAATTACCAATAACATACTCGATAGTGCATTGGTCCTGGTGTATGTAAAATTCATTGGAATCCCCACTCCCCAGGCCCTACCGTTAATTGATCCCATTACCATTGCCAAACCGCAATATTTAGGTGATGAACTGAGTGCCGGAGAAATAATTATTGTTTTTTATGATATTAACGATACTAATGATCCGGGTACTTTTGGAACCGGAAACGAATACAGGTATATTATCATTCCTGGCAGTGCACTGGCCAGACGGTCTTCTCCAGGTCCGGACTATAAGGATTATCAGGCTGTGTGCACCTATTATGGGATCCAGCAATGAGATTGCGGAAATGGAAAGCGGGCCAGAGTAACTGAAGGCACAGGTAGTATTTTATCTGGAACCTTTCATGGAAATTTTTCTTTGCAGTAAAGCGACAATGAACGAAGGATTTTATTCAATATGGGAAAAGGGATTTCCAGTATAGATTTCTACCCTTTGTCATCTTTATCATGATGACAATAATGGATAGTCCAATAGATCATTATTTATGGAAATTATGAATAATCTATTTTATGAAAAAGACTTTTTATTTATTATTAATGGGTTTGATAACTTTTAACGTTTCAAATGGTCAGGTAAAAAGGGTCCAGGCCAAAAAAGTATTAAAATTAAATCAACAACAAAATGTTAATTATTTATCTCAGCAGAGAAGACCCATTCAAATACCAAGCAAGTATTTTTTAGCTCAAATTTATCAAACAAGAAATAAAAAATATGCCAATACTTTTGATAATCCTTCTACCACTGTCCAAAACCTTGGAGGTATAAATAATCATGTTCAATTAATCAAAAATCCTGATTTTACCGGTACCCAGATTATTGCCAATACGGCAGATAACAATAGTTCCGGGGGCTGTCAGTCCGGAGCAGGCAATAACGGGGAAATCTGTAAATTGAATACGGTTTCCCTGGATGCAAATTCCACAGATTTCCTGGTGGCTGATTACGGAAGCGGAGGAGGGGCAACCAGCATTTACCCCGGGGCTATATATAATGGCAATCCCCTGATTACCGGGACTTATCAGCAACCGGCCGGAGCAAGAAATCCAATCATGCTGACCGCCTCCACCATTGGCATGAATGCCAATTACCTGCCCAGTATCATTGTTCCTGATCCGTATAAAAATAATATTTTAAATTCTCTGGATACCGGCTTGCTGAAAGGGATACCCAATGTAAATGAATATACTGCATATTCCTTTTACAAATCTGTTAATGAGGCAGATCTGGCAATCAATGCCTCCGGAGGCGGGGGATTTTGTGGAGTAACGATCAGTGCTGGCATCAGCAACACGCAAAATGATACCATAACGACATTTACCATTGATGCCAGAAAGGTGCTGTATACGGTATCCGCTGATCTGGATCCGAATGGCAATGGATACTATTTCAGTGATTCAAGCATAGATGGCACCCCTGATTTGGTTATGGTAAAAAGTGTGGATTACGGGATGAGAATACTGGCCAATGTCACAGTAACCCTGAATTCCCAAAATGATTCTGTGGGGTTCATGGTTAAATATAGCAGCCCCTCTTATAATGCTAATGCTGCCTTCAATTATATCAGTTCGAAAAGTGCAGATATTCAGCAGATCAACGGATATGTAGTAGGGGGTAGCAATACGGGCCAGGTATCCATTGATCCGAACCAGGTAGAGCAGCAAATGATGAGTTTACTGAATGGGGTTACCGTACAGAATGCAGTACCGGTTTCCTATACCCTGGAAGATATGGCCGGGGATGTGGTGGGGGAGCAAAGCAGTACAGATAATTTTGCATTTTGCCAATGTTACCCGGGTAACATACCCTCCCCCACATTGGTGTCAGCTAATGTGCAGATCCTGAATAATTCTGGGAAGGACCAATCCGCAAATTATTGGCTGTACCTGCATCTGGGACAAAATCAGGGGGGACCTTCCCTTGCGGGTTATGATGGTAGCCATAACGAAAACATTCAGGCAAATACTACGACCTCGGATATATTAACTGCAACAGCTCCGGGTAATAATTTCAATGCTTCTCTGGCCGATTTTATTAATAACAATGGGGGCAGCCTGGAAATTGATTTGCACGGTAATTTCGGGGGATTTCATATGAATACGGATTGGAGCATCCAGACCATTACCTTAAATCTGGGTTTTTCGGATAACAGCACCCAAACTATCCAGTGGGTCATGAATAACTACGACTTGCATGTGGATAATGGACATGCTTCCCTGGTGCCCCCATTGTTTCTGTTATTTAAATCAACCGGTGCAGGAGTGTTTAGCAATGTAAATTTTTAAATTAAATTGGTCTGGAAAAGTAAATGAGGTGCATCATTTTTAAATATTAGCAGTCTGCTGGTGAAATGGTTGGATTGAACCATATTAGGTCTCAAATGATCATTTTTAACTCTGGGAATTGAAGGAATCAATTCCCTTTTTTTAATTCCCTGACAGCAAAATCTGTTGCTCTGGCAGTCAGGGCCATATAGGTCAGCGATGGGTTCTGACAGGCACCTGACGTCATGCATGAACCATCTGTGACATATACATTCCTGGCATCCCACAACTGGTTATCGGCATTCAATACTGAGGAGGCCGGATCCCTGCCCATCCGGGCGGTGCCCATTTCATGGATGCCCAAGCCCGGTGCCTGATGAGTATCATGGGTAGTAATGTTGTTGAAACCCGCCTTTTCCAGCATTTCCGCACCGCTGGCAAGGATATCCTCGAGCATCGTTTCTTCGTTTGCCCGGTACTGGCAGTCTATTTCCAGCAAAGGCATACCCCAATCATCCTTCTGGTCCTTACTCAGGGAAACTTTATTTTCAACATAGGGAAGGCATTCTCCCATGCCGGTCATTCCCATATGCCAGTTTCCAGGTACTTCCATGGAATCCTTGAAAGATTGTCCCACCTGAGCTTCTGCGGAGCTGACATCTCCGGTTTGTCTGGAGCCAAAGCAGGCGAATGCATAGCCCCGGAGAAAATCTACTTTTTTGTCATTTTGGAGATTGCGGAACCGGGGCAGATAAACTCCGGTTGGTCTGCGGCCATAGTAATACTGATCCTTAAATCCTTCATGTTCCCCAGATACACTGCCCCTATAATTATGATCCATAAGGTAATGACCCAATGCACCGCTTTCCGCACCCATTCCTTGGGGGAAACGGGAAGAGACGGAGTTCATCAGCAATAGAGTGGTATTGAGGGTCCCCGCATTCAGGAATATGACCTTGGCATAGAATGAGGTCATTTGTTTGGTATTGGTATCTATGACGTTCACCCCGGTGGCTTTTTGAACTCCGGGGTCATAAATGATGGAATGAGCTACAGAAAAAGGGCGGAGGACAAGATTCCCTGTTGCCGCTGCGGCAGGTAAGGTGGCTGAATTGCTGCTGAAATATCCGCCGAACGGACAACCCCGGTAACATAGGTTCCGATACTGACAAGGGCCCCTTCCATGGACTTCCCTAGAAAGATTTGCAGTACGGGAGATGATCAGTTTCCTGTCGGAATAATTGGACTCAATACTTTGTTTCAGGTGTTTTTCGATAGAGTTCATTTCCATAGGGGGAAGAAATTCGCCGTCCGGTATCTGGGGAATCCCGTCCCTGGAACCACTGATCCCGACAAACTTTTCCACATAGGAATACCAGGGAGCGATATCCTTATAGCGGATTGGCCAATCCACACCAATCCCTTCCCGGGCATTGGCCTCAAAATCCAGGTCACTCCAACGCTGGGTCCATCTTCCCCAGGTCAGGGACTTCCCTCCGACCTGGTATCCCCTGATCCAGTCAAAAGGCTTTATCTGGATATAGGGGTGCTCCTGGTCCTTGACAAAAAATTGGGAGGATGATTCATCAAAGGCATAGCACTTGCTGACGATTGGATTAGATTCCCTGATTTTTAAGGGTAACTCCAGCCGGTGCCTGAATCCCCATGGGGGTGTCATGGCGGTGGGATAATCTTTGATATGTTCCACATTGCGGCCTCTTTCCAGCACCAGGGTCTTCAGGCCTTTTTCGCAAAGTTCTTTGGCTGCCCAGCCTCCGGTAATGCCGGAACCGATTACGATGGCATCAAAGCTGTTTTCCTTCACTGCTCTTCCGTGGAGATGGATATCAGGGGATTTCCCGACAGGGTCTGATTTATTCAAGGACATAATGGGTTATTGGGTGATGGATTCCATATTCCTTTACAGCTTTAGGATGAAGACTTCCTATCTTAGGGTGAACAAATAAGTTAGGGAGAAGCAGGTACGAAATTCAGATAAGGGACCTACCAGCCAAATACCCTGCGAACATATTCCCGGCTTATCTTCCAATCCTCCTTCAATGGCCTTACAGGGGGAGTGTCAAAAGCCAATTCGATGGCTGCTCTTCCCTTAAAATGCATTTTTTTCAGCTCTGCGGCAATTGCCGGAAAATCCGTCACCCCTTCGCCAAGGGCTTCCGTCCATTTTCCATTGGCTTTCTGATCTCTTAAATGCATATAAACCATCTGGTGGCCGTATCTACTGATAAACCAAACAGGATCCACGCCGGCACGGACGAGCCAGTTGAGGTCGGGACCTAATTTAAAATCAGGGATCCGGGAAAGGGTTCCCCGGAGATCATGCAGGTTATTTTCTACTTCATAGATATGATTATGCAGGTTGGGGACAACATTATTAGCCTGGCAGATCTTCCGGATTTTTCTCAGCAAGTCTGCCTGGGCGTCCAGTTCCGCATTTGTTTTAACATGACCCGCATTTCCCACAGATATACCCATCGTAGACCCTCCCAGCTGATGAAGGCGGCCGATCACCAGCTCGGTATCTGCCAAAATCGCCGGATGTTTGTCCCGGTTCCACATATCAGCACCATACGAAGTTCCGGTTACCGGAACCTTATATTTTTTAATCAGGGCACTTAAATGGGTGACTGCATCATCATGCCGCAAATTGACTTCCATGACTTCCAGTCCATCCATCCCCGCATAGCTGAAATCCGAAAAAACTTTTTCCAGCACCGGGGTGCAATCCCAATTAGGAGGATAAGCACTGGCATATACCCAGAGATGTCCGCTGATGGGTACTTTTTTGGGAAAGAAATTTTCCGCATCCAGGTTTTCTGCTAGCAGGTTGCCAATCAAGGTACTACCAATAAGCATTCCCGCTTTTTTAAGGAAACTTCTTCTGGAGGGATCATTCATAATGAATATTTTTTATTTTAAAGATGAATCAACCTGGCTTACTTATATTACTTGCACCCCCTGTTCCCATCCGGTAGCCTTCAGTGCCGGATCATCTTCCTTTTTAAGAAAATCGGCATTGGATAGGGACTGGGGATTCCAGTCCATTAAGGCATTATCGGGTACGGACTGAACAGGAGTCTTCCAGGAGACTGAATTTTCATTGTAAGCTGGGTTTGAGCCGGAACAGTACACTGAAATCAGGGACCATCGGGGATGCTCGGACAAATTGGCTTCAGAACGATGCAGGAGATTGCTATGGAAAAAAAGAGCATCTCCTGGTTCCAGTTCACAATACACCAGTTCCATAGTCTTCAGGGCATTCTCAACCATGATCATATCAGCACCTACCTGTTCTCCGGCAAAGCCGTGGTTGACCCTGCCCATTTTATGGGATCCCCGGATCACCTGGAGGCAACCGTTTTCCCGGTTGGCAGGGGTTAAGGCAATCATCACACTGACCAGCTGATCGGGGAACATGAATTGGTTTTTGTACCAGTAGCCATAATCCTGGTGCCATTCCCAGGCACCCCCTACCCGGGGTTCTTTCTGCATGAGCTTGGAATGAAAATGGCATACCGGATCATGGCTGTCAAGCAAGAATCCGGCTGCTCTGATCATCTTTTCACTGCGGATCAGGTAACCAAACACATCTTCCCCGGGAGTGAACCAGAGGGCTAACCTGGTCTTTTTACCGGTCTGATCATTCAGATCCAGGGCATTTTTACTCATGGCTTCATCCTGCAATGCGGTATTATATAATTTACCCGCCTCAGGGGAAGTCAGGAATTTGGGGATCATTAAAAACCCATCCCGTTGGTATTTAGCAATTTGGCTGGCAGTTAATTGGAAATTTGACATCGAAAGTGCTTAAGAAAGCCCAGTGCAATATCCGTGATAATTGAATCCCTGACTACTCGTTTACTGTGCATAAATGATATTTTTATACCATTTTTAATCTTTTTTTAAGCTATTTTGTGACAGATAATGTAAAAAAATGCGACCAGTCCTTGAGCATTTACCGTTGGATTCAGGGGAGTCTTTTGTGGTGAAGTGCTTTGACTATGATTATTACCCCACTCCCTGGCATTTCCATCCGGAATATGAACTGGTCCTGGTTACCGAAAGCACCGGCAAACGGTTTATAGGGGACAGCATCAGTGATTTTGGTCCCGGTGATCTGGCTTTTATCGGACCAGATCTGCCGCATTTATATCGTAATGATCCCAAATATTACCAGACCGGATCCGGACTCAGGGCAAAATCCATCGTGATCCATTTTCTGGAAAAGTCTTTCGGGGAGCATTTTTTGGCTGTTCCGGAGACAAAAACGCTGGGGGGATTGTTTGACCGGTCGAAAAGAGGGCTGGAACTGACCGGAAAGACCAATCAGGAGATCAGTGAGAAAATGATTGAACTCACCGGCCTGAAGGGATTTCCAAGGTGGCTGCTGCTTTTGGAAATATTGCAGATCATGGCAGATTCCGGGGACCTGGGTTATATTTCCCGTCAAGTAGTAACGGGGCATAATGAAAAGGAATCGGAACGATTGAATAAGGTGTTTGAATTTGTCATGAAAAGCTTTTCCAGCGAGATCCGGATCCGGGAAGTGGCTGCCATGGTAAACATGGCAGAAAATTCTTTTTCCCGGTATTTCAGTCAGCGCACCCGAAAGACATTTTCATCCTTTGTCAGTGAGGTGAGACTGGTCAATGCGTGCAAAATGCTGCTAGAAAGCCAGGAAAGTGTTTCCCGAATTTGTTTTGATTGTGGCTTTAATAATTTATCCAACTTCAACAGAAGATTCCGGAAGACCTATCAGATCAGTCCCCTGGCATACCGGAAACTATACTGGAACAAGGCTTGTTAATAGCTTGGCTCCCAAAACGGCAGCCGTAAAATTAGCCATTGATTATGGGTGAATTATTTTTATATCAGGGAAAACGAATCTAAGATGAATCTTATGTTCAGACATTATTTAAAGTGGTCATTACGCAACCTGAGTAAGGATAAACTGTACTTGATCATTAATATTGGCGGTCTTGCAATTGGCATTTGCGGTATGTTGGTTTTGCTTTATGTATCTTATGAAAAGAGTTATGACCGCTTTCATAATCATGCCCATCGGATATTTTCTGTTTATGATGATGTCAGTTTTGGACATAAAAGCATTATGATGCCCTATGTAAGTTATTGTACTGCTCCTTTGGCAAAACGTACGAATCCCTCCGTTGAAAGTTTTTTGCGGACTTTAAAACCAGGACGACTCCACCGGTTTATTGCCACGCGGGGGCTAAAATGGAAAATTCCTCCTTCGCATCCGGTCCTGATGGCACAAGGCACCCATTTTGTGATTAATGAAACAGCAATAAAAACGCTTGGCCTTCCAGCCGATCCCGAGGAGGTGTAAATCAACCTGGGAAGCGATAAGTATGTTATCTCAGGGGTGCTTAAGGATTTCAATTATTGGTCTTTGAATGACAGAATCAGTCCTCTTTGGTTGATTATCAGTTCGGATACCTCAAGTTATTGGTGAAGTGATCAAAAAGGATGTTTACTGGTCAGAATCAGCCCGGTACTGAATTTTCCCTCCCTGATTGACAGGATTTAAGGCATTTACGGTCGCTATGATCAAAATGCGACTTTTAATTACCGATTCGTGGATGATGCCTATAATGCATTGTATAAAACTGGAGATAAGCTGGCAAAAATATTTAGTTTTTTTACCTACCTGTCTATCTTTGTTGCTTGCCTGGGTTTGTTTGGCCTGGCAGCTTTTTCAGCAGAACAGCGCACCAGGGAGATTGGCATCCGCAAAGTAATGGGAGCAAGTGTCAATAACATTGTATTCATGCTCTCCCGGGATATTTTAAAACTCATTATTATTGCCATAATCATTGCATTTCCCATTGCCTGGTGGTTGATGAATAAATGGCTGCAGGGTTACGCTTACCGGGTCGATATTGCCTGGTGGGTATTTGCTGGGACGGCAGGGTTAGTGTTACTGATGGCCTGGATAATAGTGGGGCTGAAGACCATAAAGGCGGCTATAGCCAACCCTTGGGAATCATTAAGAAATGAATAGGCTTGCCCGGATAAAATTTTATGCTAATTTCATTTTGGAAGGGTAATCAAGCAATTTATGTGGGCTAAAAACAAAAAGGAATATATCAATAAATATAATAAAACATAATATTATGGAGAATGCCTTTATGAACTGGAGCGGAGGTAAAGATTCGGCGATGGCTTTATGGAAAGTATTGATGGAGAAAAAATATGAAGTAAAATATTTACTGACCAATATTAATAACGCCAAAAACAGGATTTCCATGCATGGGGTGAGAAGGGAACTCTTGGAAGCTCAGTCTTCTTCAATTGGAATACCATTAAGAACTGTTGAACTTCCGGAACAGCCAGGTATGGCAGAATATGAGACTGAGGTTTGCAAGGCGCTCCAGCAATTGAAATCACAAGGTATTTTAAATAGTATTTTTGGAGATATATTCCTAGAAGATTTAAGGAAATACCGGGAGGATAAATCAAAGACTGAAGGGATAAGTTGTGTTTTCCCCCTCTGGAAAATAAATACCAGAACATTGATGAATGAATTCCTTGGAGCTGGTTTCAGGGCCATCGTAGTCTGCATTAGTGAGAAATACCTGGATAAGCAATTCTGTGGGAGATTAATCGATAAATCTTTCGTGGAAGACTTACCTGCAGGTGTTGACATTTGTGGAGAAAATGGGGAGTTTCACAGTTTTGTTTTTGACGGTCCGATATTCAAATACCCTATTTCTTTAACTAAAGGTGAAATTGTTTACAGGGAATATATTGCTCCAAAAGAGGCCAGTGACAACTGCCCAAATCCAGTAAAAAATGAACAGGACAAATATGGATTATATTTTTGCGATCTTCTGCCAGTGAAGGCATGAATTCTGGTAAATACTTCAATCATTTCAAAAGGGCTACCCTGATTTTTAGTAATTTCACCTGATGTATAACACAAATCAGATACTGCAAATATTGAAAGCAATAAAGCCGGAACTGAAAAAGAATATCCTATTTCTGAATTAGGACTATTTGGTTCTTACGCACGGCTAGACT
>Ga0307374_10013863_pt1 | contig 11059 bp, 10 predicted proteins | sample OX3MG_FD_202532 | JGI IMG/M metagenome (GOLD analysis project Ga0307374, IMG submission 202532) | Soil microbial communities from Risofladan, Vaasa, Finland - OX-3 | ecosystem: Environmental > Terrestrial > Soil > Coastal area > Acid sulfate soil | place: Finland: Risofladan, Vaasa | collected... | reverse complement strand
GCCTGCCGGGCAGCATCGCGACCGCGTACGATGGCCCGATCTACGCGCACTCCGCGCCCAGCCGCGATGTCCTCGACCTCGGACCGATCGTCGACGAGCCGGTGGTCGGCATCGGGTACGTTATGCTGCTGTCCTATACCTGCGACTACGCGGAGCCGGCGAGGGATCACGCCCTGCGGCTGATCGCGCCTCTCTGGGACCTGTTCGCCCTTCCGAACGCCAATGGCCTGAGGGGATTCGTGTGGAACCACCCGGAGCGCTGTCCGGCGATCTTCTATCCCCTCCCCGCCCGCGACGGGCACTTCGGTTCGTCCTACGTCAATCTTCGCCAGCTTGGCCTGGTCCAGCGCGAGATGCTACCGGCAAGCGGCCGCGTCGCGTCCCTGCAGCAGCCGGTGAAGCACCTGCTCTGGCAGAAGCTGGCATTCCTCCTGACCCGTGTCCGGCCAACGCTCGAACAGTTGCACACGGTTGATGAAGGGTATCCCTCGCCCGAAGCGCGACCATGACTGCCCGAGCTCGCCGCGGCGCTCGTGCCTTGCTGCGCGGTGTGAAAGTGGCCGGGCCGACCGGAAGCCGTCGATGGCTGGAAGTCCAGCCTTGGGCTTGCAATCAGTGGACGAGCCGACGTGTTCGCGCCATTCGCACGCGGAGTTCCCCGGAGATCCGATTAGGATCGTCGAATCCGATGACCTTTTTGCGTTCACCCACTTGGAGAGCCCCACTTTTCCGGCCGATGCTCTCGCAAGATTTCTTCGCCGGACTTGCGAGCCAGGCGAGCAACTCGGCGGTCTCCTCAGGGTGCGCAACCTGGCCGATGGGCATCGGCATCGCTTGATTCAACCCCCGTCTCTGAGTGGGGTCGTGGCGCATTGCTGCGGTCATCGGAGTGGCGACCATGCCCGGCGCGATGGCATTGAGCCGGATGCTGGTCCTGGCCCACTCCCCATTGATGGCGTTCCGCCGGATCCAGCGGGTCAGCGCACGCTTCGACAGGGCGTTATCCACCTCGCCTTTCCCCTCGGCGGTAGCGACCGAACTCGCCTCATCGCCACCCAGGCACGCGGCGACGACCACTGGGTCGTTGGGCATGAGCAGCGCCCGGGAGGAGATCGCGACGGCGCGCAGATTCGCGCCCTTGGCGAGTAGGGGACGCAACCCCGCCAGCGTGGCAACCATTCCGAAGTAGTTGACCTGCAGCGTGATCGGGTGGGGCAACGTCAGGCCATCGCAGGCGATGACCGCGTCGAGGCGGCCACCGGCCAGGGTCGTCACGCGCTCGACCATCGGCACGTGGCCTTCCGTTGCCGCGAGGTTGGCGCAGACGTCGCCCTCCATGAGGTCGACCCGAATCGGTCTCCACCCCCGCCTCTCGACGAACTCAGCCGTCACATTCCCAATCCCTGACTCGGCGCCCGTGATGACAACGGTCCGTACCATCTCCCCTCTTCATCCGGATAGTGCGGCAGGCGGTCGGATGCGGCAAAGTCTGGCCATTGCCCCGCGTCATCACAACGGGAGCATAAGACGAGTGGCTTGATGTGAAAAGGTGAGTCTCGATCTTCGCCACATCGATTATCTGCGGCTCGAAGTAGTAGCGGACGTGACATCGGAGATTGCCGACAGTGACGACGTCACACCGATTGGGCCAGCGCCGAATGATTCCGAACGTCCTTGGCGCATGACACACCTCGACGGGCGATGGGATCGGGCCAAGTTTGAACGGAGGCACAGGAGCCTTTCTGACGACGAATGAAGAGCAATCCAACGTGTCTGCGCACAGCACGGATAACGTGGTCATGAGATCCAGAAAGTAAGACCAATTCACGCGAGAATTTGGCGACCGGCCTGGGCAAAGTGGTCGCCCATGCCCCTCGGCCGGCATGGTGAAATTCGACTTCCTCCGGAGCCTCCGGTGATAACTATCTTCCCTCGGCGCGGTCGGACAGAGCCATGGTCTTGCCGACCCATTCGTGTCCGGGAATGAATCCTCGAAAGTGGTCAAAGAGTGGCTCTCACGTAGCCGAGATGTAGCTGGTAAGTAGCTCGGGCCGCGTAGGCTGAGAACATGTGAAAGTTCTTTCGGCCCGATCCGAGAGGCCGACGGGTCCGGTTGTGACCCGGGGTCGCGTGGGATACTGGCGGGCGCTCTTGCCCACCGACGAGCGTGCTCTCCCGCGAACGACTCGAACCGACCGGTGGGTGGCACCGCCACGCCGACGTTGGATGACTAAAGGGCGTGCTCTCCCGCATCCGGCAACCGGTGCCCGGCGATCATCGCCACGATCGATCGCCACGAAGTCACGAGAGAAAAGGAGGTCAATCTGGTGATGGGGTAGAAGAGAAGGCTCGATGAGCGATTTCTGGACGCTTGGTCCGACCGCGACGGCGCTCGCCCTGCGGGCGTCGGGATTCTCCACGCGCGAAGCCGACCGCCTGGTAGCGCTCAAGCTGCGCTACCTGCGCGGCGGATTTCGCGAAATGACCGACGAGCAGAAACGCCTCCGCTTTGCGCGCTGGCTGGTCGACCACGGCCAGCTCAACGAAGGCGTGGACAAGCTCGTTGAGAGATGAGGCAACGATGACGAAATCGAATTGCTCGACACCAATGACGAACGGGAGGAAGCCTGTGTCGTCGTGGACGAGCCTTCAGGAATGCATCTTCCTGGATCGCTATGCCTTGAAAGACCCGCTTGGGAACCTGGTCGAGCGCCAGCCGGAGGAGATGTGGTGGCGCGTCGCTTCGGCGATCGCCGCCGCGGAGCCGACCGAAGAAAAACGGCGCCTCTGGGCGGACCGGTTCAATGATGCGATGCGCAACTTTCGCTTCGTCCCGGGCGGCCGCATCCTGGCCGGCGCTGGAACTGGTCGTGCGGTCACCTATTATAACTGCTTCGTCCTGCCGGAGCCGGAGGACAGTCGCGCCGGCATCCTCGACAACCTCAAGTTGGCCGTCGAGATCATGGCCCGAGGCGGCGGCTTCGGGCTGAACCTCTCGTCCCTGCGTCCTCGGGGTAGCCACATCGCCTCGGTCAACGGCACTAGCTCCGGTCCCTGTGCTTGGGCCGAGCTGTACTCAGTGGCGACCGGAGACGTGATCCAGCAGGGCGGCTCGCGGCGGGGAGCAGCCATGCTCATGCTCGACGATTCTCATCCCGACGTCGAAGAGTTCGTCACCGCGAAAAGGCGGCCGGGCGTCCTTGAGCACGCGAATCTCTCCGTCTGCGTCTCGGATGCGTTCATGGACGCCCTCGCCTGCGACGCGGACTGGAACCTGGTCTGGAACGGCAAGATCCACAAGACGGTCCGCGCACGCCAGCTCTGGAACCAGATCTGCGAGTCGGCCTGGGCCTCGGCCGAGCCGGGCGTCGTCTTCATCGACCGCTACAATAAGCTGTCCAACACCTGGTACTACGAGAATATTCGCTGTGTTAACCCCTGCGGCGAGGAAGGATTGCCGCCGTTCGGCGTGTGTAACCTCGGAGCACTCAACCTCGCCGCCTTCGTCGATCAGGGCCAGGTCGATTACGATGGACTGGCCGAGCACGCGCGCATCGCGATTCGCTTCCTGGACGACGTTGTCGACGCCAGCTCCTACTTCCTGGAAGAGAATCGCCGGGCGCAGCTCGGAACCCGGCGGACCGGCCTGGGGACGATGGGCCTCGCGGACGTGCTCCTGCTCCTGGGCGTCCGCTACGGGAGCGACGCCTCGCTGGAAGTCATCGAACGCATCCACCGCACGATTCGCGATGCCGCCTACGACGCTTCTTCCGACCTCGCCGTCGAGAAGGGCGCCTTCCCGCGCTTCGATTCCGAGAAGTACCTCCAAGGCGAGTTCATCGCGCAGTTGCCGTCTGCTCTCCAGGACAAGATCGCCCGCCAGGGAATCCGCAACGCCGTCCTGCTCGCCCAGGCCCCCACCGGCACGACGAGCCTCCTGGCCGGGGTCAGCTCCGGGATCGAGCCAATCTTCGACTTCGAGATGGTCCGGAGGGATCGTCTCGGCGAGCACGTGATCTCCCACCCCCTCGCTCAGCGCTGGCACGACGACCACCCAGGTTCCCCGCTTCCGGAGTATTTCGTGACCGCGGCGGATCTGAGCCCAGAGGAGCACGTCATGGTCCAGGCGACGATTCAGCGCTACGTCGACGCGAGCATCTCGAAGACGGTCAACGCACCCAACCGCCACACCGTCCGGGAGGTCGATACCCTTTACCGCCTGGCCTACCAGCTGGGCTGCAAGGGGGTCACCTACTACCGCGAGGGCTCGCGCGATGCCGTCCTTACCCACGCCAACTCGACGCCGGCGACGACCTCGGTGACCACCCGAGCGCTGCCCCAACGCGACGCTGTGCTACGCCCCCGGCCCCGGGTGCTGGCCGGGGCGACCTACCGGGCGCCGACGCCGGTCGGCACCGTCTTTGTCACGATCAATGGTGATGACAAGGATCTTGCCGAAGTGTTCGTCACGGTGGGGCGAGCGGGCTCGGACGTTGCCGCAGACGCCGAGGCGATCGGCCGCCTGATCTCGCTCGCCTTTCGCATTCCATCGAGCCTTTCGACGGACAACCTCGCCGAGGCGGTGATCGACCAATTGTCCGGGATCGGCGGGAGCAGCTCGCTGGGCTTTGGCGGCGAGCGGGTGCGCTCGCTGGCGGATGGGGTCGCGAAGGTGCTCCGACAGCACCTCACGATGCGCGCAACTGGTGGATTAGAGAAGGCGGTGGGAGACGCCGGGAGGAGCGGGGAAGTCGAGCGGATTCGCGACGCGGTCCCGCGGGTCCGGCCGTCCGGCGACTTCTGCCCTCGCTGTGGCCAGGGACTCGTGGTGCATGAGGAAGGTTGCCAGAAATGCCACGCCTGCGGCTACAGCGCGTGCTGAGCGAGAGCGCTCCGGGCGTCGCCGCCGAAGGAGGTGCGCTCCCGTTCGATCCGTTCGCGGCCGTCCTCGCATTCCATCGTTGCCTCGGCCTCGAGATCGGTGAGCGACTGGCGCTGGCCGCGCCCGACATCGTCGCGCTCCGTCGCCGCCTGATCGCCGAAGAGACGGCCGAGCTCGACGCCGCCCTCGCGACTGGCGACGTCGTCCGGGTCGCCGATGCCCTGGCCGACCTTCTCTACGTCACCTACAGCGCCGCCATCTCCTTCGGCATCGACCTCCGACCCATCTTTGCCGCGGTCCACCGCGCGAACCTGGCCAAAGTCGGCGGACCGATCCGCGCCGACGGGAAGGTCCTCAAGCCTCGCGATTGGACGCTGCCGGCGATCGAGCCCCTGCTCGTGGAGACGCGGTTAGCCGGCGTGGAGCGAACTCCCGAACGGACCGAGCCGGAACGAAACTCATAGCGGACCATTGAAGAGCTCGCAGGAGTCGGCCAGATCTCGATCACCGGTTGGTCCAACCGAGCGGAATCCCCCTTTAACCTTTGCTTTCTTGCGCGCCGACCCGTGCCAGCTGCCCGCCCGATTCGCCCTTGATCTTGCTTCCCGGGTCGAGTCGGAACTCCACGCATCAGGCAACCCCTTCTCGATGCCTCATCTCGGACGCCTGACGATCCGCCATCCTCTTTGCGTGGCTGCTCGCCGTCCGGCGAATCCTTGCGTGTCCGCGTTTCCTCACGCGGCACCGTCTTACTCTGCATCCGCCCTTTATCTCTCACTCAAGCTTACGCTCGTCTGCGGTAGGAGTCTGCCCATGCCTCGCGCTCCGCCTCGCCAGGTCGCCCGACGTTTCCCCTCGACAAATCGGTATCGAACAGGAGAAGCCAAAATGCCCAGACATTCGCACCGGAGGATGCTGCAGCCGTCCCACGCGGTCGCCGGGATCGCCGGCATCGTTCGTCGGTTTCTGTATCGCTGGCGGCATCGCATCCCAATCGAGGTGCTGACCGCGGACCGCGCCAAGCGCGCCGCCGTGGGGCGCGAGCTCGACCGTGGCCTGCGGCGACTGCGACGCGTCCTCGGCGATGCGCTCCCCGGTGATCTCGGCATCGTCGCCCAGCACGTGATCGCGACCGACCATCAGCTGGCCGGGTGTTACCAGATCGGACAACGTCCGGATGGCAACCGCTTCGCGCTGATCCGTCTCGCCTTGCAGGTCAACGGGCGCCGCCTGGCGATCGACGAGCTCCTGGCCGTGCTCGCGGAGCAGTGCATCGGGCTGGCCGCTCAGGGAAACGGCCCGACCGTGCTCGTGCCGATCGATCTGGAACCGGGGTCACCCCCTGAGCCCCATCGCCTCACGGCCTTGCCGGCCGATCCGCTCGGGTCGTCTCTCGATGGCACCGCACGGCGCGGTTCAGAACCACCAACCAAGCGCGGTGCTTAGCCATACTTGCATTCAAGGAGGTTTAACATGTCCCAAACAGTCGTGCTCAAGAGCTTCGCCGAGCTCGAAACGTTCTTCGGTCCCGGCGACCCGGCCGCCGATCCGGACCCGGAGCCGGACGACGAGTCCACGGCCAACGCGCACGATGCGTCGGCGGACCTCGCCACCCTGCTTCAAGAGCTGGAAACGGCCGGGACGGCGCTCGCACGGATCATCGTCCGCGACCAGGAGGAGCGGGCGCTCGCCGCGCGCGACCTGGAGCGCTTCGACACGCTCGTTGGCCAGCAGCGGGAGGCCGAGAGCGCCCGCGAGCAGGCCAGCCGGATTTGCCAGGAAGCCGAGGCCTTCGCCGAGCTCGCCTATTCGGAGGACGCGCGGACGGAGGCCGAGCGCATCGTCGCCATCGCTCGCAAAGCGGAGGAGGCCGCGGCTCAGCAGGCCAGCCGCTGGCGCGAGGAGGCCGAGCGTCTCGCCGGGGAGCTGAACCTGGAGCGTCTCCTGGCCGTGCGCCAGCGTCAGGAGGAGCTCGAAAAGGCGAAAGCCGCCGCGGCCGAGCGGGCCGTGCGGCTTTCCGAGATCCTCGCTCGAGCGAAGTCAGCGCTCGACGCAGGGCAACTCGCGGAAGCGCGCGGATTGTTGGGCCAGGTCAGCACTGAATATCCCGACAACCCTGAGATCGCTTCTCTGCAACAGATCATCGCGCGGCGTGAGCTCGCCGTCAAGGTGACCTCGGCCGAGGAAGCGATCCAGGCCGCTCGGCGCGCCTATCGGCGCGACCCGGCGGGCGTCATTGCGCGTCTCGCCTCCCTCGACGTGCAAGGTCTTCCCGACGAGGTGAGTCGGCAGCTCTTCGGGGAATGGGCGCGGGCCTGCCGTCGCCTCTGCTGCGAGCGAGGCATGGCCGAACCGCTGCGCTACGCTCCCGACCCCGGTCGAGGCGCCATCCTCGCGAAGGAGAGTGCCGAGGGGGACTACGTTGTCGTCAGCACGCTCGGCCTGGGGCCAGAGTGGCAAGTCGGTCGATCCGTCACCCCCCGCATCGTCGAGCGAGCACGTCCGCTTCGCTAGCCGAGCGTCGCGTGGTCATCGGCCCCGGATGGCGCGAACCGTCCGGGGCCAGTTCGCTCGTTGGTCCACGATCACTGAGGTCGATGGCGCTGGAACAGGAAAGGAGGATGGCCCGGGTGGAGCTGAATCGCTACGACCGGGCGACCGTGGGGTTGTGGGCACGCGGCTACGCCGAGCTGCTGGGATGGCACGCGGGAAACTGGCTGGCCGAAGCGGCCTGCCACGCCGTCCTCGCCCGTCTGCGGGATTCCCGCGACCCATCGGCGCTCCTCCAGCACTACGAGCGCGACCCCTCGGACGACTTCGCCTTGATCGGCAGCGTCGTCGGCGTCCCGGCCGAGCTGACGAGTGAGGCGCTCTGGACGCTGCGCGACGCCGCCTATTACCTACGCTGGGGCGAGCTCACGAGAAACCGGTTCTGAGCCCTTGCTGGACCTCTCGAAGCTGAGCCCGGAGCAGCGTGCCGCGGTGCTCACTCCCCCGGGTCCCCTCGCGATCATCGCCGGCCCGGGCTCGGGCAAGACGACCGTCCTGGCAGCGCGCATCGCCTATGGGATCATGGTGGGACAGGTGACACCAGCGGCGGTCCTCGCGCTCACCTTCACCCGGGTCGCCGTGCGCACCCTCCAAGCGCGCCTCCACGGCCTGCTTGGAGACCGGGCCACGAAGATTGAGGTGCAGACGTTCCACGCGCTGGGCTACCGGATCATTCGCCAATGGAGCGAGGAGCTCGGGCTGGGCGCGGAGTCACCGATCGTCTATGGGGAAGCCGACGCGCGGGAGGTGCTCCGCGCGGCTGCCCGCGAGGCGGGATACGACGTGGAGCGGCGGTCCCTCGCAGATCTGGCGCGGCAATTGGAACGGTACCGTCTGGCGCGCAGCTCCGCTCCCGACCCCGGGCAACTTCCGTCCTTGGCCAACGCCTACGAGTCCCTGCTCCGCCGGCGCCGCGCGGTGGACTACCCGGCGATGCTCGCCCTGCCGCTGGAGCTCTTCGCGACCTACCCCCGAACCTTGCGCCTGCTCCAGGATGCCTATCGCGCGATCTTCTGCGACGAAGCGCAGGACGTCTGCGCCAGCCAGTATGAGCTGCTGCGCCTCCTCGCCGCCCGGGAGCGCCGCCTCGTGCTCGTGGGAGATCCCCGCCAGACCTTGTTTGGCTGGCGGGGTGCGGACAGTCGCTTCCTACGCGAGTTCGGCCGCGACTTCCCGGACGCGCGAGTGCTGCGGCTGGATCAGAACTTCCGGTCCAGCGCGCGGATCGTTGCGGTCGCCAACGTCCTGGGGGTGGCCCTGGGCGAAGAGCAGCCCCTCTGGACCACTAATCCCCCGGGAGACCTGGCACTCCTGTACGTCGCGGCGGACGAAGCGGACGAGGCCCGCTTTGTCGTCGCCCAGATCGAGCGACTGCTCGCCTCCGAGGAGATCGACCACCCGGGCGAGGTGGCGATCCTCTACCGAACGAATCAGCAGGCGATCGAGCTGATCCTGGCGCTGCGGGTCCGGGGTCTTCCCTACCAGATCCGCGGCCAGCGTGACCTGCTCGCTCGCCGCGAGGTGCGTGATGCGCTGGCCTACCTGCGCCTCGTCTACCAGCCAGCCGACGCTGCAGCTCTCGCCCGCATCGTCAACGTTCCGCCACGCGGGCTGGGGCGACTCGCGCCGGTCATTCGGGCCCGGTCGGTGACGCTCCCGGAGCTACCATCTCTTTTGGCCGGTTCCGGTGCACGCCCCCGCGCGGCTGCCGAAGCGCTGGTGGAGGTTCTCGCCGAAGTGCGAGGGCGTTCCGCGCACGATTCGCCCGCCGCGCTCCTCGACGACGTCCTCGATCGAAGCGGTTATCGGACCTGGCTGACCAGCCAGCCCGATGGTCCGGCGCGACTTTCATCGCTCCTCGCGCTCCGTCGCCTGATCGAGGAGCTGGCGGCCGCGGACACCGCGACCGAGCCGGGAAGCTGGCTCCTCGACCTCGCCGTCGGTGACGTCGAGGATGGCGGATCCCACCGCGACGCGGGGCGCATCCTGCTCGCGACGATTCACCAGGCAAAGGGCGACGAAGCGCGCGTCGTCTTCGTCGTTGGCCTGGAAGATGGCCTCTTGCCCCACGCGCACGCGCTCGTGCCATCCGAGGAAGCCACAGGCCTCCTTGCCGAACGGCAGGTCGCCTACGTCGCGGTGACCCGCGCCCGCGAGCGGCTGTACCTGACCTGCTGCTGCACCCGCAAGCGCGGCGGGAGGGCCGAGGCGCGCCGGCCGTCCCGATTCCTCTGCGGGCTGCCGATCGCCCGGATCGGGCGAGCCGCGTGACCTGCGTGCATGAGCACCATAAAGCAAGGAGACAAGAATGATTGACACCATCGACACGGCCGCGCTCAAACGGGACCATCCGGTCGAAGACGTCATCGCGGGGTACGGGGTCGCGCTGCGACCCCAGGGACGGAGCCTGGTGGGGCGGTGCCCCTTCCACCTCGACGGGGGACGCCCCAACCTCTACGTTTATCCAGGAAATCGCTCCTGGTATTGCTACCGCTGTGCGCTGGGGGGCGACGTGATCCACTTCGTCGAGCGGATCGAGGGCGTCAGCTTTCGCGCCGCGGTCGGGCTCCTCGGCGGAACGGCGATCCCGCGCCAGACCTGCGCGCAGCGAGCCGGTCCACCGGCAAAGCCACTTTCCCGCCAGTGCCGCGCGCTTGGCTCCGAGGAGCGTGCCTGTCTCGCGGCGGCGGTGGAGCTGTACCACAACCGCCTCCTCGCCGAGCCCGGTGCGCTCGGATACGTCGTTGGTCGCGGTATCGATCGGGCGACGGTCGAGGGGTGTCGGCTCGGCTACGCCGGGGGGGATGAGCTCCTCGCCTACCTTCGCTGGCGCCGTCTGCCGATCCAGGCTGCCCGACACGTGGGATTGCTCGGGCGAAATGGCCAGGAGTTCCTCGCCGGACGGGTGGTCGTGCCGGAGATCCGGGTTGGCCAGCCGATCTGGCTCGTCGGGCGCACGATCGAACCACAACAGGATGCGCCGAAGTACCTCGGACTGCCCGGCCGCAAGCCACTGCTTGGCTGGGAGTCCGCCGCCTCCCAACCGGACGTGTGGGTGGTCGAAGGAGTCTTTGACTACCTCACACTCCGCTCGTGGGAAATCCCGGCCCTCGCGCTGGTCGGAACCCGGGTGCGCGCCGAGACTCTCGCCGCGCTCGGACGCTTCGCGCGGGTGTACCTCGCCCTCGACAATGACCCGGCCGGCCGCGAGGCGACCGCCCGTCTAGCGGCTCATCTCGGCGAGCGTGCCATCCCCGTCTCTCTCCCCAAGGTCAAGGACATCAACGACCTCGCGCTGCACGTGAACGGTCGCGAGACGCTCCTCCGTGCGTGCGACATTGTGCTACGCGCCGCGTAGTTCACGGGAACCAATGATGGTGAAGCAGTCGAATCCGTTGGCAAGCCAAAGCCTCCGACTCTCCGACGAAGAGCGATCGGCGCTCATCTGGGCGCTCGAGCTCGCCCGCGCCCTCCTGCTAGGCGATCCCGACATCCGGGTACTGCTCACTGACCCGACGGTCAGCCCGGAGGTCCTCGACGAGCTCGCTGATTGCCTGGTTCTCGCGGGCCAGCCGGCAGCGGGGAGCGATTCGTGACCCGACGATCGACCCTGGACCACGGGCCCGT
>Ga0307374_10013862_pt1 | contig 11059 bp, 6 predicted proteins | sample OX3MG_FD_202532 | JGI IMG/M metagenome (GOLD analysis project Ga0307374, IMG submission 202532) | Soil microbial communities from Risofladan, Vaasa, Finland - OX-3 | ecosystem: Environmental > Terrestrial > Soil > Coastal area > Acid sulfate soil | place: Finland: Risofladan, Vaasa | collected... | reverse complement strand
CGGCAGCTTAAAACCGGGCAGGCGTAAGCCCGTCCTGCAAAAAAACCGCGGTCGGATCAGCTAGGCGTGATTTCCGTTTGATCCGTTCAACACGCGCGCCAGCACCTGCCCGGTATACGATTTTTTTACGCGCGCGACGGCCTCGGGCGTGCCTTGCGCGACGATGCGGCCGCCGCCTTCGCCGCCTTCCGGGCCGAGGTCGATGATCCAGTCGGATTGTTTGATCACGTCCAGGTGGTGCTCGATGATGAGGACGGTATTTCCCAAATCGGCCAGGCGGTTCAGGACGTCGAGCAGTTTTTTCACGTCGTCGAAGTGCAGGCCCGTGGTGGGCTCGTCCAGAATGTAGAGGGTGCGGCCGGTCTGGCGTTTGGAAAGTTCCTTGGCGAGCTTGATGCGTTGCGCTTCGCCGCCCGATAGCGTGGTGGAGGATTGCCCGAGCTGGATGTAACCGAGGCCTACGTCCGCCAGCGTTTCCAGCTTCACGCGAATCTGCGGAATGTTCTGGAGCACCTGCAGCGCGTCGGCGATGGGCATGTCCAGCAGGTCGGAAATCGAGAACCCCTTATACCGCACGGCCAGGGTTTCGGCGTTGTATCGGCGTCCGCGGCACACTTCGCAGGTCACGTAGACGTCGGGCAGGAAATTCATTTCGATGCGGCGCAAGCCGTCGCCGTGGCACGCCTCGCAGCGCCCGCCCTTCACGTTGAAGCTGAAGCGTCCCGGGCGGTAGCCGCGCTCGCGCGATTCCGGCAGCATGGCGAAAAGTTCGCGGATGGGAGCGAACACCCCGGTATAGGTCGCGGGATTCGAGCGCGGCGTGCGCCCGATGGGCGCCTGATCGATTTCGATGACTTTGTCGATTTGCCCCGCGCCCTGGATTTCGCGGAATGTGCCGGGGCGCTCCATCGAGCGGTACAGCGTCTGCGCCAGCGCGCGATACAGGATGTCGTTCACCAGCGTCGATTTTCCCGACCCGGAAACGCCGGTGACGACGGTGAGCAGGCCGAGCGGCAATTCAAAATCCACATTTTTTAAATTATTGGCTTCGCAGCCGAGCAGGCGAATGAATTTCCCGTTGGGCGCGCGGCGCGTGGCCGGTACGGCAATTTTTAAATCGCCGCTGAGGTAGCGCCCGGTCAGGGAATCGGCGTTGCGCTCGATTTCTTCGGGGCGGCCCGATCCCACCAGATAGCCGCCGGCGTTGCCCGCGCCGGGACCCAGATCCACAACGTAGTCGGCGCGGCGAATGGTTTCCTCGTCGTGCTCGACGACGAGCACGGTATTGCCCAAGTCGCGCAGCTGTTCGAGCGAGGTAATCAGGCGGTCGTTGTCGCGCGCGTGCAGGCCGATGGAAGGCTCGTCAAGCACGTAGAGCACGCCGCGCAGTTGCGAGCCGATCTGCGTGGCCAGGCGGATGCGCTGCGCTTCGCCGCCCGATAGCGTCGCGGCGGAGCGGTCCAGGCTGAGATAGCCGAGGCCCACGGCGAGCAGAAAATCGAGTCGCGCGGAAATTTCCGCGAGAGCGCGCCCCGCGATGTCGGTCTGCCGCTCGGTCAGGCCCTTGCGGATTTGGTCCACGCCGGGCCGCGCGTCGGAAATGGCCAGCGCGGTGAATTCGGATATCGAGCGGCCGGCCACTTTCACGGCCAGGCTTTCCGGGCGCAATCGCCGCTCGCCGCACACCGCGCACGGCACCGGAGACATGTACTGCGTGATCCACTCGCGGTAGGAGTCGGAACCGGATTCCTCAAAGCTGGTTTCCAGGAAACCGACCACGCCCTGAAAGTGCAGACCCGGAGCGCCCTTCGCGTTTTTCGTCCGCTTTTTTGCCGCCCCACTGCCGTTTCCCTTGGCGTTTGAGGGCGGGTTGCCATACAGAATCAGGTTTTGCGTTTCGCGCGGAAGTTTTTCAAACGGCGCCGAAAGATCGAAGCCGTGCGCCAGCGCGCCCAGTTCCAGGCTGCGCTTCAGGAACACCGAACCGGCGCCGGGGCCCAGCCCGCCTTCGAAAAGCGGCTTGGTCCAGTCGACGATCACTTTCGAGGGATCGAAATCGTATTTTGAGCCCAGTCCGTTGCACGCGGGGCACGCGCCGTACGGCGAATTGAAGCTGAACGAGCGCGGCTCCAGCTGCGGCACGGAAATGCCGCATTCGCTGCAGGCCATCTTTTCGGAGTAAACCTCCTCGGTTCCGCCCACGACCACGACGGTGACCAGCCCTTTCGCCAGCTTCAGCGCCGTGGCGATGGATTGCTCCAGCCGCGCCGCGATGCCCGGCTTCACCAGCAGGCGGTCCACGACGATTTCGATGTTGTGATTCTTGCGCTTGTCCAGGCGTGGGGGATCGTCGAGCGGGCAAAGGTCGCCGTCGATGCGCGCGCGAACGAAGCCGTCGCGCGCGAATTTTTCCAGTTCCTGGCGGTACTCACCCTTTCGTCCCCGCACGATGGGCGCGAGGATCATGATGCGATCGTCGGGCCTGGCAAGCTCTCCCTGCAGAATGGACCGGACGATCTGGTCGGTGGACTGGCGGGAAATGGGCTGGCCGCAGTTCGGGCAGTGCGGCGTGCCGATCGAGCTGTAGACCACGCGCAGGTAATCGTAAATTTCGGTGATCGTGCCCACCGTCGAGCGCGGCGAGCGCGTAGTCGTTTTCTGCTCGATGGCAATCGCGGGCGAAAGCCCTTCGATGGAGTCCACTTCCGGGCGCTCCATCTGGTCCAGGAATTGCCTCGCGTAGGCGGAAAGCGATTCGACGTACCGGCGCTGTCCCTCGGCGTAAATAGTGTCAAAGGCGAGCGAGGATTTGCCCGAGCCGGAAAGTCCCGTAATTACCGTCAGGGTGTTCCGCGGAATATCGAGGTTGATGTTCTTCAGGTTGTGCTGGCGCGCTCCGCGAATGACAATCTTGGTCAGGCCCATGTTGGAGAGACCGCCCCCACTGCCGGTCCGGCACACTGCGGGTAAAATTCGCCCATGTTAACCTTAAAACCTAGCAGTCCCCGGCGTGTGCGTCAAGAATTGTTGGGCCGATAGACTGAGAAATTTGGGGGAAACTGGGGCATTGAGGGTGTGCGCGGTTTTATCGCTCTCGATCCATGTTGCTTTTAAGGGCCTTGCGTGGCCATTGGAAAGTGGCCCCGGAAAATTTTCCCGCGGCATGGCTTTTTTACCCGGGGTGCGCCCATCAATACATTGTGTTTTCAGGGCGTTATGTTTGGCCTAACGCGTGCGTTAGGAAATACCCGAAGGGGGAAGACGCGCCGAGGATCCCTTTAGGGGATTGAGGGCTGGGCCGGCACGATCTTCCCCCCGACCTGCTTCCGCCAGCTTTTCCAAAACCACTCCGAACGGACGATACTCAAGGGCGGAAGCCTGCGGGAACGGCATTCCGGCAAGAATTTCAACAAAATTTTGCGGCAGTCAGGGGGCGGGTGAGTAGCACAGGCTTCAGCCTGTGAGGTTTTGATTTATGCAGACCCTAAACCCTCACAGGCTGAAGCCTGTGCTACTGAAATACCCGCGAATTGCAAAGGGCTGGGAAGAAAGCGGAACTTATTCCGGCACTGCGGTGGCAGGGCAGCAGCCTGGAATCGTCAGGGAATCGGCAGGAAAGATTGGCTGGGGCGAGAGGACTCGAACCTCTACCATCCGCATTAACAGTGCGGTGTCCTACCGATTGGACCACGCCCCAGCGGGCATAAAGCGCCTATCGAATCCCTACAAGATAAACGTTGCGCGCGAAACGCGCAAGGGCACGGCAAAATTTTATTCTTCCGCCTTTTCGGTTGGAAAGCCTGCTTCGGTCCAGTGTCGCCAGCCGCCATCCATGGAAATGCAGTTTGTGTAGCCCATTTTCTGCAGGTTATCGGCCACCAGGGCCGAGCGGTATCCGCCCCCGCAATACAGAACCAGCGTCGCGGACTTGTCCGGCACGGACGTTTCGATGTCGCGCTCGATGATGCCTTTGCCGAGGTGAATGGCTCCGGGCAAATGGCCGCGCGCCCATTCGCTGTCTTCGCGAACGTCCACCAGCATGAATTTTTCGCCCGCGTCGAAGCGCTGCTTCACCTCGCGGAAATCCCACTCCTTCACGCGAGATTTCGCGTCATCGACGATGGCCAGAAATGCCGGCGAATGTTTCATGGAAAAAACCTCCCCCCACAGCTTGGCTGTGCAATCGGAAAAAGACAGAATAGCACACGAAAAAAACAAGAAAACTGCAATCCGCGCCAAATTGCCTGGGAATTTTTTCTGGGAAGGCTTATCATCCCGGCGAATGGGCCTGTGCACTGTGAAGCTGAAATGGGCCGCGACGCTCATTTTTTCTCTGGATGCGCCCGCACTGGCTTTGCACGGAACACAAAATCCAACCGCGAAGTGACGATGACATCCTAAGACATCCCCAATGAATTCCCCAAAGACATCCCGCGAGACATCAAAAGTTCCGGCCTCGCACCTCACGATGGAGGAAATCTTCGTGCGGGCGAAAGATCCCGCCATCCGGATTTACGTGCGCAACAAGCATCTTGCGGGGATGAGCCATTTCACGCCGGAGAAGACCGTGCTCTATGTGCACGGCGCCACCTACCCGGCGGAAACATCCTTCGATCTGCCGCTGGAGGGCCTCTCCTGGATGGATTACATCGCCGGGCGCGGCTACGACGTCTACCTTATGGATGTGCGTGGTTACGGCGGCTCCACGCGGCCTTCCGAAATGGACGCGCCTGCCGGCCGGAACGCGCCCATCGCCGATACCGAAACCGCCGTCCGGGACATCGGCGCGGTCGTGGACCACATCCTCGCCCGGCGCCACCTGCAAAAGCTCGATCTGCTCGGATGGTCCTGGGGCACCTCAACGATGGCCGCCTATACGGCGGCAAATCCCGGCAAGGTGGAGCGGCTCGCGCTGTATGCGCCGATCTGGCTGCGCAACGCGCCATTGCAGGGAAAAACTCCGCTGGGCGCTTACCGCACGTTGGACCGCGACGCGGCCTGGAAACGTTGGATGAACGGCGTTCCCGAAGCCAAGCAAGCGGACCTCATCCCCGCGGGTGGGTTCGAAAAGTGGTGGAAAGCTACGCTGGCGACCGACCCGCAAGGCTCAAAGCAGAATCCGCCCGCGCTGCGCGCCCCCAACGGCGTCTTGCACGATGTGCAGCGGTTCTGGTCAAAGGGAAAACCGAAGTACGATCCCGCGAAAATCACGGTGCCCGTTCTGCTGATCCAGGCGGAGTGGGATCAGGACACGCCGCCCTACATGTCGCGCGCGCTGTTCCCGCTACTGGTCAACGCGCCGGAGAAGCGCTACGTGATGATCGGCGAGGGAACGCACTCCGTTATGCTGGAAAAGAACCGCATGCAACTGTTCCGCGAGGTGCAGATGTTTCTGGACGAAGGCTCTGCTGAGCGGGAATGAGCCGGCGGCGCGAATGATTGCTTGCCATTGGTCCGTTGTTTCACCGGTTGTTTACGGGAAACTGCCGCTGGAATCAGCCGCTGGAAACCTGCCCCGCTACTTCCTGCCGCGCCAGTTTGGCTCAACCTTGAAAGTTGGAGTGAAAAACTACGGTCAGATCATTTTCCTGGCGCAACGTCGCCGTTTTTCTCCAGGTCGATTTTCATCCGGGATTTGGTGCTCGCGACGGCATCGATTTCTGTTTCGTAGGTCCGGTAGCCGTCGAGCGCGACCTTGAGATGGTGTTTGCCGGGGCTGACCAGCATGGAATGAAATCTGCCTCCAAAATCGCTGCCATGGCCCATGTATCCGTTGTCGACGAAGACGGCCGCGCGCTTGGGCCGGATATCCAGGCGTAGCTCGGCCGCATTGTTGCCCGGATAAATCATCTTGGTATTTTCTTCCAGCACCACGGCGATCGTCTGACTCTGATCGGGCGAAACATCGATCTTCTTCGTAATCTCCTTGTAACCGGCCTGCCGAATGGAAATCTCATGTTCTCCAGGCGGGAGCGCGACTTCCCGGTCGCCCTTGAGCTCCTTTACATAGCCCGCATATTTTCCGTCGACCCACACGCCCGCGTCTCTTTCCGCTTGATTGTCCGTGGTAAAGAGCACTTTGCCCATGCCCTGGCTTTGCTGCGCGAACAGGTTGCCATACGCTGCGAAAGTGAGAACCAGCACCGAAAATCCGAGCAGCCGCCGAGAAGTGCGTATATGCATATTTTTCTTCCCCCGGCACATTATATGACCGTGGCAAGTTGCACCGGGCTTGTTTTTACGCGCCTATTGGTTGGAGCCGCGCTTGATTGCCGGTAATACACTCTCTTGAATGGCACGATCCGGCGGGCAGACTTGTCGAGGTATTCCTGTTTTCGATAGATCGCCGAACAGCAGCTTCTCTGCCACTGGTGACCGAAGAGTTGCAACCAGGCGCCTGGCCCGCTACTTCATGTCGCGCCAGTTCGGTCCCGCCTTCAAATCGGCGACGAGCGGGACGGCGAGCTTTTGTACATTTTCCATGGCCTCGCGAACCAGGACGCGCAGGCGGTCGATTTCCTTGTGCGGCGCTTCGAACAGCAATTCGTCGTGGACCTGCAGAATCATTTTTGCCTGGAATTTTTGTTCGGCAAGCTGGCGGGCGATGGCGATCATGGCGAGCTTGATCAGATCGGCGGCGGTGCCCTGCAGCGGTGTGTTGAGCGCGGTGCGTTCGGCGAAGTTTCGCAGGTTGAATTGCGTCGAATTAATTTCAGGGACGGGGCGAATGCGGCCGAACAGCGTGCGCGTTACCCCCGTCTTGCGCGCTTCGGCGAGGGATTTTTCGAGATACTCCTTCACGCCGCGATAGCGCTGAAAATAGGCGCTGATGAATTTCGCGGCCTCTTTGGTGTCTATGCCGAGCTGCGCGGCCAGGCCGAAGGGCGTTTGCCCGTAGATGATGCCGAAATTGATGGCCTTGGCGGCGCGGCGGTGCTCGGCGTTTTGCGCCATGGGGCCCACGCCGAACACTTCCTGCGCGGTGCGCGCGTGAATGTCCTGCCCGGTCTGGAACGCTTCGACCAGTACGGGGTCCTGGGAAAAATGCGCCAGGATGCGCAACTCGATCTGCGAATAGTCGGCGGAAAGCAGCGTGTTGCCGGGGCCGGCAGTGAACGCGGCGCGAATCTCGCGGCCCAGTTCCGAGCGCACGGGAATATTCTGCAGGTTGGGGTTCGAGGAACTCAGGCGGCCGGTGGCCGTGCCCGTCTGGCTGAAGCTGGTGTGCAGGCGGCCGGTTTCGGAGTGCATCAATTTCGGCAATGCGTCCACGTACGTGGATTTGAGCTTGCTGAATTCGCGATATTCCAGCACCTTGCGCGGCAGTTCGTGCGTGAGCGCCAGCTCTTCGAGCACGTCCGCGGCGGTGGAGCGCGGTTTTCCCCGGCGCCGGCCGCCCAGCGTCAAACCCATTTTGTCGAACAGGATTTCGGCCAGCTGCTGCGGGGAATTGACGTTGAATTCCGACCCCGCCAGATTCCAGATGGATTTTTCAAGCGCGCGGATTTCACGCTCCATCGTTTTGGACATGGCGTCGAGGGCTTTGTGGTCGATGCGCACGCCGTCGCGCTCCATGGCGGCGAGCACCGGCGCCAGCGGCAGGTCGATCGTTTCGTAAAGCTCTGCGAGGCCCTGCGCCTCGACTTCCTTGCGCAGCACCGGCGCGAGCCTCTGCAGGTGGTCGGCGCGTTCGCCGGGAACGCCGGCGAGCGTGACGCTTTCCTGGCGCAGCACCACGTCGTCCAGGCCGTGCTTGGATGTGGTGGGGCGCAGGAGGTAGGAATACAGCATCGTAGCGTGATGAATTTCCGCCACTGGCCCGGCGAGCAACTCGCAAAGCTTGGGATCGTGGACGATTTTTCGGCGCGCGGGATCGCTCAGAAACTCTTTCAGCGCGGCGAACATTTCGCCTTTCGGGTCAAGCCAGGCCGTGCGGGAAACGCCCGCCTTGGGTGAAATTTCCACGGCCACGACGGGCGTGCCGAACCCGTCGGCTTCGCGCTCGCCCTCGACCAGCGTCAGCCATACGGCCACTTCGGCGTTGCGAGGGAGCGCGCCCAGATATTTCTTCAGGGCGGCGGGCGAATCCAGCGCCGCGGAATCGCCGGCAGGCACGGCGGCGGTGGATGCGGCGGGAAGATCGCGCAGCAGGGAAGTGAAACCCAGTTCGGCGTAGAGCGCGCGCAGGGCCTCCACGTCCGGGTCGCGCCGCGTGAGGTCGTCGAGCACAAGCTTCACCGGGGCGGCCGTATCGATCGTCGCGAGCTGCTTGGACATCACCACGGCGTCGCGGCTGTTGAGCAGCGCCTCGCGGTAGCGCTTGCCTTCCACTTCGGCGGCATGTTCCAGGGCGGCTTCCGCCGAACCGAAGCGGCGAATCAGTTCCTTCGCGCCCTTTTCGCCGATGCCTTTCGCTCCGGGAATGTTGTCGATCGAATCGCCCATCAGGGCCATCACGTCGGCCACTTTTTTCGGCGGTACGCCCATGATTTCCTCGACCTTGGCTTCGTCGACGACCAGGTCGGTTTTGTCCGGCCCCGCGCCGGGACGCAGCACGCGCACCGCTCCGCCCACCAGCTGCATCATGTCCTTGTCGCTGGTGACGATGGAAACGTCGAGGCCTTTTTTCGCGCCTTGCCGGGCGAGCGCGCCGATCACGTCGTCGGCCTCGAATCCGTGAAACTCCAGGATGGGCAGCCGCATGGCTTCGCACATTTTCCGCACGTAGGGCAGCTGCACGGTGAGGTCCTCGGGCATGGGCGGGCGTTTTGCCTTGTACTGGTCAAACAGCTTGTCGCGGAAAGTGGGTTCCTTGGTGTCAAACACCACGGCGAGGTAGTCGGGCTCGTGCTCCTTCGCCAGCTTGCGCAGCATGCTCGAAAAGAGGTAGGGAACCTTGGTCGGAATCCCCTGCGGGCTGTTCAGCCTTCCCATGGGCGCGAAATACGCGCGGAAGATGAATCCCATGGCGTCGACCAGGAAAAGCTTTTTCGCTGAGGTGTGCTTGGCCATCGCCGCGAGTATAGCAAAGCGGCGCGCGGTGCCGGGGTGTGCTATTTTATCGGTTCGCGGTTTTTGAGAAGGTTCCCACGCGCATCCGGTGACGGATCGCGGCGAACCCCGCCCGCCCCACAATGCCCAAACGAGTCAAGAAAAACGCGCGGAAAGCGGCCGAAGCATCGGTCCAGCCCGAGGTGTCCCCGATGGAATCGGCTGGCGAGGCGGCGGAGCTTGCATCGAGCGAGCCTGCGCCGGGGCAGTCTGCCTGGCCGAACCCCTCTGTCGCGAAACTCGATTTGATGCAGCCGGAGGGCGCGGATGCACAGGCAGAAAATCCCACCATCGCCGAAATCTTCGGGCCCGGCGGCGCGCTGGAAAAATGCATGCCCGAAGGCTACGAGCACCGGCCATCGCAGCTGGAAATGGCGGAGCTGGTGGAAGCCGCGTTTACGGAAAAACACCATCTGATCGTCGAGGCGGGCACGGGCACGGGGAAAACGCTGGCGTATCTGATCCCGGCAATACGCAGTGGGCGCCGCGTGGTGATTTCGACGGCCACGAAATCCCTGCAGGAGCAGCTTTTCGAAAAAGACGTTCCGTTTCTCCAGAAATATTTCGCGCCGGGACTGAAAGTGGCCGTAATGAAGGGGCGCGGGAATTTTCTGTGCCGCGAGAAAGTTTACCGCATGGCCGACCAGCCCATGCTGAAGGGCCTGGACGAGCTGGACTGGTTCCACCAGATTCGCGATTGGGAAAAAGTGACGGAGACGGGCGACCGCGCGGAACTCAATTTTTTGCCCGACGATTCCGACCTGTGGCAGCGCCTGGACGCGCGCCGCGACGCCTGCACCGGCTCGAAATGCCCGGAATTCAACAAGTGCTTTCTCACCGCGATGCACCAGAGGGCCGCCGAGGCGGACCTGATCATCGTGAACCACCACCTGTTTTTTGCCGATCTGGCGCTGAAGCAGGACGACTTCGGCAGCGTGCTGCCGGAATACGGCGCGGTCATTTTTGACGAGGCGCACGAGATCGAGGACGTGGCCAGCGAATATTTCGGCCGTCAAATCTCCAACTACCGGTTCGACGAACTGGCGCGCGATGCCGAGGTGGCCGTGCGCGTCACTAAGGCGGGCGGCGCGAACCTGCTGAAACACATTGCGCGAATGCGCGAGCGTTCCCGAAGCTTCTTCGAGGCGTTTCCGTCGCGCGAGGGCCGCTACCCGTTTGACAAGGGGCAGCGCGCGGGATTCCTGGAGCAGAATCGCGAGGCCTACGACGCCCTGGTGAACGCGCTGAAGGGCGTGGAGGCGGAAATTGCTTCGCTGCCGGCAAAGCCCGAGGAACTGCTGACCATCGCCCGGCGCGGCATGGAACTGCGCGGCGAATTGAAGTTTCTGTTCGAATCGAGCGAAGGCAACTTCGTGTACTGGTTCGAACGCCGCGCCAAGGGCGTGTTCGTCGCGGCCACGCCCATCGACGTGAGCACGCTGCTGCGCGAGCGCCTGTTCGAGCCGTTCGAAACGATCATTCTCACTTCGGCGACGCTGGCGGTCGGCGGGCGCTTCGATTTCTTGAAGCAGCGCCTGGGCGTGCAGATGGCCGGCGAGCGCGTGTTGCCCTCCGAGTTCGATTTTGCCGAGCAGGCCGTATTTTACATTCCCGCCGCCCTGCCCGACGTGCGCGACGCCGCATTCCCGGAGCGCGCCGCGCAGGAAATTGTCCGCCTGCTGGAAATCACGCAGGGGCGGGCGTTCTGCCTGTTCACCAGCTACAGCCAGATGAACGACTTGTACGAGCGCGTGCGCAAGCGCATCCCGTTTCCGGTGCTGCTGCAGGGCTCCGCGCCGCGTTCGGCGCTGCTGGAAAAATTCCGGAACACCGCCGGGGCGGTGCTGTTTGCCACGTCCAGCTTCTGGCAGGGCGTCGATGTTCGCGGCGAGCAGCTTTCCTGCGTGATTGTGGACAAGCTGCCGTTCGCCGTGCCTTCCGACCCGATTGTGGCCGCGCGCGTGAAGGCGCTGCAGGAGGACGGGCGCAATCCGTTTGCGGAATATCA
>Ga0307374_10013861_pt1 | contig 11059 bp, 10 predicted proteins | sample OX3MG_FD_202532 | JGI IMG/M metagenome (GOLD analysis project Ga0307374, IMG submission 202532) | Soil microbial communities from Risofladan, Vaasa, Finland - OX-3 | ecosystem: Environmental > Terrestrial > Soil > Coastal area > Acid sulfate soil | place: Finland: Risofladan, Vaasa | collected... | reverse complement strand
CCCTGAGCACCCCTCCCGCACGCCCGCCTCCGGCGGTGCTGTGCATGACGAGCCACCAGAGGGGCTGCGACAACCAGTCACCGAGCCCTCCGGCGAGGTTCACGGCCGCGTCCTGCCCCTGAGCGCCACGCGACCGAGCGTACCCGCCTCCGCACTCCGACAACCAGGCGAGATCGTCATCCAGTCAACACCGATATGCCCTACGATGCCGCGCGGATGCTCCGGGAGTCTGATTGACCACGGAAACGACGGCCACCGGATGGCGCGTGCGGATGACCCCGCATCGCGTCTGGATTGGGTTTCGTGGCCACTGGGTCACCGTGGTCGGCGTTGGCGCGGTCATCGGACTGGTCTTCGCCGTGAACCCTGGGAAGGTGGCCGGCGCGCTGACGCATGCCTCGCCGGCATTGCTGCTGATCATGCTCCCGGTGGTGCTCTCGCTGTACGGCATCCGCGGCATCACCTGGTTTGTGGTGGTCCGTGCCTCAGGGCAACCGGTCGGCCTCGCACAGGCCCTCCGGGTTACGTTGATCAGCCAGATGTTCGTGTTCCTGCCCGGAGGCGATCTCTGGAAAGTGCCACTCGTGAAGCAGGAGGACGGCTCCGCGACTGACGCCGGAGTCATCACCGGCACGATTGTCTTCGACGACCTCGTCTACCTTTTCGTGCTCACCTTCGCCATGGTCCCGGTGGTGGTCGCCACTCCGGTCCTCTCGATTCCGCTGGCAGTCGCGCTGCTGCCGCAGGTGGTCATCTTCGCGATCCTCCTCTCCCCTGCCGTCTACCGCGCACTGTCTGCTCGCGTCGGCAACCTTCGACCGTTTCGTCGGTTCCGACCCGAGCTCGAGCTGCTGGGACCCTCGTTTCGCAGCCTGGTCCGGGTCCGAACCGTGCTCCTCGTGATGGCTCTCGACGTGATCGCCGCATCCCTCGCGATCGCGCTGTTCGCGCTCGCGCTTGCCTCGGTGCACGCCACCGGGTCAGATCTCTCGCATGTGGCCTTCACATACTCGGCGAGTCAGGTCGTCACGAATCTGACGGTCATCCCCGGCGCCCTTGGGGCCTATGAGGGCATGATGACCGGCGCCATGGCGCTCGAGGGCGTCGCCCCGGCTGCAGCCGCCACCGGCACCCTCCTCTATCGCATCGCCAATGACGTCGTCATGGCGCTGATCGGCGTCGCGATCGTCCTCGTCTACGACCGTGATCGTCTTGGCGCCATCGGGCGGGCGGGACGATCGTCCGGGTAGTCAGCGCGAGGCACCGTGGCGCGTGAAATGGCTCAGGCGGCGACCGATACGGCGCGTCAGGCGGTCGGGATGCGTGGTCGGTGGCTTGGCAAAGGCGCGCGGGTGTGCCGCATAGAAGAAGACCTTGACGCACTCCACCAGGCCCAGGTACGTCGCGATCATCGCGACCAGGATCACGAAGAACACCGGAGGGAGTGGCGAGAATCCGAGGGCAGTGGCCACGGGTGTGAAGGGGACGACCGCGCCGGCCACCGCGCACGACGTCGGAACGATCAGCATCGCCAGGCTCGGCCGGCTACGCACAAAGGGGATCCGGCGCGTACGGATGACGTAGATGACCAGCGTCTGCGTGGCGAGCGACTCCACAAACCATCCTGTGCGAAATTCACTGTGACCAGCCTTGAGCAACTCCAGCATCACGAAGAAGGTCAGGAAGTCGAACAGTGAGCTGACCGGACCGAAGACGAGCATGAATCTGCGCACGAACGCGATGTCCCAGGCCGCGGGACGGGCGAGTGTCTCGGCGTCGACCGCATCCGTCGGGATCGACAGCTGTCCCGCGTTGTAGAGGAGGTTGTTGAGCAGAATCTGCGACGGCAGCATTGGGAGGAAGGAGAGAAAGACCGACGCCACCGCGGCGCTGAACATGTTGCCGAAATTCGACGACGTCGCCATGAGCACGTACTTGATCGTGTTGGCAAAGACGCGACGACCCTCGACGACCCCGTCGGCGAGCACGCCGAGATCCTTGTCGAGGAGAACGATGTCGGCGGCATCCTTGGCGACATCGGTTGCCGAGTCGACCGATATTCCGACGTCCGCATGGTGGAGGGCGACGGCATCGTTGACTCCGTCACCGAGGAACGCCACGTCGACCCCTGTACGCCGCGTGACCTTGATGATCCGCGACTTCTGATCCGGACTGACGCGTGCGAAGACCCTGGTTGCAGGAATCACCGCGGCGAGCTGCGCGTCGTCCAGGGCATCGAGGGCCTTGCCGGTCAGGACAGCCCCGGGATCAACGCCGATCTGCGTGCACACGGTCGCTGCGACCGTTCCATTGTCGCCGGTGATGACCTTGACCTCGATGCCGAGGGTGTGCAGCCTCGCGATTGCTGCCCCGGCATCTGGTTTCGGGCGGTCGACGAACGTCAGGAACCCGGCAAGCGTGAGATCGCGCTCGTCGTCATACGCCAGGTGGCTCGATGTGGCCGCTCGAGTTGCCACGGCCACGACTCGGGCGCCCTCGTGGAAGAGCCGTTCCAGTGTGACGGCGGCTTGCGGCGGCGGTGCCGCGCAGCGAGACAGCACCACCTCCGGAGCGCCCTTGGTCACCAGGAGCCTTCCATCGGGACCGTCGACCAGGACCGAGGCGAGCTGGCGCTCGTGGTCGAATGGGAGCCGGCCAATGCGGGTGTACACCGACGCCTGGGTCGCCAGAAGCTGCGGATCGGTGCTCCGCCTGTCCGCCCAGAGCGCCTGGTCGAGGGTGTTTCCCCCGACGGGCCCGTCGCTACCGCGCACTGATTCATTGCAGACGAGGCCGAACAGCAGGGGTGCCTCAGACGGTTCACCACCCGGTGCGATGCAGCGATCGAATGTGATCGCGCCGTCTGTCAGTGTTCCCGTCTTGTCCGTGAACAGGATCTGGATGTTGCCCAGGTCCTCGATCGCGACCAGGCGCTTGACGAGGACGCGCTTGCGCGCCAGAGCGCGCGAACCGCTCGAGAGCCCGACGGTGACGATTGCGGGCATCAGCTCCGGGGTGATCCCCACGGCGATCGCCAGCGAGAAGAGCAGCGCATCGAGCAGCGGCTTGTGGAACGCGACGTTGAAGACGAAGATCGTTACCGTCAGGACGCCGGCGACGCGGACGAGCAGAGTCGAGAAGCTGCTCAATCCGCGCTGGAATGCCGAAGCCGAGGCGCGCTCGGCGAGACCCGATGCGATACCGCCGAACGCCGTCGCCGGTCCGGTCGCAATGACGACGCCGTGACCCGCTCCCTCATGCACGATCGTCCCCATGAACGCGCACGACGCGAGGTTCACACCGGCGGCATCCGGCTGCGGCGCGGCGGTCTTGGCGACCGGCAGTGACTCACCGGTGAGCACCGCCTCGTCGCATTCCAGGCTGTCGACATCGAGGAGCCTGAGATCGGCCGGCACGATGTTCCCGACCGTCAGGCTCACAATGTCACCGGGTACCAGCGCGATCGTGTCGATGAGCTGATCGCGACCATTTCTGCGGACGAGCGCTCGGTGATGGATCTCCTGATGCAGGGCTTCGACGGCGCTCTCTGCGCGGAACTCGTTGAAGAAGCTGAGCAGGACACTCACCACAACGATCGCGGCGATGATCACCGCGTCGGTTGGATCGCCCGTGAAGCCGGAGACCGCCGCGCAGGCGAGCAGCAGCAGCAGCAAGGGATTGCGAAACTGCCGCACCAGCACGCCGAACGCGGTCACCCGGTGCTCCCGGAGCACATTCGCGCCAAGCGCGTCGAGCCGCGCCGCAGCCTCGCCGTCCCCGAGGCCCTGGTCGGTCGTCCGCAGCGCATCGAGCACCGCCGCAGCGGAGGTCCGCGCCGCGACGGCGAGGCTCATCGCGCGCGGGGGCACCTCCGGCTCAGCCGCCGCGGCGAGACGTGGGCCTATCGACATGCAACTGCGCCTGCGTGTGTGAGCATCGCAACCTCTCCTACGGCTCGAATCGACGGGTCGGCGGCGCGTCTGGTCCTACGAGCCCGGCGCTCGTGGAACGAGGAGGAGCGGCAGATGCGTGTGGTGGATGACCGACCGCGACACGCTGAACTCGGGGACCTGGTGCAGCGCGCTGCTGCCGCGAGCGCCGATCGCGAGCAACTGGGGGCCAGGGAGCGTGCAGGTGCCGCGCAGAGCGGCCGCCACGTCGGCGTTCGCGACGACCCGCGTCGCGATCGTGGGCGAGCCGCTCTCCGCACGGAAGGCCTCGGCAGCCGCATCGAGGCGGCTCGCGGCTTCGTCGCGAGCGGCGCCGTCATCTCCCACGACCGCGACCAGCAGGAGTTCGGCATCCGACGTGCGAGCGATCCAGACGGCCAGGCGGGCCGCCTCACCGGCCTCCGGGGAGCCGTCGACTCCCACGACCACATGGCGGGGCGGCCAGTGCGGGCCGTCTTCGCGCACGAGCAGCACCGGCCGGTGTGAGTGGTGGATCACGTCCTCCGAGACCCGATATGTGAAGAGCTCCTCGACGACGCCGAGGTTGCGACCGCCGACCACGATCAGACCGGCGCCGATCGCGCTGGCCGTGGTCAGAATCCCATGCGCGCGAGATCCCTCGGGCGTGTGCACGCCGGCGACTGGACAGGACATCTGCCCGGCGATGACGTCAGCCTCGGAGCTCGCCACCCCGCCGGCGATTCCCCGATCGACTTCGTGCCCGCCACTCATCGTCGTTTTCGGCGCCCAGACGTGGACGACATGCAGGGCAGCCCGGGACGAGCGCGCCAGATGCGCTGCCGCGCCTCGCGCATTCTCGCTCGCCGGCGTGCCGTCGGTCGCGAAAAGAATCGTGGTGGGATCGGAAGTCATGGCCGCACCTCGAATTGGTGGTATCCGCCGTGACGCCGCAGCAGCAGGCGCCGGCCGGATGTGAGCGTGGTCGTTGGTCTCGTCAGGGTTGCTGCCTCCATCAGTGCTCGCGGGCCCAGCGCAGTCGCAGCGTATCCTCGCGTTCACTCTGCGCAAGCCGCTCGCGGCTCTCGCGGAGCGCCTGCTCGAGCTGCGGGAGCCGACGGCGTTGAAGGAGCCTGAGACGCCGTCGCGTCTGTACCAGCTCGGCATCGATGTTGGCGAGCCCTCGCTGGATCGCCGCGTGGTCTGCCGCCTTCTTCACGGCGTCGGCAAGTGCGAGCACCGCCCGATCGGTCGCGCTGCTTCCCCCGCTCGCCGCGGCGAGGCCGAAGTCTGGAAACTCGCACCGGCTCTCGCCGGGGAGGGAGACGGCCATCACGTTGCGCCAGTCGACGGCGATCGTGGCGGGCGAATCGATCTGCGCCGCGATCAGCGCAATCTGGCCTCGGTGTCCGAGCCGGAGTGACCGGGAGCACCACTGCTCGGCCGCCGCGCACGCGCCGGTCCAGGCGGCCTCGGCCGTCGCAGCCTGCGCCGATCGCCGGGTGCGCTCGCCGGCGAGCAGTTGCTGCTTGCGCGAGAGAATGTCGATGCCGCGATGCGCGGTCGCCAACCGGCGGCGCAGCCACACCTGGCCGGCCCGTCCAGGAGGGACGCGGATCATGGGTGCTCCCCCGTGGGTTCGTCTCGAATCGCTGTCAGATGTCGCGCGAGGTCGTCGGGATCGAGGCGCGAGAGGTCTCCCGACGGAAGCAGCGTCAACGCCGCCCATGCGCGTTCGAGGCTGTCTTCGATAGAGCGAGCCTCGGTGCGGCCCTGGTTGAGGAGGTCGGTCTCGAGGGCGTCGCCAAATCTCAGGTAGGCACGATCGTTCTCCGCGAGCCCGGTCTCGCCGACGAGGTCGGTCAACTCTCGCACCTGCCGTGCATGGCTGAGCGCCGCGTAGACCTGACCCGCGACCGCCATGTGATCGGGCCGGGTCCGATGGAGCCCGACCCCATGCCGCATCAGGCGCGAGAGTGAGGAGAGCGCCTCGAACGGGGGATAGACGTTTCGGCTCTGCATCTCCTCCGAGAGGACGACCTGGCCCTCGGTGATGTACCCGGTGAGGTCCGGGACAGGGTGGGTGATATCTCCGGACGGCATCGTGAGCACGGGGATCTGCGTCAGCGATCCGGGGCTGACCTGGAGCCGCCCGCAGCGCTCATACAGTGACGCGAGGTCGCTGAACAGATATCCGGGGTAACCCTGGCGACCGGGGACTTCGCCCCGAGCGGCTGAGACCTCGCGAACGGCCTCCGCATAGCTGGTCATGTCGCACATGAGCACCAGGACGTGGCCTCCCCGCTCGAAGGCGAGGTGCTCGGCAACCGTGAGCGCCAAGCGCGGAGTGAGCACGCGCTCGACCACCGGATCTGATGCCGTATTGATGAACAGCGCAAGGTCGCCGGATTCGGACCGCTCCTCGAGAGCATCCCGGGTGGCATCCGCATCGGCGTGCGTGACGCCCATCGCCGCAAACACGATTTGAAAAGCTCCGTCCGCGACCCGCGCCTGTGCGGCGATCTGGGCGGCCAGCTCGAGGTGCGGCAAGCCGCCCACCGAGAAGATGGGCAGCTTCTGCCCCCGGACCAACGTCGTCAGCCCGTCGATTGCCGAGATGCCCGTCACGATGGGATCCTGGGGAAGCTGACGCGCGGCCGGATTGATCGGGACTCCATTGACGGCGACGAGGCGGTCACCACGAATCGGCGGGCCACCGTCAATCGGCTCGCCTCGACCATTGCACACACGTCCCAGCCACTGCGGACCGACGGGAACTCGCATCGGCGTTCCGCTGAACGCAACCCGGACCCTGTCGAGGCTGATCCCCGACGTGCCCTCGAACACCTGGATGACAGCAAGGTCGTCGCTGACGTCGAGGACGACGCCGTGACGCCGCTCGCCTGTATCGAGGGTGATGATCGCGTCCTCATCCCACCCCACGCCGGACACGGCCTGGACGATGAGCAACGGTCCGCTGACGCTTCGTGCCCCGGTGTGCTCGATCGGGATGGCGTCGATCATCCGAGCGTCTCCAGCAATGCGAGGGCCGAATCGCGCACGGCGATGACCGCGCTGACATCGTCGGCGCCCCCACCCTCGCGGGCTGCGGAGACCCGCGTGAGATCGAGCCGCTCAAGTGTATCGGCCGCGACACCCCTGGCAACGAGCTCGAGAAACCGCTGATGGATGGCGAGGACCATCTCGAGAATGGCCTGCTGCTTGGCCTCGCCGCAGTACGCGTCGTTCTCGCTGGTGGAGTCCTGCTGGAGCACCGACTCCTTGAGCAGCTTGGCAGACCGGAGCGTGACCCGCTGGCGATCCGGCAGGGCCGCGGCCCCCACGAGCTCCACGAGTGATTCCAGGCGTTCCGCCTCGGCGAGGAGCGAGAGCGCGACCGCTCGGCGCTCGGCCCACTCGGTGTCCCCTCCTTCCGATCGCACCGACGCGATGGCGTCCGAATCGCGTGAGAAGCTTTCGTTCCAACTCACCGCGGGGTAGTGGCGGGCGTAGGCGAGGTCGCGGTCGAGCGACCAGACACAACGCACGAACCGCCGGGTCTGGGCGGTCACGGGCTCGGTGAGGTCCCCGCCGGGAGGGGAGACGGCCCCGATGATCGTCACCGATCCCCGGCCCCCGCCGAGAGTCGTGAAACTGCCGGCCCGCTCGTAGAACGCCGCCAGCGCGGAGGCGAGTGTCGCCGGGTAGCCCTCCTCAGCCGGCAGTTGATTGGTTCGGGACGCGAACTCCCGGAGCGCCTCCGCCCAGCGCGATGTCGAGTCCGCGATGACGACGACGTCGTACCCCATGTCCCGGAAGTACTCGGCGACGGCCACTCCGGTGTAGATGCTCGCCTCGCGGGCCATGACGGGCATGTTCGACGTGTTGGCGATGCAGATGGTCCGCTCGCGGAGCGGGCCACCGGTGCGTGGATCCTCCAACCGTGCCAGGTCTTCCAGCACGTCGATCATCTCGTTGCCCCGCTCCCCGCACCCGACGTAGACGATGACCTCCGCGTCGCACCACTTGGCGATCTGCTGTTGCAGGATCGTCTTGCCGGTGCCGAAGCCGCCCGGCACCGATGCGCTGCTGCCACGAACGATCGGGTACAGGAGGTCAAGGACCCGCTGACCTGTGCGAAGCAGCCGAGCCTCTCGATCGCGGCCTCGCGCCGGCCGCGGCGCCCGCACGGGCCAGCGGTGCGACATGGCAATGTCGACATTCCCGATCCGCGCGATCGGTTCATCGGCTCGCGCGTCGCTCTCGGGGGCCAGCACCGTCAGGGGTCCCTCGACACCCGGAGGCACGAGGACGCGGTGCTCGAAATGCGCCCCTTCGATCACGTGGCCGAGGAGGACCCCCGGGGTCATCGGGTCGCCGACCGTTGCGGCGGGAGTGAAGTGCCACCTCGCCTCCATCGACGCCGTGTCGGCGCGACCCGACGCCAACCACACGACGGCCGGGTCGAGCGGCCGCAGGATGCCGTCGAAAACGTGCCCGAGCAATCCGGGTCCCAGCGTGATGGACAGCGGCTCGCGCCGGCTCGTCACTGGATCTCCGGGTGCGACGCCGCCGTCGTACTCGTACACCTGGGCTGTTGCGACGTCTCCGTTGATGCTCACGATCTCGCCCGCCATACCGGCGTCGCCGATGGCGACGACGTCGAACATGGCCACGCCGTTCAGGCCGACGACATCGACAACGGGTCCGTTGACTCGTTGAACCCGCCCGGTCGCGAGCGTCGCCGGCGGGCTGGTCATGTCGCTGCCCCCTTGCGTGTTGACCCTGTCTGCGCAGGTGCTTCCATCTCAGCCAGGACGTTGTCGACCACCGTTGTGGCGAGCGACGCCAGGGTGTAATCGAGGCTGCGATGTTCCGTCCGTGCACGAATGCCGCCGCGATCCGGTGGGTCTCGCTCGACTTCGACCCCCGATCCGAGACGGTGTTTCGCGCTGGCCTCCAGGTTGTCGAGCAGTTGCCGGTACTCAGGGCGCTCGCGAAACGCCATCGCCGCGGCGATCGCCCGGCCACGAGCCATACGCTCAACGTCCTCCTGGGCTTCGAGCACGAGCACGCGGGCTGCCCGCCGGCTTGCGATGAGCTCGGTTCGGACAGTCGCTTCGGCGGCTCGCGTCCCGTCGGCGCGGGCTCGTTCGATGGATGCGGCGGCAGCGGCTTCGGCTGTAGACAGCGTGGCGCGCGCGTCGTCGCGAGCCCTTGCCACGAGCTCGACCGCTCGCGCTGATGCATCGGCGAGCATGCGCTGTCGGAGCGGTTCGAGCTGAGCTATGGCATCACCGCCCACAAGGGCTGACTGGGCTGGTGCAGCATCGAACCCAGCACCTCGGCGGAAGTGCGCGTCAGGATGACCAGACCGACATCGTCCGGCAGAGAAGCCCACTCGTCGCGGGCCCCCGACGCGTCGGTGACGGCGATCACGTCGACCCCGATCATCGCGAACGCAACCACGTCGCGCTCCTCACCGAGCGCCACGATCCGGCTCATGCTCGGCCGATGAGGAGCAGCGCAACAACGAGACCGTAGATCGCGATTCCCTCCGAGAGACCGACGAACACCATCGCCCGGCCGAACAGCTCCGGTTTTTCGCTGATCGCCGCGAGCGCCGCGGAGCCGGTGTAGGCGACCGCGATCCCCGCGCCGACGGACGAGCCGGCCACCGCGATCGCCGCACCGATGAAGGCACCGCTGGTGTCCGCCGGCGACGACGCGACGAGTTGGATTGCGTTCACGGTCCCCGTGCCGGCTATGTGGCTGATCACAAACGCGACGAGGATGAGCACGACCAGGCAGGTTGCGCCAAGTGCCCACGCTGCAACGCGTGGATTCCTGCGGAGGAGCACGCTGGCACCGACCCCGCATCCCGCCGCGATGAGCAGACCGACGAGTGAGAGGGCGATCGTAGCCGTCATTGGTTCAAGCCTCCACGATGTCGAGACGCCAGGGATGGAACCGGCGCCCCTCACCGACGAACACGCGAGAGAACAACTCGTAATACTCGAGCCGGAGCGCCTGGATTGCGACCACCAGCCCCTCGAGTCCAAACGCCACGGCATTGCCCGCAGCGAACACGACGATTGAGGCAATTGTCAGCCACCCACGACCGGCGAGCGACGACGTTGCCGACCACACGAGACCCTCGATCGCAGCGTGCACCAGCCCGAAGGCCGCAAGACGGGCGAACGAGACGAGGTTGGTTCCGACCCTGATCACCGTGTCGAAGATGCCGACGAAGATCTCGGCGGCCGCGGCTCCGCTCGTGCTTGTCTCCTGTCGGAGACCGAGCGTCAGGAGCACGAGCCCGAGCACGCCCATCACAGCTCCGGCAGCGAGCAGCACGATCTGATGCGCGAGGAGCGCCGCGGCGAGCACACCGACCGAAGCGAAGATCGCGAATCCCGCGACACCTGAGGCGGCGACAAGCGAGCGGCCCCACCCGCCTTCACGATATCGATTGATCGTCCCCATCGCATAACTCCCGGTCATCAGCACCGAGCCGAACAGCACCGCGACGACGAGCAACAACTCGGGGTTGTCGAGCGGACGAATCCAGAGCGGCTGCACGACGCCGGTCGGCCCGAAGCACTCCCCGAAGACGAGACCGAAGACGGACGCCGAAACACCGCAGGCGGTGATCAACACCCAGGCCGTCCGGAGGCCCGGCCAGCGTCGCTGCAGTCCTGCCGCCAGGCCGAGGAGCGCGACGATCGCTCCATGGCCCGCGTCGGCAAACATCATCCCGAACATCAGCACATACGTCGCCGCGGCGAACAGGGTGGGGTCGACGTCGGCGTAGGGCACCACCCCGAAACTGTCGACCAGGAGGTGAAATCGCGTCCGTCCCAGGCTCTCCGCCAACTGCGTCGGCGGCTCAACCCAAGGAGGCCGCGCCAGCTGCACAACGGCGCCGCCGAGTGCTTCCAGACGCCGGGACAGTTCGCCCACCGCGGACGCGGGCATCCATCCGATCCATGCTGCGATCCCGGCATGGCGAACGGCGTCAGCCGCGAGACGGTCGAGTTGCTGTTCGCCGGCAAGAAGATCGCGACGCCCTGCTCGCTCCATCTCAACCGGATCGATCGGAGCACGGGCCAGGGCGGACCGGCCGTCAACAGACGCAGCCGTCAATCTGC
>Ga0307374_10013860_pt1 | contig 11059 bp, 10 predicted proteins | sample OX3MG_FD_202532 | JGI IMG/M metagenome (GOLD analysis project Ga0307374, IMG submission 202532) | Soil microbial communities from Risofladan, Vaasa, Finland - OX-3 | ecosystem: Environmental > Terrestrial > Soil > Coastal area > Acid sulfate soil | place: Finland: Risofladan, Vaasa | collected... | reverse complement strand
AGCCCGCGTTGTGCTTGAACCACGCCTGACCATTGTTGAACTGGATCGTGATCGTGTCGCCGTTCGAGAACGAGCCGATCTCTCCACCGCTGGAGTAATCACCCCCATAATAAATTTGACCACTTTGCGTCACGCATACGCTTGAAGAATCCTCAAGTGAAGTGTCGACAGAATGGCTATGAGTCACGAGCCCAAACTGCATGTTTGCGCCCGAAGGCAAATCATCGACCGTAAACGTGACCTGGTGAGCACCAGTGGCATAACCGGTGTTCCCATAGACACCGCCTGCACCGGTATAGGTTGCGGTGTAGGTTGCTGTGAGATTGGTATTTGAGAGGGTGATCGTGCTGGACAGATAACCGGTGTCGAAGGAAGTCGTCATTTCAAGTTCCTCCCTTATCGATTGAAAGCCCTTCCCCCAACAACTATACGATGTACGGTCTTTGTGGCAATTTCGCGGCTGCCCCAATCCCAATGACAGCCAACGCGGGAACCAATCACGATCCTCGCGCCGGATCAGATCTCCTGGTGGATCGACGTGATGAAGCGTCAGCGCATGCTCACCGGCACGCCCGACGTGACGAAGCTGATCTGGAAGTGACAAGCGTCGGCGCGATAGCGCCGTTGCTTGTCATCCCGGCGAAAGCCGGGATCCATACAGCAACCTCGCGATGGAGAAATGGACCCCGGCTCCTGAGCTTGTCGAAGGGCGCCGGGGAAAACCTATCGCGAATAGAATTCGACGACGAGGTTCGGCTCCATCGACACCGGATAGGGCACGTCGGCGAATTTCGGCGCGCGCAGGAATTTGCCCTTGAGCTTGCTGCCGTCGAGCTCGAGGTAGTCGGGCACGTCGCGCTCGGTCGAGGCGGTGGCCTCGAGCACCACCGCCATTTGCTTCGCCTTCTCGCGCAGCTCGACGGTGTCGTTGTCCTTCAAGAGATAGGACGAGATGTTGACGCGCTTGCCGTTGACCAGAATGTGGCCGTGATTGACGAGCTGGCGCGAGGCGAACGGGCTGACCGCGAATTTCATGCGGTAGACCACGGCGTCCAGCCGGCGCTCGAGCAAGCCGATCAGATTCTCGGCGGTGTCGCCCTTGCGGCGGCGCGCCTCGGTGAAGAGCCGGCGGAACTGGCGCTCGCTGATATTGCCGTAATAGCCTTTGAGCTTTTGCTTCGCCATCAACTGCGTGCCGAAGTCGGACGGCTTCTTGCGGCGCTGGCCGTGCTGGCCGGGGCCGTAATCGCGGCGGTTGAGCGGGGATTTGGCGCGGCCCCAGAGGTTGACCCCGAGCCGGCGGTTGATCTTGAACTTCGATTCGACGCGTTTGCTGCTCATCGTGAATGATGATCCATGCCGTTGTTGTTGTCCCGATAGGCCCGGGCTGATGCCCGTGCGGGATGCCGGCCGCCTAGGGCGCCATGCATCCACGTTCTCGGAAATGAAGGCGGCCACTATAGAAAGCCGGCCGGCGAAGTCAAGCCGCGCGACGGCAAGCCATTGGCAGGAAAGGGCTTAGCCCGCCCTCACGGCGCCGCCGCGGCTTCCTGGATGGCGGGGTAGCCGGGAAGCTGCGACAAGGGTTGGCGGCCATTGACGGCATAACCGGGCGCACCGCCGTAGTAGCTGTCGCAGCCCGCGAGCGACGCGGCGAGAAGAGCGAGAAGCAGCAGGCGCGACATAGGACGCATTCTCCGAATTGCATATCCGCAATCCGGCGAGCGGCTCAAGGGTTCCGGCGACGCGGTTTTAGGTCAGCGCACGCCGCCCTTGTTGACGACCGGCCCGGTGTAGCTCTCGAAGCGCTTGCGCAGCGCGACGATGCGCTTCTCGTCCGTGACCAACGGGCGATAGCCGGCGTCGATCTTGTAGGCCGAGAGCGGCTTGAGGCCCGGCGGCGGCGGCACGTCGGTCCGCGCCGAATACGAGCCGGTGCGGCTCTGCTGCTCCTTCGCCAGATACCAGGTGAGAAACAGCTTGGCCGCGTTGGGATGCGGCGCGCCCTTGAAGATGCCGGCGGTGATGAAGAAGGTCGGCATCGCATCCGATGTCGGGAACGCGAAATCGATCGGCTGGCCGGCTTTCTTGAGCGCGCCGGTGGTCGAGCTGGTCGAATCGAAGGTCGCGGCATTGGTGCCGTCGGCGACGCTCTTCAATTCGCCAAGATGGCCCTGAATGAAATTCGGCTTGTTGGCCATGTATTTTTTCATATAGCCCCAGCCGTATTTCTTGACGATGTCGTCGAAGACGAACAGCGTCGCATCGTCATCGGCCGGATAGGCGGTGACGAGCTTGCCGGTAAATTGCGGCTTCAAGAAATCGAGCGCGCTTTTCGGCACGTCGCCGGGCGCGACCAGCTTGGTGTTATAGGCATAGGACAGCAGCACGACGCTGGTCGGCCAGAACATACCGTCCTTGTCGCGAAAGCGTGGATCGATCTTGTCGGCGCCTTCGGGCGTGAAGCGCAACAGCACGCCTTGCTTCTTCCAAGCGACGAAATCCTGCACCGTCTGCAACAAGGCCATATCGACCTCGAGCTTGCCGGATTTGAGCTGCTGGTTGATCTTGGTGTCGAGGACGTTGCTGAAGCCGCCGGTGACCGAGACCGTCACGCCGGGAAAGCGCTGCGTGAACGCCTTGCCCCAGCGCTCGTAAGGCGCGACCGGCCCGCCGCTGTAGAAGACCACCTGCCCTTCGGCCTTGGCCTTTTGATAAAGCTGATCGACGGTTTCCGCGCGCGCCGCAACCGCGCCGCTCATCACGGCGAGCGCCGCGACGATCGACAACATCCTGCCCTTTGCCATGTCCCCTCCCGATCGCGCCCCCTTGGTGACGGCGCTTATCGGATCATGGTCGCACAAGGAGGTCGCTCGCGCCAGACCATCTCCTTTCGTCACCCGACCTCTTCGTCTCCCCGCGAAAGCGGGGGTCCAGGGAAACAACGCCGCGGTCGCTCTGGATTCCCGCTTGCGCGGGAATGACGGTGTTTATTGGCGTGGTTCTTTAGCCCGGAAAGACATGCTTGCCGCCCTCGCCCAGCGCCAGCGGCTTCACCCAAACCGCATCCGCGGTCGCGAGCGTGCCATAGAGATGCGGGAACAACTGGCCGCCGCGCGACGGCTCCCATTTGATCGCCGCGCCGAGCTTCTCGGCATCGACCGCGACCAGCACCAGATCGCCTTGGCCCGCGAAATGCTTGGCCGCGGTCTCGCCGGCCTGTGCGATGGTCGAGAAATGGATATAGCCGTCGGCGATATCGATCCCCGCGCCGCGGAACACGCCCGCACGCTCGGCAGCCTGCCATTCTGCAGCGGTGAGAATTTTATAAACGAGCCCGGTCACTCCGCCGCCTTGCGCGGGCGCCGGCCGCAGAACGCGGTGACGACGCCGTGCAAGGTCCGCAGCTCCTGCTCGGTGCATTGGGCGCGCTGAAAGAGGTTGCGCAGGTTGCGCACCATCGAGGGGCGCTTTTCCGGATCGCGCATGAAGCCGGCGCGGTCGAGCTCTTCCTCGAGATGCTCGAAAAACTGCACGAGCTTGTCCTTGGTCGCGGGCACGGAATGGCCGAGGGCGATCTGTTCGTCGGGCGTCGCGTCGGCGATCTGGAACCACTCATAGCCGATCAGCAGCACGGCTTGCGCGAGGTTGAGCGACGAGAAAGCCGGGTTGAGCGGCACGCTCAGCACCGTGTCGGCGAGCGCGATGTGCTCGTTGAGAAGGCCCGTCCGCTCGGGCCCGAACAGGATGCCGCAGGCCTCGTCGGCGTCGAGAAAGCCGCGCAGCTCGGCAACCGCTTTGTGCGGCGTCAAGATGCGCTTCACCATGTAGCGATCGCGCGCGGTCGAGGCATAGACGTGGCGCAGATCGGCGATCGCCTCTTCGACCGTGGCGAAGAGCTTGGCATGCTCCAGCACGAGATCGGCGCCGCTCGCCGCGGCCTGCGCTCTCGGATTGGGCCAGCCGTCGCGCGGCTTGACCAGCCGCAGCTCGGTCAGCCCGCAATTATACATCGCGCGCACGGCAGTGCCGATGTTCTCGCCGAGCTGCGGCTCGACCAGGATGATCGCTGGTCCGCCCTTGACGGCAGGACGGCGATGATCGGTCCCGGCCATGATTAGAGCATCACCGAGCGAGCGCTTAACATCTCATCGTCGTCCCCGCGAAAGCGGGGACCCAGGGCAAAGGCTGGACGTCCGCTTTCGCGGGCATGACGAAAGAAAAAATGCGGAACAGCGAGACAACACAAGGCGTCATCACCCGCGCCGGCCCGCGCGCCAGAGCTTGTAGGTCAAGCTGTCGTGTAGCGCGTTGTAGGAGGCGTTGATGATGTCGGACGAGACGCCGACCGTCGACCAGGCCGCACCGCCCTCGTCCATGCTCTCGATCATCACCCGCGTCACCGCGCTGGTGCCGGCCTGCGGCGTCAGGATGCGCACCTTGTAGTCGCTGAGCCTTATATTCTGCAGCTCGGGGAAAGCCGGCACCAGCGCCTTCCTGAGCGCGGTCGCCAGCGCATCGACCGGCCCGTCATGGCTTTCGGCGACCTCAGTAAAAGCAGTACCGCCGACATCGCCATAGACCGTCGCTTCGGAAACCGTGACGAGATCGCCCTTGGCGTTCCAGCGCCGCTCGTCCATCACGCGATAGCGCTGCACGCGGAAATAATCCGGCACGCCGCCGAGCGTGCGCTGCGCCAGCAATTCGAAGCTCGCCTCGGCGCCGTCATAGGCATAGCCCTGGAACTCGCGCGCTTTCACCTCGTCGAGCAGCGCGTCGAGCTTCGGATGCTTGGCGTCGATCGCGACGCCGATCTCGCGCAGCCGCGCCAGAATGTTGGACCGGCCCGCCTGGTCCGAGACCACGATATGCCGCACATTGCCGACGAGCGCCGGATCGATGTGCTCGTAGGATTTCGGATCCTTCTCGACCGCCGAGACATGCAGCCCGCCCTTATGCGCGAAGGCGCTCTCGCCGACATAAGCCGCGTGACGGTCGGGCGCGCGGTTGAGGCGCTCGTCGAGAAAACGCGAGATATGGGTCAAGCGCGCCAGCCCCTGCTCGCTGACGCCCGTGGCATAGCCCATCTTCAGCATCAAGGTCGGGATCAAGGTGACGAGATTGGCATTGCCGCAGCGCTCGCCGAGACCGTTGAGCGTGCCTTGCACCTGGCGTGCGCCGGCGCGCACCGCCGCGAGCGAATTTGCCACCGCGTTCTCGGTGTCGTTATGGGTGTGGATGCCGACATGACCGCCGGGCATCAATCCGGCAACCACGCCGACGATGCGCTCGACCTCGTCCGGCAGGGTGCCGCCGTTGGTGTCGCACAGCACGATCCAGCGCGCGCCGGCTTTATGCGCGGCTTCGATGCATTTCAGGGCAAATGCCGGATTGGCCTTGTAGCCGTCGAAGAAATGCTCGGCGTCGAAGACCACCTCGTCGAGCGTCGATGCGGCATGCCTCACCGAATCCGCAATCATCGCGATGTTCTCGTCGAGCGTGACGCCGAGCGCGACCTTGGCATGGAAATCCCAGGTCTTGCCGACGAGGCATGCAACCCGCGCATTACTTCCCAAGATGGCAGCGAGGCCCGGATCGTTGCCGGCGCTCCGGCCGCTGCGGCGGGTCATGCCGAAGGCGGCGATGCGCGCATGGCTCAGCTTCGGCAGCTTGGCGAAGAACGCGTCGTCGGTCGGGTTGGCGCCGGGCCAGCCGCCCTCGACATAGTCGATGCCCAGGAGATCGAGCTCGCGCGCGATCGCCAGCTTGTCGGGCACGCCGAAATCGACGCCTTGCGTCTGCGCGCCATCGCGCAGGGTCGTGTCGTAGAGATAGATGCGCTCGGAGGACATCGGCATCCTGAGTGAAAGCCCCCTCACCCAACCCTCTCCCCGCTGGGGAGAGGGTTGGACCCGCGTCAGCGGGAGGGTGAGGGGGAATACCTAGCCCCTACCCCGCCCTTCGCCAAGTGGTGCCGCCGGCGCCGTCTTCGAGGAGAATGCCCTTCAGCGCCAGCTCGGTGCGGATGCGGTCGGCCTCGGCGAAGTTTTTGGCCGCGCGCGCCGCGTTGCGGGCGGCGATCGACGCCTCGATACCCACGGCGTCGCTGTCGCCTTGCAGCCACGCCTCGGGGTCTTGCTGCAGCAACCCCAGCACCGCGCCGCCGGCGATCAGCTCGCCCTGAAGCCGCGCCTTATCGGCGTCGTTCGCCTTGTTCAACTCGGCGAGCAACTCGTGAAGCGCCGCGATGGCGAGCGGCGTGTTGAGGTCGTCGTCGAGTGCGGCTTGCACCCGCGCCGGTATCGTTGCATCCGCTGCTGTGCCCGCACCGCGCAGCGCGAGGTAGAAACGATCGAGGCCGAGCTTGGCCTGGCTCAGCCGCTCTTGGGTCCAATCCAGCGGATCGCGGTAATGGCCCATCAGCATCGCCAGCCGCGCCGCCTCGCCTGGCGCTTCGCTCAGCACATCGCGGATGGTGCGGAAATTTCCTTCCGACTTCGCCATCTTGGCGCCGTCGACGGTGACGAAGCCGTTATGCAGCCAATAGCGCGCGAACGGCGCGCCGCCGTGGACGCATTCGCTTTGCGCGATCTCGTTCTCGTGATGCGGGAAAATCAGATCGAGGCCGCCACCATGAACGTCGAAGCTGTCGCCGAGATGCGTCTCGCTCATCGCCGAGCATTCGATATGCCAGCCCGGCCGGCCGCGGCCCCAGGGCGATGGCCAGCCCGGTAAATCCTCCGGCGACGGCTTCCAGAGCACGAAATCCGCGGGATCGCGCTTATAGGGCGCCACCTCGACGCGCGCGCCGGCGATCATCTCGACGCGATTGCGATGCGACAGCTTGCCGTAATTCGGATCGCTGGCGACGTCGAACAGCACATGGCCTTCGGCGACGTAGGCGTGGCTCGCGGCGATCAGCCGCTCGATCATCGCGATCATCGGCGCGATATGCTCGGTCGCGCGCGGCTCGACATCGGGCGGCAAGCATAACAGCGCCGCGACATCCGCGTGGAACGCCTTCGCGGTGCGCTCGGTAAGCTCGCGGATGCTCTCGTGATTGGCCCTGGCCGCGGCGTTGATCTTGTCGTCGACATCGGTGATGTTGCGCACGTATTTGACGTGGTGCTCGCCATAGACCTGCCGCAGCAAGCGATAGAGCACATCAAACACGATCACCGGCCGCGCATTGCCGATATGCGCGAAGTCGTACACCGTCGGCCCGCACACATACATGCGCACGTTCTGCGCATCGAGCGGCGCGAAGATTTCTTTGCTACGGGTCAGCGTGTTGTAGAGCGAAAGCGGCATTCGCTAGCTTTTAAGGGATTATCCAAGCAAAATCCATGTGCTAGCGAGTATGCGCCTGCCGGGGTCGGCACCGACGCGCTCCAAGTCGACGGAGCAGCACGGAACAGAAGGAGCGATTCATGGCTGCATTGACTACCGCATTTTTCACAGCGGCACTCGCCCTCCTGGGAACAATAATCCTCAGCTTATGGAACAGGTATCGGGAACGCTCCAGCATCGCGGGCGCGTTAGCCGGCGAGATAGGCGCTTACGCAACATTGATCGATGCGCCAACATCCGTTGTCGCATATCGAAAGCTCGCAACTTTCGAACACGCCATCCGCCGGCGGCGTTTGCGGTCGATGCCGAAGACCCCAGTGGGGCATCCGGTCTTCGATAAGGTTGCTGACAAAATTGGCCTCCTGCCAAGTGCGGAAAGTCAAACCGTATCGGCAATCTATAACATCGTGAGCGGCTTCCGGATTATCCACGCAAGCCTATCCAGCCCCGAAATGTCGGAAGCCGACGATGAGGTGCAAATTGCTCTTCTCAATAAGGTCGCGGAGACTATCGAACGATACGCGCCCGACGCGCATGAATTGGCAACGCGTTTGAATCAAATATCGCGCGAGAGTTTCTGGCAATTTGTCCAGCGCGAGGTGTTTGGCCATTAACCTCGTCGGCTCGTGAGAGTGCGGCGATCTGGATTTCCGAAGCGACGAGACGTTGCCGAGACAAATCCGTCACGCCTTCGCGTAGCTGTCGCGCAAGCCGATGGTGCGGTTGAAAACCAGCTTGCCGGGCAATGAATCCGGATCGGCGCAGAAATAACCCTGGCGCTCGAACTGCACCGCCTCGCCTACCTTCGCCTCGGCCAGCGATGGCTCGAGCCGGGCCCCGTGCAAGACTTCGAGCGAATCCGGGTTGAGATCGGCGATGAAATCGCCGCCCGAGGCGGCGCCGGGATCGGCGCGCGTGAAGAGTGGATTGTAAAGCCGAACCTCCGCCGGTAGCGAGCGTGCGGCATCGACCCAGTGCATCGTCGCCTTGACCTTGCGGCCGTCGGGCGCGTTGCCGCCGCGGGTCGCGGGATCGTAGGTGCAGCGCAGCTCGACGACCTCGCCCGCCGCATCCTTCACCGCCGCGCGGCAGGTGATGAAATAGGCGTAGCGCAAGCGCACTTCCGTGCCCGGCGACAAGCGAAAGAATTTCTTGGGCGGGTTCTCCATGAAATCGTCGCGCTCGATATAGATCTCGCGGCCGAAAGGAATGCGACGCGTGCCGGTGGCTGGATCATCGGGATGATTGATCGCCTCGAGTTCCTCGCCCGGGCCGTCGTAATTCTCGATCACAACTTTTAAGGGCTTCAGCACCGCCAGGCGGCGCTGCGCCCGCTTGTTGAGATCGTCGCGGATCGCATGCTCGTACATCTGGATATCGACGGTCGAGTTGGCGCGCGCGATCCCCGCGGTCTTCACGAATTCGCGCAGCGCCATCGGCGGCACGCCGCGCCGCCTGAGGCCGGCCAAGGTCGGCATGCGCGGATCGTCCCAGCCGGAGACGCGGCCCTCGCGCACGAGCTGCAAGAGAAAGCGCTTCGACATCACCGTGTAGCCGATGTTGAGGCGCGCGAACTCGTATTGCCGCGGCCGTGCCGGCACCGGAAGGTTATCGAGGAACCATTCGTAGAGCGGCCGGTGATCCTCGAATTCGAGCGAGCACAGCGAATGCGTCACATGCTCGATCGCATCCGACTGGCCATGCGTGAAATCGTAATTCGGATAGATGCACCATTTTTCGCCGGTGCGCGGATGATGCGCGTGGAGAATGCGATAGAGCACGGGATCGCGCAGGTTGATGTTGCCCGAGGCCATATCGATCTTGGCCCGCAAGACCCGCGCGCCGTTCGGGAATTCTCCAGCGCGCATGCGGCGGAAGAGATCGAGGTTTTCTTCCGCGCTGCGGTTACGATACGGGCTCTCCTTGCCCGGCTCGGTCAAGCTGCCGCGCGCGGCGGCAAGCTGCTCGGCACTCTGGTCGTCGACATAGGCGTTGCCGTTCTGGATCAGATGCTCGGCCCAGCGATAGAGCTGATCGAAATAATCCGAGGCGTAATGGAGATGCGTTCCCCAATCGAAGCCGAGCCAATGCACGTCGCGCTGGATCGCGTCGATATATTCCTGCTCTTCCTTGGCCGGGTTGGTGTCGTCGAAGCGCAGATGGCAGCGGCCACCGAATTCCTCGGCGATGCCGAAATTGATCCAGATCGCCTTGGCGTGACCGATATGGAGATAGCCGTTGGGCTCGGGCGGAAAGCGCGTAACGACGCCCTGATGCTTGCCGGAGGCGAGATCGGCCGCGACGATCTCGCGCAGGAAATCGCGGGGCGGTTCGGCGATCGTGGTTTCGTTCTCGCTCATGCGGCGCCGTCCGAATCCGTCGGCACCGGCGCGCGCGGTGTCTCGCCGGGTTCGGAGACCTCGCGCGGCATCGCGCCGGTGGCCTGAAACGCATTGGTGATCGGGTAGCGGCGGTCGCGACCGAAGGCGCGGTTGGTGATCTTGACGCCGGGCGGCGCCTGGCGGCGCTTGTATTCGGCGCGATCGAGCAGCCGCCACACCATGCGCACCATCTCCTCGGCATGGCCGCGCGCGACGATCGCCTCGACCGGCATCTCGTGCTCGATCAGGCATTCGAGAATATCGTCGAGCGCCTCGTACGGCGGCAGGCTGTCCTGATCGGTCTGGTTCGGCTTTAGCTCGGCCGAAGGCGGCTTGGTGATAACACGCTCGGGCATGACGCGGCCGATCGGCCCCATCATGCCGGGCAGCCGGCGCTGATTGCGCCAGCGCGACAGCTCGAAGACCATGGTCTTGTAGACATCCTTCAGCACCGCATAGCCGCCGCACATATCGCCATAGAGCGTCGCATAGCCGGCCGACATCTCGGATTTGTTGCCGGTCGACAGCACCATCCAGCCGAATTTGTTGGAGAGCGCCATCAGCGTGACGCCGCGCGCGCGCGACTGCAGATTCTCTTCGGTGATGTCGGGCTCGCGACCGGCGAAAGACGGCGCCAGCATCGTGCCGAAGGCCGCCATCGCCGGGCCGATATCGATTGTGCGCAGCTCGCATCCGAGCAGCGAGGCGCAAGCGGCGGCGTCTTCCAAGCTCTCGGTCGAGGTGTAAGGCGACGGCATCATCACGCAATGGACGCGGTCGGCGCCCAGCGCATCGACCGCGACCGCCGCCGAAAGCGCGGAATCGATGCCGCCCGAGAGGCCGAGCACGACGCCGGGGAATTGGTTCTTGCGCACATAATCGCTGAGGCCGAGCACCATCGCCTGATAGATCGAGCTCAAGCGATCGCCGCGCTCGGCAACCACACCCTGCTCGACGTTCCAGCCCTTGCCTTCGCGCCGCCAGCGCGTCGGCACCAGCGCATTGCGCCATTCGGGCGCCTGGACGCGCAGATCGCCATCCGCCGCCAGCGCGAAGGACGCGCCGTCGAACACCAGCTCGTCCTGGCCGCCGATTTGATTGACATAGAGCAGCGGCAGGCCGGTCTCCTTGACGCGGTCGCGCGCCAAATCGAGACGCTGCTGCTGCTTGCTCGCCTCGAAGGGCGAGCCGTTGACCACGATCAGCAGCTCGGCGCCGCTTTCCTGCAAGCACTCGCTGGCGTCGAGCGACCACATATCCTCGCACACCATCACGCCGAGCCGCACGTTTTTGAGGACGATCGGGCCCGGCGCGGGGCCAGCGGCAAA
>Ga0307374_10013858_pt1 | contig 11061 bp, 10 predicted proteins | sample OX3MG_FD_202532 | JGI IMG/M metagenome (GOLD analysis project Ga0307374, IMG submission 202532) | Soil microbial communities from Risofladan, Vaasa, Finland - OX-3 | ecosystem: Environmental > Terrestrial > Soil > Coastal area > Acid sulfate soil | place: Finland: Risofladan, Vaasa | collected... | reverse complement strand
CCTTCAAGGGCATCAGCGTGTTCCTGGGCGTGCTCTTCTCCCTGGGCTCGACCTCGGCTACGGCCAACGTCGTGGCGGGCCTGGTCATCACCTACATGCGGCCCTTTCACTTGGGCGAGCGGGTCAAAATCGGCGAAACGGTGGGCGACATCATCGAAAAGAGCTTTTTAGTGACGCGGGTGCGGACCATCAAGAACGAGGAAGTCTCCATCCCCAACTCGGCCGTGCTCGCCAGCCACATCATCAACTACAGCGCCAGCGCCAAGACCGGCGGGCTTATCCTGCACACCAGCGTTTCCATCGGCTATTCCGCGCCGTGGCGCCAAGTTCATGAGCTGCTCATTTCGGCGGCCCGGGCGACGGCGCACATCCTCAAGGAGCCGGCGCCCTTCGTGCTGCAGACGGCCTTGGACGATTTCTACGTGTCCTACCAGATCAACGCCTACACCGACCAGCCGTCCCTCATGGTCAACATCTATTCGGAGCTGCGCCAGAACATCCAGGATCGCTTCAACGCCGCCGGCGTCGAGATTCTCTCGCCGCACTACACGTCCCTGCGCGACGGCAATGACTCATCGGTTCCCGCCCAGGATGGAAAGACGCCCGTCCGAAAAGCTGGATTCCGGATTCTGCGCGGGGAAATCTAGCCCAAAACCGGCGTTATCCCGCTGTTATCAGGAAGGAAAATAAAGGCGGCACCGGACACGACTTCGCATCCAGTGCCGCCGTAGCTGCGTGCGCAGCCGGTTAATTCCGGGAGACGTTTATCCCCAGATGTGCCACCAGGGCTTCTGCGCGGCCTTCGGCGCGGGTTTCTGAGCCGGAGTCGCCGGTTTGGGCGTGGCTTTGGCCACCATCTTGACCGTCTTCTTGGTCGCGTGCTTCTTGGCCGCCGCGTGATGATGGCTCCAATGATGGTGGACGTAGTGATGATGCTTGGTCGTGGCTGTCGTGGGCGTCGTCGTGGCGCTTCCCAGCATGGGGAGAGCGGCGGACAAGCCGAAGAGAGCCGCGATCAGCAGGGCTGACTTGCGAGGCATTCGGGTTTCCTCCGATGTGCGATATTGAACGGCTTAACATTTGTTATTTAAGGAAATTGCAGCCGTGGATGCAACATTTGTTAACAGGGCCGGATCAGGCCGCGGGCTGCGCCAAGCGCTCGCGCCAGGCCGCTTCGATTTGCTCAAGCGTGCGCCCTTTGGTTTCGGGCACGAGGTAGTAGGAGAATATCCAGGACGCCACGGCCAGCGCTCCGTAGAGCCAGAACGCGTTCCCGGGGCCGATGGCTTGGATAAGGCTCAGGAAGGTGAGCGAGACCAAAAAGTTGCAGGCCCAATTGACTCCGGCGGCGGTCCCGCCGGCCAGCCCGCGTATTCTAAGCGGGTAGATTTCCGCAATCAGCAGCCAGAAAATCGGGCCCAGGCTGACGGCGAAAGAGGCGACGTAGGCCATGAGCAGCGCCACGGCCAGGGCCGCCGAGGCGCCCGCGTGGCTGGGCAGGTGGAAGAAGAGCCCGAGCCCTCCCAAGGAAACGATCATCCCGGCGGTGCCGATAAGCAAAAGCGGCCGCCGGCCGACCCGGTCCATGAGCCACATCGCCACCACCGTCATGAGGACGTTGACCAGCCCGATGCCCGCCGTCGCCAAAATGGCCCCCGAGGCGGAAGGAATGCCCGCGGACTGGATGATGGTCGGCGCGTAGTAGATGACGGTGTTGATTCCGGTCACCTGCTGGAAAAAAGCGATGCCCAGGCCGATGACGAGCGCCGGCCTGACCGAAGGCGCCAGCAGGTCCGCCCAGCGGCCGCGCTCCTTGGCCAGAAGCAGGGTCTGCCCGATGTCTTCTATCTCGGCCTCGATGTTCGCGTCGCCCCGGATTTTTTTCAGGACCTTTCTGGCGTCCTCCTCGCGCCCGCGCTCCATGAGCCAGCGCGGCGTTTCCGGCATGAAAATCATGCCCAGTCCCAGGAGCAGGCCGGGGATAAACGCCAGGCCCAGCATCCAGCGCCAGCCGCCCGCGGACGAGAACCCGTAATCCACCAGATAGGAGCCCAAAATGCCCAGCGTGATGGCCAGCTGGATGAGCGAGACCATCCAGCCGCGCGCGGGAGCCGGCGAAATCTCCGAGATGTAGACCGGCACGGCGCTGCACGCCAGGCCGATGCCGACGCCCACGACGATTCTTCCCGCGATGAGCGCTCCCACGGACGGCGCCAGCGCGCATAGGGCCGCTCCCGTCATGAAAATAATCGACGTCGCCAGGAGCGTCGCGCGCCGCCCGAAATAATCGGCCAGGCGTCCGCCGGCCAGGGACGCGCACGCCGCACCGACCAGCGCCACGCTGACCACCAGTTCCTCGTGGAAAACGCTCAAGGCGAATTTTTGGCGGATGAAAATGAGCGCGCCGGAAATCACCCCGGTGTCGTAGCCGAAAAGAAGCCCCCCCACCGCGGCCAGAATCGCGGCCAGGAAAACGAAGGGGGTGCCTTTTTCCTCTTGGGCGATCGAATGGGAAGTTAAATCCATTTGAGTTTACCGGGGCTATTTTACTATATAGAATTCGGAGAAAGGGCGCGACACTTCGATAGGCCGCAAGGAGTCTAAATAAATATGGAACCCAAAAAATTAAAACGCATCGTCTCTGTCGCATTTGCCTGCGCGCTGGCCGTGCCCGCGCTGACCGGCGCGCTCTACGCGCAGGACCAGGGAGGCGGCGCTCCACCGCCGGCTTCCCCCCAGGCCGGAGGCCCGGACCATCCCGGCGGCTTCCGTCATAAGGGCAACCCCGCAGAGCATTTGAAAAAATACCTGGGCCTCACCGACGCCCAGGCCAAGCAGTTGGCGGACGCGATTAAGGCCAAATGGGACGCCATGAAGGTTCCCGGCAAGGCGCTCCGGGCCGACATGAAGACCCTGCGCGAGCAAGTCGAGAAAACCGCCTCGGATCAGGACATCCAGGCGACGCTTAACAAGCTCAAGCAGGATCGCGAGGCCATGGGGGCCGCGATGAAGGACGCGGAGGCCAAATTCGAGGCCGACACGTCGTTCCTGAGCCCCACTCAGCGCGCGAAGATGCTTTTGGGCCGGATGCGCATGATGCGCCGGCGCGGGCATTGGCGCGGCGGGCACGAAGGCCGCGATCACGATGGTCCGCCAACGATGCAGGGAGGAGGCAATCCCCCGCCGCCGGCTGGACAGTAATTAAAAGCCAAACGATGGCTTCTAAATCCGGCGGCAGGCTGTTTTCCCTGGACGTGTTCCGGGGCATCACCATCGCCGGGATGATCCTGGTCGACTGCCCGGGCAGCAGCGTCGTCCATCCCCTTCTGCGCCACGCGCCTTGGAACGGCTGGACCCTGGCGGACTTGGTATTTCCCAGCTTTTTGGTCATCATGGGAATCTCCATGGTTATTTCCCTGTCGCGACGCTTGGCGCGCGGAGAAACTTTCCCTCAGCTGTCTCTCCAGATTTTAAGGCGCACCGTGATCATATTCGCGTTCGGCCTGCTCATTTCCTTTTTCATCTTCAATCCGCCGACCGGCCTGCGCATCCCCGGAGTTCTTCAGCGCATCGCGGCGTGCTACCTGTTTTGCTCCATCGTCTATCTCTCCATCGGGCCGGTTCTGCAGGCTCTTCTCTGCGCGGCTCTTTTAATCGGCTACTGGCTTCTCATCGCGCACGTCCGCGTGCCCGGCTACGGCGCTCCGGACTTCACCCAGGCGGGCAACATCGCCTGCTACGTGGATCGCGCCGTCTTGGGCGTCCACATGTGGGCCGGATCGCTCTGCGATCCCGAGGGCATCCTGAGCACTCTGGGCGCCGCGGCGACCGCTCTCTTGGGCGTGCTTTCCGGAGAATGGCTTCTGGCCTCCCGCGCCAAGAACCGGGAAGCCAAGGTCTTGGAACTGGCCGCGGCGGGGTTGGTTCTCATGGCCGCCGGGCTTTTCTGGGGCAGGTCTTTGCCCATCAACAAGCACATTTGGACCAGCTCGTACGTGCTCTTCACGGGAGGCCTCGCCATGGCGGGCTTCGCCTTGTGCTATGGGCTCGTTGAGATACTGGGCTTCAAGGCCTGGGGCAAGCCTTTCGAGATTTTTGGGCGCAACCCCCTTCTCGCCTACTTTCTTTCCGGCCTTTTTTACGCCCTGCAGCAGTACATCCATCCTCCCTGGGCCGAAGGCTTGAGCCTGAATGACTGGCTTTGCGGACGTCTCTTCGGCTGGTGGCTCTCGCCGGTCAACGCGTCTTTGCTCTACGCCTTTGCCTACCTCTTCGTCTGTCTCATAGGCATGCGCGAGCTTTACCGGCGGAAAATTTTCCTCAAGATCTGATTGCGGCGGGGCTCAGCTTCCCGCGCGGGGCAGAATTTCGTCGAGGTTCACGCCGAGCAGAGGCCACTTCGAATTCTGGTAAATTTTAAAGTACTCCAAGGCCGGGATGTCCTTGACCTTGTCCTTGTAGGCCGCCTCGCGAACGTAGGCTTGCCCGCCCTTGTCGATGATGAACAGCTGGTGCGAGACCAGGACGGGCATGGACGGATTGTCCGCGCGCACGAGGTTCGCGATGGTCCCGGAGGGAATGCTGTCGAGGACTTCCGGCAGGACGTCCATGGGCACGTAGGGCAACGACGCTTCCTGGTCGGGCATGCCGGCTCCGAGGCTTCTCCACTTGGCGACGAGCGCGTCCTGCTGGGACGGAGAGAGGCCGCTGATGTTTTCCAGGTCCGCCGCGCTTTTGGCCGCGTACCAGGCGCTCTTGGAAATCGTCTTGGTCGCGACGCGCGTGCGGCTTCCGGCGATGTCGCGCGTGATGTCCTTGATGAACCCGGCCTTGATGTTGTTGGGAATCCAGTCCACGGACGCGAAATGATTGCGGGTTGGATACGAGATGACGCCGTTTTTGTAGCGAATTTTCTGCAGAAGAGCCGTGCCCTTGGCCAAGTCGGGCTCCAAGGAGAAGGCCATGGTCTCCTCGACGAAGGTCGTGCAGTCCAGGGCCGAGAAGCTCACGATGGGATTGCGGTCGAACTCGCCCCGCGGGCCCTCGCCCAGCGGCCCGAGGACGTAAGGCGTGCCCAAAAAATAAGAGCTGACCACGCCGATGCGGTCCTGCAAGTTGGGATGGTCCGTCCCGATGCGGCGCATCGCGCGCGCGACGGCGCCGGGAGTCATGCCGTAGAAGCCCGCCGAATCCTGGGCGCGGACCGGAAGGGTGCAGGCCCCCGCCAAAAGACAAAAAACCGCGGGCAGCGCCAAGCGCGTCATGCGGCGGACTTTGCTCCGCGGCGGCATCATGTCTATAATTATAGGGTCGCCGGCCTTAATTTGCAAGAAAAGAAAAACTCATGAAATACGCCTGCATCCACGGACACTTCTACCAGCCGCCCCGGGAAAATCCCTGGACGGGCGAAATCGAGCGCCAGCCGTCGGCCGGCGAGGATCACGACTGGAACGCGCGCATCGCGCGGGAATGCTACCGTCCCAACGGTGAGGCCCGAATCCTGGGCGAAGACGGCGCGCTCGCGCGCACGGTCAACAATTATTCCTGGATGAGCTTCAACTTCGGCCCGACGCTGCTCAACTGGATGGAGACGCATGAGGCAGAAACTTACCGGCGAATACTGGACGCCGACAAAGAGAGCCGCAAGCGCTTGAGCGGGCACGGCAACGCCATCGCCCAGGCCTACAACCACATGATTTTGCCCCTGGCCAACGCGCGCGACCGCGAGACCCAAATCCGCTGGGGCATCGGCGACTTCATCAGCCGCTTCGGCCGCGTTCCCGAGGCTCTCTGGCTCCCCGAATGCGCTGTCAACGGCGAGGTCATGAGCCTCTTGGCGCGCCACCGCTTCAAGTACGTCATCCTGGGACCGGAACAGGCCGCGGCCGTCATTTCCCCCAAAGGCGAGCGGCGGGAAGTCCTTCCCGAAACGCTGGACGTGCGCCGCCCGTACTTGTGGGAAAGCCCGGACGGCTCGGGAAGCGTCGCGGTTTTTTTCTACGATCTGCCGCTCTCCCGCGACGCGGCCTTCTCGCAGTTGATGGCGAGCGCGCCCGGAGCCGCGGAGCGCTTCGTCCAGGCTTTCAGCGGCGCCGACGAGGGTTTGGTGTCCCTGGCCTCGGACGGTGAGACCTACGGCCACCACCAGAAATTCGCCGACATGGGCCTGGCCTATCTTTTGACCGAGGCGTTTGCCGCCCAAGGCATTTCGGTCGTCAACTACGGCTGGTATCTCTCGCGCCACAAGCCCAAGTGGCGCGTGGAATTGGCGCCCGGCGGCAAGGACTTGGGCACTTCCTGGAGTTGCCCGCACGGCGTCCTGCGCTGGACGGAGGACTGCGGCTGCGGCTCTGACGGCAAGCCCATGGCCTGGAAGAAACCCCTGCGCGAGGCCTTCGATTTCCTGCGCGACCGCTTGGCCCCGGCTTACGAAAGAGCCGCCGGCGAGTTGTTCAAGGATCCTTGGGAGGCGCGCAACGATTATATCAGCGTGCTCCGCGACGGCGGCGAGGCAAGCGTGCGGGACTTTTTGTCCCGCCATCTGCATAAGCGCTCTTTGGCGGCAGACTCTGAAATTAAGGATCGCGCGCTGCTTCTCTTGGAGATGCAGAAATACGCCCTGTTTATGTACACCAGCTGTGGCTGGTTTTTCCCGGAAATCACCGGGCTCGAGGCGACTCAAAACATCAAGTACGCCCGTCGCGCGCTGGAGCTGGCCCAAAAAGCCTGCGGGCTTGATCTCGAAGAGGAGTTTTCTCCGCGGCTTCAGGAGGCTTTCGACGCGGGCGATATGCCCGCCCGCGGTGCCGCCGACGCGGCTAGGCCTGACTCGCCGAGAGAGGCGGGCTCGGGAGTTGGCGCAGCTCCTCCCGCAGATAATGGATGACGACGGGCGCCAAAATTAAGCCCGCCAAGCCCATGCATTTTTCGCCGATGAGCAGCCCGAGAAGGATGATCCAGGTGGGCAGGGCGAATCCGGTTCCCGCCAGCCGGCTGTAGATCAGGTACTCCGCCTGGTGGAGGACGAGCAGAAAAACCAGGGTCCCTATCGCCGCGTGGAATGAGACCGTGAAGGCCGCGGCGAGGATGAGGGCGGAGCTGGTAAAAGCTCCGACGATGGGGATGACGCTTAAAAGGAACGTCGCTACCAGCAGGAAGTGCGTCCACGGCATCCGCGTCAAGAGCAGGAAGACCGCCAGCACGGCGCAGCGAAAGACGGCCAGAAGAATCTGAATCCGGAATATCGTCTCGAAGCCGCCCACGAAAATTCTGGCTCTTTCGGCGAACTCCAGGAGAAAAGCGTAGAGAAGATTGTCACGGGGCGCCGCGTCGCCCCCGATCCTCGCCCTTCGCGAAACGTTCAAGTGGAAGAGGATCGCCACGAGAACGCTGACCAGGATTTCAAAAAGCTCCCGGGTCAGCGCTCCGCTGGTCTTGGTCAGCGCCTGGGCGTGCTCCACGACGGCGGAGATGATGACGCCGCGCAGATCATCCAGGCTGCCGGGCATGGACAAGCCGTATTGCGCCGCCAGGGCGTTTAGGCGCGGCAGGATGATGGAAATCATTTCGGGCACGCGCGTGGCCGAGAGCTCGACGAAAACCCCCAGCATCCAGACGAAAAAGACGCTGCACACCAGAAAGACCCCGAGCGACGTCCACCTGGCCGCGACGCGCGGCAAGGCGCGCGAAAGGCGCTTGTAGGTGAGATCCAGGACGAAAAAGGAAAAAAGCCCGGCCAATAATTCCGAGCTCAAATGCCAATAGACGGCGGCCGCGGCGAAAACCGCTATCGCCCAATAAGATATTTTGCGCGCGCCGCTCATGGTTTCGCTTCAAATGGTACTCAACTCGCCCGTTCTTGTCCAGGGTTGGGCCTGAGCGGCACGGTGACTAAAATCTCGTTGAAAAAGAATTCGAATCTGTTAAACTTAGAGCGTGCCCCGCAGCATTCTGCTGGTGGAGGATGACCAGGTCATCCAGAATTTGTCCAAGAACGCGCTCGAGGATGCGGGCTTCACGGTCGAGGCCTGCGGCACCGTGGCGGAAGCCCTGCGATTGTTCGCCCGCAGGCCGCCCGATTTAATCCTTCTCGACATCGGGCTTCCGGACGGCACCGGCTTCGATGTGTGCCGGCAGCTGGGCCTGGGCGAAAAAAAGAACCTGCCTTTCATTTTCCTGACCGCCAAGGGCGACATCAAGACCCGCCTGGAGGGCTTTAAGCTGGGGGCCCACGACTACATCCAGAAGCCCTTCGCCATCGAGGAGCTTTTCGCCCGGGTCCGGGTCCATCTGCGCCTCAAGCAGGCTCACGAGGAGCTCGCGCGCCGCAACTCGGATCTGGAAATCCGGGATCGCCTGCGCCAGGACTTGACGGACATGATTCTCCATGATTTGCGCACGCCGGTCGCGTCCATCAAGGGCACGCTGGAAATCGTGACCAGCCGCGGGCTCATCAGCGAGGGCGACGCCGCCAAATTCCTGCGCCAGGCCGAGAGCGCGGCGGAATTCATGCTGCTCATGATCAACGATCTGCTCGACGTCTCCCAGGCCAAGCAAGTCGGCCTGCGGCCGGAATTCTCGGAGACCGGCGTGGAGGCGCTTTTGAAGAAGGCCGCTGACTTGTTCGAGAACCGCTGCCGCAAGAGAGGCCTCTCCCTGCGCGTCGCCTATTCCGGCTTACCGAAAACCCTGAGGACGGATCCGGGCCTGCTCTTTCGCGTCCTCGCGAACCTGCTCTCCAATGCCATCAACGTCTCCACGAAAGGTCAGGAAGTCATTCTTTCCTGCGAGTCGGCCGGGAACTTCGTCCGTTTCGCCGTTTCCGATAAGGGGCCGGGAGTGCCCCACGCGATTAAATCGCGGATTTTCGAGAAATACGCCGCCTTCACGCCCCGCAAGGAGGTTCCCGAGGGCCAAAGCCGCGGCATCGGCCTTAATTTCTGCCGGCTCGCGGCCCAGGCGCTCCGCGGCCGCATCCGGCTCGAGGACAACCCGGGCGGCGGCAGCGTCTTTATTTTCGAAGCCCCGGCCCAGGGCGGCGCGGCGCCGGGACGCTAGAGCATCTTTCCGGATCTATTTCGGACTGCCGCCAAGGAGGGCAAAGGTCAGGGGGCGGATGTCCGCGCTTTGATTCTTGAAGAAAGTCCCCCCCGTATAAGCATTGGCTCCGTCGAGCCAAGCCATCGTCAGGATCGCGATGGAAGAACCGTCTTTCCCGGCGCAGGACGCGGAATAATAATAGACCGGACCGGAGGGCAGCCGCGTCTCTTGAAGGTCCGTCCGAGGTAAATCTCCCGAGCAGTTGCGGGCAAAAATGTTCTCCAGAATTCCTGAAATCAGCGGGAAAAGCGTTTGGACGGCCTTTGCATCGGCATGGCTCCCGGCGGGATAAATCGAAAAAACCGCGCCCGTTCCGTTTTTAGCGACCAACGCGCCGGAATCGTCCCGATTGATGCTCCAATCGCCGGGGAAATAGAGGACGGGCCCCAGTTTGGATGAATAGGGCGTTAATTGGCCGCCGAACGCGGTCGCCGAATTGGATTTAATCGCCAGGACGGCTCGATAACGCAGAAATCCAAGCGCGAAAAAAATAAGGGAAAGAGCGCAAATTCCGCCCAATATCACCCAAAAAACCCGGCGCCGTGTCTTCTGCGGCATCAATGGACTATAACCCATCATGCCGGTTTTGTCAATAAAAGATTGCGCCTCTCCCGTTTATTGTGTAACATAAATCTCAGACGTGCATTTGGGAGTTTCAGGAGCCTAAAATGATAGAAGCAAAACCGGCGGCAGCCGCCCGTAAGAAGTCGCTTGACTACACGAACATCGCTTTTTTGACCGCCACCCCGCTTATCGGCATCTTCGGCACCGCTCTTTATGTCTGGCGTTACGGATTTTCCTGGCTGGACTTGGCTGTTTTCACCATCATGTACCTTTGCGCGGGATTGAGCATCACCGCCGGCTACCACCGCTATTATGCCCATCGCAGCCATAGCGCGTCCAAGGTTCTGCAGCTTTTTTATCTGATTTTCGGCGCGGCGGCCGTGGAAAACTCGGTTTTAAACTGGGCCTCGGACCACCGGAACCACCACCGCTACGTGGACACGGACGCGGACCCTTACAACATCAACCGCGGCGGCTTCTACGCCCATATGGGCTGGATTTTCTACCGCAACGACGCCGATTCAAAAACACGCTACCAAAGCGTCCCGGACATGCTCAAGGATCCTTTGCTTATGTGGCAGCACCGGTGGTATCTCGCTTTGGTCGTTCTCGCGGGCTTCGGGCTTCCCGCCCTGATGGGGCACATGGTGGGACGGCCGCTGCTGGCCGGCCTTTTGTGGGGCGGATTTCTGCGCGTTACGCTCGGCCACCACATGACCTTCCTCATCAACTCCGCCGCGCATCTGTGGGGCAAGCGTCCTTACAGCCTGGACAATACGGCTCGGGACAACTGGGCCTTGGCCCCCCTCACCTTTGGCGAGGGCTACCATAACTTCCATCATAAATTCCCCTCCGATTGGAGAAACGGCATCCGCTGGTACCAGTTCGACATGACCAAGTGGCTGCTCGCGGCGCTCAAGCCCTTCGGACTGGTCTCGGATCTCAGGAAAACCCCGGAGCCGCTCATCTTGAAGGCCCGGCTGCAGGTGGAGCTAGCCGCGGCCAAGGACAAAATCAGCGCCACCGAGCCGAGCTGGAGAACGCACTGGGGCGACAGGATTCACGAGAATCTGGAGGCCGCGAAGAAGCGGGTCGAGGCCGCCATGGAGCGCTACCACCAGGCCAAGCTTGAACGTTCCCGCCACGCATGGTCTTCCGCCATGCGCGAAGGATTGGAGAGCCGCCTGGAAGCCTATCGCACCGAATTTTTGAACGCCCGGATGTCCTGGAAGTCAGCCATGCGCCTGGTCAACCGCCTCTCCTACGCGGGCGCGACCAAAAACCTTATGACGGTCGCGGCCATTCTGGATTTGCTCAAGAGCCGGGTTTGAGCGAGAGCCGGCGGGCTCTTAGACAAAGAACGCCAGGACGGCGTTCATGCGCTTGGCGAAGGCCATG
>Ga0307374_10013857_pt1 | contig 11061 bp, 9 predicted proteins | sample OX3MG_FD_202532 | JGI IMG/M metagenome (GOLD analysis project Ga0307374, IMG submission 202532) | Soil microbial communities from Risofladan, Vaasa, Finland - OX-3 | ecosystem: Environmental > Terrestrial > Soil > Coastal area > Acid sulfate soil | place: Finland: Risofladan, Vaasa | collected... | reverse complement strand
GTGGTTGTGTTCTTGATGCTCTGATTCCATGTCTTGTCAATGACTGTTATGTGGCAGTTCTATTTATCAGAGTTAACGTTAAATATGTTAAGTAAGTTAAGTATAGGATGTCCAAAGATCTTAGAGTACACATAGCACCAGTTGGCTACGATTCTAACAGAGTTTTTGAACCACTAATTAAAATGAAAGCGGATAAGGTGTATTTTATCCTCCATATACTTGATAATCGAAATCATTCTCCATATCTGTTACAAATAAAGAAAAAGATCAAAAAATCAGAAGTTGAACAGATTGATGAGAAAATTGACATCTGGGATTTTTATGAATGCATGTCTAGATTCAAAAGAATTATCCTCAATGAAAAACAAAATGGAAACAAGGTTTGGATCAATGTTTCTTCAGGTACAAAGATTACTGCAATGGCAGGAATATTGTCATGTATGGCATGGGGAGCAGTGCCATATTATGTAAAGATAAAATATCCTGAAAGACAAAAAATGAATGAAATTGAAATAGAGGAAGTAGAGAAAACAATTTTCCCTCCCGTATATGGAATAGAAAAACCAGATTCAATATCTATGATAATTCTAAATTTATTAAATCAAAAAAGTGGAAGAATACGTAAAGTGCATCTGATTAAGGAATTGGTGAGTATGGAACAAATCAAAGCAAAAAGTGGATGGGGTGACAATTCTGTGATGCAGGCAAAACATAGCCAACTTCGTACTCTGTTGGAACCGTTATTAGATCAGGAATTCATAGAGGTAGAAGCACGAGGACCCAAAAGTGAAGTCATTCTGACTGAACGTGGGAAGGAATCTTTACGATTCTTTGGCAATGAAAAGAGTAAATGATTTATTATACTATCATTGAAAAATTAACTGATTTTTTAGGTGTAATTATTCATCGCCAAATTTCTCCCTAGTCAATTCCTCGTAAAAGTATCCTTCCTGAACTTCTATGGGTTTGTTATGAGATAACCAGTCTGGAATTTTGTTATTTATCAGCTCTTGGACTATTCCGGAACCTCGTGGACAATCCAGGTCTACCTTTATTGAAATTTTGTCATCATGTTCTTCTATGACCAAGGGATAATCTTTGCAAACTTTTGGTTTAATCTGATGAATAATGCATTCATCCCCTTTTAGAAAAACACAAGTTTCTTGATTCTTAATTATTGGAAGTGAATCACGGTTCTTGATGCTATTAATGACTTTTTCTTTTGTAAAACCAATAGATCTCAAATGTGATATGATCTCTGGATTGTCAAGATTTTGTATAATGATATTACCTTCAATTTGTGTTAGACGTGGACCATTTGAAATGAATCTTTTACAACAATCACCAGTCTTTCTACACTGCCAGACATTAAGCAACTATTTTGTCTGCCGGATTACTCTCAATTACCTTTGTTTCAACATGTAGTTGAGACAGGTGTTCGAAGTAATCAGGATATGATATATCTACACTTTGTGCTTCCTTAATTTTAGCACAACCGCTACGAATTCCTATTAGTGATAGAGCCATTGCTACACGATGATCTGTTACTCCTTTACCACCATCTGCACTGAATTCATATTCTTGCTCTGGAAGATCTGTTTGATATACTGTCATTTCATCCGATTTTGATTCTACTTTAATTCCATATTTTTTGAATTCTCGTTCAATTACTGCAATTCTATCAGTTTCTTTTGAACGAATTTGAGGCATATTGTATAATCTCATTTCGCCTTTAGCATACACTCCCAATACAGACAATACTGGAAATAGATCTGGAGATTTTATTAGATCAACATCAACTCCTTTTAACTCAAATGGACCTCTCACTCTAAGATTATCGCCATTTTGTTCTATTTTTGCTCCCATTTGTTCTAGAATTGTTACTATCTGTTTATCAGCTTGATATTCATCGTTCTTGTATAGTCCTTTTATTGTAATATCTGATTTTACAAGACATGCTGCAGCTAAGAAGAATGCAGCTTGTGAGTAATCACCAGGTATTTCATATACTTGTGGACTAACATATTTTTGTCCAGCTTTGATGTGATAGTGTCTATCATCAATAACATCAACGTTAACTCCAAACTTACGCATAACTTCAATTGTCATATCTATGTACGGTTTAGAAACAAGTTTTCCAGTTACTTCTATTTCCACATTAGATTTAGCAAAAGGTGATACAAGTAACAATGATGACAAATATTGTGAACTGTCTGTACCATCAATAGATATTTTTCCACCTTTTAATTCGTATGCATCTATTTGCATTGGAGCATATTCATTTTCTATCCCATGTAGATTTTTCTTAACAGTTGCGGTGATATTAGCACCCATTAGTCTTAATGCATTAAGAAGAGGTTTTGTTGGTCGTTCTTGCAATGATTTATCACCATCAAGTGTAATATGACCACGTGCAAGACTTGCAAGTGCAATTGCCAATCTTAAGGCAGTACCAGAATTTCCAACATCAATGTCAACCTTTAGTATAGGATTGCCTTGAAATCCTTTGACCTCCAAATCTTTTCCTTTCCATTGTATATCAGCACCCAATTTTCTACATACATTAATCATAGCTTTATTCGCATGTGAGTTTGATGGATCTTTAATTATTGTAAAACCATCTAGTGCTGCAGCTGCAATTACTCTATGAGTGTATGACTTAGAACCTGGTACTCGTACTTCCCCATGCAAGTATTCACATTTTTCTATTAATGTATCCATTATAACCACAGATCGTTAAAATCGATTTTTGGTGACAGATTTATAGATTTTGCTATTTTAGTCATTAATTTTACATCAGTTTTCATCATAATACTATAAACCTCATCTCTATTACACCCTCCGCCCGACACATCCACAATTAATGAATTTTCTTCCTCAAAATAAGCATTTTGTTGATTATTAATAGAAATTCCGATATTATTGAAAATTTTCATAGATCGCGTGATATCTACATATTCCATATTAATCTATGAAAAGCTTTGCGCACAAATTATCAGAAGCTTGTTTAATGTATACAATCCAGGATTAGAAACACTGTTCAATATGTAACATAACGATACAAGCTATATTACAATAAACAATTACAATCCAGCTAAAAGGAGGTTATAATTTTTGAATCTCTTCATAACCACCGCTGTAAAGGAAATCCTTCAAGTATAGATGAAGTGGTTGTGCAAAATCCAAAAATTCCATTAGGAATGCTTTGTCTTCATCCCCCTCAATTTCTGGATCATACCTATTTACTGATTGTTGCTCCTGTGGGTCTATCCATCCAACAATCCAGTCAACATAGAGATAACGTTCTTTTGTCCATTGATAATTTTCAGCCATTGCAGCGTTCATAACATAATTAGACGAATTCGGTTCCATCCGATATAGTATTTCATCTTCAAGTCTTGCTAGCTCAGCTAATCGATACCAATGAGATTTGAAGTATGTATTGACTTGTTGTTTAGTAATATCTTTTTGATTATAGAAATGTTCTAGAAAAATAAGAGTTTTAGAAAATTCCTCCCTTGCTAATAGTACTTGGATTATGGCGTTTCTATACCTCTTGAATTCAGCCAGTAAAACTGCATCATCTAACAATCTTAAACTATTCCAAAATGAGATTAAGATTCCACGCGGTAGCATTTTGTATGGAATTTTTCTCCTTTCAGGAAGTTTTGGGAGAACCCTTTTGTGTTTATTCACCACCCTTTCGTATTCCTTCATGAGAGCAGAACTAATTTCAGATTCAGAAATTTTTGTCACTTCAGTCGAAATTTGAATATCTATTTTTCTGTTAGATAACATTTCTACAAAATACTTGGATAATGTATGTATGTGTGATTGAGAATCCACCCTAAAATTGATAAAAATTGGGCGTGCATGTTCTAACTCATATGCATAGAATTTTGATAATCCATAGATTGGGTTAAGCAACAAATCTACATAGTGGGTATCAAATGGTGGTAAATTTTTTGGATATGTCTTTTTTAAATTATTTAGAAATTCAAATGGGTTATCCTCTCGAATTATGAAACCTATTGGAATAAGCATGTTATTCTACATGTCAACTAGTTCAAAGATATTGTGATTCTGCCGACATATTTTTGAGGTATGAGAAGTTCTAATCCATATTGAAAAATGTCTTATTAGATCAACATTTAACATACTTAAAACAAGAAGAATTTTCAAAAATTCTAAAAGACTATGATAAAATTTTCTCAGTTGGAACAGACATTAAAGCAACGAGTTTTGATGAAAACTGTGCCAATTTTTGTTTAGATAGAAAATGTGATTTTCTTACAACTGATAAAAAATCTCATAGTCATTTTTTTAAAATTAGACAAGTAAAATCAATAGAAATATTCCAATTTATGAAAAGAGAGCCTAAAATCGATAGGCCTGTTTATTGTATGAGAATTAAAATTGAAAACCCAAAAAATAAAACAATAACCAAAGAACAGATGAGCGCATTACAAGTAAAAACTAATGGTAATGTAGATCGATTGCTAGAGTTTCTTTATCAAATAATAGGCTATCCTGAGGATAAAAAATATGTCATAACCAAATTACATATCTTCGAATGTTATGTAATATTCACTCATGCAGTAGAGGAATATGGAAAATTACTCTACTTGAGAACATTAGAACCCGATGAGAAGGGAAACTATACAATAGAATATTCAAAGAAATTCAAAGACCACAAAACCAAATTCGAATTTGCACTTGATAATCTTCCTAAATCAATCAAAGTTGTATATGAAGGAGATCATTCTACTGATTATGATTCATCAGATTCTGATACAGATATAGAAGCAACTTGGGAAAATCGTTTGAATGTCCTAAATACAGATATTGATGATAATGGATATCCTACGGATATTTCATTCAATGTTAGTATCGATAGTTTAAGACAAGGTGTTTTTGATTTTAGGAACTTTCTATAAACTTAAGGATTTAGAAAATTATCCCCTTGTTTTAGATAAATTGGATCTCGGTTTTCATACTTCTTTCGTATTCATCTTCCGCGTCTGGAGTTCGATTGACGTATGCTTTCTATAATACCAGCTCCAACATCAAAAAATAAAAAATAATTTGATGACCTGGATTTACTAAGAAATTAAAGCTCACAAGTAATCAATAGATACCATATTTTTAAATTCGATCAACTTTTGCCAAATTTTATGATTATAGTTATACCTAAACCTTGTATGTTCTTATCATGTAGATTATAGCTCTTTTTCCTGGCTTTTTTCTATTAACCATCTCTAACCATTACTCAACTATTCTAGCACTATTGACTTCTAACCACTTTCTATTTTCTGAAAGTCTGTATTTTGTTCCAATCCTGGACAATATCAAGAGAACTATCCCACCAATCTTTGAAAGGCGGTCTTGATGCTCCCCCTCTAATCTCATCATACGCTCCACGAGATACTGTGTCTACAGATTGGAAACTAAAACAGTCATTTTTAGAAATTAACCATCTTCCATGAATCTGACCTTTTAGTTTGTTATCTACTATTACTCTCATCTCACAAGAAATACCACTTTCTAACATCTGAGTTTTGAACGATTTGAAAAGATCTCTCAATTCATCATCAGCTGTATCAATGCTAGTCAGAATTTTTACTTCCTTGACTTTTTGTTTTGGTAAATATCGTGCTAGCCACTTTAATCCTTTAGTCCTAAAATATCTATCAACCCAATGAATATACCCATCACATTTTTTCATACTATCTTCTATTAGCAATTCATTATCAAAAGGAGCACTAGGTGAAAGTAATGTCTGTGTAGGTGTTTCAGTTTGTACACCAAATATTTTTGCTATCTTTGACATGATAATTTTCTCCCGTTCCATGATAAAATTATCCATATCATCATTGAGCATATACTCAAATGCTTGTTCATTAACGAAATGTTTCTGTAAAACTTTAAAGAATTCTTTTTTGTTGCCACCATATTTTTCGTGTATAAACTCTGCAATATAGACAGATGGTCTTCTTGCTCCTATGATCTTTCTATTTGTGTCATCAGAAAGCCAGGTCATGTTAAGAATAGAATTTACACCAGTAGAATTTTTGAAGACAGATTTGGGAAATATGTGATGCTGATCATTTTCTGGTGCATTTTCAAGTGATAGACCTGTGTTAAAATCAGGAGCACCTTCTAATGCTAAAAGTGACATCACGCCCCTATAGATTGCATTTTTGTCTGATTTAATTTCTCTGAGATTAATGGTTGCAACAAATTCTCTCCTGATTCTTTCTACAGTACGGGGTGTTTTAGTTTCATCATCAAACCATTTTCTCATATCTCTAAAGTCAGTGCTAAGCTGTGTATCAACTGCTCCAGAATATGCTTCAGAAAAGACAGATGACCAATACCATGTATTTAATTTTGAATTACATTCTCGTTTATTTGTCCTCAAATCAATTTCCCGTAATAATGAAGCCAGAATGGGTATAATTGACAAGAATGGAAGTGAGCCCCTGTCTTTTACCCCAAATCCATCTCGTAGGTTTTCAAGCCTCAATATTGCACTATTGACATATTTTGCAGTATCTCTCCAAATATCATCAAAGATCATTCCTTTAGGCTCAAAAATACCATCAAAGATGTTGAGAATATCTTGACGTTTACACGTACTAGCATTACCATAGCTTAGTGCAACAGATTGAAGAATGTAAATAGGAATTTTATCACTAGAGTTGTACTCCTTCAGTTTTGGACAATCAGATATTACTTCTTCCCATAATTCTTTTAGTTCTATACCATACAAGCTAAGTCTTGCAATCAAGAGATCAAATACACTAAGTAATTTTCCACGTGTATTGATTTTTTCAAATATATCAGTAACTTGATCAATTTCCATAGTTGCTGGCAATGTAATATACGGAACCTCAAAGCCATCAATGAAATGATGTAGTTTATCATCCATTATTCTTCTAATTTTTTTAACTTTATTGTAATCATCACTTGAAGCTGGAGAAACCTTATCTTCAAAATCATCTACCCAATTACGATAATTTTCTATTTCATATATTGGGAAAAGCATTTTCTTTATTGTTTGATCTCGGGGTAATTTTTCACTTAATATTACTACGATTTTTTCATCTACACCTTCAAGGAATTTTTTAAAATTAAAATAAAAATAAACAGGTTTTCGTATTTTTCTAGTTGTTATCCCAGGAGATCTTATAGCATAATAGAGAGAAGTTACTCGCTGTTGACCATCTAGTATTATGAGTTCCGTTCTATTTTCTCCCTGCGGAAGTTTAGCACCATGAATTGGAATTAATTTTACAGGGGGTTCTTTATCCATCCGCCATAAAAGAAGTGAACCTATGTAATTATCAAGAAATATGGATTTCAATAGATCCTGTATGTCAGTCTTTTTCCAATCAAAATATCTTTGAAAATTAGGTAGTTGCCATTTTCCACGTTCACAGTTTTGAATTATCTCTTGGATTGTAATTCTCTCAGGATTAGGCAGTGAATGAGGTAAAAATTTTGCATTATTCTCTAAATCTAATTGTTTTACAAACTGAGAGTAATCAACATCATCAAATTCTGTCTTTTTAGATTCGTATTCTTCTTCATCATCTCTTTCCTCCACAACAATCTCTTTTTCACGTAATGAATCCCACCAATAACAAAATAAATCAAAGACTGCAAGATTCTTGAATTCATCAATTCCAATAAAATTAATCAGCTTCTTACATTTTGCAATTCCATCACTGTAATCTTCAATCTTTTGTGACATTTTATCATCCCAGTCAAAGGAAAGTGAGAAATCTTTGTAGGTATGTCTAATTCGGTTATTAATCAATGGAAAAGAATCATTAATACAAAACAATATTGGAGTTAATGAACCCGTTTGTAACATTCTGCTTAATCTTTTTTCAGAGATAAAATTTTGAATATGTTGCTCTAATTTCTCTGGAGATTTTTGAAAGTCTTTAGCTAGACTGAATATCATATTTGCTATCTTATTCCAATCTTGCTCGGTGTAATTGTAATTCTTGAAAAATTTCTTTATATTAAGAAAAGTTGGAAAATGGCTTAACCTTTTTGCATATTTAGATTTGTATTGAGGTAGTAATCCATACAGTACCCAATCAGTGAATTCTATACTGAATTTATCCATCTTGTCGAGTTTTTGCATTAGTTCTTTTACTTCCTGTTTTTCACTCTCAATAACTTTAAGATGATTTTGAGCTTCATCAGTCTGTAGCCATTCTCGGAATTCTAAAATGATATTATCAAGATCTATTTTTTGTATTTTTCCTTTTGGATTTTCTATTTTATGATTACAATAAGATTCCAATTCCTCTTTTTCTTGTTTTGAATAATCATCATAATCTAATAATTCGTACATATCCGTGATTTTATCATATTTTGTAACTGGATGTTCCTCAGTTAGGACTTTAAAGACTGGAGAATTATTGAAATATTCTACAGGATAAAGTGGATTTGCATTATGTAATTCAGTTTTGATTTGATCTTCAGTTGCTTTACCTTTATTTTTTAACAAAGTTCGTATCATCACAGGCTGATAGTTATGCCCTTTTTCCATGAGCATATCTTCCAGTATGAATTGTTTTAGATCATTAAATTTCATAGATATTGTATCATTACTTGCACAATTCTAATTAGAAAAACATTCGCTAGTATTTTTTTGTTGTAAACGTCATGGGGATTTTTATAATATCAAACCTGACACATTTCATGACTAGTCTTACCTTCTACGGAGGAGTAAACGAAATCGGTGGAAACAAAATCCTTCTTGAAGATAAAGATACCAAAGTATTCCTAGATTTTGGCAAGAGTTTCAGTAGAAGAGCCAAATATTTTGAGGAATACATCAATCCTAGAACCTCAAATGGCATAGTGGATTTTATCACAATGGGACTAGTTCCTGACATTTCTGGAGCATATCGAGATGATTTAATGAATATGGCTGGCCGTAAACCAGAAAAGTCTGACATTGATGCAGTTTTACTTTCACATGCACATTCTGACCATGCAGATTACATCTCATTTTTGCACGAGGATATTCCAATATACATGGGTTCTGCATGTCATCTCATACTACGTGCATTAGAAGAACGGGGTTCAAGAACAATAGAACGTGAGATTCTAAATTACAAACCAAGACCATATAATATCAAAGACAAACCAATTCCAAGAAAGATAAATGAATTTAGAACTGGTGATAAATTCAAGATTGGCTCGCTTGAGATAGAACCAATACATGTAGATCATTCTGTTCCAGGTGCTTATGGTTTTATCATTTACACATCTGAAGGACCAATCGCATATACTGGAGATATTAGATTACATGGAACTCATTCTGAAATGACTAGAGATTTTATTGATAAAGCTAAAGAGGTAAAACCAATTGCTCTGATAACAGAAGGAACAAGAATTGCAGATGAGGCAAAAGAAGAAAGCGAAGCCAAAGTGTATAAAGATTCTGGAAATAAAGTTTCAGAGTCTAATAATCTAGTATTTACTGATTTTAATTTCAAAGATGTGGATAGACTGATGACATTTTTTAATATTGCAAAAGAGAATGATAGAAAGTTTGTAGTAAAACTAAATGATGCATATTTTCTAAAATATCTATCACAGGATAAACATCTCAGTGTTCCAGATATTGATGATGAAAATATTATAATTTATCTTCCAAAACGTGGTTCGGGATCATATTCTGATTCAGATTACAAGGGAAGTGACAAGGACTTTGTAGACTTGCATAACACATGGACTGCAGAACAAATTGCTGCAAGACCAAACAAGGTGCTTTGTGCCATTGGCTTTTACAGTTTTACTGCCTTGATAGACATGAAACCAAAATCTGGTGCATTGTACATCCACTCATCTTCAGAGCCATATAATGAGGAACAGGAACTATCACAGGTACGAATTGATGCCTGGCTTGAACACTTTGGCATGAACAAGTTCCAAAGCCATTGTTCTGGGCATGCTAGAGGACAAGACTTGTTAGAGGCAGTATCAGACATTGGTGCCAAGGCTCTTTATCCAGTCCATACAGAACATCCAGATTTGTACAACAAAGTATCAAAAAATGTGATTCTTATTGATGAGGGCAAGAAATACACAATATCATAATTGGAGATGATAGAAAATGAGTTTTGATGAGAATCTAACTGAAGCAGATACTTGTATGCGGTATATTGATCCACTGTTAAGAGATGCAGAATGGGATCCTGAATACATTAGACGAGAATACAAAATTACCAATGGTAAAATTATTCCAGAGGGAAAAAGTGGTAAGAGAAATGATCCTCTAAAAGCAGATTATGTATTATTGGCTGGAAATAATTATAAAATTGCGGTAATCGAAGCAAAATCAGTTTACAAAGAACCCGCAGATGGACTACAACAAGCATTACGATATGCAGACATGCTCAATCTGAAATTTGCATATGCAACAAATGGAAAAGGAATCATAGAATATAATTTCATAACAAAGCAACAAAGAAAGGTTGACAAATTTCCCACACCCATTGAACTTCTAAATCAATTAAAGAATCATCTCAAATTAGATGAGGAACAAATGCAAAAATTACTTGCTCCATTTAATAGACAATCACAAGATCCAAGTGGTGCAATAATTGAACCAAGATATTATCAAGAAATAGCAATCAATGCAGCAACAACAAGTATACTACATGGTAAGAAACGAATTCTTCTTACGTCTTTGGAGTACTCAAAAACCGCACCCAAAGATTCTATTTCTAGCAGACAGAGACATCTTACTTAATCAAGCAAAAAACAATGCGTTTGCAGCCTTTGGAGATGCACGTCATAGAATACAACGAAGTGTCAATACTGCATATGACATGTACTTTGCATTGTATCAAGCATTAGATGTGGACAAGGAAGAAGGTGAACTTTACAAACTATATCCAAAGGACTTTTTCGACTATGTAATAATAGATGAATGTCATAGGGGAAGCTCAACAGAAGGCGGCAACTGGAGGAAAATTCTCGAATATTACGATTCTGCTACACACATAGGTATGACTGCCACGCCTAAAC
>Ga0307374_10013854_pt1 | contig 11062 bp, 13 predicted proteins | sample OX3MG_FD_202532 | JGI IMG/M metagenome (GOLD analysis project Ga0307374, IMG submission 202532) | Soil microbial communities from Risofladan, Vaasa, Finland - OX-3 | ecosystem: Environmental > Terrestrial > Soil > Coastal area > Acid sulfate soil | place: Finland: Risofladan, Vaasa | collected... | reverse complement strand
ATGCCCGCTCCAACACCGCCTCCACCGACTCGTCTGCACCGATGGTCACCATGTCGGGGCGGGGCACCATCACCTCGCGCACCACGGTGTCACCGAACTCGATGATCGAGTGGATCAGGGCCCGCTCCTCGGTCTCGATGACCTCACCTTCGAGCGCCACATCGGCCATGGCCAACAGTTCCGACTCGGTCACATGCGATCCGAGGTACTGGCCCTGCTGCCCGATGAGCAGGTTGGCCAAGCCGATCAGCGCGCCCGAGACGATGCGGACGGGCCAGAAGCGGACCAGAGCCGAGACCAGCGGCGCGCTGAACAGGGCCGCCCGTTCGGGATGATGGACGGCCCAATTCTTCGGCACCGCCTCGCCCAGCACGAAGATGACCACGATCTCGAACACCGTGGCGGCGGCGACGCCCCAGGCTCCGAACCAGGTGTGGGCGAGGATCCCGACCAGCGTGGCCACGACCAGTTGGCAGATCAGCACCAACAGCAGGACCGGATTGAGGAACCCCTGCGGGTTCTCGGTGAGACGCACCAGCATTCTGGCTCCACGGCGTCCGTCCTCCACCAGGGCCATCGCCTTGGCCCGGCTCATCCGGACCAGACTGGTCTCGGCCAACGCCAACAAGGCCGATGCCGCCAACAGCACGACGACCACCATGATCAGGATCCCGTCGCTGACAGAAAACGTCGCGGTGGCCGTCAGCACGCCGGGGCCCTCACCCATGATTCATGAGGCCACGCGGTAGTACCGGGCCAGCAGCTGTTGTTCGCGCTGCTCCATCCTCTGGGCCTCCGCCTCCACCTCGTGGTCCATCCCCAGGAGGTGGAGGAGGCCATGCACGACCAGCAGGGCGATCTCGTCGTCGAAGGTCACCCCGTGCTCCACGGCGTTCCGGGCGGCCACCGCCGGGCAGACCACCACATCCCCCAACAGCAGGAGACGGCCGGTGTCGCCTTCGATCGATCCGGGGCCGGTCCCCCCTTCGTCGGGCGAGCGGCCACCACGCGACGCCTCGTCCTCGATCGGGAAGGACAACACGTCGGTGGGCCCGGACCGCTCCAGAAACCGCTCGTTGAGCGAGGCGATGGCCGCCTCATCCACGAACAGCAGCGAGACCTCGGTATCGGCCACGATCCCTTCGGACTCGAGCACCGCCCGGGCCAGGGACGACCAGCGCTCCACGGCCACGGGATGCTCCGCCTGCTCGTCGGCGGCATAGATGTCAAGCGTCACGAACACCATCCGTCGGCGTCCGTCGTTCGTAGGCCGCCACGATGTCGGCCACGATCCGGTGCCGGACCACGTCGCGCTGGGTGAGGTGGACGAAGGCCAGGTCGGGCACTCCGGACAGGACCGGCTCCAGACCGACCAGGCCGGAGCGACCACCGGGCACGTCGATTTGGGTGATGTCGCCGGTGACCACCGCCTTCGAACCGAAGCCGATCCGGGTCAGGAACATCTTCATCTGCTCGGGACTGGTGTTCTGAGCCTCGTCGAGGATGATGAAGCTGTTGTTCAGCGTGCGCCCGCGCATGAACGCCAGGGGGGCCACCTCGACCGCGCCGCGGTCGATCAGCCGCTGGGCCCCGTCGGCCTCGAGCAGATCGTGCAGCGCGTCGTAGAGGGGCCGGAGGTACGGATCCACTTTGGCCATCAGGTCGCCGGGGAGGAATCCCAGACGCTCACCGGCCTCCACCGCCGGACGGGTGAGGATGATCCGGCTCACGTGGCGGGCCTGCAGGGCCTGCACCGCCAGGGCCACGGCCAGGTAGGACTTGCCGGTGCCGGCGGGCCCGATGCCGAAGGTCACGATGTTGGAGGCGATGGCGTCGGCGTACTGCTTCTGTCCTCCGGTCTTCGGTGTCACGGCTCGCCCGCGTGATGACCGGAGCAACTCCGATGTGAGCACCACGGAGGGTCGGACGTCGTCGTGCATCATGTCGATGGTGCGATGGACCTGCACGGCGTCGAGTCCCTGACCCGACTCGAGCAGGATGATCAGCTCCTCGAACAGCATCCCCACCCGGTCGGCGCCGTCGCCCTCGATCGAGATCTCGTTCCCGCGGACCGCGATCCGAACATCATCGAAGGCCTGTTCGATCACGCGCAGCAATTCATCACGCTGGCCGAGCAGACCGGCCATCAAGTGGTTGCCGGGAACGAGAATTTTGACCTGGGTGCCTGCCACGTGCGCTCTGGTCCCGACCCTACCAGCGGGCCGGCTGCGTTGATCCGATGATCGGGCCCGGCCGGCTGGTCCGGCTCTTCAGCCGGGCGGCCAGTCGAAGGCCCGGCCCCCGAGCAGATGGAGATGGAGGTGGTCCACCGAGTTGAGCGCATCCGGCCCGACGTTGAACACCAGTCGGTAGCCGCGGTCCTCTCCGCCGATCCCCTCGGCGTCCGCCACGGCCTTCGCCGCGGTGAGGAGGGCGACAACGTCGGCGGCGTCGGCCGCGGTCACCACGCCAGCATTGACGATGTGGCGCTTCGGGACCACCAGCACATGAGTCGGTGCCTGCGGATTGATGTCACGAAAAGCGACGGTGTGTTCGTCGGTCCGCACCACATCGGCGTCGATGTCGCCGGCCACGATGCCGCAGAACAGGCAGTCGGCCACCGGCGGGTCAGCCACCCCCGGCCGTCGACATGCCGTCGGTGGTCACCGGAGAGCGCCCGTTGCCCTTGATCTCGGGGTAGAGATGCTCGAGGCTCCCCGGTGAGATCCGGCTGGCATCGATGAACCGCTCGACGTCGGCCTCCTGCACGCGGATGACCCGACCGAACTTGTAGGCGACCAGATCCCCTTCATCGATGAACCGGTACAGGCTGCGCAGGGTGACGCCCAGGCGCTCCGAGGCTTCCTTCGTACTCAACCAGCGGATCTGCTCGGTCACGGCAGGCCTCCTCCGGCCATCACACGTTCACAAGCAGCCCGAGCTCGTCCAACCGGGTGCCCATGCTGTCCGGCGTCACCCCGAACAGGCAGGCGATGGCCCGGACGTCCTCGGCTCTGATGGTGATCATCCGACCGTTGAAGTCCTGACGATGGACCTGGATCATGCTCAGGAACCGACGCAGGAGATCCCGCTCGGGACCGCTCACGGTGTGCAGCTTGGTCAAGTCGATGGCGACCTTCTCGGTGCCCGACGCCGTCAGGCTGGCCCGGCGGGCACCGTGGGGGACGATCTCCTCGGTGGCCCCGGCGGCGCCCCACCGGGTCATGGTCGCATCGTCAGGGGGAAGGAGCTGGTCGACCGGGACGTCGTAGAGCTTGGCCAGCCTCTGGAGTCGCGGCACCGAGATGGCCCGCTCACCACGCTCGTAGGCGCCCAGCACCGACGCCTTGAACTCCTGTTCGGACATGGCCTCGACCGCCTGCAGCGAGAGCCGCATCTGCTTGCGCATCGTGCGGAGCCGGGCCCCGACGGCGCGGGCATAGACGATCCGGGCCGCCTCTTCCTGCTCGTCGTCGTCGAGAACATCGACGCTGTTGCTAATCACGGACATGTGCACCTCCGCTGATCTCCACCGATCGCCCCTGAGCTCCGGTTCTGCCAATGTGACGCAGGCGCACGTTTCACTCCGTTCGTTCTGGCTCTTGCATCCGCCATGAACGATCGTCCTCCCCTCGGGGAGTCCCTGCCTCTGTGTAGTTTTGCTCACGGAGCGTGGTTACGCAAGCGAACCAACCACGCCGCTCCGCAGACCGCACAGCACGGTACCCACCGCCACGGCCGCGGTCTCGGCCCGAAGCACCGTGGGGCCCAGGCCCACCCCATGACCGAAACAGGCCAATTCCCCAGGGTCCCAGCCTCCCTCGGGGCCCACGGCCACCACCGTGTGCGCCGGGGACGGACGTCCGCCACCGGGCTGGGCCAGGGTCGGAGGAGCTCCCACCAGCGAGGCCAGGTCACCCAGTGGCGTCACTCCCGTGACCACCGGCAACCACACACGGCGACATTGGGCGGCAGCCTCCCGCGCCACCCGCCTCAAGCGCTCCACGGCCCGCTCCCCCCGCTCCGCCTCCCAGCGCACAACCGAGCGGGCCGTTCGAATGGGCACGATACGGTCCACACCCAGCTCGGTCAGCTTCTGGGTCACCCACTCGGGCCGGTCACCCTTGGTCGGGGCGAAGGCCACGGTGATCTCCGGCTCCGGCCTCGGCTGGTCGACCGCATCGCCGTCGACGGTGAGGACCGAGGCCAGGTCGGCGGTCCGGGATCCCCGACCATCGGCCGTCGCGGTCAGTCGGCACGGGGCCCACGTTCCTTCGCCGTCGGCGGCGACCACCAACTCCCCGGGGCGCAGGCGCAGCACATCCAGCAAGTGATGGGCATCCTCCTCGGAGAGCATCGGGGAGGCTGGGTCGTCCACGAACACCATGGCCGATGCCGCCAGCAGCATCGGATCCGGAACGGACGGCGGATCGGCCGATGATGCCGGGCCGGTCCCCATGGTCAGCTCAGCGCCGAACGCAGCTTCGAGAAGATCCCCTCACTCTGGGGAGCGCTCCCCAAGTCCTCACCTCGGGCCTCGGCCAGGGCGACCAAGAGCTCCCTCTGTCGTTCGTCCAGGTCGGTGGGGGTATCCACCTCCACGTGGACGAAGAGGTCGCCACGGCCGCGTCCCCTCAGCTTGGGCACTCCCAGTCCTTTGAGCGGAACGACGGTGCCGGTGGCGGTGCCGGCGGCGATGGCCAGCTCCCGGGCATCGTCCAGCGTGTCGAACATGATGCTCCCACCCAACGCCGCCATGGTCAGCGGTACGTGGACCGACGCATGAAGGTCCACCCCGGACCGCTGGAAGACGTCATCGGGCTGGACCGAGATGTGCACGAAGAGGGCACCGTTGGCCCCACCCCGGAACCCTGCCGGGCCATGGCCGGCCAGTCGGAGCGTCGATCCCTCGTCCACGCCCGCCGGGATGTCCACGGTGAGGGTCCGGTGCTCGTTCTTCCGTCCCTCTCCGCCACACTCCACGCACGGTCGCTCGATCGACTGTCCCGTCCCCTGGCACCGTGAGCACGGCACGGCGGTGATGACCTGCCCGAGGATGGACTGGCGCACCCGTCGGAGCTCGCCGGCGCCCTGGCATTCGGGGCACCGCACCACGCTGGTGCCCGGTCGGGCTCCCGAGCCCTCACAGGCGTCGCAGTGCACCGGCGTCTGCACCTCCACCTCGCGCTGGACCCCGAAGACCGACTCCCTGAAGTTCAGTCGCAACACCATTTCGGCATCGGGTCCCGGCACCGGTCCGGTGCGCCGGCTGCGTCCACCAGCGCTGCCTCCCATGCCATTGAAGAAGGCGTCGAACAGGTCGCCGAGTCCCCCACCGAACGGATCTCCCGGTGCGCCTCCGGCACCCGGGCCGAAGACCCCTTCCGTACCGAATCGGTCGTAGCGGGCCCGGCGTTCCGGGTCCTTCAGGACCTCGTAGGCCAGGCTGACCTCCTTGAACTGCTCCGCGGCCTCGGTATCCCCCTGATTGGCATCGGGGTGGAACTCCCGGGCCTTGGCCCGGTAGGCGCGCTTGAGGTCGTCATCGGAGGCATCCCGTTGGACACCGAGGACGGCATAGAGATCGGCGTCGGTCACCGCCGGCCTCTCCGGTCGTTCATCGTCCGGCGTCGCTCAGACGCTCGCCGAGCCGGTCCCCCACCACGCGGGCGGCGGCCAACGCCAACGGGTAGTTCATCCGGGTGGGGCCGAGCAGCCCGATGGTTCCACCCTCGACGCCGTCGACCGACACCGGCATCACCACGATGGCGCACGACGCCAACGACTCGACTCCGTGCTCGGTGCCGATGGCCACCGACAGCCCGGTGTCGAGAATGTCACGAAGCAGCGTCACCACCACCAGCTGCTGCTCGAGGATGGTCAGTACCGAACGGACGGTGTCCACCGCGTCGAAGGCCGCCGCCATCCTCGAGGACCCGCCCACGAAGAGCTGCTCGGCCCCATCGGCCGTGCCGAGGGAGCGCAGTGCGGTCACACCGGCCGCCACGACCGCATCGGTCCGCGGATCCCCGGTCGAGGTCGCCAACGCCGCCACCTGGGTCAACGGGACGCCGAGCGAGTGGGCGGCCAGGCGCGCCGAGGCATCGGACAGGCGGGCGTCGTCGACCTCGTCGGCGAGCTCGACCGACTGCTTCTGGACCGCCCCGTCCGCCAGCACCACCACGACCAGTGCCAGATGGGAGCCCAGCGCCACCAGCTGCACCGAGCGGATGACCGCCGACTCGTGCGACGGCCCGACCACCATGGCCGCGCAGTCGGTGAGGTCGGACAGCAGGCCGGAGGTCTGCTCGAGCATCATCTCGATCTCCCCGTGGGCATGATCGAAGAATTGGCGAACCTGCTGGCGACCGACCGGATCGAGGGATCCGGGCCGGGCCAGATGGTCGACGAAGAAGCGGTAGCCCTTGTCGGTGGGGATGCGGCCGGCGCTGGTGTGAGGCTGGGTCAGGAATCCGTCCCGCTCCAACGCCGCCATGTCCGAGCGCACCGTGGCCGACGAGACGCTCACCCCGGGAGCATCGACCACGTGTTGAGACCCCACCGGCTGAGCCGACCCGATGTACTCGGAGACCACCGCATTGAGGATGGCCGCCTTCCGCGCGTCGAGGTCGCCCGAGTCGGGGAGATTGGTGTCGGTTCTGTCGTCTGTGGTCGGCATGGATGTCTCGGAGTGGACGGGGAACCCGCCGGCCACAAGAAGCGGCCAGCTTCAGGATCGCTTCGAGTTGGCACTCCACTCTAGTGAGTGCTGGACCACCTCTGACTGTCATGGTCGCCGGACCGTGCCTGCGAACGCCACAATAACGGCCCGCCCGCGGGAGGAATGCAGGCCAGATCGACCGGAATCAGGCCGAGGCGACGAACATCCGGCAGGTCATGGCCGGTCCGAGGGCGATGGTGGCATCGCCGACCGAAAGGGTCAGCGTGCCGTCGGGGGCCTTGGCCCGGATCACCGCGGTGGTGCCAGGGGTCAGGCCGTGCTCGCCCAGGTAGGAGAGGGAGTCGGACTCATGCTCGACGCTCTCGGTGATGCGTTCCAGTCGGATGTGGTCGCCGGGTTGAGACTCGGCCAGGCGCCTCTGTTCGGGCCCGACCGGATCGACCCCGGGGATCGGATTTCCGTGCGGGCATGTGGTCGGATTGCCCAGGAGGATCACGAGGCGCTCTTCCACGTCATCGGAGATGACATGCTCCCACCGGCCCGCTTCGAGATGCGCCTTGTCCCAATCGAGCCCGATCACATCCACCAAGAGGCGTTCGGCCAGCCGGTGCTTGCGGACCACGCCCTCGGCCAGTGTCGTGCCCTTCGGGGTCATGGTGATCTGCCGCGAGGTCCTGACAATGAGATCGTCGGCCTCGAGCCGGTCCAGCATCTCGGAGACCGAGGGAGCGGCCTTTTCCATCCGTTCGGCCAGCCGGGCCTGGATGACCGGGATGCCCTCCTCCTCCAACGCGAAGATGGTCTCGAGGTACTCCTCGACCGGCGGGTGGAATCGGTCAAGCATGGTGTCGATCCTAGGGCATCGACCGTTCACGTGGTTCGGCCCTCGGCGGCCCGCCACCGGCCCGGAGCCCCTCCATAGCGGGGTTCTGCGGTGCTGCTCCGATCGGGTCCCGATGGCCCAGGGGTACCGTGGAGCCTGTGGACACCAGCCCTCAACCGGACCGGGTCGGCGACGACCACGACCACGTCGACGCGTCCGGCGACACTCCGATCGTCTCATTGGACGACCATGCCTCCTCGGACCGCGACGCGGCAGAAGGCGGCGTCCCCGACGGCAAGGATCCCTTGCGCTTCAACAACTGGATGAAGCGCTCCGCCACCGGCGCGGTGATGACCGGCATCGCCGTCGGACTGCAGCAGGCCCTTCAGGCGCCGCGACAGGAGCCGGCATTCGTCATCGAGGCCTCCGGTGAGCCCGAGGACCCCGATCGGCCCATCGACCTGCATTTCGACCCCGACAGCCCGGCGGACACGGTCGCCATCATCCGACACCAGGGGATCGGGGAACCTCCCGACGGGCCGACCGACCCACCGTGAGCCGTCGGCGACGGACGTAGCCCTTCCACGTCGCCCCGTCGACGAGGAGTATCGTGCCGACCCCGAGGGCCAGACCCGCCAGCGCGTCGGTCGGGTAGTGCCACTGGAGTGACACGACGGCAACCGTCATCCACGATGCGTAGGCCGCACCCAGCACGGCGGTGATGCCGCGCCAACGAGCGGGCGTGGCCAACACCGCGGCGGTGGCCAGGGCTGCGGCTCCGACCGTCGAGCCGGACGGGTAGGACAGGCTCCCACCCAGCGTGCGGCCCACCAGCGGCTTGGCCACCAACTCGGCGATGAGGAGGGCCAGTGGTGGACCGACCAGACAGGCCAAGGCGCGGGGCCGGTCCCTGCGAACCGTCAGCGCTGCAGCGACGATGGCACCCACCACGATCACGGCGGGATAGCGCAGCTTTGTCAGTTCGGTGAACCACGGGCTTTTGGTCCCGGCCAGAGGGTTCGGGAACCAGGCGTCCAGTGCGCCCGCTGTGGGTCGGAAGGCAAAGTAGAGACCTCCCACCGCCATGATCACAAGCAGGGCGGCGCCGCTCACGATCTCCATGGCGGCCATGCGGTCCCGACGGAGCTGCGGGTCAGGGTGCGTGGGGCGGCCCGCCACATCGCGTGCAATCTGCGCCACTGACGGGTCGACCGGTCCAACCTGGGTCACCGTCACCACGTTACCGGTCACCTGCCGCTCGGTGGCTGCGCCCGGGTGATCGCCCCGACCGGCTCGCGATGACGGGACGCTAACGTTTCTCATCCTCAGCGCCCCCGACACCTCGATCGTGCGACGGCTCGATCGATGTCGGCGACCGGTGGCCGCTGGCGTTGCCGCTCGCATGGGTCGACAGTGACGCACATGCTGGGCTTGGTCACGCTGGCGGCGGGCGAGCCCATGGGCCAACAGGTCTACGAGGCCGAGGTGACGCGGCGGGCGCGGAGTGAGCTCGGAGAGGGTTGGATCGTCGACCAGATCGTGGTGAGGACCCTTCGATCACCGCTGGCCGGGACGGTCCGGGTCCCGTCGCGATTGATGATCAGCGCGTCACCCGGGCTGCGTCGCGCTGCCGGTCGGGTGCTCTACCGGGGCCATGACCTCGTCCACCGCTTCGATCTCCGCCTGCCGCCCGCGCCCCGGCCCGAAGTGCTCACGATCCATGACGTCGTGCCGTGGCGATTTCCGGACGAGGGTCAGCCACCCTCCGATGCCGCCGTGACGGCCCGCCGGGCGGCGGTGGTCATCTGCCCGTCGCAGTTCTCTGCCGACGAGGTGGCGTCACAACTCGGCGTGGCGGCACCGGTGGCGATCCACAACGGCGTCAACCGGGCCTTCTTCGGCACCACGCCGCTCACGGACGAGGGGCTCGATGCCCTGGGCATCCGGCCGCCGTTCGTGCTCCATGCCGGAGGATGCACGCAACGCAAGAACCTGACGGGTCTGGCCGCAGCGTGGCCCCTGGTGCGATCAGCGCGTCCCGACACCATGCTGGTACTGATGGGGCCGAAGGACGAGCGCCGTGACCGGCTGTTCGGACACCTCGCCGGTGCCAAATGCCTGGGACGGGTGGAGGACGCTGTCGTGCGAGGTGTGATGGCGGCCGCGGCAACGGTGGTGGTCCCCTCGGTCTACGAGGGTTTCGGACTACCGGCCCTCGAAGGGATGGCCGTCGGTGTTCCGGTGGTGGCGGCGGCCCGCAGCTCCCTTCCCGAGGTGTGCGGGGACGCGGCCTACCTGGTCGAGCCGGACGGGCCCGGTCTCGCCGAGGGCCTCATTGCGGCCCTCCAACGGGGTCCGGACACTTCGGCCATGGTCGAGCGGGGTCGACTGCGGGCCGAGACCTTCACCTGGGAAGCCAGCGCGGCAGCGCACGCCGAGCTGTGGCGGTCCTTGGCGAGGTGAGTGCTCTCAGTGCCGGCGGCGATCGTCACCGGACATCCGGACGCCGGCCCACAGCCCGGTCACCGAGGCGGCGGCGAAGACGGCCGTTCGGGCCATGGCGGCCGCGGCGGCACGCGCCGCTCCCACCACGTGGAGTCCTCGTGCTCGATGCGCCGCCCGGCCCATACGCGTCGTGAAATCGTGGGCTTGGGTGCGCAGCGATGTGGACAGATACGCCCGCACGATGGGTCGGGTCGCTCCGAAATTCCTGATCAACAAGATGACATGGTTCTTCTGGGCCCAGTAGGCATAGCGAAGGTCGAACCGCTCGCCCTTGGCATAGGGAGCGGCCACATGCTCCACCACGGCGTCGGGGGTGTAGACGAGTCGGAACCCGGCGTGGGCCACCCGAAGGCAGAGATCGGTCTCCTCGCGTATGCAGGTCCCGTCGTAGCCGTCCCGAATCCCCCCGATCTGATCGAGGACTGACCGTCGGAACGTCATATTGGCTCCGAGCAGATGGTCGACGGACACCGGGCACCCGGAGTCGGCGGCGAAATTTCCGGTGAGGGTCCCATCGGGTCGCAGCAGGCCGATGGCGTCCACACCTTCCTCCAACTCCCCTGGTTGCTTGCGGATCTGGCGGCCGCCGACGCCCCCGACCGTCGGGTCGGCGTAGAGGGGCAGCAGGCGTTCGAGCCAGTCGGGCTCGGCGAAGGCATCGTCGTCGATGAAAGCGAGGACGTCGCCGTGGGTGAGCGCATAGCTGATGTTCCGCGCCGTGGCCGTGGCGCCGCGACCCTCGGGACAGACCTCGTAGCGGACTGACGGGAACCGCTCCCGCACCAGACGGGCGGTGTCGTCACCGGGCGATGAGTCGACAACCATGATCTCGAGGGGCGCCACGGTCTGGACCACTAGCTGCTCGAGGCAGCGGGAGACGAAGGCGGGCCGTTCATACGTGACCACGGCAACAGATGCGGTCAGTCCCGTGGGCGAGGTCGAAGTTGTCGACGTGTGTTGCGTCATCGCGTCCGGTCGAAACTCCGGTGGGTCGACAGTGGGCATGGTCATCATCACACTATGGTCCCGAGCCGGCGATCGGTAACCCGTTG
>Ga0307374_10013853_pt1 | contig 11062 bp, 7 predicted proteins | sample OX3MG_FD_202532 | JGI IMG/M metagenome (GOLD analysis project Ga0307374, IMG submission 202532) | Soil microbial communities from Risofladan, Vaasa, Finland - OX-3 | ecosystem: Environmental > Terrestrial > Soil > Coastal area > Acid sulfate soil | place: Finland: Risofladan, Vaasa | collected... | reverse complement strand
CTGTTCGAGTTCCGCCAGGTCCACCATGCCGTCGCTGTTGGATTTTAAATTCTGTACCTGGTAGCCGCAGATGGCTGCTGTTGCGGGATTGGTACCGTGGGCGGAATCGGGAATCAAAATCTTTTTGCGCGGATTGCCTTTCGACTCGTGATAGGCGCGGACGAGAAGGATTCCGGTGAACTCGCCATGCGCGCCGGCGGCCGGCTGCAGCGTGATGGCATCCATGCCAGTAATTTCTTTCAGGCATTCCTGCAGCATCCACATGACACGCATTGCGCCCTGCGAAAGCGATTCGGGCTGGTAGGGATGGGCGTCGGCGATGCCTTCCAGCCGCGCCACCATTTCATTGACGCGGGGATTGTATTTCATGGTGCAGCTGCCCAGCGGATACATGCCGAGGTCGATAGCGTAGTTCCAAGTGGAGAGGCGAGTGAAGTGGCGAATGATTTCAATCTCGCTGACTTCGGGCAGCAGGCCAAGATCTTCGCGGGCCTGTTTGCCCAGCAGCGCTTGAGGGTCGACCGCGGGCACATCGAGCGGCGCAAGTCGGTAGGCTTTTTTGCCGGGCGAGGACTTTTCGAAGATCAAGCCTTCATTCTGACTGATGTGACTGGAGACCTTCGAGCGCTCGCCAACGAAGGGAGAGCCCTTTGTTTCGGAAGCGGTCGAGTTCGAGGGTGTCACGGTTTCTGTCGCCATTTCGTTCATCCTTATACGTAAGCCAACGCGGGGGCATGCTTGTCCGCGATGACCGCAGCCGCTGCGTCAATTTGGGTGCGCGAATTTTGCTCGGTGGCGCACCAAAGCGAGGCATGCTTCAGTTCCGGATACCAGGCGGACAGCGGAAGTCCGCCAATCATTTTCTGCTGCAGCAGGCGCGCGTTGATCGCTTCGGGCGCTTCGACAGTCTCCAACACAAACTCATTAAAGCGCGGCGAGTTGGCGAAGAGCAACTTGCTGCCGGGAGTTGCAGCCAATGTTTGCGCGGCATAATGTGCCTTCGCCAGATTTTGTTCGGCCAGTTCGCGCATGCCGGCTTTGCCGTAGATGGTGAGATAAATGCAGGTCATCAACGCGACAAGAGCCTGATTGGTGCAGATGTTGGACGTCGCTTTTTCGCGGCGAATATGCTGCTCGCGCGTGGACAGTGTCAGCACAAATCCGCGCCGGCCGTTCTGGTCGACGGTAGCGCCGGTGAGGCGGCCGGGCATCTGGCGAATGAATTTTTCTTTGCAGGCCAGGACACCGCAATAGGGTCCACCGTAGCTGACGGCGACTCCGAAGGACTGCGCTTCGAGGGAGACAATGTCGGCTTCTGTGGGGGGACGAACGATCCCGAGCGACAGCGCTTCCGCAATGGAGACGATGAGAAGCGCGCCTTTGGCGTGCGCTAGTTCGGCAATGGCTGCGACATCTTCAATGACGCCGAAGAAGTTGGGCGACTGGATCAAGACGCAGGCGGTCTGGTCGGTGATGGCGGCTTCCAGCGCCTTCAGATCCACGCGACCGTCGACGCCGTAGCCGACGCGATGTTTGGTGAGCCCCTGGTGCTGCGCGTACGTCCGCAGGACTTCGCGATATTCCGGATGCACCGTGCCGGCGACGACCATGTGGCTGCGGCGAGTGACGCGCGCGGCCATCATCACGGATTCCGCTGCGCCGGTCGAGCCGTCGTACATAGAGGCGTTGGCGATTTCCATGCCGGTCAGCTCGCAGATCATGGTCTGGAATTCAAAGATCGCCTGCAGCGTGCCCTGGGAAATTTCCGCCTGGTACGGGGTGTAGGAGGTAAGGAATTCACCGCGCTGCACCAACGCATCGATAACTACGGGCCGATAGTGGCGATACGCGCCCGCGCCGAGGAAGCTGGCATAGCCGTTGGCATTGCGGTCGGCAGCGACGCGGAACAGGTTCACGATTTCCTGCTCGCCCATCTGCGGCGGAATCTTCAGGTCACCGGTGAATCGATACTCGGCGGGGATGGATTGAAACAAATCGCCGATCGAAGACACGCCGATTTCTTTCAGCATGGCGTCGCGGTCGCTCGGGGATTTGGGTAGGTAGCGCATGGTTCAGATTCCTGTGTTCAAGGTTGAAGACCGGGATGCTTCTGAGGATGCTCAGGCCTTGGTTTCTTCTGCAATAAATTTTTCGTAGTCGGCGGAGCTGAGCAGCGCGTCCGCTTCCGACGGGTTCGACAACTGCACTTTGATAATCCAGGCCTGGTGGGGCTCGGTGTTGATTTTTTCCGGCGCAGTCACCAGTTCCTGATTCACGGCGGTGACGGTGCCGCTGATCGGCGAATACAGATCGGAGACGGCCTTCACCGACTCCACGCTGCCGAAAACTTTGCCCGCCTCGACGGTATCGCCGACTTTGGGAGCGTCGACGAAGACGATGTCGCCGAGAGAATTCTGCGCGTAGTCTGTGATGCCGACGGTGCCGATGGTGCCTTCCACCTGGAGCCATTCATGCTCGCGGGTGTAGCGATACGTATTTGGATATGTCATAGGATTTGTCCCCTTCCATTGTATGTTGTCGGGGAATCGCGGACCCGAAGCCCGCGCTCCGCAGAGGTTTTTTGCACAGGAGGCGCAGTTCAGGCGCGTTTTTTTGGACGGCGGTAAAACGGCTGAGCCGCGATGCGTGCCCGCACATCCTGACCGCGGATTTTGACGGCCAGTTCCGTATCAACAGCGCTTTGGGCTGCGGGCACATAGCCGAGGGCGATGTTCTTCTTGAGAAATGGGGCAGGAGAGCCGCTGGTGACGGCGCCAATTTGCTCGCCCGCCAATGTGCAGATGGGATAGCCGTCGCGGCCGATGCCACGCTCGATCATTTCCATGCCAACCAGCTTGCGCTGCGGGCCGCCGGCTTGTTGCAGTTTCTTCAGGGCCGCCTGGCCCAGGAATTCCGGCTTGTCGAGCTTGCAAAAGCGATCCAGGCCAGCTTCAAAGACGTTGGTTTCATCGGTGATTTCGTGGCCATAGAGCGGCATGGAAGCTTCCAGGCGAAGGGTGTTGCGGGCGCCCAGGCCGCAGGGAACAATTTCAAATTCGCGGCCGGCATCGAGGACTTCCTGCCATACGCGCGTGGTGGTGGCTGCATCGGAGGGAATATAAATTTCAAATCCATCCTCGCCCGTATACCCGGTGCGCGAGATAAGAACGTTATGGATGCCGCAGACCTGACCCCAGACAAACCAGTAATTCTTGATGGCATTCAGGTCGACGCGGGTCAGCTTTTGTAGCGTAGCCAGTGCCTGCGGGCCCTGGATGGCGAGCTGCGAATAGTGCTCGCTGTAGTCGCTGACGTGGCAGTGAAAGCGCTGCGCATGCTGCTTGATCCACGCATAATCCTTTGAGCGGGTGCCAGCGTTGACGACCAGCAGGTAATCGTTGGGACTGAATTTGTAGACCAGGATGTCATCGACGAATGTGCCTTGCGGGGTGAGCAGCGCCGAGTAGTGCGCCTGACCTTCGGCGAGTTTCGAGGCATCGTTCATGGAGACAAACTGGACAGCATCGAGCGCTTCGGGGCCGCGCAATTGGATTTCGCCCATGTGGCTGACGTCGAAGATGCCGACGCGGATGCGCACGGCCATGTGTTCGGCGATCAGGCCGGCGTACTCCACCGGCATATCCCAGCCGCCGAAGTCGACCATCTTGGCGCCGGATTGGCGATGGGTGGGGTTGAGCGCTGTTTTTTGCAGGGTAGGGGCGGTCGCGGGAACAGACGAGCTCGGCATAGAACACCAGTTTAGAGCAATCTCACAGCTTCAGTAATGTGGTGAGATCAATTACCGTGCAGCCGTTCCTTGATACAACGGCTGCGCGAAGATCAAATCCAGGCTTACACCCACTGTGCGATTGCTCTACATGACCACAACTACTTCGGCACGGGCAGCGTATACGGGTAGCAGCAGGGCTTCCGCACCGGGCCAAACTCCATCAATTCCGCCCGGGTGCCGTTCGGATCGTAGAGGTTCAGCTGCCATTTTCCGTCGAGACCGATCTGGGGATCCTCATAGGGATTGGAGGAGTCCCAATGGCGGTGTTGCAGCATCTGCGCCGCCTGATGGATATCGGGCACTCCCAACGCGAAGTGATTCAGGACGCCGCTGTCGCCCGCGGTTTTGGCGGTGGGGTCCTGCAGCATATATTCCAGCCATTGCGCGCCGTCGGGCACACGCATGTCCACCCACTCCAATTTGTGACCGCGGCCGCCCTGCCAGCCCTCGACAAAGCCGAGAATGTCGCGGAAGAAGTGGTCTTCCTCGGCGCGATTGTGCACGATGAATCCCGCATGGAGAATGATTTGCGAGATGGGCTGCGGCGTGTTCTTTGACGTTGAAGAGCTGACAGGGACCAGACGTCCGTGAGACGGTCGTTGTACAAACTGCAGGCGATGTCCTTCCGGATCTTTCACCCATAGAAAGCGCGTGCCGTCGGGCTGGGTCTGAATTTCGCCTTCGATGGGAACTTTCCGGCTCACCAGATAACGCTGCATGGAATCGAGGTCTGTAGTTGCAAAGGCAATGTACGCCAGAAAGTCTGTGGTGCCGTTCGGCGCGGGCTGCACCTCAATCGATTGTTTCGAGCTCACGCGAAATTCCATCGGGGCGGATGCGGAAGTGGATGCGATCTGCGGGAAGCCTAGAAATGTTCCGTAGAACTGCTTCGACTTGTTCAGATTGGTCGCATACACGGAAACCTTGGCGATGCCGGTGATCGGCGGACGCATGGAGGTATTTTGAGCGGCCAATGAAAATGGAATCGCAACGATGGCAGCGAGGAGTGCAGATTGAATTCGCAACACGGCATTTGCCTCTGGGAACAACAGGAAATACTAGCAAAATTGCGGGGAGCGTGTTCGATGACGACTCCAGATTTTGGGATGCACCAACTGCCAATTCGCCTTGGGGGGGTACCTGTTCGCCCAATCAGCGGGGAACGCGCGTGTTTGGTGGTAGAAGGGGGGCTATGGTGCCGATGGCTCGATCGCTGTTTCCAGATAGGTTCGAGATGCGGCGTCGAGAAAGGGCACGCCTCCACGCTGGGAGGCGGCCCATGCTCCCCAGCGATTCGCGGCTTCGGCCAGGATTGGCAACGGCCGATGATGCAGCGAGAAATACGTGAGCGCCGCGGTGAAGCAGTCACCGGCGCCGATCGAATCGACCACGTGCGCGGGAGTTCCTGGATGATCATTCACCCCGTTGCGCGTCACCAAAAGGCTGCCGTGGGGTCCTCGGGTGATGGCCACCAGCTGGATAGGAAATTGATCGAGCAGCGAATGCGCGACTTGAAGGGGAGAACTTTGTTCCTCTGCGCCGATGGCCTTGGCGATGTGCGGGACTTCCTCATGATTCATTTTGAAGATGGTCGCGTGCCGGCAGCCCCAGAGGATAGCTTCCGCAGTCCAGTCCGGTTCGCGGAGGTTGACATCGAAAACGCGCAGACAATCGCTGCGTGTGGCCGCAACCATGGACCGAAGCGTGGCGCGCGTCATGGGAGATCGCTGTGCGAGGGTTCCAAAATAAATGGCATCCAGCGTAGGCGCCAGCGCGGCCAACTGCGGAGTTTCGGGCACGGCATCCCAGGCAACGTCGTTGCAGATACGATAGCGCGGGCCCCGTTCCGCATCGAGCTGGACTTCAACGGTTCCGGTGGGACGGTTAGGATCGACCGTAATGAAGTCCGGGCGAACCCCATGCGCGATCAATTGTTCGCGCGCCTGTATCCCGAGCGGATCGTCGCCGACGCAGCTGACCAGAAACACTTCGCCGGCGCGGTCCGAATCGTCGCAGGCAAACATCTGCGCGAGAATTGCCGCGAAGTTTGCGGGAGCGCCGCCGAGTTGCGGGCCATCGGGAAGCAGATCCCAGAGAAGCTCTCCAATCGCCGCGACACGCAAAGGTTTCCGCATGCTATTCATCTTGTCCGGTACCGCTGTACTTATGGTTGTGCGGTTGGTTGCGCGGTGAAGACCACCAACTGTTGGGCACCGACGGTGACATCGCAATGGTCTTGTGTAACTGTCACGGTGTCTTTTGTATTCCACAGCGGAGTGAGCGTGTTGACGCCATCGAGCGCCGTGCGGGTGAAATCCAGATGAAAGGTTCGCGGCGCGTCGGATTTGTTCATCAGCACAAGATCGATTTCCGACGGTGGAGGTGTCGACCCACTTTTCGGTGGAGGCACAACGAAGCGAGCGAATACGAAGCCGCTGTTGTCCGCCAACAGGTTCTGCTGGGATCCGGTCTGCAAGGCTTCATGATGCGCGCGCAGATCCAGCAGGCTTTGCACCCAGGCATACATCGCCTGCTGCTGCGGAGTGCGACCGTCTGCAGTGAATGCATTTTTTGGGTCGCCGGGAAATCCTCCGGGGAAGTCGGGACGATTGTCGCCGTCGGGTCCGGAGGAGAGGCCGATTTCATCTCCGTAATAAATTTGCGGCATGCCCCGCATGGTGGCCAGCAATCCAAAGGCGAGCCGCTCGCTGGCCGCGCTTGCTCCGGGTACGGAGAGAAACCGCGCAGTATCGTGGTTGCCGAAAAATGTCACCAGCGTGTCGGGATGAGGATAGAGCCAGTCCTGACGCTGAACATTTTCCAGGTCCGACATGGATGACATGGAAACGGCCGAGCCGGTCAGCGTGGAACGCAACGCATAGTAGCTGGGGAAGTCGAACTCGGTATCGACTCCCGTATCGATGCCCACGTGTTTCTGTCCGCCGACGAAGTACGACGTCACGGTTGGATCGGAGTTGTAAACTTCGCCGACGGTAGTCAGGTTGGGATACAGGGCGTGCATGACAGAGTGAAAATCCTGCCAATAGGAACGGTCGACATAGGGAAACGTATCCAGGCGGAGGCCGTCCACGGTTCCGAGTTCGACCCACCAAATTGCGTTCTGTGTCAGGTACTGCTTGACCAGCGGATTCGACTGATTCAGGTCAGGAAGTACATTGCGGAACCATCCGTCGACAACCGGCTGGTAGGCGGCCGGGGCGGCGTGCGGACTGGCGATCGACGCAAAATCCTCCGTCGCCGCAAGATGATCGGCCGGCGTGCCGTGGAACCAGTCGGGCGTGGGCGAATCGTTGACCCACACGCTTTTTGGGCCGACCTGATTGGCGACCATGTCCAACACCAGCTTCATGCCATGGCTATGAACGGCGGCGGCCAGGTCCTCATAATCCTGCAATGTGCCATAGTGCGGATTGATCTGGTACATGTTGATCGGCTCGTATCCGTTGTAGTCCTCGGAAAGCGGGTCCGGCGCATAGAGCGGCGTGATCCAGAGGGTGGTGACGCCCAGCTGCTTGAGGTAGTCCAAATGATTTTCGATGCCGCTCAAATCGCCGCCGTGGTAGTCGTGGGGATTGCTGCGATCCACGGTGGCGGCAGGCTTCGGCGTCGGTGGGCTGGCTGTATCCCCCTGCGAAAAGCGGTCGGGCATGATGAGGTACATCACATCCGCGGGGGTGAAACCCTGGTAGCCCTGGCTGGGGTCGTGCCGTTTATCCAGTTCATACGGAACGCGGGTCTGGCCGGCGGAGGTGCGGACTACCAGGTCGAAATGCTGCGGGGGAGCGTTGGAAGTATCCAGCCAGACGAAGGCCCAATGGCCGTTCTGTGAAAACTTTGTGCGGCGCACAGAAATTCCGGCGACGCTGCTGTTGATGTGCGCATCGGTGAGATTTTTTCCGTAGAGCAGCACCATCGGGTTGGGAAGATTGCTCCACCAATTCGGCGGTTCCACCCGCTGCACCGTGGGCTTGCCCTGCGGGACCGCTGCGCGCCGGTGCTTGGTCTGGGTGCGAGCAGACAGCGAAAGACTGATACAACCCAGCACCAGGCATAGAACTAAGGGGCGCAGCGCGCGAGGGAAGGAATTAGGATTCATCAATGCGCTCCAGCCGCTGGAAGAGGTGATTGGTGTTCGCACATTCGAGATGCATCGATGCGTCGCGAACAACGTCCCCAGTGTACTCCGCGGCGATAGGTGGACGGAACGCAGACGAGGCGAAAAACGAAGAGCTGAATGGAGAAGTCGCGTGGCAACTTCAGCGTGGAGTGATGGTCGTCTGCAGAACGTCGGCGAGAACTTTTTGCAGGTGATCCAGAAATTCTGGATCGAGCTTTGCATTTTCCGTTCGCTCGCCGGACGAGGAGGTTTCGTTCGGATCCGATCCTTTTGTGAGATAGAAAACGTCGATCGCCACTTCGCCTTCGGTGTCGATCAGCGCAACGGAGATGTCGCATTTCTGCTGCGCCAGAATCAGGCTGAGCCGACGCAGCAGGCCTGGAGTGTCCTGGGTAATGACCTGCAAAATGGTGCTGTGGGTCGAGGAGGTATTGTCGACAGAGAGCCGGGTTTCAACGCGGGTCTTGTGGTTTTGCGTGCGCGCGGAGTGGGCGCGGGCAGCGAGAAGTTTTTCAACCGAGACGAGGCCGCTGGCCACATCGGTCAGACTTTTCTGGAAGCGCTCAGTTTCGGCGGGATTGAGCGCAAGGGTTTCGTATCGGTCGAGAAAGCGGAAGTGATCAATGACGATTCCCGCTGCGTTTGAAAATGCATCGGCCTTCAGAATATCCATCCCCCAGGCGGTTAACGCGCCGGCGGCGTCGGCAAACAGAAACGGGCGATCGCGGGTGATCAATGTGCAATCCCACCACGCACCAGTACGGGTGAGCACCGCGCTGGAGGAGGAGTCGCCTAGCTGCGACGCCAATTGCCAGTGGGTCAGAATTTCCGTTGCCGAGCGGGTACGCAGATAGCGTTGCGGGAGGCCGACCAGGAAGCGGTGGATGGCTACGGAATCGTCCGGCGACAAGGCGATCACCTGTTGCACGGCGGCGGTGTCGGCATCCGCTTCAATGCGATCTTCATCGACATTGCGATCCAGATAGTTCGAGGTCGCCATGTAAAGCCGCCACAAATTTTCCGCTTTCCAAGGCGTCAACGCCTCCGGATTGACGGAGTGAATGTCGGCATAGGTCAACAGCGTGAGCAGGCGGAGGTTATTCGGTGTGCCGACCAGGTCTGCAAACATGCGGATGGTTTCCGCGTCGTAAATATCCTTGCGCAGCGCGAGCGACATTTCCAGGTGATTGCGAATCAGGCGCAACACGGTTTCGCGCTGGGTTGGGCTGAGGCGCCAACGCTCACAGACTGCATCGGCAATCCACATGCTGTGGTCGGTGTGGCTGCCCTCGCTACGAGCTTTGCCAGTATCGTGCAGCAGCGCCGCCAGGTACAGCAGTTCCGGCTCTTCCGTCTCGCGAAGAATCGAAGCAAAACCCTTCTCCCACTCGTCGTGCGGCTGGGCCAGGGCGTGCAGGTTTTCAAGAATCAGAAATGTATGTTCATCGACGGTGTAGCGATGGTAGGCATCGCGCACCACCAGCGCATCCACGCCATGAAATTCCGGCAGAATCAGCTCCAGAATTCCCAGCGCATGCATGACGCGAAGCGCGTTGGCCACTTCGGGTCCGCGCAGTATGCGGCGAACTCGCTCCCACAGCGCGGCACCCTCGGGCAGGCGTTCCGCCAACAAGGCCAGCGAATCGCTCAGATGGCCTTCCGCTTCGCGAGTGAGCTGCAGCGGCTGCTCCGCAATCGTCTGAAACAGCGTCAGTACGCGATCCGGATCGGAGTATTCCGCCACGGTTTTCAGGGCGATCTTGCCGTCGGCAACGGGGCAGTTTCTCAACACGGTGCGGCTGCGCCACTGGCGTATTTGATCCATCATGGCTAGGCGGCCGCTTGGAATTTCGTCCAGCATTTGGCGGGCGAGCCACTCGATCGAGCGAGCATGGCGAAAATATTGACGCATCCAGCCGGCGGTGTCCGCGGGGCGCTTCTCTGTCTGGCGCGAACGTCCGGTCGACATACCGAGACGCAGTTGCGCAGCCTCATCCTGTGCCTGCCAGTAGAGCATGTTGTCGTCGCGCTGGCTTCTGTAATGGAGAAAACTGCGCACCGTCATGAGAAATTGATGTGCCAGGGCGGAGTCGTCCTGGCGTTCCACCAGGAGATCTTTTTCATAGCGGCTGGAAGGGTAGCGCGCCGATTCCGGCAACAGCTGGCTCAACCAAGCGCAGGTATGAAAGTCGCGCAGGCCACCCAGGCCATCCTTGACGTTGGGCTCCAAATGGAACAGCGTTCGCTGGTATTTCGCGTGACGGGCGCGCGTCAACTGGGTGATGGCGGCGAACAGCTGAGAACGCCGCCGTTCGACCAGGGCGGGAATCCGTTCCAAGTCCAATTCCTCAAACAGGGCAAAATCGCCGGCGATATAGCGGCGGTCCAGAAGGGACAGAGTAAATTCTGGATTCTCTTCGCTGACTCGTTCGCATTCCGCCAGGGTGCGGGTGGTGGTGCTGGCACGCAATCCAATGTCCCACAGGTCCTGGGACAACTTACGAATTTCGGCTTTGTGCGCTCCTTCAGTAGTGGCGTCGGCGGAAATAAACAGCAAATCGATGTCCGAGTAGGGAAAGAGCTGCCGTCTTCCATACCCTCCGATGGCAGCCAGGGTAAGGCCATGGGGACCGTACTCCTCGGAGGCAATGTGCTCCAGCCACAAACGCTCAATGAGATGGTCGACAAGTTGCGCACGGCGCTGCACCAGAACCGGACCATCCTGCGATTCGGAAAAGAACTGCCGCAGCTGGTCCGAAGTCCGCTGGTACTCCACGCGCAACAGCTGAATCGAAGATGAGTCTGAGATCGGGATGGCAGGCTCCTTTGCGCGGAATTGAGGAATGGAAGGGCCGATCGATCTACAAAGCGGTTTCTCCACGTTCGTCATTGCGAATGCGAATGGCTTCGTCGATGTGCGAAACAAAAATCTTGCCGTCGCCAATTTTTCCGGTGCGGGCAGCGGTCAAGATGGCCTGGATCGCGCGTTCCGCCATGGCATCGGTAACGACGACTTCCAATTTGATTTTGGGCAACACATCCACGGCATACTCGCGGCCGCGATAGAACTCGGTGTGACCCTTTTGGCGGCCGTGCCCGCGGGCCTCCAGAATGGTGATGCCTTCAACTCCAAT
>Ga0307374_10013852_pt1 | contig 11062 bp, 10 predicted proteins | sample OX3MG_FD_202532 | JGI IMG/M metagenome (GOLD analysis project Ga0307374, IMG submission 202532) | Soil microbial communities from Risofladan, Vaasa, Finland - OX-3 | ecosystem: Environmental > Terrestrial > Soil > Coastal area > Acid sulfate soil | place: Finland: Risofladan, Vaasa | collected... | reverse complement strand
CAATTCGACGGAGGCTCTCGGCGCGTCGGTCTTGTGCGTGACGGCGAAGAGTCGCCGCTCCTTTCTGTGCTGGGTTGATCGGCGCATCACTTGACATCGAAGCGTCCACGTCCTCGATTTTCCGTATGGATGGCTCGCTGGGCATAGCCAGCTCCCTTCGCGTTGCAAATGCCGTTGGATTAAGGCCTCTCGGAGCCGCTCGGTGAGAAAGCGGCTAACAGCTAATGCGAGCGCGGCCTAGTGAATACATCGGCAACTCGGACAGGTTTCCCCACTCACGACGCCGAACACGGACCATCGGCGCCACGGAAGTTCCACGAGGCCAGTGAGAATCAGCTCCGAACACCTCCACCGCGAGGTCTGCGGCTAGCTCGCGGCCGGTCTGCCGCGGCGACCACCGCACCACCAGCGAGCGGTCCCTTTGGCCCCTCGGCCCCCAAATCAGCGCCCGCGACGGAGGATTGGGGATTTTGGGCGCTCTACAGCCCGCTTTCTTCCCAACCCTGGCCCGGGACGAGTTGATTTGGGAGCTAGCCGGGGCACACAGGCACGCGCCGGGGGCGAGCGTCTACCGGGCGCGGGCGACCGGCTGCACCGACACCGGCGCAACGACCTGCGACAGCTGGGGAGCCCGGATTCGAACCGAGACTTGACAGGTCCAAAACCTGCCGTGCTGCCGTTACACCACTCCCCAGTGTATTGCGAGCGAGTACTTAATCACGTTACTCCAAGGCTCCGAAACCCGACCCGGACCTCGTCGCGCGCACCGGCGCCCGTTTACCGCCGCCCCAACGCCTTCGCCACCGGCTCCGGCAACAGCGGATCGGCGAGCGCGGCACGCACGTCGTCCGGCCTGTGCAGGGCGCGCTCGGCGCGCAGCAGCCCGACCTCGAGGCCGGCGTGTCCGGCCGCGGTCAGGACCTGGTTGAACGAGTCGGGTCCGCGCCAGACCTGCTCGGGCAACGCGAACAGCGAGGGCAGCGGCCGGGCGAGCGCGATCAGGTAGTAGCCGCCGTCGAAGACCGGGCCAAGCACCAGATCGGCGCCGGTCGCCAAATCGAGCTTCGCAGCCTGGGCGTGGAGCCGATTGAAGCGGGGCAGATCGGGCCACACGACGAAGACCGGCCCGCTCGAGTGCGCCGAGACGCGCGCCACGGCATCGGCCACGCGCCCGGCGATGCCGTCACCGTTCTGCGGGAACAGCGTCACATCGTCACCAACCAAGCGCTGCAGATCGTGACCGGCGTCGGCCGGTTCGTGCGCCACGTAGAGAGCGCGCGGCTCGAAGGCGCGCGCCCAGCGCATGGCCTCCGCCAGCAGCGCCGTCTGCAGCGCGACACAGCCGTCCAGCCCGATCAGCGACTCGAGTGCGTGGCGCACCTCGCCGCGGCGCGGAGCCCGTGCCATGACCAGAACAGCCGGGACCACCTCAGGACCAGCGCTCGCGCGCCCTCCCACATCGACGCTCACACGCCCTCCCGACCGGCGCTCACACGCCCTCCCGACCGGCGCTCACACGCCCTCCCGCATCGACCCGAACCGGAACATGCTGCCCGCCGCGACGGGCGACGACTCCTCGGCCGCGATCAGCGGCAACACCTCGCGCAGCAGACCCGAGAAGGCTGTGGGCGCGCGCCCCATCAGCTCGGCCAGCGTCGTGACGGGCGTCGGCTCGCCGGGCACGACCTCGTTGGCGTAATCGGTCACGAAGCCGACGAGCGCGAACGGCAGCTCGAGTTCACCGCAAAGCACCGTCTCGGGCCCACCCGTCTGGCTGACCGCGGAGACACCGCAGTCCGCGAGCTGAGCGATCTCAACCGGAGTGTTGAACCGCGGCCCGTCCACGTGGCCGTAGACCCCGCCCGCCTGAAACGACAGCTCGGCGGCAACCGCACCCACGGTAAGCAGCTCGATCAGGCGTTCCGAGAACGGCCCGCCGTGCAGAATCCAATGCCCGCGCATCGAGTCGCCGACCGCATCGAAAAAGGTGCACAGCGACCCGTCCGGCAAGCGGTTCGACACAAAATGCAGGTCGTCGAAGATCACGACCGACCCCAACTCCAGCGTCGGATCGACAGCACCACAAGCGGTCAACCCGATCACCGACGACGCTCCGCGCGACTTAAGCGCGAAGACGTTCGCGCGGTGGTTAACCAGGCTCGAGAGCCGCTCGTGTCCACCACCGTGGCGTGCAATGTGCGTGACCTCCACCCCGCACCACTCGCCCTCCGTGACCGAGACATCCCCATACGGGGTCGTCACCGACAGTGCCTGCGCAGCTTCGAACCCGGGCAACGTGTAGGTGCCCGAGCCCGTGATCACCCCGACCCGCATCAGGCTCAGCGCGGGACCCGGCCGCCCTCGGCGCCCGGCTCGGTTGCCGGGCCGCGCGGCGCCGCGATCCCCAAGACTCGCATCGCCTTCAAGCCCAGTGACAGCTTTTCGCGACCGTCGGTGGATTGCACGTCGAGGCCTGTCAGCTCGCGCACGCGCTCGAAGCGGTAGCGGACCGTGTGCCGGTGCGTGATCAGGCGCGCCGCCGTCGCGTTGACGTTGGCATCGCAGTCGAGGAACGTCGCCAGGGTGCCGAGCAAGTCGGTCTCATACTGCTCGTCGTAGGAAACCAACGGCCGTACGGTGTCATTGTAGAAGCGCTTGAGCTCAGCCGGGTCGCGCATGTACGGCAGCAGCAGCTGGTAGGTACCCGTCGCCTCGAAGGCCAACTCCGCCTCGGGCTCGTCCTCGGCGACGTTGGCCGACAGCATCGCCTCGTCGCCGGCGCGTTGCAGGTCACGCGGGTCCTCCACCCGGCGCGAGCGCCCGATCGTGAACACGAACCCGGCCAGCCCGGACTCCAGCTCCCGCAGGATCGCCGAGGACACGCGCCGGGCGGTGTCGCCGTCGGCGTCCGGGACCAGCACCAACAGGGTGCCGGCGTCCTGATCGCTGGGCGCGGTGATCGCGCCGGGCGCGATCGAGCGAGCCCCGCGCCCCGCCACCGCCAGCAGTCGCCGGCGCCAGTCATCCTCCGTCGGGTTGCGCGGATGCGCGCGGACGACGACCACTGCCGCGCCATTCGAGGCGTCGGTGCCGAGCTCCTTGCCACGCGCCACGAGGTGGTCGCGGTCGTCGATCTCGCGCCGCAGCACGGCGCGCAGGAACGCCGTCGCCGCCTCCTCGGACGCGCGCTCGGGAGCGCGCACACGCTCCACCTCGGAGGCGATCAGCGTCGTCACGAGGCTCAGCAGCGAAGGGTCTGGGGAATGCTCGCGGGTGCGCATGCGCAGATGCCCGACCGCCGCGTCGGCGACCTTCAGGTCGATCGTGACGACGCCCTCGGTGTCGCGCATCAGCGAGCGCTCGTCGGCAGGCGAGCGCGCCGTGACCGCCAGGATCGAGCCTGAACGATCGATCAGGATCAGGCTCGCGTCCAAAGCGCGCCCGGCCGCGCGCAGCAACTCCGGCAGGCCCGCGCCCGCCTGGACCGCCTCGGTGATCGCCGCCAGAGCTGAGAGGTTCGGGCCCGCGCCTACGCTTGAGCTCACCGCCTCGCTGTCGGTCACCTCGATCACATCCACCGCACTAGAACCAGCTCGGCCACTGCAGGACGATCCACGCGCCCAGCGCGACGCCCACCCCCACGAACGCGGCGAGCAGGTATCCGGACAGCACGATCGCCGCCACCCGTTCCCAGCCGCGCCGGTAACTCTGTAGAGCCGGCGCGACGACAAGCGTGATGAACGCCGCCAGCGCGATCACCGCGCAGCCCGCGCCGACGAGATATGTCACATCGATGTTGCTCACTTGCGCTCAGATCCTCGTGCTCACTTGCTTGCTCTCAGCCCCTCAGATTAACGACGGAGCGGCGTACTCGGCAGTCACCGGTTCGGCGACGACCGCTCGGGGGTAGCTGCGGACCAGCGGGTCCGCAGCCTCGGAGGCCCGCTTGCTTGCCCCCGACCCCCACCAGATCCCCACAACCGTCGGCCCCGAACCGGACACAAGCGCGTGCTCAGCGCCAGCGGCAAGCACGTCCTCGAGCACGCCCACGATCGAGGGGCACAACGACACCGCCGCCCGTTCCAGATCGTTGACGATCAACTCGTCACGCGGGCGAACCCCCCGCGAGAGCGCCGCCACCAGCTCCTGGTAACGCGCCGCCAGCTCCTCGGTGGAGCGCGACAGCCCGAGCCGATCAGCCTCGCGGTACACGTCCGCGGTTGCCAGCGAATACGCAGAGGGCACCACAACGTAGGCGTGCTCGCCCAGCGGCTCGAAGTGCTCGACGATCTCCCCCGCTTCGGATCCGACCGACAGTCCCGGGACGAGCTGGCTCGGCACGTCCGCCCCCAGCTCGGCGGCGATCGCGTCAACCTCCTCGGCGCGTCCGGGCGCCACCGCCATCGCCAGTCGCAGCGCCGCCGCCGCGTCGGCCGATCCACCCGCCATCCCGGCCGCGACCGGAATCCGCTTCTGGATCGATACCACCACCGGCGGCCCGTCCCAGCCGCGTGACCGCAGCGCCGCGAGCGCCCGCGCGGCGAGGTTCTCGCCGTCCACGCCCGGGCACACGACGAGATCGCCTGCCGACTCGATCCGTACGTCGAGCTCGAGCACATCGGCCAGCGACAGTGACTCGAACACAGTCGCGAGCCGGTGCCGTCCGTCCTCGCGCACCCCGCCCAGGAACAGCGACAGGTTGACCTTCGCCGGCGCCAGCGCGCGCAACCTCACGTGTAGATCCTCCCCGCCAGCTCAACGAATTGCGCCGGCGCGAGCCGCTCAGCCCGCACGTCGGCCGGCAACCCCATCTCGACGAGCGCCGCACGCGCACGCTCGCGCACGCCGGGCTCACTCCCGGGCGACAGCTGCAGCGACCCGGCGAGCGCCTTGCGCCGGTGACGAAAGGCATCGTGTACGAGCCTAATCACTGGAGAGGTGGCCCGCTGGCCCCCTCTCCGACTCAGGCCGAGCAGCACCGAGTCCACGTTCGGCACCGGGCGGAACACATTCCGGCTCACGGGCCGCAGCACCTTGACGTCGCACTCGAGTTGGGCCAGCACCGACGGCACACCGTAGGCGCCGCTGCCGGGCGCCGCGGCGAGCCGCTCGCCCACCTCGCGCTGGACCATCACGACCCACGAGCGGATGCTCGGGAGCTCTGCGACGGTGCGCAGGATCACGGTGGCGGCGACGCCGTACGGGAGGTTGGCGATCATCTTGGTGGGCGCGGGATCGAGCGCCGCGAGATCGAGGTCGAGCGCGTCGACCAGGTGCAGCTCGACGTTGTCATAGGGCTCGAGCACGCCCCGCAGGTTCGGCTCGAGACTCCGATCGAGCTCCACGACGTGCACGAACGCCGCGCGCTGCGCGAGCCGCTGGGACAGGAGACCGGGACCGCCACCCACCTCGAGCACGACATCCTCGTCCGATAGCGCGCCGAGGCGCTCGATCACGTCGAGGATGTTGCGGTCGATCAGGAAGTTCTGCCCGAGCTTCACCAACCGAAGATGGCAGCCGACGCCGCCTCCACCTCCCGGTCGAGGTCGTGGTAGCTGACGCGGCGCTCGAGCGCGAGCGCCTGTGCCGTCTGGACGACGTTGGCGGGCGTGTTCGGCTGCCCGCGCAGCGACTGCGGCGAGAGATAGGGCGCGTCGGTCTCGACCAGCAGCCGCGCGGCTGGAACCCTGAGCGCCGCCGCGCGCAGCGACTCGTTCTTGGGATAGGTGATGTTGCCCGCGAATGAGATCCACCAGTCGGGATGCGCGAGACACTCGTGGATGCGCTCGGTCATCGAGAAGCAGTGCAGGACCACTTTCATGCCGCGAGCGTGCCGATCGAGGATCGCGAGCGTGTCGTCGTCAGCTTCGCGCGTGTGGATCGCGAGCGGCTTGCGAGCCTCGCGCGCAATCTCTATCTGCGCCCTGAAGGCTCGCGCCTGGTCCTCGCGGGGGGCGTGGTCACGGTGGTAGTCGAGGCCGGTCTCGCCGACGGCGACGCAGCGCGGGTGCCGCGCGAGACGCTCGAGCTCGACGTAGTCGCTGTCACTGAAGCCGCTCGCCTCACTCGGGTGGATGCCAACCGCGGCGTACACCTGCGGGAAGCGCTCGGCCGCGGCCAGCGCAAGCCCGGAGCTCTCGAGGTCGGTGCCGATCGTGACCATGCGGGTCACGCCCGCCAAGACAGCGTCGGCGACGAGCTCGTCGTCGGGCGGCTCGCAGCTGTGCAGATGCGTATGGGAGTCGATCATCAGTCGCGTTAAGGGTCTGTAGGGGAATTATCTGCGGTTTTCACGGCGTCTGGACCGCCCCGTTAGTGCGTCCGTCTCGCGGCAGGTACCACCAGTACCGGCCTTGCGAGACGGTCTTCCCAGTAACGCCCAGCCACTCGTCAAGTCCCACAACTAATTCCCCTACAGACTCTTGGGGAAGAGCGGCGGCAGCGCAACGACGGCGGCAGCACTGGCCGCCGTCGCGAACTGAGCGGCGGACCAGTCGGTGGCGTTGGCGCCGAGGGCGTCGAGCAGCCGCGCGGCGCTCTCGGGCACGTATGCGACCAGCATCACGGTGATCACCCGCAGGCCCTCATACATCGTCGCCAGCACCTGCCTGAGCGCATCGGCCTGCTCCGGGTCCTTAGCGAGCTGCCAGGGCTGGCGCTCCTCGGCGTAGCGGTTCAGCCGGCGCACGCGCTGCCAGATCAGCTCCAGTGCCTGCGTCAGGTCGGCGTGGTCGAGCAGGAGCACGACCGACTCGGCGAGCCCCCGAAACTCGTCTCCGATCAGCGGATCGGTCGTGGCGGCCGGCACCGAACCCTCGCAATAGCGGCCGATCATCGCGATCGTGCGGCTCGCGAGGTTGCCGTACTCGTTGGCCAGTTCCGAGCTGTAGCGGGCCTTCAACGACTCCATCCCGACCGAGCCGTCCTCACCGAATTGCACGTCCCGCGCCAGGTAGAAGCGCAGCGCGTCGGCGCCGAACACCTCGAGTGCCTCGAACGGGTCCAGGCCGTTGCCGAGCGACTTGCTCATCTTGCGCCCGTCCGCGCCCATCAGGAAGCCGTGGACGAAGACATGCTCGGGCAACGCGATGCCGGCGGCCGCGAGCAGCGCCGGCCAAAAGATCGTGTGGAACTTGAAGATGTCCTTGCCGATCATGTGCAGCTGCGCCGGCCAATAGCGGTCGGTCAGGTCCTCGCCGGGCCGCGCATAACTGAGCGCGGTGTAGTAGTTGAGCAGTGCGTCGAACCAGACATAGAACACGTGGCTGGGGTCCCAGGGCACGGTCACTCCCCAGGTCAGCTTCTTGCGCGTCAACGAGACGTCCTCGAGCCCGTGCGTGAGGAAGGCGTGGGCCTCGTTGTACGCACGTGCGGGCATCACGAAGTCCGGATGCGCGGCGAAGTGCTCCTCGAGCAGCTGCTGGAAGGCAGAGAGTTTGAAGAACCAGTTCTCCTCCTGCTCGCGTGTCAGCTCGATGCCGTGGATCGCGCAGCGGTTGCCGTCGACGACCTCGGACTCGGTCTTGAAATCGGCGCAGCGCGGGCAGTACCAGCCCTCATAGACGCCCTCGTAGACGTAGCCGTTGTCATAGACCTTCTGCAGAACCTCCTGCACCCTGGCCTCATGCTGCGGATCGGTGGTGCGGATGAAGAAGTCGTTGGAGACGTTCAGCAGCGGCATCAGCGCCTTGAAGCGCTCGGCATTGCGGTCCGCCAACTCCTGCGGCTCGATCCCCTCGGCGTGCGCCCTGTCCGCGACGGGCTCGCCGTGCTCGTCGGTGCCGGTCAGGAAGAACACGTCCTCGCCACGCTGCCTGTGATGACGGGCGAGGATGTCGCATGCGATCGCCTCGTAGGCATGCCCGAGATGGGGCTCACCGTTGACATAGGAGATCGACGTCGTTATGAAGAAGGTCATCACTCCGGAGACTAAAGGTTGGGAGGGCGCAGGGCGCCTCCCAGAGAGGGATCAGGAGACTGATGAATAGGTGGAAATCGCGGGCCTTCGCGATCGCGACAGCCGTGGCGCTGGCGATGACGTTTGGTGCCGGCAGCGCGTCGGGCTCGGGTCTCACAATCCACGCCACGCGGATCGCTGGTGTGGTCAGGCCGATCGGCAGCGAGGCCTCCGGCTCCGGGGATCGCACGGCATCGCGGCTGTTCGGGAGAGGCGGCTATCAGCTGGGCGACAGCTCACCGTATGGCGGCACACCGCCGGTGCTCTATGGGGGCGGGCCTGTGATGCACGCTGTGACGACACATGTGATCGCCTGGGCGCCATCAGGGTTTTCGTTCCCGAGCGGCTACGTGAGCGGCTATGAGCAGTATCTCTCTGACCTGAGCCACGATCTGGGCCTGAGCAGCAACGTCAGCTCGGTCTTGGCGCAGTACATCGATGCCAGCGGGAGTGCCATGACCTCGTTGACCAACGATGCGCCGATCAGCGACACGGACTCGTACCCGGCATCCGGGTGCCATGTATCAGGCGCGGGCGTCTGCCTGACGGAGGCGCAGCTTCTCTCCGAGGTGACCAGCCAGATCGCGAGCTACAGGCTCACCAGCGACCTGAACCAAAGTTACATATTGCTGCTGCCGCCGGGTGTGGACAGCTGCTACGGCTTAAACTCGACGGAGTGTGAGGGTCAGGCCTTCTGCGCCTACCACGACGCGTTCCCCGTCGGCAACGACCCCATTACCTACACCACCTTTACGTTGGTACCCTACACGGGGTCGTCGTACAACAACACCGCCGGGCACTGCGAGTTGCCAACGGGGCCGGGGCCGGCCAATATCAGCCCGGAGGTGATAGCGCTTGACAGCATCGGAACGCATGAGCTGTTCGAGTCCGCGACCGATCCGGTGGTCGGTTTGGGATACATGGACTCTGCGGGATACGAGATCGCCGACGAATGCGAATTTATCTTTGGGCCGGAGAGCTCCGCCACGCCCTCGGGGTTCTACAACCAGCTGATCAACGGCAGTCAGTACCTGATCCAGGAGATGTGGTCCAACCAGGACAATGGCTGCGCACCGGGTGTAGCCGCCACGGCCACCGCTTCGATCACAGCGCCCCCGACCGTGCGAACCGGTTCGACCGTAAGGTTGTCGGCGACCCTGGCCAACGCCAGCGCCAGCACCTATGAATGGTCTTACACAGATCCGCTCGGGGAGACCGAGCTCGACCGCGCCTCAGGACCGAATCCAAAGATCAGGCTGCCCATCGCCGGCACCTACATGGTCTGGGTCACCATCACCGACACGGCTGGCGGCACGGTCACGGGGGTGACAAACGTGGCCGTCAGCGACAGCCACAGGCCGCGAGCCTGGTTCACCTGGCGTCCAGCGCATCCCAGACCTGGCATGACTGTGCGGTTCTCGCCGAGAGGGGTTGCCTCGACGGAGTCGATCACCAGGTACAGCTGGCGGTTCGGACACCGCGGCACATCGACCTGGGCCATACCGTCGCACGTTTACAGGGCCGTAGGCAAATACACCGTGACCCTCACCGTGAGACAGGACGGCCTGACCGGACGCGTGCACCGTTCGATAGCCGTGGCTGCACGAGCACCGAGCTCCGCCTGGCTGCGCAAAGCAATCGCTCTGAGCGGCGACCAGCTGGACATCGCCGGCCTGCTCTCCAACAACGGCACCAGGAGCACCGTGACCTATGGCGGCGCGACGGGCAGGCTCGTGATCACCTGGCACGGAACGGTCAAGCACCGCAAGATCGTTGTGGCGCGTGGATCTCAAACGGTGAGGTCCGGCGGTATTGCTCACATCACGATCAGGCTGACAGCTGCCGGTCGTACGCTGCTCGCGCAGTCGAAGACGAGCAAGATCACGGTCGTGGGCAGGTTCAGGTGGGGGAGCTCAAGCGTGACCTCCAGCAGGACGCTGACGATCAAGCGTCCTAGGCGGTAAGAGCCTCGTAGAGCTTGTTGGCGCTCGCACCTGTGAGGTCGGCGACGACGCGCGCGGCGACCCGCGGCTTGGCACCGGATTCGACCAACGTCCGCACCGCTTCGAGCGCAGACGCCAGGTCGAGTTCGGTTGGAGCTCGCGCGGGCCCGACCACGAGCACTACCTCGCCCCTGGGCGGTTCCTTGGCGTAGCGCGCCGCGAGCTCGGTGGCGGCGCCGCGCACGACCTCCTCGTGCAGCTTCGTCAGCTCGCGACAGACCGCCACCGGCCGCGGCGGGTCGAGCTCGGCGAGCACCGCCAGCGAGGCAGCCACCCGGCGCGGCGACTCGAACGCCACGAGAGTCTCCTGGTTGGCGAAGGCCCGCTCGAGCTCGGAGCGTTTGCGCGGCAGGAAGCCGGCGAAGCGCCAGTGGTCGGCCGGCAAGGCGCTCGCGACCAGCGCCGCGAGCGCGGCTGACGGTCCCGGCAGCACCTCGACCGCGAGCCCGGCCGCGACGCAGGCGCGCACCAGCACGAAGCCGGGGTCGGAGACGAGCGGCATGCCAGCGTCGGAGACGAGCGCGACGACGTCACCGTCGCGCATGCGCTTGACGAGCTCAGCCGAGCGCGCCTTCTCGTTCTGCTCGTAGTAGCTGACGAGCTTTCCGGACACGCCATAGTTCTTGAGCAGCGCGCCGGTGCGGCGCGTGTCCTCACAGGCGATCAGGTCGGCCGCGCGCAGTGCCGCGAGGACGCGCAGCGTGATGTCCTCGAGGTTGCCAATTGGTGTCGGGCAGACGATCAGCTTGCCGCTCACCGCCGCACCTGCCTGGCCGAGAGCCCGTCGAGTGCCATCGCGGCGGCGCCGACCATGCCCGCCTCATGACCGTACTGCGCCGCAACGATGCGGACGTTGTCACGCGACGGCGGCAGCGCGCGCCTGAGCATCTCGGCACGCGCAGGTGCGAGCAGCATTTCACCGGCGCCCATGACACCGCCGCCGACGACGATCATCTCCGGGTTGAAGATGTTCACGTAGCTGGCGAGTGCGACGCCGACGCGCTCACCGATCAGGTCGAGCACCTGTCGGGCCGCGAGGTCGCCATCGTGGGCGAGCTCCGTGACCAGCGGCCCGTCGAGTTCGCGATCGTCCGCCATCGCC
>Ga0307374_10013850_pt1 | contig 11064 bp, 11 predicted proteins | sample OX3MG_FD_202532 | JGI IMG/M metagenome (GOLD analysis project Ga0307374, IMG submission 202532) | Soil microbial communities from Risofladan, Vaasa, Finland - OX-3 | ecosystem: Environmental > Terrestrial > Soil > Coastal area > Acid sulfate soil | place: Finland: Risofladan, Vaasa | collected... | reverse complement strand
TCCGGCTCAATAGCGTCCGCGGCTACAATCGCTGGCTCTCCGATTACGCGTCGTACGCGCCCGGTCGGCTGCTCGGGATGGCAGCTATCCCGATTGACACACCCGAACGCGCCGCGGAAGAAATCCGCTTCGCCGCTGCGCAACCCGGCCTCGCCGGCGGGTACATCCCGCTGTTTCCTCCCGAGGACGACTACGGCAACGAGAGGTGGAACGTCATGTGGGAGGCGTTCCGTGCCACGGGTCTTCCCATCGGCCTGCACGTCGGCGGTCGTCGTCCTGGCACGCCGACCGCCAGCATCTACGAAAGTGCTCCCCGATTCATGACTGGCCTCGTGATGAGCAAGCTGACGATGGCCGAATCGGTGTCGGAGCTCATCCACGGCCTGGTCATGCAGCGCTACCCCGAGCTCAAGTTCATCGCGGTCGAAGGTCAGATCGGTTGGATCTCCTTCTTCCTCTACTACTCCGATCATCTCTGGGAAAAGCACCGCTTCTGGACCAAGAGCGAGCTCACCGAACCACCGAGCCACTATTTCCGGCGTCAGGTGTTTGGCACCTTCATGGAAGACCCAGTGGGGCTGCGCGAGCGTGATCACATTGGCATCGACAACATCATGTGGGCAAGCGACTACCCCCACTCCGAGACGACCTGGCCCAACTCGAAATCCCTCACCGACGAGTGGTTCACGCCGTTCGGCGACGAGGAGAAGGCGAAGATCCTTTGGAAGAACTGCGCCAAACTCTACGGACTCGTCTCGTAAGCCAGCCGGCGCACCCCGGCGTAATTGATCTCCTCGAAGAACACTCGGTAGAGGAGGGGGTCCACTGCATGGCTCGGGTTCGTGGTATCGATGGCGATCGTGGTGTGGGCCTTTGTCATCGTCGTTCTCCTTCGTTGTGGGGCGTACCCTGCGCCGGCGATGGGCGCCGGTGGTGTGCGGCGGCCCCCGGTTCGCATGGCACAGGCGCGGGCTCAGATCACCCGGTACGCGGCTCCCTGAATCAGCCGCGGCGGCCAGCGGTCGAAGTGCTCTTCGTCGAACCCGGCCTTGGGGTCATACCGCTCGCCGACGATGGGGATGAGTGAGGGGGACGTCAGATCGGCGAAGCCGTGGATGACCCAGGCGGTCGGCGTGATGGGCTCCAGCACCCGGTTCTGGATGTACCAGCGCTGCATACCCCGGGCCTCCATCTCCTTGCGATTGGCACGGCTCTCGTCAGTCTCGGCTTCCTGCCCGTCAGGGTGCCCCCCGTGGAGATACCAGTTGCAGCTGTAGAACTCCGGCGTGACGCCGTCGATGCGCTGGTTCATCCAGAGGGCCTGCACGAACGGTGACGGCTTCCCGATTGCGACCTCGGGACTGGCGTCGTCCATAGTTGTGGGTTTCACGCGCCACCCCTGCACGTGCCCGCAGTTGGCGGCGAGGACGGCGTTGACCGGATCGGTAGCGACGTACGAATTCGCCGAGATGACCTGCACCACGGCATCGACCCGGCGATCGGTGTCGCCGATCTTGACCAGCGCCCCTGAGAACGCGTGCCGCTCCTGGAGCGTCACCCGGACCTGCGTCGTCCCGACCACCAAGCCACCTGCAGCGTTAGCCAGGTCCTCCAGCACGTACTGCTGGAAGTCCTTGAAATCAGTGCCCTCGGGCCGCACGAGCGTCCACACCAGCTTGTCCCCGACCGTCGCCGGCGACGCGTGGCCGCCACCCCCCGAATCGGACGCACCGTCCACGGGCGACATCGAACCGCCCTCTTGCCTCATCATGGGTCATGTCCCCCAGTTCCAATGCCGGCGCCCCGACGCCGACGCATGTCTTTGTGCGATGCGTTGTCTCGGACACTAAGTTAGTTGCTGATACCCAGGACTCCATCCCTCCACATTTCGGGCGATGCCGTTGCCTCTATGACCTCAAGGGACGATGGCGATCCGAGCCGCCGGTTCGGGCGTTGCCTGGCGTCGATACAGTGCGCGCTCGAGGGAACGAAGGAGTCGGTTGCGAGTCTCGACTGGGCTTATCAGCTCGTCCTGGCCGAAACTCTGCGCCATTCGATAGGAAGCCTCGACTTCTAGCTGGCGCAAGCGTGCCGCTTCCTCGATGTCGGAACCCCGGGCCCGGCTCATTGCGGCTGAGCCCATGGCCCCCATGGTGGCGCCGGGGAAGGTGAACGTGGCCGATTGCCCGTCGAAAGGGATCATGCCCATGACCATCGATCCGAAGCCGTAAGCCTTGCGGATCGTAACCGTCAATTTTGGCACCCGAGCCTGCGTCTGTGCGGCAAACATGCGCGCGCCACTTCGAAGGATGCCCTGCTGCTCGGAATGGCTCCCTGGCATGACTCCGGGATTGTCGGCAAGGAAGACAAGGGGGAGGTGGAACGAGTCGGCGACGGTGATGAAATGTGAGGCTTTGTCGGCACCATCGGAGTCAAGTGAGCCGGCGAGGAACAGCGGCTGATTGGCCACAACCGCCACCGGGTGGCCCCCGAGCCGAGCCAGAGTGCAGATGAGTGACTGGCCGAATCCGGGCTGCACCTCGAAGCAAGAACCCTCGTCGAAGACGAGCTCTATGACTTCGTGCATGTCGTAGACCCGACGCCCGTTTCGGGGGATTACGTCGAGCAATTCCGGCACCAGTCGGAAGTCGTCGTCGCCATTCCCGACATTCATCGGATAGGACCACGCGGACGACGGAAAGTAGCGCAGGTAAGTCCGTGCCATGTCGAGCGCCGACGCATCATCAGGGGCGACGTTATGGACTAACCCGCTCGCGACGGCGACCTTGGGGCCGCCCAGGTCCTCCTTGGTGATCTCTTCGCCGAGGGACTCTCGGACCACCGGAGGGCCGGCCGTGAAGATTGACGCGTGCGCGCTCATCACTGTGAAGTCAGATATTGGCGCCACAAGTGCGCCGTGGCCAGCGGATGCGCCGAGAACCGCGGTGACCAGCGGTACTCGCCCCGAACATCGAGCCTGGGCGAGGAGATCAGTGGGTGATCTCCCGTACTCCTTGCCGTCGGCTCGGAATCCAGCCCCTTCGAGCATCATCACGAGCGGGACGCGGTCGGTAACTGCCAGTTCGGCGACCCGGTACCGTTTTGCGTTGGCGGCAGAACTGATAGTCCCGGCCAGCACGGTGAAGTCCTCGGCTGCGACCATTACCGGACGACCTTCGATCGTGCCCGAGCCAATGATGACAGCATCGGCAGGGGCGTCCGCACCTCCAACCAGCGTCCCGATCTCCATGAATGTCCCGGGGTCGAGCAAGTGCCCTATCCTGGCGCGAGCGTCGAGCTTCCCCGCGTTGCGCTGCTTACGCAGACGCTCCTCTCCGCCCATGGCCCGCGAAGCGGCTCGCAGGAGGTCCAGGTCGTCGAGGACTTCCCGCCAACTCCCGGTGTTGTCGATCTCACTCATCGTCGTCAGCCCCCATATTTACGGACTGAGCCATGGCCTCGGTGTCGCGCCCCCCGCTCCAGGTTGGCAGCTCCGATGACGCCCCGGCGCTTCCTCCAGCCATTCCTGAGTCCGGCGAATGCGGCGGGCTCGAGTCATCTCCTGCTCGCCACCCTCGACCCACGTGAAGAACCGTTGCGGTCCAGAGGAGCAAAGTCCTTCCAGGCACAAGTGCCGTGGGGTTGGCCGTCAGCGCCTTGTGAAGGTCTCCTGGATGCTTGTGCATGACCCCGACGGGCACTTGCGGGCTGCTCACAGCAGGCCACGGTAGCGGGTCTACCGAACATGGCGGAGTCCCGCCGCCTTTGGCCAGTTGCTCACCACGTCAGCGGCGCGCTCGCCAATGAGCGCAAAGCTGCGCGACGCTCGTACCGGGCATGCGGGGTGCGTGATGCCTGATACCGTACGGACCGGAAGGGGAGGGTCGTCGTCATCACCAAACGGGCGACGAACGGCATTCAGGATTGGCGCGGTGGCAGGATTGGTGCCATGCGTTTAGGCATCTCCCATCACTACGGCTGGGCCGTGGCCGTGACGGCCTCGGCGGACTTCAGCGTCGTAGACCGTCGGAGGATCGAGTTGATCGAGCCCGGCGTGCCGACGGCGCCGATTCACCACGAGGGAGGTCCGCACCTGCTTCACCGGTCGGCGGATCCTCTCGACGACAATGCTCTCGCGGTGGTGGTCGCGGACGTCCGAGCGTCGGTGGTTCGAGCGACATCGGCCGCACTTGACGTACTCGGGGCCGCGCTCGCTGAACCGATCGACACGATCTCGCTGCGTGCCTGGCCAGCCCACTTCCCCGAGGACATCGCCGTTCAACGCCGTGTGCCATACGAGAGCCGGGCCGACTCCGTCATGTATTGCCAAGTGCTGGCCGAACTCGGACGCGCACGCGGCTGGGTCGTTCATACCTACAATTCCAAGCGCGTCGAGGAGGAAGCGAGAAGCATCCTGGGCGAGCGAGCGAACGAGGTGCTTCGGGGCCCACGGGAAACGTTGGGACCACCGTGGTCGAAGGACCATCGGACGGCGCTCGCCGCAACGATCGTAGTGACCTGACCGCTGGTAAGAGCCGGCCCAAGTCACGAGTGCAGCGGAGTACAGGGTCTACGTCGAACGAGACACGATCCGACACGGCACGCGTGTCTTCTCGTTGAAATGATAGCTCACGCACACTCTGTGATATCCGTCAGCGACCCACAAAGGGTCTCCCTCGATCAGAAGGACCGGTGACAGCTTCTCTCCGCGCTTGACCTTTTCGAGATCGGAGGCCACTTCGGAGTCATGCGCGGGCAGCAACGACAAACCGGAAGCACGTAGGATGTCTTTGGCCGCGAAGTGCGACAGTTCATTTTGTTTGCGCAAGGCCTTGGCCAACCTCTTGGCAGCAGCGAGTCCGACGAGCAGGGTGAGATAAGACTCAGCCGACGGAAAGTCCTCAGCTTCGGGTTCTTCCTTCCAATGTTCGTTGGTCATGGTCGACGCATCGCTCCTTCGTGTGACATCTCCACCTGCACAAGCAGATCGGATTCTCAAGCGTAGTGACGCTTGCACACTTCCGCTCAATCAATCACATGGGGCGTTGAGCCGGCCGGGGTGGTTCATTGATCGTGTTGTCACCGGAACCACCATGAACAGCCAGACGCGGCCTGGGTCATTTCAAACTGGTCAGGGTGCAACTTCTGATTCTGCGCTCTCGACGACCCAAGCGGCAGAATATCCAGTGAAGTCCCTCCGTCGGGTCTACGGAAGCACCTGGTCGCCCTACCTACCGATACGCAGCGCAGGCGGCAGTTACTACGCGACGGACCTGTTCTGGCAGCCGGCCCCCGTTCGACGCGCTGGCGTGAGCCGCCGAAGGGAGAATTGTGCGAAACTCAACACACAACAGATGCTTGCGCCATGAAAAGGAGCTGAAAGATGGCAATCGATCGGCAAGAGTCCCCCTACCGCCGCGGTAACCGCTTCGAAGTGATGCCGATCCCAATGGTCCCCGACCACTGCATTACCGTCGACGCCGGGGCGGTCCAACTCGTCGTGGAGTCCCGCAGGCTGACGAACGAGATCATCAAGGACACCTACCACGGCGGCAGCGAGAAGGACATGCATTTTGATGATTACGGTGCCACCCTTCACGTCTGCGGCACGGCCGACGGCCTTGAGTACTTGCGCTTCGACTGCTTCGAGAACGAGCCGCACTACCACTATATCGAGCAGCGGGTTGGTGCGAATGTGGTGGTTCGCATCGATGAGCTGGCTGTGGGCGATCCGATCGAATTCTCACTCGCCTGTGTCGCGGACCATCTCCCCGAGATGCTCCGGAACTGTGGCGTCGCCGATTTGGCCGACGAGGTTACGGACCAGCTCGACACCGTCAGGTCCGGCGTCGATGTCGTCCGGGAGCTAATGGTGAAGGCCCGTCAACCGGTGTCGTAAGAGTAATACCCGGCACGGCGGGGCTGCCTATCGCATCAAAGCAGAATGTGACTCCCGAAATCGCGTCTTGGCGTCTTCTGGCTGAAACGGGGAGAGGCGGATTCCTTCGAGGTAGGCGCAGAGCATGCGGATTCGAAGAACCGGCGGCTTATCGACGAAAGTGGAGGTTGACGCCGCCGAACAACTCCGGGGAGGATACGCATCCTTTTGGCGGTCACTACCCGTATGCCCGTCCACTCCATGGTGGTTGGGAGAGGAATCCCGCGGAGCATTGGCAGTCCACGAGCGAGGACGACCGCCAATGGGAAGTCGTTTGCGAGGAGTGCGGAGACACCGACGGCCCCATTGAACTTCAGTCAGAGAAGGTGCGGAACCTACGTGGCCCGTACCCAACCAAGCATCAAGCTGAACATGTGGCAAAGAGGCACCGTAAGGGAAAAGCCTGATATTCGGGTTCCACGATCCCAGGGGTGTTCCGATCGGACTACCTCTCATTTGCTTTTGCGACTGCGACACTTTGCCGGAGCCCGGAGTTCTCACCCAATCAGCTCCGGCCAGCGTTGCACTCACGGAAGCGTATTCAGGGACGAATAGCGCCCCCAGCTGCGTTGTGACATCGAGCGGCGAACCAAGTGAGCAGTCGGTGTTCAGCGGGCCGAATCTCTACGAGTCCATCGTCGACGGGAGGGTCGCCAGCATCTGGGTCGGTCATACCATCTACCGCGCCATTCCTGCATCATGTAAGACCAACGCGAAGTTCGTCGAAACGCATCCACAAGGCTTCGCGACGGTAGAGTCCGTAGACAGGGTGAGAGGTCACTCCGTCGGTACTCGTGGCGAGGACCTGACCGCTGGGATCGTATGTCGGTAGCAAGCCCATCGTGCCGATGCGGATTAGGGGCGGCTTGGAGGAAAAGGTTGGTTGCGCAGGGCCCACAACTGGGATAAACCTCTAGCCCCCGTCACATTGAGGCTGGTGAGTGGCATTTCCAATCACGCTTCGCTCGAACTGATCCGAGAGCCCATCATGGACCTCCTCCAGGCAGTGGTCACCGAGTCGCCTGACGCACTTGCCGCGTTTCAGGGCTGGTGCCAGACACACGCTCACGAGGTCGAATTGATGGCGTTCGGGACTGCCTTCAGGCTCAAGCCCTAGGGGTCTTCCCGGCAAGGCCCGCTCCATCTCGCATAGTTCGGCGTGTCGCTCTTTGTCGACGGGCCGCAATCCGTTCAAGGAGCGAGCGCGCACACGGCGCCCCTTCCATCTTTACGCGCAGCCCCTGTGGACGACAGCCCGCTGGTTCTATTGTTTGGCCGAGCCACATTCGGTGTCCGTTGCCAACACCGCCCGCTTGGTCTTTTGCGTTGTGTCGAATCCATCCACCCCGCTCTTTTCTGCCTCCCAAATAAAGTGAGAAGTCGGTTAGCGCATTTGGCGGCGAACATCTGAGGCGGCTGCCAGCGTTCGACTTACCTCGTTGGCTTCGAACCGGATTTCGGCTTCGGAGATGGCATCGCCATCACCGTCGTGGACCACCACCTGGTCGCGTCCCCCCTGCTTTGCTTGGTACAGAGCGGCATCGGCCCGAGCGAGGGCGTTGGGGAGGGTCTCGTGGATCTTGAAGTCGACAATGCCGGCACTGACAGTAAACGCCGGCAGGCCAGCGACAGCGATCGCGGCACTTAGACGAGAGCGAAACGCGTCGAGGGCGTTTTGCGCCTGCACAGCCGTGCAGGACGGGAAAGCGATCGCGAATTCCTCTCCGCCATAACGGCAACAGAGGTCCTGTAAACGGAACGAATCCTTCAACATCTGAGCGAAGAGCACCAGAGAGCGATCCCCGGTCTCATGCCCGTAGGTGTCGTTGAGGATCTTGAAATGGTCGAGGTCGACCATTGCCACCGACAAACAGTCCGTTTCCCTGCGGACGGCGGATACCTTTTCTTCAAACGTGCGTCGATTGAACAATCCGGTGAGGCTGTCGGTCGCTGCCTGAAGTTGGGTCTCTGCCATGACGCGGAGCAACCCGATTCGAGCACCAGCCAGTTTTGCCAAAGTTTCCAGGTCCTCGACAGCATTATCCGCGATGTCTTCTTGTGGCATACCCGTGGCATGGATCACTCCTACGGTGCGTCCCATAATCGAGACCGGAACGCATGTGGCCGACAAACGACCCTGCGCACGGTTGCGCAGCTTGGGGCATGCATCGAGGTCGTCGCTATCACTGAAGCGCTGGACCTGCGCCCGTCGTGCTGCCGGGCAGCGGTCAGGTGAGTCGACATCGCAAGCTGGCGGTTCTCCGGTTGAAGAAACGCTGGCCATCCGGAGGAGGTGGGCGTGGCTGTTGTCGGCCAAGAGGAGTTCGGCCGGCGAGTCGGGAATCACCGCTTGCAGAGAGCGTTCGATCACGTCGATGACCTCAGGTTCGCCCTCCGCCATGTCCAGAGCATTCGCCAAGCGACTCTCAAACTGCTGGCGTCGTGCCTGAACCTTGCGCTGTGCCGCTTCCCGGTCCGCAGTCACGATGGCATCAGAAAGATCGTGGTTCAGTTGCCGTACCTTGCCGTCAGCGTCAGCCTGCTGTTTGTTGGCAACAAAGATCATCCCCAACATGCTGGGGAACACAAACCCGATAAGTAATCCTGCCGATACCAGATAGCGGGCAATGCCTCCATCGGTGATGGCCGAACCCAGAGCTATCGCTGGGAGGCTCACTCCTCCGAGAATCACCATTCCGGCGGCGCCGCTCAGAAATCGAAGCCGATGTTGCCTCTTCTGGGCCTCTTCCCATTCTTCTTCGGTCACCATTTAGCCGTCCTCGCCGGGTGTTCCCCAGTGCATTTTTCACACAATGGGGGATGCACAACACTCCAATGCCTAGGCCGCCCCAATTCTCGCCCAATTCGGCTCAATTGAGGTTTGGGGGTTAAGCGACTAGGCGCTCACATTAGAGACCAACGGGTGCGCCCCTTTGATCGGCTTGGCCGTCACGATCAGGGAAATGGCGGCAGAGAAATGGGCTCGCTCTCCGGTCTTGTCCGTCCGCCATTCAGCGATAGAGTCCTCCACCCGTGTGACCCTCTGTCAACTTCGGGAGGACGGATGTTGGCCAAACAACACCACAGCGGATGAACCAGTGCGTTTGGACTCGTACATTGCCTGATCGGCTTGGGCTACAAGCACGTCGACATCAATGAGATCGGCCGACCAAGCCACGCCAACACTGGCCCGCAGCGCTATCACATCCGACGCGACGTTCACTGGATCGGAGAGAGATCCGTGTATCCGCTGTGCGACCTTGAAGGCGATCAGCGCTGTGTCCACGCGGGGGCAGACGACGAGAAACTCGTCGCCCCCAAAGCGACCTACCAGGTCGTACGGGCGAACTGCTGAAGTCAATCGGGAGGCGGCCAATGTCAGCACCCGGTCGCCCGCGGCATGACCAAACCTGTCGTTAATGACCTTGAACCCGCAGAGATCGACAAAGATCACTCCGGTTCCCCCATGCCGGTCATCGCGACGTTCCAGCGCAATTCCAAGTGTTTCGAGGATCTTGGCCCGGCTCAAGCATGAGGTCAGCTCGTCCGTATTTGCCCTGATCTCGAGTTGCCGTCGAAGTTCAACTTGTGCCGTGACATCGCTGACGCAGCCAACTGCCCCCGTCACTTCTCCTTCCGAATCGGTCAATGGTCGCATGCTCAACATGCACACGTGTTCCACCTGTGCTGCGTCATCCGACGAGCGCCAAAAGCGGAGCTCGATATCATCGACCGCTCCGTCGGCCAGTGCGGCAGTCAGTGCCGAATCGAAAAGAGAGCGGTCGCGTTGGTCGACCATCGAGAACTGAGCGTCAATGGTGGCAGAGGCCGAGTGACCGAGGATCATGTGCAGCCTGTCGTTGGTGAAGGTGATCGTGCGGTCGGTATCGACCTGGAACATGCCGACTGGCATGGCATCGGAGAGCCGACTCAAGAGCTGCTTACGAGCCCGGAGCTCCTCTGCCAAGCTGACCTGATCGACAGCAACTCGTCTCATCGTCGTCAGTACGACGGCGTTGTCCGGATCCGCCAGCCGGTTGACATTGACGCACTCGACCCACTGCCATGCCCCATCCCGCGTGCGATAGCGGCCCTCCCAGGTGCGCACCTCGCCCGGCGCGGCAATCATCTCGAACCATGCCGCCACCGCGCTTGGTTGGTCTTCGGGGTGGACGAAATCCGTGGAAGGTCGACCGATGATCTCGTCGGGCGCCCAGCCGAGCACGTCAGAGATCTCGTCATCGACAGAGGTGATCATCGCCGCGGCGTTTCTACGTATGCCGACGGAGAGACCACCAGGTTCGAACGGCACATTGCTCATCACGGTCTCCTGGTCGCGCAGACCCGTTTCGGAATCGGCCTACGGAAGGACAACGAAGGTTGATCATAGGACACGAATTGCCCAAAAGGGTCTGGTTATGTGACTGGGGCAGGTGCCAATCTGCCCGCAATGGCACCGCACTGCGGCTGCCAACCTCAGCCTTTATGCAAGTATCAGCCTTGCGCTGAGAATCGTCTTACAACCCCCTTCGGGCTGGGTATCGCTCTAGCCCACGATAGAAGGAGCGCTCACCGATCCCGGACGTTAACTTGTGCTTTGCTCGAATTTGTGGACGCACATTCCAGGAATAGCAGTAATGTGGGATCGATCGGAGACGAAGTTGGATTCTCAGTCACTTGCCCTTCGGCTGCGGGAGCAGCGTTCGGAGATGATGATCCTCTCGTTGGAGGACGTTGCCCTGCGGTTGTTCGAGCAGCAAGGCTTCGGAGAGGTGACCGTCGACGATATCGCCGCTGAGGCCCAGATTTCTCCTCGGACGTTCTACCGTTACTTTCCGGCTAAAGAAGATGTCCTGCAGGTGAGGATTGACAGGCGGAGCAACGCCCTGCGAATCGCTCTGACAGCCCGTCCGGCTGAGGAATCGCCGGTGCAATCGCTCCGTATTGCGCTCGCAGAACATCTTTCCGCAGAGGACTTGGTGGTTCTCAGGCGGTGGATCGCCGTCGTCGCCGCCACCCCGAGCGTGTTGAAAGGGGTCATTGGCGGGATCCAACTCAAATCGCAGCCGGTCATGGCCGAGTTCTTCGGCAAACGGCTGGGTTTGCCGCGTGAGGGTCTCGTACCC
>Ga0307374_10013849_pt1 | contig 11066 bp, 5 predicted proteins | sample OX3MG_FD_202532 | JGI IMG/M metagenome (GOLD analysis project Ga0307374, IMG submission 202532) | Soil microbial communities from Risofladan, Vaasa, Finland - OX-3 | ecosystem: Environmental > Terrestrial > Soil > Coastal area > Acid sulfate soil | place: Finland: Risofladan, Vaasa | collected... | reverse complement strand
GGGGCGGGGCCGCCCCCCGGCTCGAGGCCGCCGCGATCCGGCACCGTCGTTCCATCGCCCCGAGGACCCGGGACCCGCCGGGTAGCCTGTCCGGGCTGCGGCCCATCGCCGAAGCCCGGAGGCGTGCGAGAGCGGCCGAATCGGCACGATTGGAAATCGTGTGTGGGGCAACCCACCGTGGGTTCAAATCCCACCGCCTCCGCCAGCCAGCCACCCACCCAGCCACCCAGCGAAGCCAGACTTGCCAGCCAGCGACACGGTGTGCGGTCACGCGCCAGGAGGCAGCCCTAGGCTCAGGGGGAACACTTGCTGGCACTCCTGCATCTTGGTGGTGATCCGGTGCGCATTCGGGTTGATGCCGACCGCCTGCGGGTTCAAGATTTCCCTGCTCTGTGTGTGCGGAGTGTTGGGTGTGAGCCGCCGCATCGGGGCCGGACTCAGCGGAACACCGGGGTCGCCGTCCGGAAGCAGGTGCCGGCATGCCCTTGCCGGCGCCGGGTACCGAGGACTACTGGCCGCGGTTCCCACTTGGGTCTTCGAGCGGCTGTTGGGTCAGTGACGGTGACTGTGAGCTTGTCCGGCCTGCGTGGGACGACCCGCCGGAGCCGGTGGATGACGGGCTGCTTCCGCATGATGCCGCCAGAAGGGCCATACTCGCCGCAAGCAGGATCGCAGCCGTTCTCTTCACCGAGTTAGGGTGCGCGCGGCCTGATGACATTGCGATAACCCCGTCCGGCGACAGACACCACTCGGGGGAACCGCCCCGCTCCTCAGGTGTGCAAAGCTCACGTCTGCCGGACGGCCGGGGTCTGGCATTTCACCCGACAGGAGGTCGCATGGCCGCGCTCGCCCGCTGGTGCTTCCGCCACCGCAGGATCGTGCTCCCCGCGTGGCTCGTCGCGCTCGTGCTCATCGCGGGGATCGCCAGGTCCGTGGGCTCGACATACAGCAACAACTTCTCGTTCCCCTCGACGGACTCGAGCAAGGCCCTCGACATCGTGCAGGCCAACTTCCCTGCGCAGAGCGGCGACAGCGACCAGATCGTGGTGCAGGCCGAGACCGGCACGCTCTCGAGCCCGCAGGTCGCATCCGCCGTGAATGCGATGCTCGCGAAGGTCCGCAAGCTGGATTTCGTGACGGGCGTCATTTCCCCGTACCAGACCGGACTCGTCTCCAAGGACGGGAAGATCGGTCTGGCGACGGTGCAGCTCGACGCACTGGCGCAGAACGTCACGACCACACAGGCCAAAGACCTGATCCGCACCGCGCAGGCGGTCGACACCCACCTCCTCAACGTCCAGCTCGGCGGTGCCGCGATCCAGATCGGTGAGACACAGGGCGGTGGATCGACCGACTTCCTGGTGGGCGCGCTGTTGGCCCTCGTCGTCCTGTTCTTCGCGTTCCGACGCTCGTTCCTGAGCGCCCTCCTCCCGCTCCTGACCGCGGTCGTGGCGATCGGGATCGGGACGTCGTTTATCGGCATCCTCTCGCACGCCTTCAGCGTTCCCCAGTTCGCAACCCAGCTCGCCGAGCTGATCGCGCTCGGTGTCGGCGTGGACTATTCGCTCTTCATCGTGAACCGACATCGCCGGGAGGTGCTCGCCGGGCGCAGCTTCGAAGACGCCGCGGTGCGCGCGCTCAACACCTCGGGCCGAGCGGTGCTCGTCGCCGGCCTCACCGTGTGCATCGCCCTACTGGGGATGTTCGCGCTCGGGTTCACCTTCCTCTACGGGGTGTCGCTCGGCGCGGCCTTCGTCGTCCTGCTCACGATGTTCTCGTCGCTGACGTTGCTGCCTGCCATGCTCGGCTTCTACGGGGACAAGGTGCTCTCGCGCCGCGACCGGCGGCTGCTGCGCAGCGAGAGCGGGGCGGAGCTCGACGTGGCGGCACGCGCGGAGCGCGGGGCGAGTCCCTTCTGGAAGTGGTGGGCGACGATCGTGGAGCGGCGCTCTGCCGTCTTCAGCCTGCTCGGCGTCGCCTTGATCGTCTTGATCGCGCTGCCGTTCTTCAGCATGCGCCTGGGGTTGGCGGACTCGGGCGAGGACCCGTCAGGTTCGACGACGCGACTTGCGTACGAGCTTCTCGCGAAGGGGTTCGGACCCGGTTTCAACGGACCGCTCCAGGTTGTCGGGAAGATCAACGCACCGGGGGAGCTCTCGAAGTTCGACCGATTCGTCGCGCATCTCGACCACACCCAGGGTGTGGCGAGAGCGCTCCCACCTCGCGTCAGCCCGAACGGGAAGGCGGCGGTCTCGTTCGTCTTTCCCGCGTACAGCCCACAGGCGCCCCAGACGACGCAGCTCGTCGAGCGGATCCGCGCCGAGGTGCCACAGGCGACGGCTGGGACCTCACTGGCGATCCACGTCGGCGGCGAGACCGCCGGGGGGATCGACTTCTCCAACATCCTTGCCGGAAAGCTGCCCCTCTTCGTCAGCGTCATCGTCGTCCTCGCCTTCTTGCTGCTCGCCGCGGTCTTCCGAAGCCTGCTCGTCCCGCTGACGGCGTCGATCATGAACGTGCTCTCGATCGGGGCAGCGCTCGGTGCGATCACCGCTGCCTTCCAATTCGGTTGGTTGCGGCCGATACTCGGATTCGCCAAAGCGGGTCCGATCGAGGTCTACCTCCCGGTGATGATGTTCGCGGTCCTCTTCGGCCTGTCGATGGACTACGAGGTCTTCCTCGTCAGCCGCATGCACGAGGAGTGGGTGACCAGCCGGGATAACAGAGCCGCGGTATCCCTGGGGCAGGCGGAGACCGGCCGGGTCATCACCGCGGCGGGGCTCATCATGATCCTGGTCTTCTTGTCGTTCAGCCTCATCAACAACGCCCTCGTCATCCAGGAGTTCGGCATCGGGTTCGCCGTGGCGATCGCCATCGACGCGTTCATCGTGCGGACGGTGCTCGTCCCGTCGCTGATGCACGTGCTCGGTCCCCGCAACTGGTGGCTGCCCAAGTGGTTGGACCGCTGGCTTCCCACGCTCCACATCGAGGCGGAAGACCTCGTCGAAGAGCGGGTTCGCCAGGCAGACCCCGTCTCGTCCGGCCCAATAACGAGGGTGTGACACACCACCAGCGGAGGTATTGCCCGAGATATCGGCCCCTGCGATCGTCGGCCCGTCCCCTCACCCTCGGCGGCGGTGCGACCCCCGAGAGGTGGAGGTTTGGTGGTGGTGGACGAACCTCGCCTGCACGCGTCGAAGGTGCCGCTCCCGCCTCTCGGCGGCCGACGGGACGCGGTGCGGCAGCCGGTGCAGCGTCCAGCGGTGGAAGAAGAGCCCTTTCCCCAGCTCGACCAACCACAGATAGACCACCACCATCCCTCCGATGATGAGGAAGAAGTCCCAGGGGAGGGGCGAGAATCCGAGCCAGTGTGCGGCACCCGTGTACGGCAGGACCGCCCCGCAGAGCGCTGCGCCCGTCGGCACGACGAGCATCGGAAGGCTCGGCCGGCTCCGGACGAAGGGGATCCTGCGCGTTCGGATCACATAGATCACGAGCGTCTGGGTCGCAATCGACTCGACGAACCATCCGCTCCGGAACTCGACGTGACCGGCGTGCAGCAGGCCGAGCATGACCAGGAAGGTGGCGAAGTCGAAGATCGAGCTCACCGGCCCGAAGAACAGCATGAAGCGGGTGATGAACCGCATGTCCCACGCCGCGGGTCTGTCCAGACCTTCGGGGTCGACGCGGTCCGTCGGGATCGCCAGCTGCCCGGTGTCGTACAGCAGGTTGTTGAGGAGCACCTGGAACGGCAGCATCGGGAGAAAGGAGAGGAACGCCGATGCCCCTGCGGCGCTGAACATGTTGCCGAAGTTCGATGAGGTCGCCATCAGGACGTACTTCATAGTGTTGGCGAAGATGCGCCTCCCCTCCGCGACGCCGTCAGCGAGCACCCCGAGGTCCTTGTCGAGAAGCACGATGTCGGCGGCGTCCTTCGCGACATCGGTCGCCGAGTCGACCGAGATCCCGACGTCAGCATGGTGGAGGGCGACGGCATCGTTGACACCGTCACCCAGGAACGCGACGTCCTTGCCCATGTGGCGAGCCGCCTCGATGATGCGGGACTTCTGATCCGGGCCGACGCGCGCGAAGACGGTGGTCGTCGGGATGGCGTCGCGCAGCTGTTGCTCGTCCATCGCCTCGATGTCAGCGCCTGATAGCACCCCTTCGCACGGCATATGGATCTCGGCACACACCTTCTGCGCGACGACGCCGTTGTCGCCCGTGATGACCTTGACACCGATCCCCTGACCCTGGAGTCGGGCGATCGCCGCGCCCGCGTCCGTCTTGGGCTCGTCGGCGAACGTCAGGAACCCCTCGAACGTCAGCCCGCCCTCTGTGGCAGCATCGAGGATGCCAGGGTGCCCCCAAGCGCGTGAGGCGACTGCCAGCACCCGCTCGCCCCGTGAGAACAAGGACGCGAGCGTCGTCGTGACCACAGCTGTCAGGTCGACGCAGCGATCGAGAACCGCCTCGGGCGCCCCCTTGGTGATGAGGCGCACCTGTCCGTCGGGACTCTTGGCGACCACGGACGCCAGACGCCGCTCGTGGTCGAAGGGGAGGAGGTGCAGCCGCTCGAACGACGACGCAGCGGCAACCGTCTCGGCTGTCGCGCCCATCCATAGTGCCTCGTCGAGGGCGTTCCCGCCGACCGGCGCCTGCTCGTCCACCGTCGCTTCGTTGCACACGAGTCCGTGCACTCGGGGTCGGCGTGCGTCCTGACCGGCGGCGTCGATGGCCCGTTCGAAATTCATCGCTCCCTGCGTGAGCGTGCCCGTCTTGTCGGTGAACAAGAGCTCGATATTCCCGAGATCCTCGATCGCGACGAGGCGCTTCACGAGCACCTTCTTGGCAGCGAGCGCCCGCGAGCCCGACGCGAGGCTCACCGTCACGATCGCGGGCATCATCTCGGGAGCGATGCCGATCGCGATCGCGAGCGAGAACAGCAGCGCATCGATGATCGGTCGCGAGAGGGCGACGTTGGCAATGAAGATGAACGCCGTCAGCACGCCAGCGACCCCGAACAGGAGGCGGGAGAACCGCGCGAGGCCCACCTGGAACGCAGTGCTCGACGGGCGCACCCCGAGTCCCGCGGCGATCTGGCCGAACCCGGTGCGGGTCCCGGTCTCGACGACGACGCCGACTCCGGAACCTTGGTGGACGATCGTTCCCATGTACGCACAGTTCGTCAGGCGCCCCGTGTCGACGGCGCGCACCGGTCCCGGCGTCTTCTCCACCGGAAGGGACTCGCCGGTCAGGACGGCCTCGTCGCACTCCAGGTCGTCTGCCTCGAGGATGCGCACGTCGGCCGGGACGAGATCGCCCATCCGCAGTGCGACGACGTCCCCGGGCACGAGCTCGGTGACCGGTATGCGGAGGGATCGCCCCTCCCTGCGGACCTCGGTGTCGTGACGGATGTGCGCGCGCAGGGCGTCGATTGCTCGTTCGGCGCGGTACTCGTTCACGAAGCCGAGGCCGACGCTCGCGGCAACGATGGTCGCGATGATCACCGAATTGGTCCCTCCCCCGGTGAATGCGGAGACCACCGCGGCTGCGATCAAGAGGACGAGGAGGGGGTTCCGGAGTTGGCGCAGGAGGACCGACGACGGGCGAGCTTGCCGGACCGCGAGGACGTTGCGGCCGAAAGCCTCCAGGCGTTCGGCAACCTCCTGCGACGAGAGGCCGCCGCTCCGGGTGCCGAGGCGCGCGAGCACCTCTTGTGGCGAAAGCGCTCCTGCCTCCTCGAGGCGCAAGGGCGCGGTCGTGCGATCGACGACAACGGTCATCGTGACCAGGGTGAACGGCGCGCAGCCGACGCGCTAGGGCCGAACGACCCGGGCGCTCGCAGGTGGCCGCGTTGCGAGCCGATGCGGGGAATCACGCACGGACGCTGTCGTCGCCCGTGTTTCGTCCGCCTCCACACTCGGGTAGGGGTCTACGCCAGAGGGGTGATCGAGACGTGCCATCGCACTCGTCCGCGCAGTACTCGCTCACCGCGGCCCCGGGTCGTTGAGAGGCGCCATCTCTTCGCCAGCCGGCGACGGTGGGGCGGTCGCCGTCACGGGGGTCGCGGTCGGTGTCACTGCAGGCCCGTTCGCGTCCGGCACGGCCTCGGCGGCTCAGCGCTCGTCGATGGGCTCGGAACAGCGCGGGCAACCGAGTCACCGAGGCGACCCGGGCACTGCGGGGACCCATGGGTGGCTTGCCCGCTGGGGAAGGGGCACGGCCGAGCGTCCCTGCTCCAGCCTGGCCAGACCGCCAGTGCCCGGGTGGAGGGCACCGACGTCCCCATCGGGAACCAGCCCTGCCCGCTGCTCGTGGGCATGCTGGTCACTCCCCCGAGTGCGTGGCACTCGGCGCACCTGAGCGCCGTCGCTGGGGAGCGCCGTCGCAGGGGACTGCGGCAGCCTCCTGGTGACACCGGTCGTCTCCGGCAGCTCTGGCGGAGCTCCCTGACGTCGCTTCTGCCGGACCCGGTCGGCGAGGGGAGGACGCTACGGCGCATTGCCTGCGTGGCTCGGTGGATTCCGGTGCGAGCGAAATGGGCACCGACACGGTCCTCACGTCGACAGGTATCGGCGGGCGCCCGCGTAGTAGGGGAACGGGGGCACGGGCTCGAGGCGAACGGAAGCCCCGGTGTGCGGAGCGTCGATCATCTCGTCGTTGCCGACGTAGAGACCGACGTGACCGACCGGACCGGACGGCCCCGTCCGGAAGAACACGAGGTCACCCGGCTCCAAGGAACGACCCGTGACCGGGGTTCCGGCGACGCTCTGTGGCTCGGCGTCACGAGGAATGGTGATGCCCTCGGCGCGCAAGAGGGTGTACGTGAACCCCGAGCAGTCGACGCCGAAGCCGCTCGTTCCCGCCCAAAGGTAGGGAAGCCCGACGAACAGCTCGGCGTCCACGACCAGCTGCCGGGTGATCGGCACGTAGCTGGCGCCGACACCTCGTAGCCATACGGCGCGTCGCCGCAGGGCGACGCGGCCTCCACCGAGCGTCGACACGACGACGTAGCTCCTTCCGGTCCGCACGACCGGCAGAGAGGTACCGAAGGACAGCTCCATGCCGCGAGCTCCTGCCACCCCCTTGTCGTTCCACCGGCTCCACGTCCACGCCGTCCTCGCGCGCACCATTGCCCGGACCTTGGCGCGGCGAGGCGGCGTAGCCGTCAGTTGACGTGACGGGAGGTACCCGGGATAGCCGCGCGCGTCGCGGGGAGTCGGCTGGCTCGGGACGACGACGCGCGACCACGACGCACCGGCACGTCCCACCACGTCGACGCGGGTGCCGTAGAGGGCCTGGGTCTCGAGCTTCCCGACAAGCCAGCTCTTCTGCTCGACGCTCATCGACTGGACCCACTGACGCGGGTGAGCCGGATTGGTGAGCGACGGCACGTCCGTGGCCCGCGGGTACATCGGGGCACTCCACAGCGTTGCGACGCTCACGTCCACCCAGCAGGTGCCGCCCGTGCACGGCGGCGGCGCCGACGTCGCCTTCGGAGGATCCTGGGCTGCGCACGCCGACGACGCCAACGCGACGGCGACCGCGCACGCGACGCCCGCGAGCAGTCTGGGGTTCTTTCGACGCATGCGGCGGCGGGGGATCACCGGTCCGGCGTGATCGGCGGCCACGGAGGGGTCGACGTCGGTGAGTCCCACGCGACGTGGGTGGCTCACGTTCCTGTGGACACGGGCCATCGTCACCTCGCTCCCCGAGGCGGTTGTCGGCGACGCAGCTCCACGGAGCGAGCCGCCCGGGATCCACGTTGGGGTGGTCGGGGTGCACCGAACAGAGTCGTTGGTCCTGTCGTCAGCGGTCCCTCGTCGGTGGTCCCGGCGTCGGTCCCTTACGCCCCGAGGGCACGCCGTCGTCCGTCAAGGCGCCAACGCACCGCGCCGCATCTGTCATTCGTGCTATCCATCTTTGCGACTCACGGCACAGTGACGACTCGCTGCACAGTGATTCTCCGCCCAGACCATGACATGACCCGATGAACCTGCGCTGTTCGAGGAGAGAGCTCCTCGCCCTGACCGGTACCGCGGCCGCCGGGTACGCGCTCGCCGCCGCGACGCCGTCGACGGGCGCCGCGGCGAGGGGAGCCGCGACGCGCCGCCCCGGTGTCTCGCACTTCCGGTCGCGCCCGGACCTCGAGCCCCCGATCGTCGACGTCTCCGCCCGCACCGGGCCTGGCGGCGGCGTAGCGGGAGGCGGTCTGGTCTTCGTGACGCCCGGCGGTCCGCTGATCGTCGACGGTCGAGGCGATCCCGTGTGGTTCCGCCCTGCGCGCCACTACTCGACCAACCTGCGGGTCCAGCACTACCAGGGGCAGCCGGTGCTGGCATGGTGGCAGGGAAGGGTGGCCCCGTACGGCGTCGCCGAATCGGGCGAGTGTGTCGTGGTCGACGCCCACTACGAGGAGGTCGCCCGGGTGAAGGCGACGAACGGTCTCGCGACGGACCTGCACGAGTTCGTGATCGCCCGCGACGGGACCGCGTACTTCACCGCCTACAAGGTCGTGACAGCGGATCTCACCCCGATCGGAGGACCCGCGGTCGCCAAGTCGCTGGAGGCATGGATCCAGGGGGTCGATCTGGCGACGGGCGCGGTGGTGTTCGAGTGGCGGGGCTTGGACCACATCGACCTGACCGAGACCTACCGCGAGTATCCCCCGGAGAACAAGGTGTTCTCCCCGATCCACCTGAACTCGATCGACCCACTGCCCGACGGCAACCTCCTCGTGTCGGCGAGGCACACCTGGACCATCTACAAGGTCGACGGGACGACCGGCGCGATCCTGTGGCGGCTGGGCGGCAAGAAGAGCGACTTCACGCTCGGTCCTGGCGCGCGCTTTGCCTGGCAGCACGACGCGCGGTGGCACGCCGGCAACGTGGTCAGCATGTTCGACAACGAGTCTGCGCCGCCGGTGGGGAAGCAGTCGCGCGGCCTGGTGCTCCACGTCACAGAGACGAAGAGGACCGTCGACCTCGTGCACGCGTACGACTATCCGGGTGAAGAGCTCCTGGCGGGTGCCCAGGGGAGCGTCCAGTTCATGCCCAACGGCGACGTCTTCGTCGGCTGGGGGTTGCAGCCGTACTTCACCCAGTACCGTCGTGAGGGAAAGGTGGCCCTCAGCGGCCGGTTCGCGTCGAGCAAGTCCTACCGCGCGTTCCGCCAGACCTGGACCGGGTTGCCCTCCGAGACGCCCGCAGTTGCGGTCGAACGGCGTCCGGGCCGTGTACGCGTCTTCGCCAGCTGGAACGGGGCGACCGAGGTCGCGCGTTGGTCGGTCCGCGGCGGCTCGTCGCGGCACTCGCTCTCCAAGCTCGGCACGGCGCGACGTACCGGCTTCGAGACGACGATCGAGGTTGCTGCGCCGGCGAACCTGCGCTTCTTCGATGTGCAGGCGCTCGACCGCACAGGCAAAGTGCTGGCGACCTCCCCCGTCAGGAGGTTCTGTCCGGGCCGTCTCCCGACCCGGACAGCGGATCAGTAGAAACCAGGTGTCGGCACCATGAACGCTTCGGACGTCCGGAGCACGCGTCCCTTCGCTCCGAGGGTCTGGACCTTGAACACCTTGTAGGTGTGCCGAAGGTGGACCGCGGTCTCGAAGCCGCGCTTCGTCGACTTGGCGACCGTCTTGAGGTGTCCGGCGTCACGACCCGCCAGCACCCGCCACCCGGTCACCTGCGTCGCTCCGTTCCAGCTCGCGTACACGGTCGTCTTGCCGTGGGACTTGCGCGCGGCGCCGCTCGGCAGGGTGTCCGGCTTGCCCACCCAGCTGTCGCTGAACAGGGCGCGGTAGCTCAGGTCCTTGCCCGGGAAGGAGGCGTCCAGGAGCAGCTTCCCGTCCTTGGCGTACTCGGAGAAGTACGGCTGCGAGCCCCATCCGACCAGCACGTTGCCGTTGGAGAGCAGCTGGGTGCTGCCGGTGAACGCGACGTCGAAGTCGGCCCCGTGAAGGTACTGGTGGACCAGCCTCGCGCGGTGCGCCTTCGTGTCCAGCTTGAGGACCAACCCCTTGGCGGGGCCGCCGGGGGTTCCGAACTGCCCGGCGCCGACGATGGCGCAGCAGTTGTCGTCGAAGGCGGTCAGCACCCCGTTCTTGCCGAGCCGGGCATCGTGCTGCCACTCGAACTTCGCGTTCGCCGGCATCGAGAAGCTGCTGTTCTTCCCGCCGAGCGTCCAGACGACGTCTCCTGTGTCGGTGTCGACGAGATAGATCGCCCACGTGTTGCGCATCGAGACCAGGAGCTGGCTCTTGCCGATGACCTGGACGGAGTTACCGTGGTAGGCGTCCCAGGGGACTGTCGCCTTGGGAGACGGGGGCTGGTAGGCCTCGGAGAGCGGCACGTGCTGGTAGGCGTCCCACGTGAAGCGCAGCTTTCCCGACGCGAGGTCGTACTCCTGGACGCCGAAATCGTACAAGGAGCCGTTGGCCGCGCCGCCGTAGGTGGACAGGTCGACGTTCGGCACGGTCTTGTACGACGTGACCCACACGTCGTTCCCTGTGATCACCGCGTCATGGGGACTGATCACCCAACCGTCCTGGCCGACGACTGCCGTCACCTTCTTGTAGTGCTGGTCGACGACCACCACCTTGCCGCTGAGCGTCGAGCCCGTATTGCTGATCACCCCCTGCCACCAGGTCAACACCGGTCTTCCCTTGTACGTCTCCTGCTGGAGGTCCATGGCGACGACGCTCGTGGGCAGCGGCTTGAACCACACCGGCTGGAGATGGTCGTCAAGGATCAACGGCCCGCTCTGGCCGTCCATCGGGCCTGGTTTGACGACGTTGGGGAAGTTGGCCACGAGGAAGTTGCCCTTCGCCAGTCTCCCCGGTTGCGTGGTGCTGTCCGTGACCTTCGGTGGGTGCAGTGTCGGCGCGGAGAGGTAGCTCCACGCATCGTTCGTCGTATACGCGCCGATCTGCGTTGTCGTCGCGGCCGATGTCGCGGGGGATGTCTGGGCGCCTGAGGTGGGCGGGAATGCGACCAGGCCCGCGCTTCCCCACAGTGCCAGCACGCCGAGCGCGACGCGCCACTTGAACGACCTCATGTCCGGTT
>Ga0307374_10013847_pt1 | contig 11067 bp, 11 predicted proteins | sample OX3MG_FD_202532 | JGI IMG/M metagenome (GOLD analysis project Ga0307374, IMG submission 202532) | Soil microbial communities from Risofladan, Vaasa, Finland - OX-3 | ecosystem: Environmental > Terrestrial > Soil > Coastal area > Acid sulfate soil | place: Finland: Risofladan, Vaasa | collected... | reverse complement strand
CGCGTCCGTTTCGATTCGCTCAAAATCGAGGACCTGCTCTACGAGATGCACGTCGTCGACGATCGCGGCCGAGTCTATCGCGGCGCCCGCGGCGTCAACGAGATTCTGCTGCGCCAGCGCGGTCTGCGCCGCTTCGCAGCGTGGTTATGGTATGTACCGGGCGTCGCATGGACCGCGGATCGCATCTACAAATTCGTCGCCGCGCGCCGTTATCGCGGTGGATGCGCAACGGCGCCGACGTGAAACCGTTTTACCTCTACAACTCGCTGAGCCGTTCGGTCGAAGAGATTCGTCCGCTCGCGCCGCCTGTCGTCACGTATTATTCGTGCGGACCGACCGTCTATCTGCCGCAGCACCTTGGCAATATGCGCTCGTATCTCTTCGCCGATACCTTGCGGCGCGCGCTCGAATTCAACGGCTACCGAGTGCGCCACACGATGAATATCACCGATGTCGGCCACATGACTTCCGACCAGGACGCCGGCGAAGACAAGATCGAAAAGACCGCACGCGCCGAGGGCCGCACGCCTGAAGAGGTCGCCGACTTTTATATCGCGCAGTTCAAGCGCGATCTCGCCCGCCTCAATATCGAGCCGCCCACCGTTCCGCCCGGCGAATTCAGCCGCGCCACGCGCCATGTCGCCGACATGATCGCGCTGATCGAGCGGATTATCGCCAACGGATTCGCCTACGTCACCGCCAGCGGCGTCTACTTCGATGTCGAAAAATACCGCGGACCGAATCGCATGGGGCGGCTCTCGCGTCAGAGCCTCGATGATCAGCACGCGGCCCAGCGCCTCGAACATTCCTCCGACAAACGCAGCCCGCACGACTTTGCGCTGTGGGTGCTGAATCAGCCCGCCCATCTGATGCAGTGGGAAAGCCCGTGGGGGCGCGGCTATCCGGGATGGCATATCGAATGCTCCGCGATGGCGATGCGCTACCTCGGCGAGACCATCGATATCCACTCCGGCGGGATCGACCACATTCCGATTCATCATGAGAACGAGATCGCGCAATCCGAGAGCGCGACCGGAAAGCCGTTCGTCAGATGCTTCGTGCACAACGCGTTTCTGGTCGGTATGGAGGGTGCCAAGATCAGCAAGAGCGCGGGCCGCTTCCCTGTGCTCGATGATCTGGTCGCGGCCGGAATCAATCCACTCGCGTTTCGGCTCTTTTGCCTCGGTGCGAAGTATCGTTCGGAGCTGGCGTTCTCGCTCGACGCGGTCCGCGGCGCCGAGCGCAACCTGGACTACTTCGCCGAGTTCGTCCGCGGCCTTCCCGACGCGGACTATGCGGCGGCGGATGATTCGCCGTGGACCGCGGCATATTTCGACCGCTTCAACGAAGCGATCAACAATGACCTCAACACGCCGCAGGCGCTCGCCGTCGCGCTCGAAATGGTGGCCGAGGCTTATCGTCTTCAGGATCGCCGAGTCTGGAACACGCTCAAGCGATTCGACCTCGTAATGGGCCTGGGGCTCGAGCGGCTCGCCGTCGAAGCGCGCACCGCGGGCGAATTTCCGCCCGAGATTCAACGCCTGATCGACGAACGCGCCGCCGCCCGCGCCGCCCGTGATTTCAAGCGCTCCGACGATCTCCGCCGTGCGCTCGTCGAGGCCGGTTATGACGTGAAAGACACTCGCGACGGGCCCTCCGCCTACCTTCGCCGCGCTTGAAGCGTCGCATCGCCAGCTCGCGGCAACGGATGATTGTTCACGCTCGCCTTGAACCCTTGGCCCTGCCTCTCTTAGAATCCCGCCAGAGCACCGCGCTCCGGGACGCGCCTTGCCATGACGCGCTCCGCAAGGATGGCCGATGTCGATTGAACTGAAAAAGTTTGACAGCAGGATGCAGGGTGAAGGGCCCGAGGTGCGCCATCTCGATCCCGCCAACGCTCCCTTCTATCTTCCCATTGGCGACGAAGTCGAAATCTTCGAGGCCGCCTACAAGGCGCGCCTCCCCGTGCTGCTCAAGGGCCCGACCGGTTGCGGCAAGACCCGCTTCGTCGAGCACATGGCGCATCGCCTGGCCGCGATGCCCGACGGCCCTAATGAGCTAATCACGGTCGCCTGTCACGAAGACCTGACCGGAAGCGATCTCGTGGGCCGCTTCCTGATCCAGGCCGACGAGACCGTCTGGGTCGATGGCCCGCTCACCCAGGCTGTGCGCCGCGGCGCGATCTGTTATCTCGACGAAATCGTCGAGGCGCGCAAGGACACGACCGTCCTTATCCATCCGCTCTCCGACCATCGCCGTATCCTGCCGATTGAAAAGCGCGGCGAGACTCTCGAGGCGCACACCGGATTCCTGCTCGTCATCTCCTACAACCCCGGCTACCAGAGCATCCAGAAAAACCTGAAACACTCGACCCGCCAGCGCTTCATCACGATCGAGTTCAACTATCCGCCGGCCGACAAGGAATTCGAGATTATCGGCCACGAAGCCGGCGTCGATCGCGACACCGCGATGCAGTTGGCGATGCTCGGCGAGAAGGTGCGCCATCTCAAGGCCTCGGGCCTCGAAGAAGGCGTCTCGACGCGGTTGCTGATCTATGCGGGCGAGTTGATTCGGCAGGGAATTTCACCCCGGCGCTCCGCCACCGTCGCGGTGACCTGGTCGCTCACCGACGAAGCCGACAGCAAACGCGCGATCGATGAGGTCGTGAAGGCGATTTTCCCCTGAGCGCCAGGACGGACGTGCCCAAAGAGGATCGAAGCTTGATCGATCTGCGTAGCGACACCGTCACCCTTCCCACGCCCGAGATGCGCGAGGCGATGGCGCGCGCCGAACTCGGCGACGACGTCTACGGCGAGGACCCCACCGTCAACCGCCTTGAAGCGATGGCCGCTTCGGCGATGGGCAAGGAGTCGGCACTGTTTGTCGCCAGCGGCACGATGGGAAATCTCATCGCGATGCTGACGCACTGCGCGCGCGGCACCAAGGCCGTCCTGGGCGCGCGGGCCCACACCTGGCTTTACGAGGCGGGCGGCGCCTCGGCGCTGGGCGGCGTCGTGCTGACGCCAATCCGCAATACTGATGACGGCGAGTACGACCTCGACGAGTTGCGCACCGAACTCGAGATGCCGCCCGACGTTCATTTCGCGCCGCATGCGCTGGTTGCGATCGAAAACACGCATAATCGATGCGGCGGGGCGCCGGTCAGCCTCGCTCATCTCCGCACGGTTGCCGAACTCGCGCGGCGCCATTCGATTCCCGTCCATCTGGACGGCGCGCGCATCTTCAATGCCGCGCTGGCGCTCGAGACTGACGCCCGCGCGATCGCCGAGACTGCGGACACGGTCTCCTTCTGTCTCTCGAAAGGGCTCGCCGCGCCGGTCGGATCGGTGCTTTGCGGTGCGCGCGACTTTATCGGCCGCGCGCGGCGGGTGCGCAAGATGCTCGGTGGCGGGATGCGCCAGGCGGGCGTTATCGCGGCGGCCGGAATCGTCGCGATAACCACGATGGTCGATCGGCTCGGCGAAGACCACGCCAACGCGCGCGCGCTCGCGGGCGGCCTTGAACGGATCGCCACAATTCGCGTCGCTCCGGCCGCGCGCCGCACCAACATGGTTTTCTTCGAGGTTGAAGGAGGCTCCGAACGCGCCCGCCGCTTCCACGCCGCACTCGCCGAACGGGGCGTGCTGGTCGGCTCGCGCGCCGAGTTCGGCTTGCGCGCGGTCACGCACTACGGAATCAGCCGCGCGGATATCGACCGCGCACTCGTTGCCGCCGCCGAGGCCGCCCTATCCGCCGGCCGCACATGAGCCGGCGCCAATCCGCCCAGGGACAAACGATGGAATCGCTCGAATCGCTCTTCTCGCTCAAGGGCCACGTCGGATTCGTCACCGGAGCCTCGTCGGGACTCGGCGTCGATTGCGCCCGGGCGCTGGCGCTTGCGGGTGCCGACGTCGCAATCGCGGCGCGGCGCGCCGACCGCCTCGAAAAGCTCGCCGCCGAGATCGCCGAGGCGTACGGTGTGCGGACCGCGGCTATCGGTCTCGACGTGACCAACGACGCCGATATCGAGCGCGCCCTTACCCAGACCGAATCCAAACTTGGCCTCGTTGACATATTGATCAACAACGCCGGAATCTCGCCGACCGGCCGCGCCGAGAACTTGCCCCGCGCGACCTGGGATGCGGCGCTCGCGACCAACCTGACCGCGCCGATGATCCTCGCCCAGCATGTCGCGCGCCGCCTGATCGTCGCCGGGCGCCCCGGCCGGATCATCAACATGAGTTCGATCTACGGAACCAAGGCCAGCGCGATCTATCGGCTCTCGGCCTACTCCGCAACCAAGGCCGGCCTGATGAACCTGACGCGCGCGCTCGCGGTCGAATGGGCGGGCTACGGAATTCTGGTCAACGCAATCGCTCCCGGATGGATTCCGACCGAAGCGACCGAAGCGGGAATGGCGAAGGGTCAGAATCAAGCGAAGATGGAGAGTGAAACGCCGCTTGGACGGCTCGGCCGGCCCGACGAAATTCGCGGTGTCGTCATTTTCCTGGCCAGCGCCGCTTCGAGTTACGTGACCGGCACGACGATCGCGGTCGACGGTGGCCATCAGGCCTGGTGAGAGGACCCATAGGATGGGGGAAGCGGGCCTGAGAGCGCAGCTAACGCGGCGTAAACCAGTCGAAACGCTGATCGACGACGCCAAACCGCATCAGGGCGGGCTGCGCCGGGCGCTGGGCGCGCTCGAACTGACCGCGCTCGGAATCGGCGCGATTATCGGCGCCGGCATCTTCGTGATGACCGGCGTGGGCGCGCGCCAGGCGGGACCCGGCCTTATCGCGTCATTCGTGCTGGCGGGCGTGGCGTGCGCGATGGCTGCGCTATGCTATGCCGAATTTGCCGCGATGATTCCGGTCGCGGGCAGCGCCTATTCCTACTCCTACGCCACGATGGGCGAGCTGGTCGGATGGATAATCGGCTGGGACCTCGTGCTCGAATACGCGGTCGCCGCCGCCGCCGTCGCGGTCGGATGGTCGGGGTACTTCCGCGTGATTCTGGCTGGCCTGGGAATCCATCTTCCGGCCGCGATAGCCGGAGCTCCGGGTTCCGCGCCGGGCGCGATTATCAATCTCCCGGCGCTCTTGATCGTGCTGATCATCTCGGCCGTGCTGTACGTCGGAATCCAGGAGAGTGCGCGCCTTAACTCGGTAATCGTCGCGATAAAGCTGGGCGCCGTGGCGGTCGTGATCGGAGTCGGCGTTTTCTTCGTGCAGCCGCACAATTGGGTTCCGTTCGCGCCGTTCGGCTTCGAGGGCATCTCGAAGGGCGCGGCATATATTTTCTTCGCCTATATCGGATTCGACGCGGTTTCGACCGCCGCCGAGGAGGCTATCGATCCGGGGCGCGACCTGCCGCGCGGAATCCTGTGGTCGCTTTTCGTGTGCACGATTCTGTATATCGCGGTCGCCGCGGTGCTGACCGGGATGGTGCATTACACGAAGATCGATCGCAGCGCGCCGCTTTCGAGCGCCTTCGTCATGCGCGGAATGAACTTTATCGCGGGCGTGATTTCAGCGGGCGCGGTCGCCGGGCTCACTTCGGTGCTGCTCGTGCTGCTGCTCGGCCAATCGCGGATTTTCTACGCCATCTCGCGCGACGGACTGCTTCCGCCCGCCTTCAGCCGGGTCCATCCGCGCTTCAAAACGCCCTACATTCCGACCTCGATAACCGCGGTTGCGGTGGGAATCACCGCGGCGCTGTTGCCGATTCAGGAGATCGCGGAGCTGACCAATATCGGCACGCTGTTCGCCTTCGTCCTGGTATGCCTTGGAGTATGGATCATGCGCCACGTAGATCCGCAAGCGCGGCGCCCGTTTCGCACGCCGATGGTGCCTGCGGTCCCGATAATTGGCGCGCTCTTTTGCCTCTACCTGATGAAGTCGCTGCCCGAAATCACCTGGCTCCGGTTTTTCATCTGGATGGCGATCGGGCTGATCATTTATTTTGTATACGGCCGCTATCACAGCCGCGTTGCAATCGCGGCTGAGGCCGAAGCTAGCGCAATCTCGGCCGGCTGAGTTCGCTAGTCCGCGTCGCGCGGCATCGCGGCAATCCAGGCGTCGTGCCCCTGCGCGTAGTCCATATTACTCTGTGAGGGGTTGCGATTGACTAATGGCCGCATGAACATCGGATGGCGCATGCTGCGCACTTCATGTTCGATAGTGAAGAGCGCCTTTCCGGTTTCGGGATCGGCGATATCCTTGAAGCGGTACTGATGCTGATCGCTCTCCTCGAAGATTAAACCCTTCTCAACGAGCCGGCGATGCGGGCCGGAAAAATCCGCCACGTAGACCTGGATATGATGGCCGTCGTAGGGCTCCAACGTCCGGTCGGTTTCGCGGAACAGCAGCTCCTGATAGTTGCCCGCACTCACGCGCGCGCATCGGCCGCCGGCGTCCTCCTCGACCATCGCGGTCGTGGTCATGACCTGCCGATAGAATCTGGCTATTCCGTCGGCGGTGCCGCGCGGAACGTCAAACTCGACGTAGGGCATCCCGAGCGTGACCCGGCCGAAGCGCGGGCCTGGCGCATGGCAGCGGATCCGATTGCCCCAGGGGCACGTCGCCTCGACGAAATCCTCGTGCTCTTCGAAGCCGAAGCGGGTGTCGCCCAGGTATTTGCTCACCCGTTTGAGCCGTGCGAGCAGCGCTTCACGATCGGGAATCACCAGGCCGACTCGGCCGCGCACCACCTGCGGCTTGCGATTCGGCAAATGGAATTGGCTGCGCCCGACGTTCACCCACATGTTGGTTACGCCATTCATCAGGTAGGGATCGCGCGTCAGTCCGAGTCCGCTTATGTAGAAAGTAGTTGCGACTTGCTGGTCCGGAACGGTGACGTTTACGTGTTCGAGCGCCACGATATTGCCGAGGTCTTCGGCGCCACGGTCAAAAGGGCATTCCATATTGGCCTCCGATCGCCCAGCGCATCCGCGCATGGACCGCAGCCCCATAATCGCGCATCCGACGCCCGCGCGTCCAGCGGCCGTACGCCGCCCGGTCCTCTGACCGCCGGTGACGGCCGGACGGCCGCCTCAGTGAGGCTTGCTTGAGTTCCCGGCGTCAGACAACGTTTTGGTCCAAGGGTGAAAGAACGGCTGGTCGACTACTATTACCTTGTGTCCCATGTAGGTCGTCGGCAGGATTCCTGGCGGGATCGGCCGCCCGTTCGCGTTTATTCCGATCAACACCGCTACAGTACCGTCGGGTTGCGGCCATGGACCAAAGATCGAGATATGCATGTCAGTGCTGTCTTGCAAATTGGGCGTGGCTTCCTGCAATTTCGCGCTCCACCCCTCTTCGGGGTTGCTCGCGGGATTGTTGATAGTGTTCGTGATTTGGGTCATGTCCGCTTGCTGTTGAGGCGTCAACGTAGGCCCACTGTTTGGGATTGCAGGCGTGTTGCAGGTGAGCTTCGGATTGTAGCCGGGGTCGCCAGGCTGAATACACCCGTTGGCGTCCATAGCCAACGCGCGGCCGGATCCGAGTAAGGCGAGAACAAAGACAGACACTGTTAGCAGGTTCGTGATAATCTTCATCGTTGTGGCCCTCGGCTTCAGTTCGCGGCTGTCCAACCGTTTGAAACGCAATTGTTCCCTGCAGCGTTGAGAGATACGCCCAAGTTCTGCATCCCGGTAAGTATAGGTGCGGCAACGTCGATCACCTTTCCGGTGCGAGTCCAAATCCCACCGCCGAAGACAGATCCTATCGGGTTGTTACAATTATCCGTTGCCGTGAACAGCATTGCACCCGAAGTTCCGGCGCCCAAGCCCGGGTTTCCAGCTAGCGTGGTGTTGCCGAACACAATGACGTTGTAGTAGCCGACCCAACAGTGCCCGGCAGGAACGGAGCCGCCCGGCGTCGAGCAGTGCCTCCAGCGAATTGGGCGCGTTGGGCGCGAAACTTCCTTCCCCAACACTGCCTGTTAGTGGCTGATAGCACCCCCCCCGGCAGTCAAGTCATTTCATTTTTTACTCGCGAGGGCGGCAATCCGGTTGCTCGTCAGACGTGAGCCCTCGGAATTGAAGCCGACAACGCGCGCGATCAAGTAGTCGAGGCTCGCGCGGCCCGGCCCCGCCATCATCAGCCAAAAGAAGATGAACATGTATAGCGCCTCGTCCATTTCGGCGAAGTCGTCGAGGCTGTGTACGCCTGCCCACGTCACAGTGGCTATTGCAACGATCATGTTGAAGATCATCGGTATACACACGACACGGGTGGCAAGGCCGAACATGATTAGCAATCCGCCGATCCACTCGGTATAGGCCGACAATGCCGCGCTCACCATCGGATGCGGAATTCCCCATCCCGCGAAGCGCTGTGCGAATGCATCGAGATTTTGAAGCTTGCCCCATCCGGTCTCGGCCCAGAAGTATCCGAAGTAGAGCCGCATCAGGAGCGGCGCGAGCCAGCCCAGGCGATCCGCAAGCCCAATCATTCGGCGCGCGACACGCGACAGCAGTTGAAGCATCAAACAGTTCTCCGTTCGCGCCAGTAATCCGAGCGCTTATAGATCGCGCGCGCAGAGCACGCGATCCATCTGAACTGTTTCAACTGCCCGGCGCGTCCGAATGTTCCCGAAGTTTCTGCGCCCGTGGCGGCGTTAGCGGCTCACGTTGCCGGGACCGAGGAACGGCGCCTTGATTTCGCCTAGCGTGACGATCCGCCATCCGCCGCTCATACGCCGCAGGGTGTACGACGCGCGCACGCGCTCGAGGATCGTGCCGTCGCCCTTGAAGCGGGTGACGTCAGCCATGATCATCGCGAGATTTTCCGCCATCGGCCACGCTTCGAGACGGTCCGTTTGAGAGCGCGCCCAACCGCGGCCCTTGAGCGCGATCATCATCTGACTCGTGAAGCTCTGATGATCGCTCTCGCTCGAACATAGCGTCAAACCGCGCTCGCCCGTTATCCAAGCGTAGGGATAATTGAAACACTGGGTGAACTGGTCGATATCCTCGCGATTGAAGGCCTCGATATAGCTGCGATAAAAGCCTTGCAGCTCGCGCACGATCTCGTCGGTACCCGCCATTTTTTGTGCTCCATCCGAATCCGCATCGACAACGGACGCCGCTAGCTGCGCTGGTCGAGACCCATCCGCCGCGCGATTATCACCTTCATGATTTCGTTGGTGCCCGCGTAGATCGATTGCACCGCCGAATCCGCATAGTCAGTCGCGACGGGATACTCCATCATGAACCCGTAGCCGCCGTGGATTTGCAGGCATTGGCTCGAGACCTTTTTGAGCAGGTCGCTGGTCCACCATTTCGCCATGCTGGCTTCGGTGACGATATCGTCGCCGCGCACGTGCGCCGCCAGCACCCGATCGACGAAGGCCTGGCCGACTTCGACCTCGGTCGCCATCTCGGCGAGCTTGAACTGGGTGTTCTGAAAGCCGGCGATCGGCTGGCCGAAGGCGCGCCGCTCCATCGCGTAGGCGACCGTGTCGTCGAGGCATCGGCGGGCGCTCGTGATCGCGCCGATCCCCACCACAAGGCGCTCCTGCCCGAGCTTCTCCATCAGCATCTTGAAGCCGTTGCCCTCGCGGCCGAGCAGGTTGGCGGCGGGAACGCGGCAGTCCTCAAAGAAAAGCTCGCTGGTGTCCTGGCCGCGGAACCCGAGCTTATCGAGCTTGCGGCCGCGGATGAACCCGGGCGTGTCGCGCTCGACCAGCACCAGGCTGACCCCGCGATGGGCCGGCTTGGCATTGGGATCGGTTTTGACGACGACGATCACGAGGTCGGAAATCTGGCCGTTCGAGATGAAAGTCTTCGCGCCGTTCAGGACATAGGAGTCGCCGTCGCGGGTAGCGGTGGTCTTGACCGCGGCGAGGTCGGAGCCGGTGCCCGGCTCGGTCATCGCAATTGCGAGGATCGTTTCACCTTTGACGGCGCCCGTGACGAACCTGCGCTTTTGCTCCTCGGTGCCGTAATTGACCAGGTAGGGCATGATCACGTCCGAGTGCAGCGGCATCATGAGGCCGTGAGCGCGCACCCGCGCGAGTTCCTCGATAATGATCGCGTCGTAAGTGAAGTCGGCGCCCGCGCCGCCGTACTCGGCCGGCTGATTGGCGCCAAGGAAGCCGGCCTCGCCCATCTTGAGCCAGCTCGCGCGATCGCTCATCCCGTCGCGATTCCATTGTTCGATTTTGGGTACCAGCTCCTTCTCGACGAAGCGGCGCACCTGTTCGCGAAAGATATCGTGGTCCTGATTGAAAATGTCTCGTCGCACTTGAATCTCCCGATTGCAGGGAATCCTTGCACGTAAGCGCACCTGTTCCAACCGGAATTGCGGCGCGGCGCACCCATGCGGGTGAGCGAGTGGATGTCCGGCGGGTTTGTGCCCGGCGAATCAGGCGCGCTACATATAAGGGTCGAACTCTAACGCCCGCCTGGAGGCAAGGAACAATTATGAAACTACACGGAAGCTCGAAATCACGCTCAGCGCGCAGCCTGTGGGCGCTCGAAGAACTCGGCCTCAGCTATGAACATGTGCCAACCGAACCGCCCAAGGCGAAATCGGCCGAGCACATGAAGATCAACCCGAACGGCCATATTCCTGCGCTCGAAGACGACGGCCTGGTCATATGGGAATCGATGGCGATCAATCTCTACCTGGCCGACAAGTATGGACAGGGCAAGCTCTGGCCGGCCTCGGTGGCGGAGCGGGGAGAGGTCTATAAGTGGAGCTTCTTTGGCATGACCGAGATCGAGCCGCCGCTTATGACGCTGCTGACGCATAAGCTCTTTCTGCCACCCGATCAGCGCGACGAGAAGGCGATCACTGATGCGACTGAAAAGCTCAAGGCGCCGCTCAAGGTGCTCGACGAGCACCTGAAGGGCAGGGAATGGCTGGTCGGTAAGAGCTTTTCGATCGCGGACCTGAACGTGGCCTCGGTGCTGAGCTTTGCGATGCTGGTGAAGCTCGACATGAGCGCGACGCCGGCCGCACAGGCGTGGCTGCAAAAGTGTCTGGGCCGCGAAGCGAACAAGAAGGTCCGTTCGCTGAAGTAAGGGTCATGGCATAATCGGCGAGGGGCGGGGCGGCGGGC
>Ga0307374_10013842_pt1 | contig 11070 bp, 3 predicted proteins | sample OX3MG_FD_202532 | JGI IMG/M metagenome (GOLD analysis project Ga0307374, IMG submission 202532) | Soil microbial communities from Risofladan, Vaasa, Finland - OX-3 | ecosystem: Environmental > Terrestrial > Soil > Coastal area > Acid sulfate soil | place: Finland: Risofladan, Vaasa | collected... | reverse complement strand
GCCGAAGGGTTTGATCCCGGCTGCGGTTTTTTCGACGCGCTGATGCAGGACCCGCTGTTGTCGCAGGTCAAGCTCATCGCCGAGCCCTGGGACATCGGCCCCGGTGGCTACCAGGTCGGCAATCTTCCGGTCGGTTTTTCCGGGTGGAACGACAAGTTCCGCGACCAGGTGCGCCGTTACTGGAAAGGTGACCCCGGCTTGCGTCCCGACCTTGCCACACGGCTGCATGGATCGGCGGATCTGTTCGACCGTTATCAGCGCGGGGTCTGGTCCAGCGTCAATTTCATCACCGCCCACGACGGTTTCACCTTGCAGGATCTGGTGTCCTACAACGACAAGCACAATGAGGCCAACGGCGAAGACAACCGGGACGGCAGCGATCACGGCGAGAGCTGCAACTGGGGCGTCGAAGGGGCGACCGACGATGCGTCCATCCTCGCTCAGCGCGAAAAGATCAAACGCAACTTCTTCACCACCCTGCTGCTGGCTCAGGGCACGCCGATGCTGCTGGCGGGCGACGAGTTCGGCCAGACCCAGCAAGGCAACAACAACGCCTATTGCCAGGACAACGAACTCACCTGGCTCGACTGGTCGCTGGCGGAGACGCCCGCTGGCGAGCAGATGATAGATTTCGTCAGCCGGCTGATCGCCCTGCGGCGGGAACATCCGGTGATTCGCGGACATTTCTACCGTGAGACTCGTGCGGATTTCATCGCCGACGTGCCCGACGTGTTGTGGTTCGACGAGGACGGCCAGAAGCTCTCCGAGGAGGATTGGGCCAATGAAAACGGCCGCCTGCTAGGTCTGCGGCGACTTGGGCTCCACGACGATTCGACGGTTGAAATCTTCGTTCTGTTACTCAACTCGGACGACGCGGAGCACATGTTCGTGCTGCCCGAACCCAGCTTCGACTACCGGGTCTGGCTCGATACGCAGCATCCGTCGCGGCAGGATGTGGCGCCGGCCGAAAACCGCTGTCTCGTCGCGCCCCATAGTCTGGTGCTGCTCACCGCCCGTCTGGCGTCGACAGCAGCACCGGCAGACGATGCCGATCGCGAAGAGGCCGGATGAGCTGTTTTCACTCCACACTGCCGTTCGGGGCCGAACCGTTTGAGGGCGGGACGCGCTTTCGCTGGTGGGCGCCGGCCTTGTCCACGGCGACGCTGGAAGTCGAAGGTCTGGCGCCGATCCCGATGCAGCGACAGGACGATGGGGTTTTTCAGGCGCGGGCACCCTGCCAGGCTGGCGCCCGCTATCTTTATCGCATCGCCGAAGATCTGGCGGTGCCCGATCCAGCGTCGCGGGCGCAGTCCGGTGGCGTTCACGGCGCCAGCGTGGTGGTGGATGCGGATGCCTATCGATGGCGCTGTCCCGACTGGAAAGGCCGTCCCTGGCACGAAATGACTCTTTATGAACTGCATACCGGCTGTCTGGGAGCGGCGCCGCACGGTTTTGCGGGCGTCGGCGAGCGGCTGCCGCAGATCGCGCAACTCGGCGTCGGTGCGGTCGAGCTGATGCCCATTGCGGAGTTTTCGGGCAACCGCAACTGGGGCTACGACGGCGTTCTGCCCTACGCCCCTGCCAGCGCCTACGGCACGCCGAGCGAGCTCAAGGCGCTCATCGATACGGCCCACGAGTTGGGCCTGTGCATGATCCTTGATGTGGTCTACAACCACTTTGGCCCCGAGGGCAATTATCTGCACGCCTACGCGCCGGCGTTTTTCGATCCCGACCGCGACTCGCCTTGGGGCGCGTCCATCGACTTCAATTGCCCGCAGGTGCGCGAGTTCTTCATCGCCAACGCCATTTACTGGCTGATGGAATATCGCTTCGACGGCCTGCGTTTGGACGCGGTTCACGCCATCGGCAATCCGGGGTTTGTCGACGAACTGGCGCAGCGGGTGCGGGCCGCCGTCGAACCGGGCCGCCACGTCTTTCTGACGCTGGAGAACGAAAACAACCAGGCCGCACACCTGCAGGGTGACTACGACGCGCAATGGAACGACGACGGCCACAACGTTTTGCACGTGCTGCTCACCGGTGAACGCGACGCCTATTACGCGAACTACGCAGAAGCGCCGGCGGAGAAGCTGGCGCGTTGCCTGGCCGAAGGTTTCGTCTATCAGGGCGAGCCCTCGCCCACGCACGACATGCGTCCGCGCGGCACGCCCAGCGCCCGGCTTCCGCCATCGGCTTTCATCTTGTTTTTGCAGAATCACGACCAGATCGGCAACCGCGCGCTGGGCCAGCGCCTCACCGAATTGGTCGAGCCGCGTGCTCTGGACGCCGCCATCGTCCTGCAGTTGCTGACGCCGCAGATTCCACTGCTGTTCATGGGCGAAGAATGGGGCGCACGCACGCCGTTTTTGTTCTTCACCGATTTTCACGATGCGCTTGCCGACGCGGTGCGCGACGGCCGGCGCCGCGAATTCGCCGGGTTCTCCGCTTTCGCCGATGACGCCACACGCACCGAAATCCCGGACCCCAACGATCCGGAAACCTATCGGCGTTCGCGTCCCGATTTCGACGAGATCAAACGGAGTCCCTTCGTCTCGCGCTGGCAGTTGTACCGGCGTTTGCTGAAACTGCGCCGCGACGCGATATCCTCCCGGCTGCCGGGCACGGCGAGCATCGGCGCACAGACGGTAGGGCCCGCGGCAGTCACCGCCGGCTGGCGCTTGGGTGACGGCGCCGTGTTGCGCATCGCTTGCAATCTCGGCGCACTGGAGGTCGCGGTGGCGCCGTGCACCGACAACCTGCTGTTCGAAAGCGCGGCGGACGCCGGCGTCGGCGTCGTGGCGGGTCGGTTGCAGGCGTTTGCAACGGCGGTGTTTCTGGAGTCGTCACCATGAGCGATACGGCGCTTGAACAACTCGCGGCGAAAGCCGGATTCGCGGTCCATTGGAAAGACTATCTCGAACAGGAACATCGCGTTTCACCGGATATCCTGCGACGTCTGCTGACAGCGTCTGGTCTACCCGTTGCCAGCGCAAGTGATATTGCCGACAGCAGGCGACGTCTCGAAGCCGAGACTTCCGGGGCGATGCTGCCGTCGCTGCTGGTCGCACGGCGAGGCGAGTCGCTGCGCTTGCCCGCGGCCCTGACCGGCGACACGGCCAGACTCGAATACGAAGATGGCGATCATTGTGATCTGCACCTCAGCCCTGATCCCTCGGGCATGCTGACGTTGCCCGCCGTTGATCGCATCGGCTACCACCGCCTGCACATCGCCGACACGTCGCTGACTTTGGCGGTGACACCCGAACGTGGTTTCGAGATCGCCGATCCCTCGTCCGGCCGCCGCGCCTGGGGCCTGAATGTGCAGGTGTATTCCTTGCGCCGTTCCGGCGATGACGGTTTTGGCGACTTCACGGCTTTGGCCGCGTTTGCTCGCACCAGTGCCGCCGCGGGCGCCGATGCCCTGGGCGTTAGCCCGTTGCACGCGCAGTTCGCGGCGGATGGTTCGCGCTACAGCCCTTATTCACCGTCGAGCCGCCTGTGGCTCAACGCGCTGTTCGCCGATCCGGCACCGGTATTCGGCGACGAATTCATCCGCAAAATCGATGCGACGCTGGGTATCGAGGCTGAGCGTCAGCGGCTGGAGGCGAGCCACCTGATCGACTGGCCCGCCGCGGCACAGCTCAAATTGCGTCGCCTGCGCGCGGTCTACGACGCCGTCTCCGCATCCATGCGCGAGGGCGCAGATGCACGGGCTCAGGATTTCAGCGCGTTCAAACGCGCGGGCGGCCACAGGCTTGCCGAGCATTGCCGGTTCGAAGCCCTGCATGCGGCGCAGCTGGCAGTCGAGCCGCAGCGCTGGCACTGGCGCGACTGGCCGCAAGCACTGCAAACGCCCGGTTCCGCAGCGGTCGAACGTTTCGCTGTCGAGCGTGCCGCTGAAATCGATTTCCACGGATCCCTGCAGTGGCTGGCGGACCGCGGTCTGGGCAGCGTCCAGAGTCAGGCATGCGCAGCCGGAATGAGCATCGGCGTCATCGTCGATCTGGCCATCGGAACCGACAGCAGCGGTAGCGACAGCTGGAGCAACCAACGCAGTCTGTTGGCCAGGGTCAGCATCGGTGCCCCTCCCGACTTGTTGAACAGGCAAGGCCAGAACTGGGGATTGACCGCGATTTCTCCGCGAGCGCTCAAGTCCGACGGCTATGCACTGTTTCTGCAGACGCTGCGCGCCAACCTGCGTCATGCGGGCGGACTGCGCATCGATCATGTCCTGGGTCTGCGGCGTTTGTGGCTGATCCCCGAGGGCGCCGCTGCGGGCGAGGGGGCTTACCTGCAATATCCGTTCGATGAACTGCTGGCGCTGGTTGCGCTGGAATCGCACCGCCACCGCGCCATCGTCGTAGGAGAGGATCTCGGCACCGTGCCTGCGGGTTTCCGCAAACGCCTGGCCGGCCGCGGTGCGCTGGGCATGAGTGTGCTGTGGTTCGAGCGCGAACAGGAGCAATACCTCGCGCCGTCATACTGGTCCGCGCAGTCCGCAGCCATGACCACTACGCACGATCTGCCGACCGTGGCTGGATGGTGGAAAGGCCGGGATCTCGAGTTGCGCGCCGCGCTTGGGCAGTGCGATGAGGATGAACACGAGCAGGCGCGGAACCAGCGCCGACAGGATCGCCGTGAATTGTGGAAAGCGTTCAAAAGCGCCGAAATTGTCATCGGTCCGCAACCCGCTCCCGTGAAGCCGGACGCCGCCGTAGACGCGGCCATCAGCTTCGTGGCGCGCACGCCGGCGCCGCTGGTGCTGCTGCCAGTGGAAGACTTGCTTGGAATGGGTGAGCAGCCCAATCTGCCTTGCACCATCGACGAACATCCCAACTGGCGACAACGGATGGACCATCCGGTCCAAACCATGCTGGATCCCGTCTCAGCCCAACGGCGTCTGGCCGCCTTGCGCTGCGAGCGAGGGGCAAAAATGAACGCAGACTGGGATCAGACGCCTGCGATGCTTACGGCGACACCACGCGCCACTTTGCGCCTTCAGTTTCACCCAGGTTTCACCTTCGATGACGCGCACTCGCACCTACCCTATTTCGCGGACATGGGTATCAGCCACCTTTATGCGTCGCCGATTCTCAAGCCGCGTCCGGGTTCGACGCATGGCTACGACGTCGTCGATCACAGCCAGATTAATCCCGCACTCGGCGGTGAGGCGGCATTGCGCCGTCTGGTGGCGGGCCTGCGCGAGTTCAACATGGGCCTGATCGTCGATATCGTGCCCAATCACATGGCCGTCGGCGCCGACAACGCTTGGTGGCAGGATGTGCTCCGGTGGGGGCGCGCCAGCCGTTACGCGGCTTATTTCGACATCGACTGGGATGTGACCGATCCGGCGTTGACCGGTCGCGTGCTGACCCCGTTTCTGGGGCGTTGTTATGGAGAAGTGCTCGACGCAGGCGAAATCGAGCTGGCATTCGACGCCGACAACGGGCGTTTTTTCTTTGCCTATTTCGATCAATGCTATCCACTGGCGCCTGAATCCTACGCCGTGCTGCTGCGCGCCAGCGGGCAGAAACTGGCGGCGCTGGCCAGCACGTTCCGGGAAGCGGTGATGCGTCGCCGTGGACGAAAGGCACGCTACGCCGGCTTCGCCAGCGCGTGCGCGGCGTTGTCCGAAGCGGCCGCCGAGCCGGCATTTGCCGCCGACATGGCGGGCCTGCTGGCGCAGTTTGCCCCGGTCACCGCCGGCAGCGCGCAGCGCCTGCACCGATTGCTGGAGCATCAACGTTATCGCCTGTCGTGGTGGCGCACGGCGTCGGACGAGATCAACTGGAGACGCTTTTTCGACGTCACGGATCTCGTCGGTCTGCGCGTCGAAGACCCCGCGGTATTTAAAGCCGTGCATACGACCACGCTCAGGCTGTATGCCGCAGGACTGATCGATGGACTGCGCGTGGATCATGTCGACGGTCTGGCGGACCCTCGTGCTTATTGTCGAAAGCTGCGCACCCGGCTCAAGCAATTGGACCCGCAGCGCCCGGCAGACGCAGCGCCCGGCCCCGCGTATCTGATCGTCGAGAAGATTCTGGCTGCGAACGAGCGGTTGGCGCTGGACTGGCGTGTCGACGGGACCTCCGGCTACACGTTTATGGACAAGGTCGGCGCGCTGTTGCACGCCGCCGACGGCGAGGCACCTTTGCGTCGGCTGTGGAGCGAGTTCTCCGGCAACAGTGGTGATTTCGCGGAGGAAGTGCGACAGGCGCGCCGGCGCATTTCTCGAGATCTGCTGGCGGCGGATTTCAACGCCTGCGCCCACGCCCTGCACGTCATCGCCCGCGCAACGCCGGCCACGCGCGATTGGACGCAGGGCGCGGTGCGACGGGTGCTGGCCGAGCTGCTGGTGCATTTCCCGGTCTATCGCACCTATGTTGACGCGCGCGGGCGCAGTGTGGAGGATGCGGCGATCATGGCGCAGGCCGTCACCGACGCGCAGCAAAGTTGTCGACCCGGCGAGCGTGAACTGGTGGCCCAGATCGATCGCTGGCTCGGTGGCGAATCGCCGAACCAGACCAGCGGCGCGCGCGCGCGCCGGCTGCGCCTGCGCGCGATTGGCCGTTTTCAGCAACTGACGTCGCCGGTCGCGGCCAAGTCGGTGGAGGATACGGCGTTTTATCGTTACGGCAGTCTGCTCTCCCGCAACGAAGTCGGCGCCAATCCGGCCCAGTTTTCCTTGACCCCGGAACAGTTTCATCACGATTGCGAAAACCTCCTGCGGCGCTATCCGGCGACGATGCTGGCCACTGCCACCCACGATCACAAACGCGGCGAAGATCTGCGCATGCGGCTGGCGGTTCTCAGCGAAATACCGCAGCGCTGGCGTCGCACCGTCCTCGGCTGGCGCGATCTCAATGCGCCGGCCCTGCAACGATGCAGCGGCGTTAGCGGACCTGATTCCACCGACCAGTACATGCTCTACCAGATGTTGGTCGGCGCGTGGCCGCTGGAACTCGACCCGGACAATGCCAGCGGCTTGGCGTCGCTGTGCGAGCGGCTGCAGCAGTGGCAGGAAAAAGCAGTCCGTGAAGCCAAGCGTCGCTCGGGCTGGATTGAACCCAATCTCGCGTATGAGCAAGCCTGCCAGAGCTTCCTTGCACGGCTTCTCGACCCGATGCATAGCGCGGATTTTTTGTACAGCCTCGCCGCGTTCGTGCGCTCCATTGCCGTGGCCGGCGCGGTCAACGGCTTAACCCAAACGCTGTTGCGCATGACCACACCCGGCGTGCCCGATTTGTACCAGGGTTGCGAGTTGTGGGATTTCAGTCTGGTCGATCCGGACAATCGACGACCGGTCGACTTTTCGCTGCGCACACGGCTGCTGAACACTGCGGCAACTGACGAAGACCTGATTCGTCACTGGCGTGACGGCCGCATCAAACAGCAACTCATCCGCCGCACGCTCGAAGTCCGCCGTCAGGGTGCGGAGCTTTTCAGATCGGGCGCCTATATCCCGGTCGAGTGCACGCCGGACTCCAACTCTAAGCTGTTGATCTATGCGCGGAAACAACATGGCCGCGCCATCTTAGTGGTCGTGCCGCGTTGCTCGGCGGCAGCCTTGCTCGAGGCACCGGAGCCGCGCTTTAAAACCGAAACGTGGCGCGATGTCGCCATCACGCTTCCCGCAAACCTACGCAACCATCGCTGGTATGACGCACTCGGCGATGATGGTTATGAAACAAACGAAAACAGGATCGAAATGGCTTCTATTTTCAAAAACTGGCCAGTGTCTCTGCTTAGCAACTGGGATATCCGGTCGAACTGAGCAGCAAACTCGGCTGGTCGCTGAAATAAACGATCCACCCTGTTTTCAGTGTCGGGGCAAGCCTGATGCCCACCCACGATGCAAAAAACCGCCACGCGTCCGCGCTTGCAGGCGGCCCTGCCGTACTTGCGTGTCTTGCGCTTGAGTTGACGGCTGTCTTTGCTGGCGTGGCGAAAAAGTCTCGGCGGCTTCGGTAATGCTCGACAGGGCCCGCGTCAACTTCTCGCGCTGGCCGACCGTGAGCTTCAGCAACTCCGCAAGCCAACTCCAAACTGATCCGTCTTCATCGAATAACTCCTCATGCGCTCAGGTCGTTACAGAGTGACGCGAATGGTTAATGACACAGCACCTTAGGTTTGGCGTTGAACCGGCAAATGGATAGGGACGTGCCGGTTCAATAACCCAACAATGCTCTGTCCTAATTGATGCGGCCACCCTGAGCCTGTTTGCCATCCTTGTACGCTCGAATACGAAATCATCGGATACGCCTACTTGAGGGCCGCATCAATCGTTTGTGGCGCGTCGCGCGCGGGTTAGAGGTCGGTCGCTGCAAAGCAATTTAGGCGAAATTGCGCCAGGCATGCCACCGACTGAAGATGGCGGTAGGATAGGTTTGTGTGCGGAGCGAAGACTGAACTTTGAAGTCGAGGTCCAGTCACAGCTTGGCATTTTAAAAATTCATAGCCGTACGGCGGGTCAGTGTTGCGTGGTGCGGCGATACAACAAGGAATGCCTCATGAGTCATGCAGCCCAACAAATACGGGAACCCGGTCTGGGCGCTTGGCCCCACCTCATCACCTGCGATTCGCTGTTGACCGTCGATCGACGCAGGGTGCGGACAGCATGAGCGCGCTGCTCAAGTTGCCGAGCTGGAAAGCGTTAGAGACCCATCATCGAACGCTGGCCCGGCGTCATCTCAGCGATCTGTTTGCCGACGACCCTGAACGCGCGGCGCGCTATACGCTGGAAGCCGCTGGCTGGCGGCTGGACTACTCCAAGCACCGTGTCACCGGGGATACGCTCGAGCGCCTGTTCGCACTGGCGCGTGAACGCGGACTGGAAACATGGCGCGACGCCATGTTCGCGGGAGAGAAAGTCAACGTCACCGAACAGCGCTCGGCGCTGCACACCGCGTTGCGGGCGCCGGCCGGCAGCGTGATTCTCAGCGACGGCGTCAACGTCGTGCCCGAGGTGCAGGCGATGCTGTCGCGCATGGGCGCATTTGCCGACAGCCTCCGCGCGGGTCGCTGGAAAGGCTACAGCGGCCGGCCCATCCGCAACATCGTCAACATCGGCATCGGTGGTTCCGATCTGGGGCCGGTGATGGCGTACGAGGCGCTGCGGCACTACTGCGATCCGCGCTTGCGGCTGCGATTCGTCTCCAACGTCGACCGTACCGATTTGGTCGAAGCCACGCGCGGGCTGCAACCGGCCGAGACGCTGTTCATCGTTTCATCGAAAACCTTCACCACCCTGGAGACCATGACTAACGCGCACAGCGCACGGCAGTGGTTGCTGGAGGCCGCCGGTGACGAGCAGGCGGTCGCCCGGCACTTCGCGGCGGTCTCCACCAACGGCGAAGCTACTGCTGCGTTCGGTATTCTGCCTGAGCAGATGTTCGGTTTCTGGGATTGGGTCGGCGGCCGCTACTCGATGGACTCAGCCATCGGCTTGTCGACCATGATTGCCATCGGTCCGCAAGCGTTTTCGGAAATGCTGGCGGGCCTTCACGCCATGGACGAGCACTTCGCCAGCGCGCCGCTGGAGCGGAACCTGCCGGTAATCATGGGTTTGCTGAACGTCTGGTACAGCAATTTTTTCGGCAGTGAAACCGTCGCCGTGCTGCCGTACGAACAGTACCTGAAACGCTTTCCGGCCTATCTGCAGCAGTTGACGATGGAGTCCAATGGCAAGCACGTCACGACCGGCGGCAAGCGCGTCGATTACGCCACCGGCCCGATCTTCTGGGGCGAACCGGGCACCAACGGCCAGCATTCGTTCTACCAGTTGATCCACCAGGGCACGCGGCTGATCCCCTGCGACTTCATCGCTTTTGCCGAACCGCTGAATTTTGATACCAGCCCCGATAGCGGGTCGGGCGCCAACCACCACGACCTGCTGCTGGCCAACGTCATCGCCCAGGCTGAAGCGCTGGCGTTTGGCAAGACGCTGAAAGCGCTCAAAGCCGAGGGGGTGTCGGCAGGGTTGGCGCCGCACAAGGTTTGCGAAGGCAACCGGCCGTCCAGCCTGCTGTTCGCCAGACGCTTGACGCCGGCGGCATTGGGGTCGCTGGTGGCGCTGTACGAACACAGCGTGTTCACCCAGGCGGCGATCTGGGACATCGATCCTTTCGATCAGTGGGGGGTCGAGCTGGGCAAACATCTGGCCACACGCGTGGCGGGTGAGATTGTCTCGAAAAAGAAACTGGAACACGATGCCTCGACCAACGCCGCGATCGTTTGGGCGCGTCAGGCCCATCGCGCAGCTCAGGCTCAATCACGCGCGCAACCGCCGGTCGGGCAACGCACGTTGGTGCTCGATATCGGTGGCAGTCACGTCAAGGTCAGGGTCAGCGGCAGCGACGAGGAGTGCAGCATCGACTCCGGTCCGGAGATGACGCCGCAACAGATGATGAAGCAGATCCGCGTCAAGCTGCGCGGCTGGCATTACGACCGCGTCAGCATCGGCATCCCGGTACCGGTGGTGCATGGCCGCGTAGCGACCGACCCGCACAACCTCGGTATCGGTTGGGCCGGCTTCGATTTTCACAAAGCCTTCGGCTGCCCGGTGCGCATGCTCAACGACGCGGCGATGCAGGCACTGGGCAGCTACGAGGGCGGCCGCATGCTGTTTCTGGGCCTGGGCACCGGCCTGGGCTCAGCGATGATCGTCGACGGTGTGATTGAGGCCATGGAGGTCGCACATATGCCGTACCACAAGCACACTTACGAGTATTACGTCGGTGCCGCCTACCGTGATCGCCACAAAAGCAAATGGAGAGACAACGTGTTTGAAATCATTTCGGTACTGCGCGCGGCGCTGGCGCCCGACTACGTGATGCTGGGCGGCGGCAATGCCCAGAATCTCGACCAACTGCCCGACGGTGTACGCTGCGGCACCAACGCCAACGCCTTCACCGGCGGCTTTCGCCTGTGGGAGCAAACGACATGAACAAGCGCGAGAAAAATATACTGACACTCGGCTTCGTCGGCCTCGGCCGCATGGGCTCGAACATGGTGCGACGACTGCAGGACAGCAAGGTCGACTGCGTTGTCTACGACCGTAACGCCCAG